>Ga0209426_1001674_pt1 | contig 12460 bp, 16 predicted proteins | sample Deesub1362B_J571_FD_187697 | JGI IMG/M metagenome (GOLD analysis project Ga0209426, IMG submission 187697) | Deep oceanic, basalt-hosted subsurface ecosystem from Juan de Fuca Ridge flank, Pacific Ocean, CORK Borehole 1362B_J2.571 (SPAdes)... ...
CAACAGAGACGAAGGAGCATCCCTCCAGCCATTTCGGTTTTCATTGCTCAGCCATCTCCCTGGATCCACAGCGGATTCCCTAAAACCCCCAACCAGAATGGTCATCTTTCTTCAAATAAAAACGAATCGGGTATCTTCTCCAAAATCCCGTTTGCGGCAGTTTTCCGCATTCTTTGCAGTTCCACTTCAAAATTTTTTCATTTCAACCTACATTCGCCATTCCGAGCCTCCCTTTCCATCGCAGGTGCAAATCACGATTCAGAGATAGCCAGATTCGTCACGTTTCTACTGCAGTCCTATTTCCTTCCAGAAATCATACCTTACCAGAACAGGATTCTCATACAGATACGGATCGATTTGTTGCCAGTAGTAAATGTATCCCTTTTCAGCCGAATGCACGGACCACCTTTCCGCAGGCGGTTTGAACACAACGCCTATCTTTTTTCCATCGGTGGTCCAGAATTCCAGATAGCTCTCAACCCCATACTGGGTTGTATCGCCTAAATCGGAGAAATAGCCTGCCATATGCAACTGCTTTTGAGTGTTTAAAGCAACGAATCTCCGTACGGCGATCAGCAAAATTCCGTTCCCCAGATAAAAAATTTGATCCAGCGTCATATGATTGGCCCACAAATTCCATATCGCCTGAAAATCGCGGGACATTTTTCTGAATTCCGAATGTGTCATTTCAATGGGTCTGAAGTATTCCGGGAGCGGTGCGTCCGACCGGTACAAAAAATTTCCGCGATCGTCATAGGCAGAAAAGCCGTAAGTCTGTGGTTCAATTGCATAGAGCCGTCCTTTCTCATCGAAGACAATGGGAGATACCCCCGAAAAACGTGCGACAATGTTCCGAAAATCCTCGAACTTTCCGAATTCTCTGACGAACCCTCTGCTCAGAGTTCCCAGTGTAAACTTCGGAGCGGGTTCTCCATACGGGAAAATGTGGTAAAAGAAATAGCGGTCTGATACGGGAGAAACCCGGAAACCCGCAGCACCACGGAACCTTGAAGGTTTGACTTCTCTGATAAATTTGCCGTCGCTATCGAAGAGAATGATCTTCAGCTGTATCTCATCAGCTACGATAAGCGTATCGCCTTTTCTGTCCATTTTTACCGTTTTCATGATTTCGCCCGGTCCTGTGCCGTATCCGGAAAATTTTCTCAAAAGATTACCGCGGGCATCGTACAGAAGAAGGCAAGATTTTTCGGACCTGTAAAAAACAACAATCTTTCCCCCTCTGAGAATGCAAAAAGGATCGCCAATATTTAACGGATACTCCTCAGTATGGGAGAATCGGATCGTGTCGAGAAATGCCCCTTTTGTGCTCATGAGAAGTGTGCTGTTCCGTACCAAAAATTTCTTTATTTTCGCCGGTGCAAATTCTGGCGATTGAGCTAAAGATACAGCAGGAAGGAAAAAAATCAGGATCCACCTGGATTTTTTTAACAGCCGGGCAACAATGAATTCGATCTTCATCGCATTTCCCTGGAATATTGCCAGTTTTTATCAAAAATGAAAAAACAACGGTGAATTGAACTTCCAAAAAATTCGCTTAACTAAGTAAAACAATTCGATAGCCCAAAATTGAGAAAATCTTTGTTCCTTTATCAAATCGTCACACATAATGCCCACTGGACTTTTGCATTTACTTCCCATTTTGCAGCCACCTATCCAGAACCAAACACGCACCCAGAAAATATTCCACCGCCGGAATCGCAACCGCCAGCACCGGAAGCGACCAGGCCAGCAAGAAAGCATAAAGCACCAGCTCACGGTGAAAAGCCGCCAGGTTAGAAACCTTACCAAGGCCGGAAACTACAAACAACAGCCCCAAAAGCACCCGCAGCAAAACAGACAGCCGCTTCCTCCAAGAGGAGAACCGCTCCCTCCAGCGGTCCCCAAGCCTCAGGGCCCTCACGATCTTATTATGACAAGAATGCCATGTAAATCACTTTCCGTCAACCCATCAGCGAATCCGGGCCTCTGCCAATAACCTTTGAGACCACCGCTTCAAAAATCAGCTCCCCAAAATATCCCCCAAAGGGTAGGAGCAACAAAAGCACCGGATATTGAAACCTACTTTTTCTTCTATAGATTTTTCAGAGAACCTTAAATCCAGCAGTGAAAACTTTCATGGAATCTCAAACAAAAAGTACACACAATTGTCCGAAAATTGTCGGATGTAACCTCCCTTTAAAATCCTTCTAGGATTTCAACTGGACTAGTTTAATGTTTTTAGACAAACACCCGATGTCAGAGCGAATTGACGCCTCCACGAGGATAATGTTTGGCGTAATCAAGACTGCGGATTTTTTATTTTGTGTTGGGAGAAACATATTGCAAATCCTGGCATATTTGGCCGTTATCAATGTTTCTTGACAGCAGCAGCCATCTATTCTTGGCTGAATGTTCCGGTTTGAAACAAAACTTTTCTTTCATTCTCGATTGGCAAATGCTTTTAAGTCGAGAATCTGAATAGCTGAATATCACCCTCTTCCGGCGAAAGGAAGAGGAACATTTGGCGGTGGATGGCAAAAAATAATTGGAACCGGGAGAATTCCACTGGATCCGCGAAAGGAAGGACTTCCTGCTCTCGGCCCGCATGATCAAAAATCGCGACGCCCCCCAACCAAGGATTGCAGATATAGATTCGATTGTTCTCCACCGCGAAGCCATGAGGAGCCCCCGAAATTCAGGGCCCGAATTCAGGGAAATTTCCTTTACGAACTCTTTCAATATCCAGGTTATATTCGTAATAATATCTGAGTTTTTTCGATTGGAGATATACTATTCTGTTCATTCTACGATGCCGATCGAACACAAGAATGTGATCCGGTATATTTAGGAAAAATGCAGAAAAAAAGGAGAACCATAAATTGCTTAATTCCGGAGCGATTTGCTCGTTCACTTCTCCGACTCTCCATCCTCCTCTTTTCGTTAAGATACCAATCCTGGCTCTACTCTGATCTATTCTTAACCCTGTGTTCACTAATAGGTCGCACTTCCCCCTCTTGCTGAGCCCCCATATGATGATGAGGTTGCAAAAATAAGAAGGATGGGAGGCTCATTGATCCTGCAAAAATCGCTCATAAAAGGTCCAGCTGACTCTTCCAATTCCTCAATACTTTCAGTGGATCGATTTGAAGAAATTCCAAATGGCAAAAATAATTCCCACTTATTTTTGAACGAGGGTGAACCTTGCTATTGATTCATTCAAGCCACTAATATCATATACCGTCAAGCCTAAATCATAGACACAAACAAGTAAATCACCTTTCATAGCAAAAGCGATATGTTTTGGGAATTCTTTTGTGCTGCAAATATAACTCAAGTTTTCGAGATCATAAAAATCATGGAAAAATTGTTTATTTTCATACACATATGCTTGCAGTAAAATGTAGTTCTCATTGATGGCGTATCGAAGAGCCGTCTCAATTCTCTCCTCCAATTTGGTGGCGCGAACCCCTTTCATGATCTCTTTTGTAACAAATTCTGGTTTCTGAATTCCGTCAATGGTCGCTTTTGCAAAAAGCAGAGAATCTTCACTGAAAACACCAATAAATCCCAGGTAATAGGGCAAATAATAAAAATATCGGTTATCGATCGGTTCAGTCAACTGATTATCATGATACACTCCCAGGCGGATGTTCGTATTATCCACATAATGTCCATATTTCTTGATAAATGAGCCAGTTAGAGAGTACACATGAAAAAGTTCACCCGGAGAATACCCAAGAGGTTCTATGATGATTTTATCATCCAAAAATGTAATTCTTTCAGGAACCAAATCTTCCTTTAGCCGTATTCTTTTTTCATGTTTTCCTTCCGTAGAATACACCTCAATGGACCCGGTTCCTGGGTCTGCGATATAAATCTTTTGCTGATATATTTTGAAATCTGTGGGATTTATAAATTCCCCCGGACCTTTCCCTTCGCCTTTGCCGAAGACAATGTGGGAAAAGCTGGAGTAGTCGCCGCTCAATGAAAATTTGTGAATCAGACTTGTTCCCTGATCGATTATATAGATGTTAGTGTCTTCATCCAATTTACAGTACAATGGTCTGTATAAAATACTATCCAGAGCTTCAAAGTTGATTGAAAATACCGAATCAAATGAGGCATCGATAAAGATTCTCTTTTTGGTCGTTTGCAATTTTATTTCACTACTTGTCATTCTGTCCGTATTCGTGCCCTTTGTGTGTCGGTAGGTATCCTTTTTTTCTGAGCAATTTATGAAGGCAAAACAGGCCATATATCCCAAAAGCAAGACGGATGTAAGTACGCTTCTCATAACGCCTCCTTCAATTTTCTTTAGTAAAGCATCATAAATCTGGTCCATACCCATTTACTTGCCAGAACAAAAATGTTGCCTGTATGTTATCAACCCTTTTTTGATCCAGAATAGAGAAAAGTCTCCGAATTTGCCGGAATATTCGCAATAGAAATCCTTTTAGGCTATGACATCCGATCATATAGATATCGCCTAACGTGATTTTGGGGCATTGATAATTACCTGTCTCTTTTTCAACTGCTACCGTCTATCAAAAATCACAAAACTCCGGAGGGGATCTCCACCGATCTTCATGCCCCCATACGGTTTCATCGAAAATCAATTAGCATGATGGAGAAAATTGGCAACTTTTTACGCGCTATTGAGGCAGGTTAAATGCTTTCCTGATCAGGACTCCCCTCTCTTGTAAAAGAACCCTTATAACAAACCCCATATGGAAGAGATGCCGTGTTCAAGCGTCAATTTACCTTCCTCAAAGCCCAGAATCAACAGCGGATTCTTTTTAATAATCACCCCCTCGCGAAATGGTTCGATCTCCTTCTGCTGCAGCAGACGAGGACAGGTCATAAATTCTTCAAAAAATCCGAAATTCTTTTTTCACCGATCCACATCATATCCCTCAGCCACAATCCCAGCCGTTGGCCATGAATAGGAATATGAATTGTTTCTTCTTAAGCAGATATTTTGTATTCGATTCTTCAGTTTTGTACAGAATTCGTAGAAATGAACGCGATGGCTAAGTGCAAACATCCAACGGCCGAGAAAATCTGTTTCATCGCAATTGATACACCAAAAGCAAACTTACACCACAGAATCGATGCCGGGAGTTTTCACATAGAAACGGACTTCCGCCCAAAGGCCAGCGGTAAAAAGATTGCCGCATGGCATTCTATCCTTACTCCTTTTTTAACCAATCCCCCCACGGGCTTCCGTCTCAATCCTTGCCTCCGATAACATATTGCCCCTGACACTCGCCAAAGCAATAGCACCCCTCTCCATAGCTCGCGGAACAAAAACAAGATCCTTTTTCACAATTGACTTCCAACCCGCAATATTGATTACACTTGAAATCTTTGGCCCAACAGTACACATGCGATGAGGCAACCCTCCAAAGAACGATGACAGCAAAAAGCGACATAAGCAGAAAAAGGGACAACTTTTTGTATGCCTTCATAGCTCCATCTCCTCCTTACTCCCACAACCACGGTACACCGGTGCACAGGGTCACTTAATAGCTCCTATCGTTCAGGTTATACCTGTAGATTTTCATCCGTCCGCTGCTCACCGTATACAGCCTTCCCAAACGGTCCAGGCAAAATGCGGCGATGGCCATCCGCTTCTTTGAATCCCTGCTTGGATAAGGAATAAGGCACTCAAGGATATTCCCCTCCCTGTCAAGATGATAAATTTTGCCAGAAACAGCCATCCACAAGCCTCCCTGCCCGTCCACCTGAATATCTGTACAAAACAAAATTCCTCCCCACTGGTGATTTGCTTTGCCTTTCATTTTGAAAATCTCTTTGCTCCGGTGTTGTCGCTGCACGGTTTCCTCAAAGTCGGGGTCGTGGAACCGCTTTTCGAAGAGCAGCTCGAAATCTGGCTTATATTTTTGCACGACCGGCTGATAGCGAAACACTACCCAGATGGTTCGATCGGTAGCAACCCGCGCGTTGAAAGCATAGTGCCACATCCCCTTGGGTTCACTTCCGCTACGGCTCCGGCGCCCCACTATTTTTGCCCCCCTCCCGTTCCGGTCCAAGAGCATCATAAATCCGTCTGAATCATAGGTGCTCATCAGTAGCTGATCCGCATCAACCAGACAAAACATGGGTGCTGCAGGATGGAGGACCGGTACCGAAATGCTTTTCTTCCATACCCCATCCGTACAGAATATTTCAATTCGCTTGCTGAACACGTCCGATACAAAGATGAGATCACCCGCAGGATCCCAAACAATTCCCCATGGCATCTGAAATTCCCCCGGTCCTTTCCCTTTCCTCCCAAAGCACAAAACAAACTTTCCATCCGGACTGAACTTCACTACCCTGCAATTTCCCGAATCTACGACATAGACAAAATCTTTCGCGTCCACAGCAATGCCGGTCGGAAAATATAAGGCGATTTCTGAAGTTTCATCCCCAAAAACCTTATCCGGCCAGAGCTCCCTTATCTGGACGGTCTGCTGTGTTTCCTGAGCGATCACGGGACATCCCGCCATTGCGCAGGCAACGGCAAACCAGCGAATCATCACGCCAAGCTGCACCGGTGATGGAAAAACGCCTCTTCTCACTATTTTCATGTTCTCTTTTTTGATATTAACCAGGGCTCTTCCCCCCCACCAGCAATCCATAGCAACCCATACAACGTACGAGCAAAAAAGCTGATGGCCAATTACATGGCAATACAGGATATTTTTCCGCATATCTCCGGGAGATGAAAATCATCCTCCTTGCATTGCTTAAATGAAGGGCCTATCCTCGAAATATTCTTAGCTATCAACGAAAAGAGAACATGTCCGCAAATTTGATTTCTACGCACCCAGAAAATATTCCACCGCCGGAATCGCAACCGCCAGCACCGGAAGCGACCAGGCCGGCAAGAAAGCATAAAGCACCAGCTCACGGTGAAAAGCGGCCAGGTTAGAAACCTTACCAAGGCCGGAAACTACAAACAACAGCCCCAAAAGCACCCGCAGCAAAACAGACAGCCGCTTCTTCAAAGAAGAAAACCGCTCCTTCCAGCCATCCCTGAAATCAAGTACCCCCATGATCCTCCGACAAGTAAGGGATAGAAAAAAACCAATCTACCAGAAACCCAGGTAACCGATTTCCTTATCCAAGCACTCCCCCTTCCCCAACACCGGCACCTCAAGCAAGCAGAACTCCCAAGCCATCCCGATGAATCCCTATGAAAAAAGCGCCCGCGCAAATGCAGCTTTTATATTGCAGGTTTGCAAAGGATATGCCAGCAATCCAAAGAATTCCGTGTCTTTTACAACTTATTGATATTTCATCGGTTACAAAAACGCTATTTGAGGTTCTTTCAACCCGAAACGGGCAGAAGGGATCAATCACTGACCCCCTTCAAAGCAAAACTCCTGTAACCCTTTGTTTATGCCAATCACATGGCGTCAATCACTGACCCCCTTTTCTCCCGAAATGAACGGAACTCATTGTTTTTTCTTACATTTTAAGGGTGTCAATTGTTAACACCCCGTGTTCAAACTCTCATCTTCAGCATTCCGGAAGGCGATCCCGTATTCCCGGCCCTTCTGTTTCAGCGAAATGTTCAGAATCCCGGCCGCACGCCGCGACGGCCCCCCTTGCTGCCAGAACCCGCCAAATATACTGCTTTTCCGCTTTTCGGATCACCTCCTTTCCGCTGCGCCGCCATCGGCCCTCTTTCCAATGACGCGCTGAACCGTTTCTCCATCGATCCATCCTGCAGCCGCAATACGCACCAGCCCGTACGGAACACTCCATAATTTCCGGGTGTTTCCCTTCCAGCTGTGGAGGAGCGGCTCCTCCTGGCCACCGTGCACAAACCTCATTCTCCGGTCTGCCCCCTTCCCGATCGTTGAAAAATTCATCCGCCAAGGATTCCAGATTCTCAGGCCGTTCTCGGATTGGCGGAAGATAAACCTCCAGCGTGCCGATCCGGTAAGAGGATTCCGGACGTCCCTTTCACTCGCTGATAAGCATCTGCGGATCCTCCGGGCACGCTTCTGGAAGCCAGAAATCCGCCCCTTCCTTTTATTCTTCCGGCACCGAAAGGACTCTTCGCCTCCTCGGCCTCCAGGAATCCGGCCTGAGGCTCCGGTACAAGGCCCTCCGCTCAGCTGGCATATGAGGGAAGAAAAACGCTGCGGCCAACGGAATAAAACAGCGAGCCAGGAGCAAAGCACGGGAGGTCATGGATAACCTGGCGCTGGTTCCCATGGATACTCCGGACTTCCGGAACAATACTGCTACCGATGGGAAACGACAATTTCAGCAGAAGGGGCTTTTGGCCTCTTTGCGAATTCCCAAATGGATTTTCCCGCTGGACTGGCCTGGAGCAGATCGATGAAATTTAAGACGTGCTTTTGAAATCCATTGAAAACATTTGGATCCCGTCGCGGGGAAGAAAACCGGCGGAAAGTCCCTCATCGATGTTCCGATTCTCGGTAGAAGGTGAGTGCGGCGCAAGAGGGGGCAAACATTGACACCCATGAATGCCTGGAATAAGATAAAAGTACGGCCATTTCTGGGAAATGGGGGTCAAGATTTGACCACCGCTCAACTCCTTAAAAAACACTATCATATTGGCATGCAGATCAGATGCAGGGGTCAGAGATTGACACCTTTTTGGGCGCAATTCAAAAGAGGTGGCCGGGCGGTGTTCCCGTAACTGCCTGACAACCAGAGAAATTCGGAAGATGACAAAAGACCATTTTTCTGGAATAAATGTTGCAAAATAGAAAAAATGAATAATAAGCCCGGAAATGCCACACGCAAAATGGCTTGTTTTTGGGAGGCCAATGCATCGGGCCGCATAAAAGAAGCCGGGATAGCCAGCAGGCGAGTTTAGCAATCAAGAGCGTTTTTTCGACATCCGAATTTTGGGTGGACCGGCGAAATGAATTGAACACAAATCTCTTGATCCTCTGGATCAGATCAACCATTTTTAGACTATCAGGGAGAAAGTTCTTGTTCGCTGTTCAGGTGGTTTTGTGGCGGCCAGCATTTCGGAAATAGCGGAAATCTTTGCTCAAACATCTTTTTGTCTGATGCTGTCGTGCCATGCATTTTTGCCTGAACAAACATCTCTGGTGCCCACGGCTATCATGCCGGTGTAGCGGTACCTCGGGAAGCGCGTTCTGTGACTGTGGCGATGGCAGACGATCTGGGATTCGGCGGTGAACGCTTTTGTGAAGATCTCAAGTGAGCATCTATCTCCGGAAGGTTGCGGGGGGTATGCGGCTCAATTGGATCTTCAGAAACGTATTGCAAAAGTCCCTACGTAGGATGCCGAAACGGGTTGGGAATACGGCCTCATATATAGGTGCATCCATTTCTTCCAATCGGCGGTTGAATGGCATATGCACTCCATGTGCAAACCCGGCGCCAAATCTCGGAGATGGGTAAGCAGATGCTGGATGGTTTTGAATATAAACTTACTTGTTCCGTTATCGACCCGAGCCGTTTTCGGGGGCGCCAAATTGGATCTGTTTTGCACTACGAAAATAAGGTTAAACCATGTTTGACCGAATTCAAAAAAAGCTTTTGTCCTGGTTTGCGTTTTTGGCCTGCTTTTGGGAGGGACCATATTGGCCCAAAACTCTCAGGGGAATTGCGACCCAGGATGCGCGGGAAATTGAAAACATGTAACCGAAATAGAATGCGAATTCTATGAATCGGGAAGGGTAAAATCATATCAATGCGTTTCAAATGGACCTGTCTGGGCACACATCCACAAATGTCGTCGCTGTCAAATCCACTATGAATGAGTGATGGTTCTGATTCTTTATCGATTTTCCGTGGCGCCCCCCCGACTCATCGCTCACTCCCGGCATCTTTCGAAAACGGTAAACAAAGCGCGGGATATTAAGGAGAAAGCGATGCATGTGAAAAAGAAAATCCTGTTTTATCGACTGGGAGCACTGGTCTGCATTCTTCTGTTTATATTGACAGCTGCTTTATATGTTCTCGCGAGAAGGGAAATTGCTCAATTGGATCGATGGATATCCTCCGCAAAGAACGCCCACGGAACCAAAAAACATGAGCAAAATATTTCAACGGTAAGGAGAGAACTCGTCGATGAGAACTCAGTGTTCTATGATCATCTTGTTCAATTTATAGAACAGGCAAAGAAGGAGAAAAATGATTTATGGGCAAAAGCCGAAACCCTGTGGCTTGAAGCACGAAATGCTTGCTATTTCTCTTCCAGTGCATCGATCCTGGTTACAGAGAAAGGCGAATTCATCATCTGTGAATCTTTTGTGTCAAAGATGCTTGCCCTTTATTCCCGAAAAGGGAAACTGATCAGAACCTTCGGCAAAGAAGGCAAAGGACCAGGAGAGTATAAGGACCCGACTCATATCGCCGCCATTGGGGATACATTAATCTGTTTCGACAATGCCCAGAATAAGGTCATACTTTTCCGGATCTCCAATGGCGCTTTCCTTCGGGAATATCACCTTGATTTTTTATATGACAAAGATTTCGCCGCTGCTCAAGATAAGAACAGGATCTATTTGATATTCTATGAAATTCCACCATTCTTTTATGATCACATCATATCTATTTATACCATTCATCGCCGCACGAGAATGCTTTCCAAACGCCACCGGTATGGCCGGATCGATAATTCAAGTCAAGTATCTTCCATTTTCAAGATAAAGGGATTGGATCTCATCGAGAACAAATATATCGCGTTTCTGGAACCGCAAAAATTTGGCTTCCATCTCATGACAATCAAAGGCGAATGGATAGGCTCCTTTTTTGATGGAAAGCCTCCTTTTTTTGTAGAATTGGGCCACGTACGTCCGCAAGATCTTAGAGACCAAATGCAAAGCAGCCGATTGTATTTCAAGCATTCGCGCTGTTATACAATCAACTACCTGGGGAAGGGTATTCTCGGCATCTCCGTTGAAAATCCCTTCAATAAGGCGAGAGGGCGATTCGATTACTATCTTACTCTATGGACCGTGGATGGTTCCTATCTGGGATATTTGCAGATTGACCATAAGGTTTGTTTCGGAAAGGATGGAAAAATCTATCGGTGGATCGAAGAGGATGTACTTTCAAACCAAATCGATGATGAGCTTGAAAATCCGCCGCTCCTCATCATGAACCTGTGGGATGCATGACGATGGATAGGTGGAAAACCATTTTCCCATAGGGCGCAATATCCTTGAACCTCCTTTCATGTTTTCGGGATACCAGGGATTCATTCCCGGATATCCGGATCAAGGATTACAATTCAAAAAGATCTGCCAAGCTATCAGAATTGATTGGTAATAAACCTCGCTTACTCATATGGATTCCTCTGGAAAATTGCGGGATTTGCGTTAGGGAAACTATGGATGCTCTGGCCGAATTTGATGGGTGCGATGATTTTCTTGTTGTCACCTCAAGCTATGGAAACAACCCCCTGAGAAAATGGATCGCAATCTATGCAAGAAAACATGCAGACAAGATCCGCATCCATCACTGGCAAGGTGAAAATTTAAAGTCAAAGGAATCCTTGAGAATGCCCTCCAAAATCATGGCCTTCGTACTTGGCAAAAATTTACGAATATACCGAAAAGTGAAAATGCCCGGAACAAAAATCAGTATTTACAAAAAGTCAAAGAATATTTCGAAAGATATTAAACGAAAGTCATCATAATCTGTCCGAAAAAGCCATATCAGTGCGGTCAAAAATGAATTTGGGCAGTCTTCTTTGGTTTTCCTGCATATATCATTCAGCCCAAAAATCATTCGGTGAGCCAGATATGCCAGATCAGGCAGGGCTAGTTTCCATTGCTTTTTTTCCGGGCCTTTATGCTATTCCGCGCGTTGAAGCCTAAGAAAAAAAACAGATGATATAGAAATCAAAAAAACGGTCCCGCCCAGCTTTCTAATCACACATCAAAGATATTTGTGAAAAAACCCATCAGGAATGGTTGCATATCCGCCCCATCTGATCAGAAAAATATATCAAACAGGAAGCAAATTTCCCCTTATGCCTTTTATTGCTGCGTTCGATGTGAAGCGAAGGTTTGACTAAGGACGCGGCTTATTTTTTCTTTTAGAGGCATTGGAGGCAATGGATACAATTTCCGGAGAGAACGGCACACCGGTCAAAAGGTGCGGTTTTCTTTTGAACGCTGCTCATGCTCAGGACTCCAAAGAGGCTTTTGTGGGTTTGGTATCAGAATGTACCGAATGAACGTACGTCAGGGGCTTGAGGAAGGGTTCCTCCGGACCACAGATGTGTTCCGTGCTGAGGAACGCATCTTAGATGAGGCGGTGCACGGCTTCCTTCTCTGCCGTAAAGACATCGACGTGAAGAAATGGCATCCGCATGGGCTTCCGGGCACCGGTGGTCTATTTTTCGGGCTTTTCTCCATTTATGCCATACTCCCGCAGCTTCTGCCGTAACGTATTGCGGGAGATTCCAAGAATCCGTGCCGTCCGCTTG
>Ga0209426_1001675_pt1 | contig 12458 bp, 17 predicted proteins | sample Deesub1362B_J571_FD_187697 | JGI IMG/M metagenome (GOLD analysis project Ga0209426, IMG submission 187697) | Deep oceanic, basalt-hosted subsurface ecosystem from Juan de Fuca Ridge flank, Pacific Ocean, CORK Borehole 1362B_J2.571 (SPAdes)... ...
GACATCTATAACTTTGGGGTGGAATGGGTAGCTCCTAAGCATTTTTTCCCTGTATTCTGTCTTATCAACTACAATTCCCTCTCTTTCGTAGTAATCTATGAACTCGTTTACAATTTCCTTAGCTGCAAGCCCATCGACTCTGGAAAACAGTCTTCTCCTTATAACTTCATAGATTTCATCACCACTAACAGGAGAGTAAATTCTTTCCACCCTTCCAGCCACTTTCTGAAGTTTTGAAAGCAGAGCTTCAGCCTTTTCCTCATCAGGGTACTCCATAACGCTTGCAGGAAGTGTAACGACGAGAAGGGATTTTTCAAGTGATTTTACTGTCTCAGTCAATTCCTGCATGAACGCTATTGTCTGAGCGGCGAGATTTGTTTCACCAATCTTTATTTCTTTGGAATCGAGCGCAATACCCGCAGCCTTAGCGATGTATTCGAGAACTTCATCCATCAAAATAAGAACGGGTTGATGCTTTTCTAGGAGTTTCCTCAAGTCCTCTCTTCCCGGAGCTATTGGTTGGCTGAGGTTCTTTATTTCTCCTTCAAGCTGCTTTTCGATCTCTCTCCATAAGGTTCCAGTAATTTTTCCATTCTCCTCTTTTGGACTAACTGCTGTTCCAACTATAACAACCACATTTGCCTTCAAAGCCTTTTCAAAATAGGGTTTTGCTGATTCAGGATTTGTGAAAGCATGATAGAGAGCGATTAACGAGTGAGTCTTACCTCCTCCAAAAGGTGTTTGAATCTGAATGACCGGGTCTCCACCTTCGCCGTTCAGCCTTTTAGCAGCCACCTCAAGCAGATTTTTGAGTCCAGCGGTCAGGTATGTCTTGCCGAAAAACACGTCTGGATTCTGGTAATCCTCCACTGCTCTGCCCTTGAACACTTCCCACAGGTCTGCTGCGAAGACATCCATTGTAAGTCTGCCTTCGAGGATGTCCTTATGGGGGATTGCGACGAGGTGGAATGGTTTCATGTTCATTCCTCCGTTTTTATGTGATAGATGAAAGTTAAAATACTTTTTTGAAAACCAAAATGGCTTAGTTAAATCTATGACTTGTTTACCTCAATTGACTTACTAAATAATTTTACTTTATCTTCCGTTTTGACTAATGTTTTAGCGACCACACTAATTTCAGAAGCCTCAGTCTTAATAATTTGAGTAAGTTCATCTGAGTTGGCTAACAAGAAATATCTAAGGTTACGTTCAAGTTGATCTTTTTCAAATTTGCTACGACTTTTTATTTCTGCAATATGAAGAGTCATGTCCGATGTTGTGAGGTTATACTTCACGAGCATGAAATCACACTCTGAAATAACATTCTTTTCAGGAGACAGAGCTTCAATTTTAGGAGCATACACATAAAGAACCTGACCTTCTTCGTCGCCATTTGCGATTTTTTTAACCAAAGTTAAGGATTTTTCAAGCTCTGTTTTGTCTCCTTTATTTAATCGGTTAACCATTTTATTGGCCACATTGTCCCCACTATCTTTATCTTGTTTATCTTTAATATTATCCTCAATATGTTTGATTATTTCTTCCTTATTTTCCTTACAAAAAACAATAGATGAGTTCCATAGTTTTCGTTTGTTGCATTTGTAGTTTATTCCATCGTCTGATGTTTTTAAGGTATTCAATGTTGAAATTATGAGTTTTTCACCTACTTCCTCAAATCCTTCAATTAATGTTTTAACATCCGTCTCATCCTTAGTTTTAGAATATAATTCGAAAACTACTCTACAAATTTTGAAGACATCATTAATGCATTTAGGTTCGAAATAAATGTCAATCTCATAATGATTTGCAGCCATGTTTTTGATTATGCCTCCTTCTAATTCGTCAAACAGATTGTTTTCAAGAGTTACAGGTCTCTCTAAGTTTGGAGAAATGATTCTTGCAAAGTGCTTAGGACGGTTTGTTACCGAATCTGCGAAATTTCTAATAATACTCCCAATCTCATCGTCCAAGTTATTGTTGATGATGTCACTTATAAGGTTGTCCCACCTATTTTCATATTTCTGAAAGACCTCTGCTTCGATTTTCTGAACTAACTTATGGTGATAATACATGTTTTCAGGCGATTGGTAAATAGTCTTTGTGTAGAAAATATTCAGATTATTCATAAGGTCTCCATAAGGCCTATCTTTGAAAACTGTATCAACATTGAGTATCAACCAATGCGGATTGACATTTATAAAATTCTGGGAAAAGTAACCATCCAAGAGTAAGTAAGATATTTTCCTCACTAGCTGAAATAACTCCCAGATGTTTTCAAACTTCTTTCGTTGGTCTAATTTTTTAAAATTGAGTAAATATTCGTCTTCAAGTAAATTGAAGAGAGCGAGTTCAACCACATAATTGTCTTTTTCATTTTCTTTTTGATTAAATAATTTTAGCGCTTTTAATGTAGTGAATATTTTAAAAAATTTAAATATGTCTTCTTCATCAATTATTTCATTAAATTTTTCTTTAATTTTGCTAATGTTCTCTTCGTTGTCAATGGAGTTACTTACCACTTTTACTAATTCTTCTACAAAAGCTTCTCCACCGTTTTGTTTGACAATATACTTTAATAAAGCGTGTTCTGTAGTAAATGTGCCAACTAAATGACCAATTGAGTATAGAATAGCCCAAGACTTCAATAAGTCTTCGACAGATACTTCTAATTCTTTTGAGCTCTTTAGCTTTGCGTTGGATTTAAGATTAATATCCAACGAATGTATTGTTCCAACGTCTTTCGATAGTTTATCAATTAAAATAAGCATAGTTGTAATATGGTTCCACCTACTAAACTTAGGAACATCCCCAATCTCGTGAAGAACTCCAAGGTGCATGACCTTATTTTTTAGCCTCGATATCTCGCCTTTCTTAGATTCTTCGCCTTCATTCTCGGAATATTTATCTTCTTTGAGTTTCTTGTACACGTATTTAGACATTTCATAAAGTTCTATAGATTGTTGACCGAATAGCGGGACTCTAACGTTAATAATACTTTTATCTCCCTTCATGGTGAAGGATTTTATGTTTGGAAGATAAATAAGTTATTGAATTTTCCTATTCAAAAAAATCCGTCAACTTCACCTCCTTAGCCTTAGCCTCACTTATTATCCTCTCCTTCCCCGTCAGAAATCCATCAAGCAGTTTCTTTTCCTTGCTGTCATTTGGCAGACACTCACTCACAGCTTGAGCAAACCTGAAGAATGAGTCTTTAAGCCATCCTGTTTCCTGCAGAGTTTGAGTTATTTCGTCTCTCTTGCCCTTCTCCCAGAGCAACAGCACTTTGTGCAGGACATCAACAAGCTCCTTTGCATCTTCAAGCTCCTTTAAATCCCTTTCGTGGGGGCCAAGAAGGTATATGTATTCCTTTTCCTTTATAACAAAACTCCTGTTCCAGACCTTTTCGAGGTCAACACCAACGCTTTGGGCTAACTTGCGGGCCTCGTCAAAGTGGACTTTAGCGGTTTGATAACTCCAGCGGTAGAGGAGGTAGAATCTTGATAGTGGTGAGAGCTCACCAGCTATGCCATTGTGGAGGATTTGTCTGACAGCGTAGTCTGTAACGAGCTCTCTGACGTATTCAAGGAGTTTGTCTGCTCTGATAATGTTGCCCTCGTAGTCCATGACTTTCTCGTATTTGCCGAATACCTCGATTGCCGAGCCTATAGCTGATATGAAGAAGTCAGCACCGCTTATTCCTTCTTTCCACAGACGGTCGAGTTTTTCGTTGAGATGTTTTTTGAGTTCTTCCTTTACTTCGTTGAACCAGCCAGTTGGCTGTCTTTGCATCTTTCTGGCGACGATGTAGATTGAGGAGGCGAGGGCTGCAGACTCTTTTGCCCTTAAACGAGCTCTCATCTCGGTGTTAATTGGCCATGATGCCGTTATCACCAACCCAGAATCAAGGAGAGAGTTAATGAGTGTCTCCCAGCCCGAGGTAGTCTTATGGGCGTACACGATTACAGCGATGCCGTTTGGTTTGAGTACACGGTGTATCTCCTTGAACGATTGGCTAAGCATGTTCTCAAAGTATTCCTTCGCTTCCTCCCAACTTCTGTTGTTGGTGTATGCAACTATCTCCTTCGATTTAGGAGTTAGCGGTGTGGAGAAAAGCTCTGGATACAAGTCGCCTATGGCTCTTTTAAGCCATACGTAGAAGAAATCCGATAGGTAAGAGTAGGGAACGTTGTCGTAGTATGGTGGGTCTGTGAAAACTGCATCGAAGTAATTGTCGGGGAATGGAAGTTCTGTTGCCGAAACCATGAAAACGCTTGGAATTCGAATTACATTCATATTTTACCAACCTCCACCTTTATTCGGTTAACGAAGTCGGAGCATTTTTCAAGCAAATTCACCATCTCAAGCAGCTCGCTCTCAGAAATTCTATAGTACTCGTGAGCTATAAGGTTCCTAAGAAATATCAGGCGTTTGAAGGTTTTGAGTTCGTCCTCGCTTATGTATCCTTCATTTGCGAGAATCTCAAAAAGCTCCCTGTAGGTTGAAGGGAAACCAAGTTTCTTCTTCGCAACTATGTATTGGGCTAAATCTATGATGGCGTTGGCAGCTTGAAAACATTCCATTGCCAGAGTGTTGTAGATGAAGTAATCCCTTACGTCTTTGGATTTGAGGTTTAACGCCCCTTTTAGATGTCTCTCGAAACGCAGTATGTATTCCACAAGTCTCATCCAAGCACCTCTGAGGAGATTTGCTTATACATTCGGGATGTGTCGAGATATTCGCTCATGACTTTTAGTTTGATCTCCAGTAGCTTTTCCTCGTCACGAACGAAGATTTCCCTACCGTATCTGAAAACCTCATGTTTTATGTGCAACGGCAGGCGATGAAAAAGAACCACATCGATTTGCGGTGATGCTAAGCTCCCTATTTCCGCCTCATCTTCGGAAGAGGGGTTTTCCATTATAACCGCAATGTCAATGTCTGATAAGGGGGTGGCATCCCCTTTGGCATGAGAACCGAAGAGGTAGATTGCGATTATGTTTGGATGAGCTTTGATGGTTTCGATGATTTTCGAGAGTTTGTGGTTTAATTCCATATTGTTTTGACTGTTGTAAACGTTAATATCTTTTGCTTATCGAATATTCTGCATGAACGTTAAAACTGGTGTAGTTAAGGCAGTGATACTTTTTATAGTGGTGTTTATCGTCTTTGTTGAGATCCCAATACTGTTAGTACTTTCTCCCTTGATCGAAGTTTTGACAATCTATCCGTTGTTGATTTCCTTAATTCTTTCTCTGCTAATTTTCGCGTAGAAGATGGTAAAATCTGAAAAAAGTTTGGAGATGATACTAAGATTTGTAACAGCTATGCTAATCCTCTTCTGGCTATTCACACAGGTTGTAACGATCATTGCTATAGAGGTAGGATATCATAGTATTCTAAACGAATATTCCCAGCTTTTCAAGGAAAACCTTGGAGACAGATTAAATTCTTCTTGGGCAGTTGCTGTTAAATACAAAAATGGATTTGATGGAACCTACGGGGAGAAATGAGAGTTTGCCCAATAGAGTTTTAGCCAGCAATTCCGGATTTTACCTTGGATTTACACCACTATTTGCGGCTTACCTCGAATGGTTTGGTGGATTTGAGAAGTTAATTGTGCTGCAGAAACAAGGAAATTGTGGGGAGTTTGCTATTGCGATTAAAACCCTTTTACGAGATGTTACTGGGCTAGAAACAAGAAAAGTCGATATGGAAGGATTCGACCACACTTTTCCAGAAGTTTACTGGAATGGTAGCTGGTGGGTTTTTGATGGAATAATGGGGGCATATATAACTCTTAACTTGTAAGAAATGGTAACGAAAACTTAAATTCTGGTTAAATAATTTGTGATTTAATATAATCTTTTATAATTTTTAAATTTTCAAAGTTGATTTCAGGAAAGTATATCTGAAATTCTTTTTCTATAAAATTATTAAAGTTGGATCTAAAATAGTATCGCCCTCCTTTTCTCTTTCTCTTGATTAAACCCAATTTAATAAGCTTCTTTGGTGTATTTGAGTATATAGTACTCAAAGAATACCCTACCCATTCAGCAATTTGATTATAAGTATATTCCTCTGGCTCTCTTGCCATAAGAAATCTTAATATCTCTTTTTCAGGGTTAGAAAGCTTATTTAATCTGTTTACAAGCCTTTTGGCATGCTCTTTTACTTCTTTCGGCAAATTTTCAAATTCGCTCTTTTGTTCTTTGTTTACCTCTTTGATGTTGCCATTAATTAAATCAAAAATAGCGGAGGGTTCAATTTCTACCTTTATTTTTCTTAAAATTTCAAGTTCTTCATTTAATCGTTGAATTGTCCTTTCTTTCTCTCTTAGTTCGGCTTTTAGATTGTCTATCTCCTGTTCTAGTCTCTCAATTTTATCCATTTTTTTCCTTTTAGATGCAGTTAGTTCTTTAATTGATTTTATAATCTCTTCGCTGATCGTCTTTAAAGTGGGGCTCTTTACTTCACCCAAAGTAGGTGTATAACCTGCGTGAAACGTCTTTCTAAGTCTAATATGAACCGGTTTGCATATTTCACCATAATAGAATATGCATTCACCTATTTCTAATGAAGAGACCAAGTTTCCAACATCTTTGGGGGGCAATGGAAGTATTTCTTTGTAAACTTTTAGATCAGAAGGGTGTATTACTTTATGTAAGAACAGGATTTCTGCTTGAGTCAAAGCATCTTTCTCAACTTTAGCAGACCTCTGACTTACAACTATCGCTCCTAAACCTCTTTTTCTTCCCCTAAGAGCTATTTTCACTAATACTTCTTTTAAATCAGTTCTTATTCCCTGAGGTATAAATTCATGGGCCTCTTCAAGGACAATTTCATATGGTTTTCTATATTTCCCAGCCAAATCCCAGATTCTCTTGAAGTAATTAAGCAGTAATCTATATGTATCTTCATACAGAAAGCCGCTAACATCTAAAATTACAGAAACGTTTTTAGAAAGTGATACTTCCGCAATTTGTTCAGCATGCTCTACATCAATCTCTACATCAACATTTTCTGACTTTCCAACAACTAAAATTTCATACTTTTCTTTCAATCCCCAGTACTCACCATCTATATCGACTATTGTTAACGGAAAATTGAATTTAAGCAATTCTTCTAAAAGGACGGCAGCAGTGTTAGTTTTTCCGGATCCTCTAATCCCGAGTATCGCTATAAATTTCCCAATTACGTCTTCTAATCTCAATTGGAGATCATCGGAAATCTCTAAAAAGCTCATATAATCACTACTATGCTTCATAATACTTAATCTGCACTTTCTCTGCCTCTACTATCCCCTTTGACGTTAAAGTTACTCCATCCTGAGTCTCAAAGACTAAAGATTCATTTTCTAAATCAGATAAGGCACGATTGATTTGTCTTGTACTTTTACCCTTTACCCATCGTCTAATGTCTTTTCTTTGAATTGGGTTTGGATGTCTTTGGAGTAATAGAATTAGAATTTGCTCTTTGGCTGTCATTTTCGGATTTAGAATTACCAACTCTCCTGAAATCTCTTCTACTATTGGAACATGTATTTTAGAGATGCTGTTTATTATTCTCAAAACCTCTTTTTGCTCTTTAGTTAAGTACAATCGTAGAAACTCGCCTACTATCCAATCACATGAAGTTACAGCAAGAGTACTGTCAATAAAATTGGGTGATACCTCGTTATTTATATGTACCGCACCTCTCTTGCTCCTTATTGTATACAAAGTAAGTGCAACCCTTGGGATTAGTATTCTTATTGAGACATGTAAATCTTTTTCTGGAATCCTTTCTAATCTTTTACAGATTTCATTAAATTTAGGTTCTTCAAGGATTTCGCCAAAAGCAATATCTGATAAAATCTGAAAAGTAATCTCTACGAATTTTCCAGCCTTGGTTAAGGTTAATTCATAGTTCTGTGCATAATAGGCAGCTTTAATCCCCCTGTACTCATCTAACAATTTTCTGAAGAGTTCTTTGTTTACAGTTGCAGGAAGATCGTCTAAGAGTTCAATTAACATTTGTCTATCCCTCCGGTAAAGATTCGATATAATCTATTCCACTAGCAGAGATTTTCCAAGCTTTTAAGCCGTCTTTCTTTTCATTGCATTCAATAAAATAGCCTTTATTTTTAGCCTGTTTAGCGATAATATCACTGAGATTTTTTGGCAAGCCGAGTCTGGCTTCTTCATACATTCTTTCGATATCTTTTACATTAAAAGGGTCTATACCTCTGTACTTGTAAAGGTAATATGCCATGCCAACGACTCTATCACCATGACTTTCTAATTTCTTTTGTTTAATAAATTCAAAGGGCGATATTTCTCTGGTAATCTCTGAGTATGTTGTATATCTTCCGATGAGACTCTCCAGTATCTCCACAATACTTATAAGAATATCCTTCTCAGGCTCATTGAGTCCTTCAATTTTTGACTTCAGTTCATTAAGCTTAGTTTCTAAATCACTCACTTTAGTCACCCTCCAAATCAATATATGGTGCAATATACGCAAAACTTTTACCTTGTAATATTCTTTTTAGTTCTCCTTTCTTTACCAAACTCTTTAAAGCCATGGAAACGGCATTTGGTGTGATATCTGTTTTACCAAGTTCTCTGAGTTTATTAAAACACTGTTTACTGCTTTTAGGCTCATCGAAGAATCCGTTATTTCTCAACTCGACCAATATTTCTGGTACGCTCTTTCCTTCTGTTGTAATGACTATGCTCCCAGAGCCAGAAACAAGATTCACTTTGATTTGCTTAAAGAAGCTGTTGGTGAATTTCCATACTTCATCGAACGTTCCTTCTATTTCAGTCTCCAACTCGCCATATTTTATCGATACTTTAAGTGTGTTCAAAGGTTGTGACTTCATTCTTTTTCACCTATTTTCTCTAATATTTTGTCCAAAAAGGACTCCAAATTGACTGTTGAGATTTTATGCTCCCCTCTAGCTACTTGTTCGACCAGTCCTTCATCTCTAAGGTCTTTTAATCTAGCAGAGACAACACGTTCATCCATCTTTAAGGTTTTAGAGAGTTCTTTGTTTGTTGCTGTATCAGTGTCTGTTAGTTCAAGCTTTTTTGCAAAAAATTTCCCAATTAAGTAACAAGTTATCAATTCGCTTTGACTAAGTCTCCGTCTATCACAAACAATGACTGGGGTACCATCTTTTTTGACTTTTACGACTCTTTTGACCTTAGGTACGAGGTTCTCAAACTCTTCTACTTCATCATATATCAGTTCGGATAGCAAGTTTTTCTTCTTTTCTTCCATGTACCTAATTACACACTAAATACATAAAAAACTTTTGGTGAGATATACTATAGATCCCAGACATTGTTTGATTTAATATCTCACTATGTCGCTTAGAATTCCTAGAAAAAATTAAATTAAGTAATTTAATAAATTAAATTTTAAGGAACTGAGTATTGTGTAATTGTGATTTATCTAACTACTACAAATCATAAAAGCTAAAAAATGTATTAAAGCCAGAGTAAGGAAAGTTTAAAGTTTATTTCCTGATCAATAAAATACACTACATAACAATTACACATGTCTCAGAAAAATTTAAAAACCGAGAATACTTTGTAATATCGAGGTAATAGTAATGAAGTTGCCAGTCGTTTCAGGACAAAAAATTGTAAAAGCCCTCAAAAAAGCCGGGTTTGAGATCGTTGGTAGGAAAGGGAGTCATATACGGCTAAAAAAGAAAACAGACGAAAGAACTTACATAGTCACAGTCCCAGACCATCCAGAAATCTCTAAGTACACATTTCATTCAATTATTCGGCAATCAGGTATGAGTCGTGAAGAATTCATAGAATTACTAAAGCATGTCTGATACGAAGTTTAATATACCATTAATGATGTACTAACCACTATGAAACTTACAGCAATCATAAAGAGAGATAGTGATCTCGGATTATATGTTGCTTGGTGTCCTGAAGTAGATGTTGCTACTCAGGGCAGAACTATAGAAGATGCTTTGAGCAATCTTAAAGAAGCATTAGAATTATATTTTGAAGATGAGGATGCTATTCACCCTTCTGAAGATATACTCGTTTCTGTAATTGAGGTGCCAACTAAAGCAGAAATTACACAATAGTCTAATCTAACAGTTATAAACAGGACTCTTTTTCATTTCCATGTGTTCTGCAATCCAACTCCGTTAAAAACGGTTTTGAGAGTATAATTATAATTTTTGCAATAATTGTCCCAACTTCAAGCGATTCGAATAATACACTTGCAAAAAATGCTGATGTAGAGATATTTGCATTGAAAAACTGGTACGATCCTCTGGTTGATAGAGGTGAAACTGATGAAGTAGGGAGATATAAGATTGTGCTGAGAAATTATGGGAATTACGTGGTAGTGGTCAAATCTTCTGATAGCAAGTTTGTAGGTATTTTAGAGATAGATGGGTCGGATTTGGAGGAAGGAGATGAGATTGTTGTGAGGTTGCATAAATACGAATAATTTAAAGCTACCATTTTCAACAACTATGACTTTACATAGACAATTCCTCCGATACTACTAACATAAATTTAATTTCCTATTGTTATGGGTAAAGTTTTAAGTTTATAATAATAATATTCCTCTACCATGAGTGTCGAAATGCAAAGCTTTAAATTTCTCCTTCAAGCTTTAACAATATCTTTGCTGCTATCCATTTCTATTTCTGCAGTTTATTATGAGTATATCAAAAGAGGAAGGTCTTGGAGAATTGCAGCACAACTTTCTTTTCTTATCCCAATTTTGATCTCTTTGTTTGTAACCATATATACTCCGATTGCATCAAGTCCAGTTATTAATTGGTTATTCTCCTTTATTTTTATAGCCATATTTCTGCTTTTCATAGGAAAGTTACCGAGATTCAAGTGTGAGAAATCAGAAGAATTAGATAATATCGAAAATATCTCCATTTTTATCTGCCACGAGAAAAAAGGCAGAGTTTACAATGCATGGTATAATCAAAAGAAAAAGAAAATCGGCATTACGAAAAGCCTCTATGATGTATTGTCAGAAGAAGAAAGAAAGGCAGTCCTTTACCACGAAATTGGACATTCAAAGATAAAACTCTGGGATGTGATGACTCGAGTTACTGGCTCGCTGTGGCTTATATCAGTATCCGTAATACTGACAATGCTTGTTTTAATCTGGCTTTCAAACTATGGTTTTCCAAACAAGATTGTTTTCTCTATAGCTTTTCTTGCATTTTTACCAATGTATGTTGTGGCGTTTATGATTTCAAGCTGGGTGAATGAGCACGAAGCGGATATTTATGCTGTTAAGACTGTGGGATTCAAGCCAAAAGCTCAAGCTCTTATAAAACTTCACATTTACGGCAGTTTGAAAGGATGTGAAAATGTGATTTCCGCTATCGAATTCTCAGATTCATTTAAACTGGACAAACTTTCCTATCTCCAAGTTTTGAAAGCGATAATCTGGAGAGTTTTCAGATACTTAAACCCTCAAACTGTCTTAAATCAGCCATTGCCTGAGACACATCCACCTTTGAGGTTGAGGTTGGAGATGATAAAAAGCATTTAAACGATATCGTTGAAACAACTAGTATTTTAGACCTTAGAACATCCGATTCCAAACACTTTCGCCACACTGTACTATCCAAGCATCGTCAAAGCTTTTTTTCTTTAATATTGTGAATTTACTACGAAAATGGGCAATAAGTGCCCATATCTGATCTATTGGGGGTAAAACCAATACTCCGTAACATTTTGCACATCTAATGTTCAGAAATTCTGTCAGATTATCCATAATCTGTAGTGTTTGGGGGAATTTGTTGTTCACTATATCATCTAAAACTTCTTCCAAATCTCCTTTTTTGACCTCTTCTAAATCTTTAAGTTCTACAAATAATATTTCACATCTACCATCTTTAAAGAAAACACAAACAAAATCGCAACGGGATAGCCCGTTTAGTCCATTAGCATCAAAGTATTTTTCGAGATTTAGTATCATGTAGGGTTCTTTTAGATAAAAATCTTCAGGGCTTGCAATTTTAACGACACAGTCGTTCTCCTTATACTCCGCTTTAAGCTCGTGCATTTGTTTCACCTACAAACGCATCGCCCATGAAGCCAAGATATTTACAACATCCGTTATTCCAGGAACATCCTTCATGATCTCGAGAGATTTTTTCTCAAAAACTCTAACTCCACTTGGTGTTGGTCCGTAGTAGTAAAACCTAACATCTACATTTTTCGCCTCGGAAACAGCTTTAGCTAGAGGTTTCAAATTGCTTTCATCCACATAAATATTTTGCATCTCAAGAAGTTTCTTTATTAATTCTAAGACCTTATTTTCATTTGGTTTGAATTCTTGGATATACGCCAAAGTGAGTGTCAGCACATCGCTGTGGGTGCTGAAAGCTATTTTGTGGCCAAAAACGCTTGAAAGTCCAATCAAAGTTAAAGCCATCAGAACCTGTGCAGAGTAATGTAGCTGTG
>Ga0209426_1001676_pt1 | contig 12448 bp, 12 predicted proteins | sample Deesub1362B_J571_FD_187697 | JGI IMG/M metagenome (GOLD analysis project Ga0209426, IMG submission 187697) | Deep oceanic, basalt-hosted subsurface ecosystem from Juan de Fuca Ridge flank, Pacific Ocean, CORK Borehole 1362B_J2.571 (SPAdes)... ...
CTCCAGCACCTCGCCCACCGCCGGGAATTGGGACTGGCAGCGGACAAGGCATACCGGGTCATCCTTGCCCACGTAGCGCCCGGCGATCTGGGAGAGGCGCTGGGTGGAGGATACCGCGGCGATGTCACCGCTGGCTCGGGAATAGACCGCTTTCACCGCGTATCTTGACGGGGCGCCGATGAAGATCAATAGGTCGTAAATCTCCTCGGGGGCGTTTAAGGTTATCTTCTTGTGCTCCTTGACGTCATGCACCTCAAAGGCAAAGCCGGCGTGCATGTTGGGGGCGATGACCAGCCCGATGGTGTTGAATGGGTCAGCGAAGATCCGGTAGAGGGGCAGGTTCCAGGCTCCGGCTGAGGTCTTGTCCGCCATAAAGATGATCACCGTCTCCGACTTTCTCTCCTCAAACTCCATCTCGGCCACCCCTGGCCCCATGCCTTTGACGTTGCCCGAGAAAGCGTCAGATAGGAGGTCCTGCCCGGCGCCGTAGAGCTTCAGTTTTTTGGCTACTTCAGTGCCGGTGATGAAGGTGTCCCAGGCCAGTTTGTGGATTTTTTCATTCTCCACCCCCTGCTGGTGGGTCATGATGAGCTCTAGGTCATCGCCGCACTTGGTGACGTGGTAGTCAATGAGAAGTCCATCTTTTTTGGCCTTGGCTAAACACTCATCAGCGCAGGCTAGGACATCGGGGTGGGAGGTGCAGTGGCCGACGTAACCGCCGATATCAGCCTTGATGACACTCAGTGTAACCTTCACGCTTTTCCCTCCTTTGGCTTTCTAGTATTCAATCCCTTTTCTTGCCTTTATCCCTTGATCATAGGGGTGCTTCAGCTTCACCATCTCGGTGACCAGGTCAGCTAGAGCAATCACTTTGGCATCGGCGTAGCGCCCGGTGAGGATGAGCTCCACCTTCTCTGGTTTAGCCTCGATCAGCTTGACCACCTCATCCAGCTCAATGAGCTTGTAGTAGAGGGCCACATTTACCTCATCCAGCACCACCATATCATACTTGCCGCTGAGCATGGCCTCGCGGGCGGCGGAGAGCGCCAGCTTAGCCTCTTTTATCTCCTCGGGGTCAGGGTTTGCCGGGTCAACGAAGCATCTCCGGCCGAAGCTGGCCACCTCAACATTGGGCAGCTTGGGCAGGGTGCTGAATTCCCCGTAGGGGTATTTTCCCTTCATAAAGAAAACGATGAAGACTCTGAGGCCGTGACCTGTGGCTCGGAGCACTGACCCCAGCGCGGCAGAGGTCTTGCCCTTGCCATTGCCGGTGAAGACCTGAACCAGGCCCTTGTTTTTGGCTGCCAACTAATCCCTCACACCTGATGCCATCGATCCCAAAATAATGGCAAAGCCAGTTTAACAACCCGTCCTCATTTTGTCAACACGGCCTGAGGTTGCCGGGTTGTCACCGAGGGCAGGCTATCTTGGGCTAAATTCAGGCTTGGCGCGCTAACTGGCGCCTTGTTCTGAGGAAGTGAGTGAGGCCCACTAGGCTGGGAAGAGCTATGCTGTAGCTGACCAGGGGCCCTGGGATTCCCAGCCACCAGCATACCAGCGGCAGCGGGACGAAGAGAACGGCGCAGGCGAAAGTTACCCTCTTTTTGATGAGCAGAGCTAGTATTGCCGGCCCGGCCAGTAGCAGCATCGGCTGGGTTACCACCACCAGCAGCACGCCGATGGTAGTGCTCACCCCCCGCCCACCCCGGAAGCCGATGAAGATGGGCCAGTTATGGCCGATGACCGCGGCGGCGCCGGTAAATAGTAGGGCAATCTGGGGCAGGTTAGCCGCCTGGGCGATGAGCACCGCCAGGATGCCTTTCCCGGCATCAGCTAGTCCCACAGCCACCCCTGCCCGGGGACTTAGCTCGCGGAAGGCGTTGGCTGCCCCCACATTTCTATCCCCAACCTCTCGGATGTCAATTCCCTTTAGAATATATCCGGCGAGGTAGGCGGTGGGAATGGAACCGAGGAAATAACCCAGCAGTATTATCAGCCAGGGCATATCCCCACCCTTGCTATTTGGTGCCGGGGGAGGGACTCGAACCCACAAGGATTGCTCCGGCGGATTTTAAGTCCGCTGCGTCTGCCAATTCCGCCACCCCGGCTATAGAGTAATTGTAGCTATTAGCGATAGGGGCGTCAAGCTTCCTTGAGCTATGGTTCTGCTCGGTGGTGGTTGGTGAGTTCTGAAAAAATTTTATACACTCCTACCAAAAACAAAGGTAGGGGTGTAAATGAGATTAAACTTAAGCAAAAGGCTAAAAGAATTACAGAGAGAGGTTGCTAGAAAAGAGAAGGAACTAGCTAGAGATATGGAAATGATGCTTGCTTTTCCGAGATGTAAATATTGCGGTTCTGGGCATGTAGTTAAGTTTGGCACTTTTAGGGGTGTTCAGCGCTGGTGGTGCAAAGAGTGCCAACGTAAATTCGTGGACAATAGAGCCTTGCCTGGGATGAAAACGCCCAAAGAACAGGTGGCATCAGCGCTGAATATGTATTATGAAGGGATGAGCCTTAATGCTATCCGCAGACATTATGGCAGATGCACAAAAACTATCCTTCTGATAGCACGGTTTATGAGGGGTGGTAAGGTTTAGCACGGATGCGGTGAACAAAGCCAAAAACCACAAGCCAGAAGTGGGCGATGTTTGGGTGGCTGATGAAACCGTACTCAATATCGGCGGTCAAAAAGTTTGGTTTTGGGACATTATTGATGTCAAAACCCGCTTCCTTCTGGCTTCTCATTTGTCCACGCACAGGACAACGCACGATGCCAGAGTGCTTTTGGCAAGGGCAGCAAAGAGGGCGGAGAAGCCACCAAAGGTGGTAGTAACCGACCAACTAGCTGCCTACATTGATGGAGTGGAGCTAAACTTTGGTGCGGAGACCAAGCATATAGCAGTCAAGAATTTGCGCACTACCCCCGGCACGCAGTTAATTGAGAGGTTTCACTCCACGCTCAAGGCACGCACAAAGGTAATGCGTGGCTTAAAGAAATTGGAAACAGCCAGATTGCTAACTCAAGGATGGCTCGTGCATTACAACTTTTTCCGCCCACACGAAGCATTGGGCGACCGCACACCAGCAGAAAAGGCGGGTATCAAATTCCCCTATAAGAATTGGCGGGATGTGGTTCAAGTTCCACAGCTAGTAATTGGCACAGAGAAAGTAAGGTTTTCCGCTTTCAAAGAGCCGAAGATTAGAGCGCGCACAAGTCCCCCGATGCCTAGAACAACACGAAGGCGTATGTCCAGAGGTGATTTGTATGTAGGCAGAGGTGGAACTATTTCTAGGCATCCGTTTCAGGGTGCGAGACCAGTTAGATTTAGGAGAAGGAGGCTATTGAGATGACGTGGGCTGTGTATATATTAGCAGTATTTCTTGTTTTATCTGTCTTAACGCTTCTGTTTCTTGCGCTACGTTTATGCCTTTTACAAGAAAGATTACGAAAATTACAAAAGAAACAATAGCAATAACCATCGTAAAAATGAATAACGGCAATATATGAGAAGCTGAAATCGCTAAAACTATGAATATAATACAAATACCAAGAAAGATACCAGCAATGCCGAAATTAAAACCCATTTCAGGGTCGGCGGGGAAGATGTCCGTATGGCTTATTAATGCCAATAAGCCACCCAGTGCCAATATTATTCCGCCAATAGCAATAGGTGTTAAGACTATCTTATTTTCCATTGCCGATTGCTTAAGACGTAATGGTAATTTTAGACTAGGATTGCTTATGCCACCAACTTCCCTCGGTAACGGCATTCTCATAGACTTTGCGCAACACACTTTGCACTTTGGGAAGCCACTTTTCTTTCAATTCTATCCGTTCTTTCCCATGCTGGATTATTTTGCCAGTTTCCTTTTCTATCGTAAGAATTGCGAGAGAAAGCATCTTACTAATAGCAGTGTCCGCAGATTTCCTGATGTTTCTTTCTATCTCATGGTCTTCCATTACACGCCTCCTAAATACAATTATATCACACCACCAACCACAACCGAGGAGAACCTGAGCTATCTTAAAGCGTATGCTCTCGCCAGATTGACGTCAGGTTTGGAAGTGATAAAATTGGGTGTGGCGAGGATTATTACTGGCCGAGCCTCAGCAGAAATTTCTTAAACGGAGGAAAAAGATGAAGGATTTATTCAGTTTAGCCGGCAAGGTGGCCATCGTTACCGGTGGTAACGGGGGCATCGGCAAGGCCATTGCCCGTGGCATGGCATCCATGGGGGCGGACGTCGTCATCGCCGCCCGCAACGAGGCCAAGACGGCGCAGGCGGTGGAGGATATCCGCAAGGAATTCGGTGCCCGAGTGATTGGCGTCAAGGTGGACCTGCGGGAGGAGGGACAGATTAAAGCTATGGTCAGAGAGGCTGTGGAGGCTTTCGGCCACATTGACATTCTGGTGAACAATGCCGGCACCAATATCCGCAAGATGCCGCAGGACTACGCGCCGGCGGAATGGGATGAGGTCCTCAGCACCAATCTGCGGGGCGCTTTTCTGTGCGCTCAGGCAGTCTACCCGTCAATGAAGGCGGCTGGTGGAGGGAAGATCATCAACATTGGCTCAATGACCTCCATCTTCGGCGGGGCCAAACTAGCCCCTTACGGGACGAGCAAGGGGGGCATCGTGCAGTTGACCCGAAGCCTCGCTGTCGCCTGGGCGCCGGATAATATTCAGGTCAATGCCATCCTCCCCGGGTGGATCAATACTGACCTCACCAGACAAGCGCGGAAGGAGCTTCCGGGCCTTGAGGAGCGCGTGGTCAGCCGTACCCCGGTTGGCCGCTGGGGCGAGCCGGAGGAACTGGCGGGAGCAGCCATTTTCCTGGCCAGCCGGGCGGCTGACTTTGTCACCGGCGTCGCCCTGCCGGTGGACGGCGGCTTCTCCGTCATGCTCTGAGGTGGCTTGGTGGCTCTCTTTCCTCTTTCAGCCGAGGGCGCCCCACGGCGGTGGCGATGACCTCCGCCTCAAGGAACAGCTGGTCATTGACCACGGGGACGATCACATCACGTTGCTTAAGGTGCACCTTTATCCGTCGGGCGCCAGCTTGCCCGGCTCGCTCGCGGGCCAGACGGCGGGCAGTTCTCCGGGCGTAGCTTGTGGCATCAGCCAGCTTGGAGAAGTCACGCACCCCGGACGGTGAATATACTCGGTAGGTTTCATCCTCATCTTGGGGGCGGATGAGAAGGCGCACCTTCTGTACCACCCCGCTGGCCACCGCCCCGATGGCGCTGGCCACCGCGGCGTGTTCCGGGATATAGAGGGGAGTGTTCAGTTTTTCCGCAAGCGGGGCGAGATAAGTGGCGGCTGGTGCGCCAAGGCCGATGATGGGGCGCCGCAGCCAGAGCTTGACGGCAAAGTTGCCGCCGCCATCAGCCTCCAATGCCCGGTTGATGAGGAGTTGCCCCACGCTGTCCCGGCTGCTTAATGAGAGGCCAGCTTCATCGGAGAGGGCGCTCTCCAGCAGGGCGCGCCCGGCCTGGATGATAACCTGCTCAACTACCCGCTGGCAGAACTTCCGTGGACGCATGCCCAGCCGCCGGGCCCATAGCTCGGCCCCAATACTTGCCGCCTCCACCGAGCCAACACGGTATTTCCCCAGGACATGAACCGCATCGGTGGGGGTGAAGGAGCTGATGGCAATGAGTCCCCTTTCCAGCAGACCGTCTAGCGAATACCTGAGATACGCGGCGTGCTGCCCGCGTGCTGCCAGTTCAGCTATGGGCATTGGCCCGGCGCTGAGGAGATCCCATACCTCCCGCTGGGCGGAGGTGAGGCTATCCTGCTCAGGCCCCAGTGGTCGCTCGTGCAGCACGAAGCTCCCGGTGTGGTTGTCCGGCGGCGCCTCGAGCTGGCGGCGCAGCGCCTCCACCACGGAGGGGTAGCTTGTGGCGAGAAGGCTTAAAGGCACCACACGGCGCGGGCCGATGCGCAGGCTGCCGGTCTCGTCCAGCTTGATTTCACTATCTCCTCCCAGGCCGGTGGTGTGGATGTCCACTGCCTCAACCATGGTCTGCCAGCCGCCCACCTTGGCCCCCTTGAGGTTCAGCGCTGGGCGGCCATGGTGCACCGCGGCGATATCGGTGGTGGTGCCGCCCATATCAATGACAAAGGCATCCTTTTCCTTGCCCAGATGGAGGGCGCCGATGACGCTGGCCGCTGGCCCGGAGAGGATGGTCTCCACCGGCCGCTGCAGCGCCATCTCCGCGTCCACGAGTGAGCCATCCCCCTTGACCACCATCAGAGGTGCCTGGATGTGTTCACTAGCGAGCAATTGCTGGACTGCCAAAATCAACTCTCGCAGCAGGGGAATGAGGCGAGCGTTCAGGGCGACGGTGAGAGCCCGGAGCGGGGCATCCAGCTTGGTGGTCAGCTCGTGTCCGCAGGTGACGGGCAAGTTGGTCAGGCGGCGCACCAGCCGTTTTACCTCTAGCTCGTGGCTTGGGTTATACACGCCGAAGAAGCTGGAGATGGCGAAGGCGGCTACATACGGGGCGTGGCTCAGGATAGCCCGCCGTGCCGCCTCAAGGTCAAGGGGGGACTGCTCCTCGCCGTCCACGGTGTGCCCTCCCTGGATAAAGACGATGCGCCTGGCGTCCACCAGCCTCTCAAACCCCATATCGGCCACCATCTGGGGGTCATAGCCGATGAGGATAAGGCAGATGGAATTGCCTTTCCCCTCCACGATAGCGTTGGTGGCCAGCGTGGAGGAGAGCGAGACCAGGTCAATCCCTGGGGGTGGGTGAGGCAGCACCTTCCGCACCGCGTGCTGGATCCCCTCGAGGAGGTTGTGCTTGGTGGTCAGGGCCTTGGCGGTGCTGATAACACCGCGCTCGGTATCCAGCAGCACGGCATCGGTGTAGGTACCACCGGTATCAATGCCTAAAAGGGTGGACAAACGAGCTCCTTACCTCAAGTTTCGCTAAATTGCTCTGGGAACCGGATGAGCGAAATAGAAGCGCGCTTTGGCTTGCTTGAGCCATAGTATAAATAGAGCTTACGCTGGTGTCAAACACTCCCCTCTTGCTGGTAAGGGCACTCTGGAGATAGTCTGTTACCTCGGCTTCGATGCGTTTGAGCTCCTCAACGCTCCCGAATTTCACGCCCTGACTCGGTACCCACCGGAATATGTCTATCGTTTTCTCAAGGTCATAGTCTGTCGCCGAGAACACCTGATACATTAAAGGGAAGTGACGAAAATAGGTCATCTGGAAGGCGATGAAGGCATTATTTAATTGCGCTGGTTTGCCTCCCCACAGGTCTTTGAGCTCGTCTCCCATCGCTTGGAGCAGGCTTGATTTCCTGGAGAGGGTTTCCTTTTTGCTCAGCTTTCCTGAGCGGAACTGGGAATAGAGAAGGGAGAGCTCATCATAGTAGCGCTGGTAAATCTCGCTCTCTTTGAGCTTCTTCTGGAACTCTTGATTTAAAGTTTTAAAAACCGCCGAGTCCCTGCCGAATTTCTCTTCTGCAAAGCGCAGACTAGCGGCGTAGCTTACCACCTCGGCGGTTGGCTCCTCTATCCCCAGCGGGGAGTCTATCTGCTCATGCCAGTCCTCATGAAAGATGATGTGGATAAACCTGGCCAATGGTGCCCGGAGCAGGGACCGGGTTACCGGGGTCTTGACGCCGGCGATGGCCTCAACAGAGTAAGCGAAGACATCAAATTCTTTCAGGTCAAAGGGGGCGCTTTGGGGCTTTCCGGTTCCATACCGCAGGGATGGGTCATCCAGCGAGTAGGGCAGGGTTGTTCTCGGGGTGTAGAAGTAGAAGTCATAGGTCTCCACCTCATCCGAGTAGGTCTTGAAGTTCTCGGTTTCCTCAAAACCGAGCTCTTTCTCGAAAGCTTTTATCTCCTCCACAAGCTGGAGCCGGTACTGCTGCTCACTGGTCAGCGTGCTCTGAGGATAGGGCCTCATGCAGCCGGGGATGATAAGGAGTAAAACGATAACCAGTGCCAGCGCTACTCTGTTCAAAGGACTCGCCCTCTCTTAATTTGGGTTTTAGTCTGCGGCCAAGAACAGGGGAGACCGGGAGCTTGCTATGTGGACATCTAGCACCGCGGGCCTGCCCTGGCGCACTTGTTCCAGGGCGGTCTTCAAGGCTGACGGGAGCGCTGAAGGCTCGGTCACCGTCTGGCCATGAGCCCGGCAGGCCTGTGCCACCAAGGCGTAGTCAGGCGGTGGGGTGATGTCCATGCCCACCCAGCGCCCGGTCTTCACCGAGAAGCTGGCTTGGCCATAGGCCCGGCGCAGGGCTTCCTTGGGGGCCTGATACTGCGCGTTGTTGAAGATGATGACGAGGAATGGGGCCCGGTAAGCACTGGCTGCCCAGAGGGAAGCAGTCGGGCAGCCAAAGACGAAGCTGCCATCACCCATCAAACTGACCACCATTCTCTCCGGAGCCGCTAGTTTAGCTCCTAGGGCAGCCCCCAGCCCCCAGCCTAAACTAGTGCCCCCGCTGCTGAACAGGGTGCCGGGCTTGGTGCGGGGGATGAGCTGGGAGACAAAGGGGGTGTTGGTCACCGTCTCATCTAGGAGTATGGTGTCCTGGTCAATCGCCTCAGCAATGCAATGGCAGAGATACTCGGGGGAGATCGGCTTATCATCAGCCCGGCGCATCGCTTGAAGGCGCCATTTCTCCCGCAATTGTTGATGCTCCCTCTCGAGCTTCCGGAAGCGGGCCTGGCAGCGGGCCTGTGTCTCCGGGGTCATCTTCTCGCGGACGGCTTGGGTTAAGGCCGGGATGGCCTTGCTTGAGTCAGCGGTGATGAGGATATCTCCGGGGAAGACCCACATCGGGAGGTCACGTCTTATCGGGTCAAGGCTGATGTGGATGAGCCTGGCCTCCGGCCTGGGTCTGGCCTGGGCTGGGACATAGGGCACATCGCAGTCAATAAAGAGCAGCACATCAGCCTCTTTTAAGTAAGGATTGGGGTTGCCTCCGGCGCAGAGGGGATGAGTCGTCGGGAAGTTCATCCTGAGTTGAGAGGTGACCACCCGCGCCCCTAGAGCTTCAGCCAGCTCCACCAGCTGGGCGGCAAACTGGGGGTGCCTACCTGGGTCACCGGTGATGATGAGCGGCATCTCAGCCTGAAGTAGCATTGCCGCTGCCTCACCTAGAAGGGCGGGGTCTGCCTGCGGCGTTGCCGGGGCAGTGTGCCTTACCACTTCTGGGATGGGGATGCTCTCCATCTTCTCCATCAGCACTTCAGTGGGCAGGGTGAGGTAGACCGGGCCGCAGGGCTGGGCGGAGGCGATCTGGAAGGCGCGCTGGACGACCTGATGCATGTTGGCCGTTGTCTCCAGCTCGTAGGCCCACTTGACATAACCGCGCACCACCCCGGCCTGGTCAAGCTGCTCCTGCTGCCAGTGGATATAGAGGAAACGTTCCCCGCGCCTGCCTTGTTCAAAGGTTAAAGGAGCTCGCCCGGCGCAGAAGACGATGCCGATGCGCCCGCGCTGGGCATTGTGCAGCGCCCCTCCCACCTGCTGGGTGCCCACGTCAACATGTACCAGGACCACCTGAGGCCGCCCGGTGAGCATGAAGTAGCCATGGGCGGCGGCCATGGCCACCGACTCATGAAGGCTGAGAATCACTTCCGGAGCGCGTCTATCCCGTGCCTTGAATTTTGACAGGGCTTCTTGAATGGGGAAGGTGTCCGTGCCTGGATTGAGAAAGATATACTCTACGTTATTGGCATTGAGGAGCTCAACAAACGCCTCGGCGGCGTCATCTACCGGTAACTTCTTCTCCATGGCCTCACCTTTCTCTGGTAAAATGTCAGTTCCTAAAGCCTAAGTATAGCATTTATCTTGCCTGATGGCATCAGGGGAGTTTGAATTGACAATGCGGTGGCTTGCCATTAACATAGGTTATAACCGCTGATAGGCAGGAGGTATGGCATTTGAGCGCGGAAAAATACCTGGAATCTTTGCGGGAGAGCATTGTGAATCTTGACTTTGGCGCTGTGGTGAAGGCAGCAGAGGAGGCGATGGCTGAGGGCCTTGACCCGAATCTGGTGATAAACGAGGGCATGGTTCCCGGAATGGCCATTGTTGGGGAGAAGTTTGAGCGGGGGGAGTACTTCCTCTCCGAGCTGGTGGTGGCCGCCGAGGTGATGAAGGAGGGGCTTAAAGTGGTGACCCCTTACCTCAAGGGGGATAGTGCCCAGAAATTGGGCAAGGTGGTCATCGCCACTGTAGAGGGAGACCATCATGACCTGGGGAAGAACATCGTTAGCTCGCTCTTAAGGGTGCAGGGTTTTGAGGTGGTTGACCTGGGCGTTGACGTGCCTACGGAGAGGATTATCGCCGCGGTGAGGGAGCACCAGCCGGCTATCTTGGGCATGTCGGCGCTGCTCACTCTCACCATGCCCAAGATGGGGGAGGTAATCACCACCTTGAAGGAAACAAGCCTCAGGGGAAAGGTCAAGGTCATCCTTGGAGGGACACCGGTAACTGATGAGTTTGCCCAGAGCATCGGTGCTGACCACCGGGCGGCCAACGCTCTGGAGGGGGTGAAGAAGTGTGTGGAGTGGGTGACCTCCCAGGAGAGGAGGAACTAGCATGACGGAGATGACGCGACGGGAGAGGATACTGAGAGCTAGTTATAAAGAGCGGGCGGATAAGCTACCCTTTTTCCACAACTGGCGCCATCTCCAGACCGGCTGGGCGGAGCGGGAATGCCGCAACCGGGGGATGGGCATCAGCTGGGCAAGGCCGAGCTATGTGGTCAAGATACATGATGTGGACATCACCGAGCAGCGGCTGGAGGTGGACGGGCAGACAGTCTACCGCCGCACCTATTCCACCCCGCTGGGGAGCGTCTATCTGGACGAGAGGCGAGAGCCTGGCACTGGGGAGTGGCATGGCATGCGCAGCTGGAGGGACGTAACTCCGTGGCAGACGGAGCGTTTGATCAAGGGGCCGGAAGACTATCCTGTGGTTAAATATATCGTGGAGCATACCGAGTATGTCCCGGATTACTTCCCCATTGAGCAGGCCAAGGACTGGCTGGGGGAAGAGGGCATAGTTATGGATATTCATCCGCACCAGCCGATGCAGACGCTGATGATTGACTGGATCGGGAGCGAGGGAGGGCGGTTCTTCATCCACCACGCCAAGTATCCTGACTTGGTTGAGGACCTCTGTCAGGCCATCGCCAAGAGCCGTGAGCCACTGTATGAGATTGCGGCCAAATCCCCGGCGGATATCATCTGGTGCGGGGACAACATCGATGGCGTGCTGGTCAACCCAAGGCTTTTTGAGAAGTACTTTATGCCCGAGTATGAGAAGATGGCCAAGGTCTTCCATGAGCATGGCAAACTTCTGGCGGTGCACATGGATGGCCGGGTGGGCGTGCTCAAAGACCTGATCGCCCGCACGCCAATCGATATCATTGAGGCGCTGCATCCGCCGCCCATGGGGGATTTGCCCATCGGGGAGGCGCTTTCCCTCTGGCAGGACAAGGTCATCTGGGTGGGCTTTCCCGGGTCAGTGTATTCCCTCGGCCCGGAGGCGACGAAGAAACACGCGCTCAACCTTCTCCGGGAGGTGGTGCCCGGCGAGAGGCTGTGCATTGCCATGTCCACGGAGAATATCGTCTCCAACGAGAATCTGCTGATGCTGACCTCGGTTCTGGAGAAGGCGGAGCTGCCACTGACCCAGGAGAAGATTGACCAAATCGAAAGGTCCTTGGCGTAAGCAAGTAGAGAAAGCTCTTCTATTGGCATCGGACTAGAGTGCACCGTAGGCGGCTTATGGCTTTGCTAGAGCTACTGAAACAGAGAAGAAGCGTCCGTGATTTCCTGGATAAACCGGTGGAGCGGGAGAAGATTAAGCTCTGTCTTGAGGCGGCGCGGGTGGCGCCTTCCGCCTGCAATTCACAGCCCTGGAAATTTATCGTCGTTGATGATGGGGAGCTGAAGAAGAGGCTGTGCGATAAAGCCTTCAGCGGCATTTACGCCATAAACGCTTTCTGCAAAAAGGCACCGGTCATCGTGGTCATCGTCTCTGAGCGCTCCAAGTTCCTGGCCCGAATCGGCGGCATGTTCCGGGGGACAAAGTACTACCTGATTGATATCGGGATTGCTGGGGAACATTTTGTCCTGCAGGCGCAGGAGCTGGGCCTGGGCACCTGCTGGATTGGCTGGTTTAATGAGCGGGCGGTGAAATCGGTGCTCAATATTCCCAAGGACAAAAAGATAGACGTTTTGCTTGCCCTGGGCTATTACGACCAAGAGAAAGTAAAGTCAGGGCATAGTAGAGAGCCGCTGGATAAGATATCTTCCTTTAACTCATACTAGGTAAAAAAATTTGAGGCGACGACCGGATTCGAACCGGTGAATAGGGGTTTTGCAGACCCCCGCCTTATCCACTTGGCTACGTCGCCCTGGAGCGGAAGACGAGATTCGAACTCGCGACCTCCTCCTTGGC
>Ga0209426_1001677_pt1 | contig 12440 bp, 17 predicted proteins | sample Deesub1362B_J571_FD_187697 | JGI IMG/M metagenome (GOLD analysis project Ga0209426, IMG submission 187697) | Deep oceanic, basalt-hosted subsurface ecosystem from Juan de Fuca Ridge flank, Pacific Ocean, CORK Borehole 1362B_J2.571 (SPAdes)... ...
TATCTCATTCAGGAAAAGATTTTTCGAAATGGCACTAATTAGCCTTGGAATAGCAGCTCTCACGTTTAGTATAGGGTTCCTTATAAGGGGGTTTTTAAATATAGAGGTGGGATTGGATTAATATGTATCAGTCGTTGCAGAAAGGAAATATATTGTTTGCAATAATAAACTCAGAAAGCTTTTTTAAAGAGACTTTAAATAATCTTATTGTTTCATATGAATCCGCTTGAAGAAAGAAATGCTCAGACATCCTTGGAGAACATACTTATCCTTGGGGGAGTGATTGTTGTTGTGGTCGTTGTAATCTGGACCTACATGGAGATCGTGAAGAGTGCTGGAATGGCGTTCATGAACAGCACAGAGATGATCCTCAACCAGACAATGGAGGAGGTGAAGGAGTGGCTGGAGAAGCTCTGACCCAGAAACAGGTGAAGGGAATCCTTCTCGCAGGTTTTATCCTCCTCGGCTTTCTACTTCTGCTCTATGTACTCAAACCAATTTACCCTGCGCTGACCATCTCCCTGGTGGTATTCTACCTCCTCTACCCCATAGAGGCACGCCTTGAAGCGCTGGTTAAGCGCAGGTGGCTGGCAATGCTGCTCACAGTCATCTTCGTGCTCCTACCCGGGTTCATCTTTTTCTTTTATGTGATATACAGGGTTGCAGTGGAGATGCTCTCCCTGCTGAGCACGCCGGAGGCGAGGGAGGCACTAGCAGTGGCTGGTATAAATGCCCAGGGGTACATCGCAGTGCTTCAGCAGGAATTGGAAAGTCTTGCAAATCTCAGCGTAGAGGACATCCCCCAGCTACTTACCAGCGTCAAGGGCTACGAAGCTATGCTCCAGGCTGTCTTTGGGGGCGTGCTCGGCTTCTTCAAGGCTCTGGGCGGAGCATTCTTCCAGTTCTTTCTTGGAGCATTGATAGCTCTCTACCTCGTGGCAAAAGCAGAGGGCATTAAGAGCTTTACCGCTAATATCGCTGACTCCCGCGTGGTTGCTTACTTCAGCTACCTCGATGCCCTGCTCAGGCAGATAGTATACAGCATTTTCCTCACAGCGCTCTTTACGGGTTTACTTTCCTATGGCGTTTATTATGCGTTTGCCCTCCCCTTCGCAGGCCTGCTGAGCGCCCTCACAGGTGTGCTAACGCTAATACCTATCGTGGGCGGGTGGCTGGTGTATCTCCCCATGACAGGCTACCTCTACTTTGCCCACGGCGCGACCAAGGCGGCCTTCTTCTTCATCACCTGCGTGGCTGTGCTGAGTGTGCTTCCCGATGTGGTAATTCGCCCAATTGTTGCGAGCTTCTCCGGAAGGGTGCCAGTGGTGCCCCTCCTAGTGGGCTTTATCGCAGGCACTGCCAGCCTTGGCGCGAAGGGCATTTTGCTTGGGCCGGTAATTATATTCGCTGCTCTTGGGTTTATTCGTATCTTCGTTAAAGGCGAGGGTTAGCGCTTCTTCGTTACCCTATCGCTTCGCTCCGGATACCCTCCAGTACATCTCCGCCTGAAGCGAGTGGTAGCGTAACATGCCTTCAACGCTTCGCTGGTCTATACTCTTGTCGTCGAAGGAGACCGCCTCCAGGGAGTAGAGGGCATTCTCAGACTCCCTCGCAACCACGGCGCAGCTACCATTGTGCAGCTTTACCTTCACCTTTCCTGAGACCCGCTCCTGCGTGGCATCGATGAAGGCGTCAAGGGCCAGGCGCAGGGGCTCATTCCACAACCCAAAGTAAACCAGCTCGCTCCACCTCGCCTCCACCTGCGCCTTAAACGCAAGCTCCCGACGGGTTAAAACCAGAGCCTCAAGCGCTTTATGGGCTGTGATCAGAAGCGCCGCCGCTGGGCACTCGTAGTTCTCTCTCGCCTTTAAGCCAAGGATTCTATCTTCTATCATGTCTATCCTGCCAACACCGTGCTCGCCGGCAAGGCGATTCGCCTCCATGATAAGCTCCACTGGGGGCAGAGCTTTGCCATTCAGCTTCACCGGCGTGCCTTGAGCAAACTCCACCTCAACCAGCTCGGGCTCATGCCTGCGCAGCTTTGTCCACTCGTAAATCTCCTCAGGCGGTGTAAAAGCAGGGTCTTCCAGAGCGCCCCCCTCTATGCTCCTGCCCCACAGGTTCTCGTCTATGCTGTAGGGTTTGTCCACATCCACAGGTATAGCGATGCCATGCTTCTTCGCGTAGGAGATGCTTTCTTTGCGGGTGAGGTTGAACTCGCGAATGGGCGCGATTATCCTCTTCTCGGGCGCGAGGGTTCTGAAAACTGCCTCAAAGCGGAACTGATCATTGCCCTTGCCCGTCGCGCCATGTGCGAGAGCCTCGGCGCCCTCGCGCTTCGCTATTTCCACCACCTTCTCAGCAATAAGGGGCCTGGCTAATGCTGTGCTTAACGGGTAGCCTTCGTAGTTAGCGTTTGCCTTTATCGCCCTGAAGATGTAATCGCGGGCAAACTCCTCCTTCGCATCTATGGTATAGTGCTCCACCACGCCCAGCGAGTGGGCCTTTTCCTCAACCTCATGCAGTTCCTCTTCGGCCAGCCCAACGTCCACAGTAACAGTAATAACCTCGCAGCCGTACTTCTCCTGAAGCAGCTTCACACAAACGCTTGTATCGAGCCCGCCAGAATATGCAAGAACAGCCTTCATAACCATGCCTCCTGCTAAGCAACTTTTTATATCCTCTGCAGAACGGTCGCAGCCACTTCAAAGGTCTTTGGACTTTATTAGTGTGAGAGCGAGTAGAGAGTGATGAGGGAAGATGTCCATAACATGGGTAAAGTCTTAGATAACAGTCTGGAGCGTTACATTAATAAGCTTTTTCCAGAAGACCAGGAAGACTTGGGCAGTTCTGGCAGAGGTATACCAGCTACTGGTGGGTATAAAGGCGACCAGGACGATGGTGGAGGCTGTAAAGGGGAAAGGTTAAAGAGGAAAGGCTGACAGAAATAGAGGCGGTGAAAAATTGAAAGCAAAGAAAGAGAAGATATACAGAAAGCTAAAGGAAAATCCTAAAAATATTAGATTTGAAGACTTCTGTAAAGCATTAGAGATTTTTGGCTTTAAATACAGAGGTGGCAGAGGTTCTCACAGGGTATTTACCAAGAAAGGGATAAGGGAAATTCTAACAATTCAACACGTTAAATGTAGAGCTAAAGTATATCAGGTAAAGCAATTCTTAAAGCTCGTGGAGAAATATAATCTGCTTGAGGAATGAGAGATATGTGGCAGAAATATAAGATAGAAATCTTTTACAGCCAGGAAGATGAGGGGTTTATAGCTGTTGCTCCCGAGCTTCCCGGATGCTCAGCCTTTGGGGAAACCCCGGAGGAAGCCTTAAAGGAAATTAAAACCGCCATAGAGCTGTGGTTAGAAGCTGCCAGAAAAGAAGGCAGAGAAATCCCCGAGCCTGAAAAGGTGTTTATGAAGGTTTGAGGAGATTAAAGCGCTGGAGCGGGGAAGGGGAAAAGGTATGAATTAACCAACTGTTTTATTCTAACCTTTCTGGCTTTTGAAGTGATTGTTGACGTTCTTCTGCAAAATTTAATAGCATGACCTTCTCTATCTCCTGCGAGGACACAGCCACAAAGGCAAGGGTAGGAAAGCTGCGCACAGCGCATGGCGTGGTAGCTACACCTTGCTTCATGCCTGTAGCGACGAAGGCGAGCGTCAAAACCCTAGCAAGCGAAGAGCTCCTCAGTCTCGGCGTGGAGGCGATAATTTCCAACGCGCTGCTGCTCTACCTCAAGCCTGGCGTCGAGGTTATCTCCGCCGCTGGAGGGCTGCACACCTTCATGAACTTCCACCGCACAATCTTCACCGACTCAGGAGGATTCCAAGCCCTGCGCCGCGAATTCAAGCCTGAGTTCACAAAGCGAGGGATAGCCTTTCGCTCCCCCTTTGACAACTCCAGGCACGTGTTCACACCTGAGCTTTGCATAGCGGTGCAGGAAGCTCTTGGGAGCGATGTTGCGCTAACCTTGGACGACTGCCCGCCATACGGCGAGGCAAAGGAGCGATACGTAGAGAGTGTGGCAAGAACAACACGCTGGGCGAGGGCTTGCAAAGCTGCGCATGCCTGCGATGACCAGCTGCTCTTTGCAATTGCGCAGGGCGGTACCTTCGCAGACCTCCGCCGGGAGAGCGCTGCACAGCTTGCTCAGCTGGACTTCGACGGCTACGGCATAGGCGGGCTTAGTATAGGCGAACCCCATGATGTAATGCTCTCGATGCTCGAGGTGAGCATCTCCGCCCTGCCGGAGGAAAAGCCGCGGTATCTCATGGGTCTGGGCTCGCCCATTGAGGTGCTCGAAGCTATAGCGCGGGGCGTGGATATATTCGACTCCGCATTTCCCACTCGCAACGCAAGGCACAGCGCAGTCTACACCCGCGAAGGGAAGTACAGCATCACCAAGGCAAAGCACCTGCGCAGCCATGCGCCGCTTGAAGAAGCTTGTACCTGCTACACCTGCCGCAACTATACCAGAGCCTACGTGAGCCACCTCATGCGAGCAGGCGAGACTCTGGGAATGCGCTTGGTAACGCTGCACAACCTCCACTTCATGCAAACTTTGATGCGCGATGCGAGAAAGGCGATAGCCGCGGGCGAGTTCGCCGAATTTTTGAAGGAATTCAAGCAAAACTTCAAGAGGGCTAAGCATGGTTAATAGGAGATGTGTCGTGGCCCTCGCTGCCTTTGCGAGCATAGCAGCTGTACTTGCGTACCTCGCTCCCGAGGAGGAGTTCCTAGGAGGGAGCTACAAACTGCTCTACCTGCACCTGCCTCTGCTTTACATCTCCCTGGGCTCCCTTTACCTAGCAGCGCTACTGGGAATTCTTTCCGCGAGGGAAGAAAAATACCTGAAAACCTCTCTTAAGTTTGCGGTAACTGCACTACCCTTTGCTCTGGCTAACTTGGTGGTCATCTACTTCTTTGAACGCGCCACTTGGGGCGCTTTCATCGCAAGCGAGCCCCGCTTCTACTTCCTTGCACTTAGCTATGGGATGCTCCTGCTTTTACTACTCCTCCACTGGATGGGCGAGCGCAGACTACTTGCCTCTACCTCTGCGCTCCTCATAGCGGTTAACCTGGCGTTATACCTGCGCATGCGAAGCCTCGATACGTGGCAGCTTCATCCGGGCGGAGTTGGAATGCCCATGGAGATGCGCCTCCCCGTAGTGTTCGCCTTCGCCGCCTTCCTGTGCCTTTACTACTTAATATTTAAAAAGCTTGAGAGGTAAATTTTTGAATAGGCGTGGGCGATGGCTTACGAGGATAACCGGGAGTTAAGAGAGCTTGTCGAGAAGCTTAGAGAATCTGAGCAGAAGTACAGGGATTTATTTGAGAATGCAAACGATTTAATCGTTGTTTTAAACATGGAGGGGGTTATAGAGGAGGTAAACCGCGCCGTTGAGGAGAAGGTAGGGCTGAGCAGAGAGAAGATAGTGGGGAGGCGGGTGGAAGAGTTTATTCATCCAGATTTTCACTCGATGCTCAGGAAAAGGGTTTCCCAGATACTGGAAACGAAGAGGTCGCCGGATAGCTTTCAGGAGTACCGGGTTATAGACGCAAAGGGCGAGACCTTCTGGGTAGAGGGGAGGGGGAGACCTATTCTCAAGGATGGGAAGGTGGTGGGGATACAGGTAATCATGCGAGACGTAACCCAGCGTAAGCGCGCCGAGGAGGCGCTACGCGAGAGCGAGGAGAAGTATCGCTCGCTGGTGGAGAACTCCCACACCGGCATATACATAATTCAGGACGGGGTTTACAAGTTCGTCAACCAGAAGCTGTGCGAGATAACCGGCTACTCTAAGGAAGAGCTTATTGGCATGGATTTCCGCAGGTTAATAGCACCGGAGAGCAGCCATGTAATCGAGGGCTCCCTTAAGAGGCAGCGCGGCGAGGCGGGTGCTGCACGCTTCGAGTTCAAAGGGTTGCGCAAAGACGGAGAGAGGCGCGATGCCCTGGTTTACTCTGTGCCAATAATATACAAGGGCAAGCCAGCGGTGCAGGGGAATCTCATAGACATTACAGACATCAAGAGGGCGCAGGAAAAGCTGAAGATGCTGGCAAGCATTGTGGAGAACGTTTCAGAGGCCATATGCAGCATGGACCTTGAAGGCAGGATAACCTACTGGAATGCCCACGCTGAGACACTCTTCGGTTATGCGAAGGAGGAGATAATAGGGAAGCACATCTCTGTGCTCGTGCCGGAGGACAGGAAGGGGGAGGTTGAGTACTGCATGAAGCTCGCCTCTGAGAGGGGGTATATCTCCGGCTTTGAGACCGAGAGAGTGAAGAAGAATGGAGAACGGTTTCCTGTAGAACTCACTGCTACCGCTCTGAGAGACGATAAGGGTGAGATTAAGGGTTTCATATCCATTATGCGAGATATCACCCAGCGCAAGCGCGCTGAGGAAGAGCTTCATCGTCGCCTGGACCAGCTCCAGACTATCTATCACATGGCGGACGCGGTGAGCAGGGCAGGGGCTATTGATGAGATATACGAAGAGGCATTAAATGCCCTGCAGCGTACGCTTAAGGCGGATAGAGCCGCCATCCTTCTGTTTGACCAGCATGGTGTAATGCGTTTCAAAGCCTGGCGAGGGCTATCAGAGGAGTACAGAAAGGCAGTTGAAGGCCATTCGCCCTGGTCGCCCAAGGAAAAGAAGCCACAGCCGATTCTCATACCAAATGTGGCAGAGGACTCTAGCTTGGGTAAATTGCGGTCAGTCATTCTCCGTGAAGGCATCCATGCAATGGGGTTCATCCCTCTCGTGTACCAGGGCAAGCTGCTGGGGAAGTTCATGAGCTACTACAACAAACCCCATCGCTTCAGTGAGGAGGAGGTGCAGCTGGCCCAGACCATCGCCAGCCACATTGCTTTTGTTATAGAGCGGAAGCGTGCCGAGGAGGCGCTGCGTGAGAGCGAGGAGAAGTACAGGGAACTGTTTGAAAACGCCAACGACTTAATTGTTGTCTTTAACATAGATGGGGTTATAGAGGATGTGAACCGCGCCGTTGAGGAGACTGTGGGGCTGAGCAGAGATAAGATTGTGGGAAGGCGAGTTGCAGATTTTATTCATCCAGATTTTCACAATGAGCTGAGAGAAAGAGTGGCCCTTATGCTGAAGATAAAAAGCTCGCCGGAAAGTTTTCAAGAGTATCGAATTGTTGATGCAAAGGGCAGAACCATATGGGTCGAAGCAAGAGGAAGGCCAATACTGAAGAACGGTGAAGTTGTGGGAATTCAGGCGATAATGCGGGACATTACGCAGCGTAAGCGTGCCGAGGAGGCGCTGCGTGAGAGCGAGGAGAAGTACCGCACCCTCATAGACAGCGCTCTGGATTCCATCTTCCTTCATGACCTGGAGGGCAACATACTGGAGGTCAACAGAGCAGCGGCGGAGCGTCTGGGCTACGCTAAAGAAGAGCTTCTTAATATGAAGATTCAGGATATAGTGCCTGAGGAAAGGCGGAGTAGGTTCCCGGAGATTATAAAGGAGCTTCTTGAGAAAAAGAGCATTTTCTTTGAGTCTGATCACCTTCGCAGAGATGGCACCACCTATCCTGTTGAGGTAAGCGCAAGGCTTATGGAATTTCGCGGGAAGAAGGTTGTTCTTGCGATTTCTCGTGATGTTACCCAGCGCAAGCAGATGGAGCGGCAGATTATAATTTCAGAGAAGCTCGCTTCGCTGGGTGTGCTCGCCGCGGGCATTGCCCATGAGCTGAACAACCCGCTGAACAACATCTACCTGCTTGCGCAGCTTATAAAGGAGGACATGCGCTCAGGCAAAGCGAGGAAGGAGGATGTGGAGATGATACTCCAGCAGGTGCAGCGTGCCTCGAACATAATCCGCGGGCTGCTGGAGTTCTCTAGGGAGGGATTCGTAAACTTCGAGGAGGTGGATATAAACGCAGCTATAGAGGAGATGCTTGGCTTCCTCGGGGATATAATTGAGAGGCACCGCGTACGCGTTGTGAAAAAGCTTGAGGCAGTGCCAAAGGTCGCTGGCGATAAGACGATGCTCCAGCAGGTGCTGGTGAACCTCATAACCAATGCGTGCCACGCCATGCCGCGAGGGGGAGAGATACGTATAACTACGCGGAGGAGGAACGGTGTGGTGGAGATTCAGATAAGCGACACTGGGGTTGGGATAAAGAAGGAGCACCTCTCGCGGATATTCGACCCGTTCTTCACTACCAAGGAGAGGAACGGCACGGGTTTAGGCTTAGCGGTGAGCCACAGCATAATAAAGCGCCACGGGGGAGAGATAAGTGTGGAGAGCGAGCCAGGCAAGGGGAGCACCTTCAGGATTGTGCTCCCAGCTTTGAGAGGCTGAGGGCATGAACGCCTACGTAACGTTGAGTCTGCTTTTTGGGTTGTTTGCCTTTGTTCACTCTCTTACAGCCGCAGATTTCTTTAAACGGCGCGTGGAGGTAACACTTGGGCTTCGCGGCGCCAGGTATCGCTTACTTTACACCCTGCTAAGCTTTCCCTCGGCGATGCCCTTCGTTGCTTACTGGCTTGTTAAGCGGGGAGAAACGCCGGTGCTTCTTTCCTTCCCTGGCTTCACAGCCATGCTTGTTCTACTTGTTAAGCTTGCTGGTGCTGCGATTCTTGCCGCCAGTCTCCTTCAGACTGGCATAGCCGAGTTTCTGGGTCTCAAGCCGGAAGAGCAGAAGAGGCTGGTCACCTCTGGCTTATACGCGAAGGTGCGCCACCCGATGTACCTTGGAGCAATTCTCTTCATCTGGGCCACGCCTGAGCTTCGCTCCCTTGATGCCCTGCTCTACATCTTAGCTACGCTGTACTTCGCCTTTGGCATCTACATGGAGGAGCGCAGACTCCGCGAGGAGTTTGGCGATGCCTATGAGAGCTACCGCTCCCGCGTGCCAGCGATTATTCCGAGGCTTAAATGAGTGTCCGATATTTTCCAGACAAGAATAAAAATAGGGGAGCTAAAAGCTCAGAACGCTGCTCTCGCGGGCAAGCTTTGTGAGGTCATACATGCCGGCGAAGCTTGCTCCTTCTACCAGGTCCTCCTTGGCTACGCCCCTCGCCTCAGCACAGGGCTTGCACACCAGCAGAGGTACCTCGAGTATCTGCAGCACCTCCAGAAGCTCCGGGAAGGGGGCTAAGCCAACGCCCTGAATGTACTCCGCTACGCCCTTCTTCGCCAGCATAACAGCGTCGTTCATGAGGAACACTGTAACCTCGTCGCCGTTCTCCTTCGCCGCCTTCGCTGCAAGAAATGCGAGTGTAGCGCGGTTCGGGTCGTCCGTACCGTGGGAAGCGGTCACCAAAATCTTAGCCACTTCAGCACCTCCTGTTATAATTTGGTGAACATATTAGAACATAAAGAGTTTATAAAATTTGCGGCAAGTTTAGAATGTGGACAAGAAAAAGCTTGAGATAATGCTTCAGCGCTGCGAAGGCTTCCGTAAGCCCAGGCTTAGCCTGGAGCAGTACACCACGCCAGCGCCATTAGCTGCGGAGCTTCTAATACTGGCGCATCTGAAGGGGGATATAAGCGGTAAGGTGGTCTTTGATTTGGGATGCGGCACTGGCAGGCTTGGTATAGGCGCAGCGCTCCTAAGCGCTAAGCATGTGGTTTGCGTTGACAGCGATGCGGAAGCTCTAAGCATTGCCCGCGAAAATGCCGAAAAATTTGCTCTCGATAACATAGAGTTTATTTTGGCTGACGTCAGAGATATAAGTGGGAGAGCAGAGACGGTGGTTCAGAATCCGCCTTTTGGAGTTCACGCTAGAGGTGCTGATAGGGCATTTCTTGAGAAGGCGTTGGAGATTGCGCCGGTGGTTTACTCAATTCACAAGCGCGAGACGCGAGAGTTTGTGCATCGCTATGTGCGCGCACTTGGTGGTGAGGTGGCTGAGCTAATGCCGGCGCGCTTTGAGTTGCCCAGAAGCTATGATTTTCATAGGAAGGAGAGGAAGTTTATCGATGTGGATATATACCGAATAAGGAGGCTTAGAAATGGTTGAGGCAGGTGAATTCGTTGTACCCGGCAAGGAGCTGGGGTTCAGTGAGGAGTTCATCCCGGGCAGGGGCACCTACGAGGAGAATGGCAGGATATTCGCCTCTCTGACGGGTGTGCTCAAAATAGACATGAAGGAGCGCAAGATTGAGGTTGAGCCAAAGACAAACACCATACCCGAGCCCCGCGTGGGCGATATTGCGGTGTGTAAGGTCGTAGATGTGAAGCAGCAGTTTGCCCTGGTGAAGCTTATTCGCCTCCTGCGAAGCCGCCGCGAGCTACCGGGCAATGTTTACGGTACAATACACATCTCCCAGCTTCGCAGCACCTACGTTCAGGACATTGACCGCGAGATTAAGATCGGGGATGTTGTTCTCGCGAAGGTTACAAACACGCGAAGGGTGCCCATCGCTCTGAGCACTGTAGAGCGTCCGCTTGGCGCCATTAAGGCTTACTGCACCAACTGCAACATAGCGCTTGAACTGGAGGGCAAGCGCCTGGTGTGCCCCAACTGCGGCAGGTATGAGTCGCGAAAGTATTCCTCAGAGTACGGCAAGGGAGTTATATAAGGGGGTTGCGAAGTGGAGATAAAGGTTATCAAGGAGAACGACGTTGAGCTGGAGTTTGAGCTGGTAGGCGAGGACCACACCTTCTGCAATCTCCTCAGGGAGGCGCTTACAAATAACGAAGCCGTTGAAGCGGCGTCTTACCGCATAGCTCATCCTCTCCTCTCCCAGCCTGTGGTTTACCTCAGGGTGAAACCCGGGATAGAGGTGCCTCAGGAGGGCGAGAAGGAGGTTGAGATAACAGCTGTGCCGGGCATAGGTCCAAAGCGAAAGGAGCAGCTTGCGGAGGCTGGCATCACAACAGCCAATGCCCTGCTCAAGGCTGACCTTGACGAGCTGGCTGAGAAGACGGGCATAGCCAAGTCTATCCTGGAGCGCTATGTGAGCGAGGCAAAAAAGCTGGACTACGGCATTCCCTCGCCGCCTCGCTTTGTGCTGAAGCAGGTGCTTAAAGAAGTTGCGAAGGAGTTTGATGAGCTGCAGAAGAAGCTGGAAAGCTAAGGAGGAGAAAAGAAGCTACCCGGTACTGGGATTTGATACTAGCTTTGCTGAGCTTTCTCCCCTCGGGGATAGCATAGCCAATTTAATCTATTCCCTCGCCCTCTCGCGAGTTCTTGGTAGGGTGGTGGGAAAGAAGGTTTCTAACTCCATTCTCGCTGAGGCGGTGGTTAAGGCAGGGCTGCGTGAGCATGCTGGCACACGCGTTGATAAACACAGGCTGGGCGACTTCGCCGAGAGCCTGCTTGCCCAGGTGTTTCTCCAGGAAGCGCTAACCTTGGAGGAGTGTGTTTCTCTGCTCGAGGACAAGCTTCGCTCCGCTGGCAAAGAGGAGCTCAGGGAAGCGTCTGTCGCCGCCTTTGCGGCACTTCTTGTACGCGCGAGGGAAGCGGTATGGGAGGAAGGATAACCCTGGGGTTATACAACAGCTACGACGCTGCAAGGCTGCACGACATCCACAAGCGGAGCATCGCGAGGGCGGCGCCGGTTTGCTATGCCTTCGAGACAAACCTCGCCCTCTTTGGCTTTCCCTTTGAGGGCAGCTTTTCCAGCATTGTGGAAGCCCTCGCTGAGGATACCACTATAGGCGAGGGGGGACGCTACCTCAGGCTTCTGGCGCAGGAGGGCAGGTTTGGCATATTTCCCTTCCCGCGTCGCGGTTTTCCGCCGCAGCTGGGCATAGCTGTGGCAGCAACGTCTAAGCCGGCGAAGGAAAAGCTCCTCCCACCCAAGGCACTTGCCCAGCAAGCTAAGCAGGGCAGATCGTTCCTGGTAGTGATGGGCTTGGGAAGGCGGGGCTTGCCGAAGGATGTGCTGGGCATGGCCAAGCATCACCTGGAGCTCTCAGGCAGAGGCATACCATTCGAGACGTGCACCGTAATAGGAATGCTGCCGGCGATGCTTCACGCCTACAGGGAGGTGGAGTAAATGCGATGCCCCTGCGTGTGTGGCTCTCGTCCTGCACCTGCACTGGCGGTGGATATAGTAATCGAGGTGGGCTCACGCATAGTGCTCATCCGCAGGAAGTACGAGCCTTTCGCGGGCTCCTGGGCTCTTCCCGGCGGGTTTGTGGAGTGCGGCGAGCGCGTCGAGGAGGCGGCGAAACGCGAAGCTAAAGAGGAGACAAATTTGGAGGTAGACGTTAAGGAATTGCTTGGCGTTTACTCAGCTCCAGAGCGAGACCCGCGAGGGCACGTGGTTAGCATCTGCTTCATCGCCCGCGGTGAGGGCGAGTTAAAAGGTAAGGATGATGCCGCCGAAGCGAGGCTCTTCACCCTCGAAGAGGCGATAAAGCTGAGCCTTGCCTTCGACCATGCTGATATAATAAAAGACTACATGAAGAGGAGGCAATATGTTCTGCGATAAGTGCGGTAGCCT
>Ga0209426_1001680_pt1 | contig 12427 bp, 8 predicted proteins | sample Deesub1362B_J571_FD_187697 | JGI IMG/M metagenome (GOLD analysis project Ga0209426, IMG submission 187697) | Deep oceanic, basalt-hosted subsurface ecosystem from Juan de Fuca Ridge flank, Pacific Ocean, CORK Borehole 1362B_J2.571 (SPAdes)... ...
GGGGTTTTTATGGTTCAGCCAGCCGGTGTGTGTCCTCTGCCTGTTTTATCTGGATGCCGGCTGGCGCGGTTTTGGTAGCGGTTTGCGGGGAATCATCTCATCCCGCATCGCCGCATGGTACACAAACGAAGCCATGATAATGGAAGCCTGCATCAGATCGCTGCGAAAAACGTGGTCGTAAACATCCATGTTGGTGTGATGTGTTCTCCGGGAGTAGTCCAGCGGGTCCTGGATGAACTGGAATCCTGGTAGCCCAATTTCGTCGAAAGCCAGGTGGTCGGTACCGCCGGTATTGCGGATGGTGACGGTAGTTGCGCCCATGTCGTGGAAGGGTTCGAGGTAGGCCTCAAAAATGGGCCGGACAGCATCGTTACCCTGCAGGTAAATGCCGCGGATTCGTCCGCCGCCGTTGTCCAGGTTGAAATACACCGAAAGCCTGGCATGGTCTTTCTTCAATTCCATAGTTTTCCGATCACCGAAATGTTTTTTGATGTAGCCGCGGGAGCCCAGAAACCCCAGTTCTTCGGCATCCCAGAGTGCCACACGGATGGTGCGCCGCGGCTTTACCCCGATTGCCTTGAGGATGCGCACGGCTTCCATTACAACGGCACAGCCGGTGGCATTGTCCGTCGCGCCCGTTCCGGCATGCCAGGAATCCAGGTGGGCACCAAGCATAACGATCTGATCTTTCAGTTTCCGGTCGGTACCGGGAATCTCAGCAATGACGTTGTAACCGAGTGTGTCGTCGGTGGTGAATTCCACTTCGATTTCCGCTGCAATTTTTACCGGAATATTCTTTTCCAGCAGCCGGGCGAGCCGATTGTACTGTTCGGCTGCGAGTACGACGGTCGGGATTGCGGGATCTTCTCCCAGCTTGTAGGATCCGCCTCTGCTGACGTTAATGGTACCATCCTGTCCGCGGCTCCGGCGGATGACCAGGGCCACACCTTCTTCTTTCAGGAATTCGTTCAGTTTGCGGCGCAGTTGCCAGCGACGCCGGAATTCGGCCCGGCGCCTCCACCAATCCGGTCGCTCTCCGGGCATCCGCAAGAGGGACAGTTCGCGGAGTTCGTCTTCGGTGAAACGGCGTACGTCAGCGCGGTCTTCGGGTTCAATGGGTTCGGCGGTTCCAACAAGGACGATGGCGCCCGCAAGTTTTCCGCGGTATTTTTCAAAATCTTCTTCGGAATCGATTTTTAGCAGGACCGGTTCGCCGGACACGGGGCCGTTTGTTCCACCGACCCATGCCGGTGGGAAGCCAAGCAGCGGTTTGTAGCTGGGTTCCAGAAGCTCGAGCCGGAATTTTTTCAGCACCCAGCCGCGACCGAGTGTGCCCCATGGCTCCAGATGCGCATTTTCCAAGCCGAATTCTGTGAGCCGTTCCACGCACCAGCGGGCTGCTTTCCGGTAGGCGGGACTTGCCGGAAGCCGGGGACCGTACACATCTGTGAGGTAAAAAAGGGTTTCCATCACCTTGGAATTACGGAATTCCTCCTGCTTGATTTTGGTGATGACCTGCAGATCCACGGGTTCTTTGGCGAGTACGGCCAGTGGCAAAAGAAGCAGTGCAGCCACTGCAATGCGCACAGAAAATCTCCGCATGGCTGAAACCCTCCCTGTTTGGTTTTTTAAGTTTCCGTATTTTTGCGGTGCGGGAGTGGAAGTGTAGCTCCCGCTTTTTCGGTGACCGGCTGCTGTCCCAGCAGAGGTAAGTACCGATTTGCATATTCCAAAGAAGGCGGAATCGGCATTACGGCCGACTGGCATGTCAGGTCCAAAAACCGGATGCGGGTCCGCAGAATGCTGGAAGCGGGAAAAAATGGGCGGGTTCATTCCATTGTTCTCCCGAAAAAACAGGTGGTTATGAATGTGTCGAAAGAAAAGAAACGCTGTACTGCCCCTCGAACGGGAAAAGACCAGACTGAAAGCTGCTGTGTAGAATGGCCTGTCTGGTCCCGTTTAATTACTTGGAATGTTGGTCCGCTGCGCGGCATGTTTTCGTTGCCCGTATTCTGTTCGGGATAACCGTTACCAAGCGATTCATTCCACAATATACATATTATTTCATCGCGGGGTTCATAGAAATATGTAAAAACGTGCAAAAATCATTATATTGTTGGGAGAAGCCGAAAAAAAGACAGCTTTCACCGGACAGATGCAGAGGACAGGTATATGCATGCCGCAGTACAGACCTGAAATGAAACCCTTCAGGGCGGAAGGTTCCGCTGAGTTGTTTCGGCAGGAAGTGCAGCAGAAGTCATGAACCGATCTCCGGATTTCCGGTCCTATTTTAGTCCACTGGTTTTGGGCTGGTTCTTCAGTCGGTTTGGGGAGCCGACGCCGCCGCAGTCGCGCGGCTGGCCGCTCATTGCCAGCGGCAGGAACACGCTCATTTTGGCACCCACCGGTTCAGGGAAGACGCTTGCGGCTTTTCTCTGGATCATTGATGAATTGATCCGGCTGGCGGAGGAAAGGGGAAAGGACATTTTCGAAGCCAACCCGCAGGGAGTTCACACCCTCTACGTTTCTCCGCTTAAGGCGCTCAACTACGACATCGAGCGCAATTTGTGGGTGCCGCTCCGGGGCATCCGCCAGGAGGCAGAGCGGCGCCATGTTGTTTTTCCGAAGCTGCGTGTGATGGTACGGACGGGCGACACTCCGCCTCATATTCGCCAATCTATGCTGCGCAGGCCACCACATATTTTGATTACCACACCAGAATCGCTCTATCTGCTGCTAACTTCACTGCGGGGACGGGAGCTCTTCCGAAATGTGCGTTATGTCATTGTGGATGAAATCCATGCCCTGTGCGGAAACAAGCGCGGGGTCCATTTGAGTCTTTCTCTGGAACGGATCGCTTTTCTTTCGGCCCAGGAGCCGGTACGAATTGGCCTGTCTGCCACCCAGCGCCCGCTGGAACGCATCGCGGCATATCTGGGAGGCCAGCGTTATAATCCTCTCACCGGCCGGTTCTTGCCCAGGCCCGTGGAGATTGTGGACTGTGGGGGGCGAAAGAAAATGGACGTGTGCGCCGTGTGCCCGGTAGCCGATTTTTCCGAGATGCCTCAGGATTCTGCCTGGTCTGGAGTGATCGAAACGGTCTACCGGCTGATTCGAAACCACCGGAGCACGCTGGTTTTTGTGAATATGCGGGCCCAGGCGGAACGGATTGCACGTCAGCTTAACGAATTGCACCGGAAAACGGTAGGGCAGGAGGATGCCGAAATTGCCCGGCCACACCACGGCAGCCTTTCCCGCGCGGCGCGATTGGAGGTGGAACGCCGGTTAAAAGAAGGAACCCTGCCTGCCGTTGTGGCCACTGCGTCGCTGGAACTGGGTATTGACATTGGTCATGTGGATCTGGTGGTTCAGGTGGAATCGCCGCGCTCCGTAACGGCAGCTCTGCAACGGGTTGGTCGTTCCGGGCATCTGGTGGCGGCGACCAGCAAAGGCCGTATCCTGCCGCTGTACCGCAGCGATCTGGATGATGCCGTGGCCATGGTCCGGCTGATCCGTGAGGGGAGCATCGAAGAGGTGCGCATCCCGGAAAACTGCCTGGACGTTCTGGCACAGCAGATTCCGGCGGAAGTCAGTATGCAGGAATGGAACCGACGGGATCTCTACCGGCTGTTCCGTCAGAGTTACAACTACCGCCATCTGCCAGAAGAGGCTTTTAACCGGGTTATTGCCATGCTGGCGGGCGAGTATGCTGATGAAACGTTCCGGGCACTGCGGCCGCGGCTCCTATGGGACCGTACGCTGGACCGACTTTCCGCCCGGCGCGGCGCCAGATTGCTGGCCATCCGCAACGGTGGAACCATTCCCGACCGCGGCTATTATGCCATTGTTCATGCGGAAAACGGCACAAAGCTGGGCGAAATAGAAGAGGAATTCGTTTTCGAGTCCAGGGTTGGCGACGCTTTTTACCTCGGCAGTATGGAGTGGCGTATTGAGGAAATCACGCATGATCAACTTCGCGTTCGGCCCACGCGGTCTGTAAGACCGCGGCCGCCTTTCTGGAAAGGGGAGATTCTTTTCCGCGATTATCAGACCCAGCAAGCCATTGCTGCGCTGCGCCGGGAAATGGCGGAACATCTTTCGAACGGAGGCCGTGTTTCTGCTGGAGAAGCTGATGCCGTGGCTGATGGGGATACCTGGCGAAATCTTCAGCGGTTTTTACGGCAGCAAAAAGAACGAACCGGAAAACTTCCATCGGACCGGGTCCTGGTTATTGAGGGATTCCGGGATCGGGCCGGCGACTGGTACACGGTGCTGCACACCTCGTTTGGGGCACGGGTCAACGCACCGCTGGCCTTTTTGCTCCATGATCGGATCCGCTCCCAAATGGGCCTGGACCCTGATTGGGTGTACGATGATGATGGTATCCTCTTTCGCCTGCCGGAGCGCCGGGATGTGCGCAAGTGGGTCCCGCTTCTGACAGAACCCTGGGAAAATCTGGAAACACAGCTGTCAAGACATCTGGTGGAAACGCCGCTTTTTGCTCTGCGTTTCCGTCACAATGCCACACGGGCCCTGCTGCTGCCGCGCTCCACTCCCTGGAAACGCATTCCGCTCTGGCTCCAGCGGTTACGCTCGGCGGATCTGCTGCAGGTGGTTCGCCGTTACCCGGATTTTCCGGTGGTAGCCGAAACGGTACGGGAATGTCTGGAAGATTTGTTTGATCTGAAAAGCTTGGAACTGGCTCTGCGTCGCATCCGGGAGGGAGAAATAGAGCTGTACCCTGTGGAAACGCCGGTGTTTTCTCCCATGGCGGCAGGACTGGTGTTCCGGCTTCGGGGGGAAGAAATGTACCGGGAAGATGAGATTCCGCGCACGGTCCAGCTTCGCCCGGACGCCGAGCTTGTGAACCAGATTCTCTCCAGCGCGCGTGCTCCGGTTCCCGTTCCTGCGAAGGTGGTGGAAACCTGGCAGAAACGTTGGCAATGGCTGGATTCAGAGCGCAAGGCCAGAAGTGCGGAAGAGTGCCTGGCCATGCTTCACGAACTGGCGCCCCTGCCTGAATCCGAAATTTCGAAGCGCTGTGGGGAGGATGCCTCTAACTGGCTGAGACAGCTGGAAACGGCGGGTCAGATCCTCCTGTCCGAAAAAGGTTGGATTCCGGCTGCGTGGTCCGGTGAACTGCTCCACGCCGGTGAGGAAGATCCTCCGTCCGGTGCTGTTGCCCGCCATGTGCTCCGGCTATTGCAGCATTCCGGTCCCATGAGCGAGAAAGAACTGCAGGACCGTCTACCATTCCCACCGGCGAGAATCACCGCAGTTTTGCGAAAACTGAGGGCTGAAGGGCGGATCGTCAGCGGAAAGCTGATTCTGGGGATGGAACAGGAATTTTTCTGCGATCCAGAAAACTACCGGGTGTTGTTGCGTTCGGCCGTGGCAGAGCGCCGCCGGTCCGTTTCAACAATTTCTCTTGATCAATATTTGCAATTTTCCCTGAACTGGCACGGTGTGGTAGAACCCTGTTCCTCTGTGGAGGATCTTCTCCGGCATTATGAGGGGTTCGCATTGCCCCCCGGTTTTTTCGAACGAGAGATCCTTGCCACCCGAATGCGCTGGTCCTCAGCTGGCGAATTTTCCGCTCTACTGGAGCAGCTGGAACAGCAGGTTGCCAGCGGACAGATCATCGTCCGGGCGATGCGAGAGGAAAACCGCATTTTTCTCTACTTCTTTCGCAGGGGAAATGGAGCTCTTTTGTTGGATGAACCGGTCATCCGTGAGCGTGCTGCATCCTGCTCACCGGCTGCCGTGGAAATCTGGAAATTTCTTTGCTCTGTGGGTAGCTGTTTGATTCAGGATATTCAGCTGGGCACCGGCCTGTCCCTGACAGAAATTGAAAAGGCGCTGCACGAACTGCTGCTGGCTGGCGTCATTTCCTGCGATTCCTATCCGGTTTTTCTTTCCCTCTGTTCCGGAAAACTGCCTCCGGAGGAAACGGCGGAAATAGCGTTTGGAACCCGCAGAATAAACGGCGACGTGCGGAAACGGGTGCGGAAAATCAAAAGAAAAATCCGTGAACGCACCCACTGGCGCATGAGGAGCTCCATAGCCCGGTGGTTTCCCCTCCATTCACTGCCTATTCTGGGCAAAATCGCAAAAAGTGAAGACCGGTCGCGGCCATTTTTGCAGGCCCGACTTCTCCTTCAGCGCTACGGAGTGGTTGTCAAAGAGCATCACCGCCGTGAGCGGGGGTTGCTGCCGTGGTATCCCATTTTCACCGCTTTGAAACGGCTCGAATGGCAGGGAGAAGCTCTGCGCGGCTATTTTGTGGAAGGGCTTTCGGGAGTACAGTTTGCTGCGGAACGGGCGATTTCCGGACTGGAGGCGGCAGCGCAGAAACGGAAGTCGGAGCCGGCCTTCTGTTTGATTTCCTCGGCAGATCCGGCTTTTCCGTACGGAGGGGGAATTGCCTGGCCGGTCCATCTGTCTGTTGAAAAAAACCTGATGCGCTCTCCGGCCTTGCATTTTCTGGTGGGAAATGGAAAGATCGGCGCACTGGTGCAGCGGTTCGGAATGCGGATTCATTTTTTTGAAGAAGATGAAGAAACGGCAGCGGGGTGCGTTGCCGCCATGAAACGATGGTTGCGGCTTCCCGAAGGTGTGCGACCCGGCCGGAAGCTGGAAGTACAGGAAATCAACGGGCAGCCGGCGGCAAAATGGAAGCTTGTGCATGTATTTCTCCGCGGCGGATTTGAACCGCACGGGGAACGCCTGATTCTCTGGCCCTCGCGCAGCTAAAAAAGGGTTCTTTTCTGCGGAGTAACGGTAATCGGACCTGAGGTTTAGCGCAAAAAGGGATCAGTGGCCGGCAGAAAGAGAAATCGAAACGGATCCACCCATTTGACAGCCTGCATTTCATTTGCAAAATTCCGCAAATCGATACAACATATCTGAGTGTTCCTGGCAGGAGGAGGAATCTTCGATGATAGGGCTGAGTTTATCCTGGCTGAGCAAACGCACCGATGATGTGGAAGAGATTGTCCGTGAATTGAAAGATCTGCCTTATCGCGGACTGGAGCTGGATTACCGCTTTGACCGGGAGACCATTGGAAAACTGGTCCGTGAACTGAAGGGAGCGGATTTCCGCATTCTGAGCATCCATGCGCCCTGCCCGAGGCCAGAGGAGGTCTCGCGGGTGCAGGCTTCTGCCGATTTTTACAACCTCGCCAGCACAGACGAGGATGAGCGGCGGCTTGGAGTAAAAGCGGCGATCCATACCGTTCAGTTTGCCTGCGACCTTGAAGTTCGTGCGGTGGTTCTTCATTGTGGATACGTTATTATGGAAAATGAAAAAGACCGTATCCGCGATTTATGGAAAAGCGGGGAGCTGGAACAGGAATCCAGCCAGGAGTGGCTGACCAAAAAGCTGGACGAACGGAACCAGAAGGCTCCCGTTTTTTTCGATCAGATGCTGCGCAGCCTGGATGCCATTCACAAAGAAGCGGTGAAGCGGGATGTGCTGATTGGGGTGGAAAACAGGATTAATTACCACGAATTCCCGCTTGGTGATGAATTTGAAGCAGTTTTCCGGGAATTTGCTGGGGGCAACCTGCGGTTTTGGTATGACACCGGTCACGGGTACATCCTGGACGCCATGGGCATTCAGCCAGTCAAAACACTGCTGGAACAGCAGACTGAAAGGCTTCTTGGCGTTCATCTTCACGATGTGCGGGAGTTTCGGGACCACCATGCGCCAGGGACAGGCAAAATTGATTTTGCGGAACTCCAACCCTGGCTGAAACGGGCAGAAGTTTTTATCGTGGAAGCCCATGACCACGCAACGAGAGAGGAAGTAAGAGACGCTTTTGATTTTGTTGTGTCGCAGGTATTGTAAAAGGAGGAACCGGGCTGCAACGTTTGCGGGGTTTACAAAATTGGCATTACAAAAATTGTGCCATGATCCATCATAATGTCTTGACATTGCTGCGGAATTGTCGTAAATTGTGAGGGATTGAACCGGCAGGAAAGAATCACGGGAGGAGAGGCAATGCCAATTACCGTTGAAGATGTGGAGAAAATTGCCAAACTGGCCAAGCTTCGTTTTACAGAAGAAGAAAAGCAGAAATTTACGGAACAGCTGGCGCGGATTATTGCTTATGTGGAAAAATTGAACGAACTGGACACAGAAAGGGTACCGCCCACTTACCATGTATTGCCGCTAACAAACGTAACACGCGAGGATCAGGTGAAACCCTGGCTGACTCAGGAAGAGGCGCTGGCCAACGCGCCGAAGAAGCTAAAGGGCTATTTTAGCGTGCCAAAAGTGATTTCTCAGGAGTGATGGAGGGTTCCAAAGCCAAAGCCATTGGGGTGATTCCGGCCCGGTACGGGTCCACCCGCTTTCCCGGGAAACCGCTGGCGCTCATCTTGGGTAAGCCGATGATTTACTGGGTGTACAGCAGGGCGTCACAGGCGCAACTGCTGGACCGGCTTGTGGTGGCCACCGACGATGAGCGGATTCTGGAAGCTGTGCGGGCGTTTGGGGGAGAGGCGGTGATGACCTCGCCAGAACATCCGACGGGAACGGATCGCCTTGCCGAAGTGGCCCGGTCCGTTGTGGCGGAGATTTTTGTTAATATTCAAGGGGACGAACCGCTCATTTCTCCCGAAGCCATCGATGCTCTCATCCGTGCCATGCAGGAGCACCCCGATGTTCCCATGGGGACACTGTGCCGGAAAGCCAGCGATCCGGAAGAGGTGGGCAATCCCAATACAGCCCGTGTGGTGTTTGATAGGGATCACCGGGCGCTTTATTTTTCGCGGGCGGCCATTCCTTATTATAGGGAGGCTGGCTCGCCCGCGCAGTTCCTCGATTTTGGGCCGGTTTACCAACACATCGGCGTGTATGCTTACCGCCGTGATTTTCTGCTGCGCTTCGCAGAATTGCCGCAGACGCCGCTGGAAAAGGCCGAAAAACTGGAGCAGCTGCGTGCATTGGAGCACGGTTTTCCGATTTTTGTGGTAGAAACCGATTACCAGCCGATCTGTGTGGATGTGCCGGCAGACATCGCAAAAGTGGAGAACCGGATGAAAGAACAGGGAGTGACGCATGCCGAGAGGTTGTTCACCTGACGAAGGGAATCGTCATACCAAATTCATCTTTGTAACGGGGGGGGTGGTTTCATCGCTCGGAAAGGGAATTGCTTCTGCTTCGCTGGGAATGCTGTTAAAAGCCCGGGGCCTGAAAGTAACCATCCAGAAATTTGATCCGTACATCAACGTCGATCCCGGCACACTCAGCCCCTTCCAACACGGAGAGGTGTTTGTGACGGACGACGGTGCCGAGACCGACCTGGACCTGGGCCATTACGAACGGTTTATCGATGTCAATATGTCGCAAAAGAACAATTCTACAACGGGCCAGATATACTACACCGTAATTACCAAAGAGCGGCGCGGGGATTATCTTGGTAAGACGGTACAGGTCGTGCCACACATCACAGATGAAATCCAGCACCGTATCTGGCGGCTGGCAGAAGACGATGGCGAACATTTTGATGTGGTGATCACAGAAATTGGCGGGACGGTGGGCGATATTGAAAGTTTGCCGTTTTTGGAAGCCATCCGTCAGTTTGCGCTGAAGGTGGGCAAGGAAAATGCTCTGTTTATTCATCTGACCCTGGTTCCCTATATCAAGAGTTCCGGAGAAATCAAAACGAAGCCCACGCAGCACAGCGTAATGCGGCTCCGGGAAATTGGTATTCAGCCGGACATCCTGATCTGCCGTACGGAGAAGCCACTTACGCGCGAAATCCGGGAAAAGATCGGGCTTTTTTGCAATGTGCATCCCAAGGCGGTCATCGAAGGCAGGGATGTGGAGACCATTTATGAAATTCCGCTTATTTTCCACCGCGAACATCTCGACAATCTGGTTGTAGAAATGCTGCATCTGGATTGTCCGGATCCGGACCTTGACCGCTGGGTTCAGTTTGTGGAAAAGGTGAAGAATCCGTCGAAGCGGGTGCGAATTGCCGTGTGCGGCAAGTATGTGGGGCTGCACGATTCGTACAAAAGCATCATTGAAGCCTTCACCCATGCGGGAGTGGAAAATGATGCCCGTGTGGAACTCAAATGGGTGGATTCCGAAGAACTGGAGCAAAACGATCCCGCTCCCTTTTTTGCGGATGTCTCCGGGATTCTCATTCCCGGCGGTTTTGGGCTCCGCGGCATTGAGGGGAAGATCCGCGCTGTGCAGTATGCGCGTGAAAATAAGATTCCCTTCTTCGGAATCTGCCTGGGGATGCAATGTGCCGTCATCGAATTTGCCCGCCATGTTTGCAAGCTGGAACGGGCCAACAGCCGTGAGTTTGATGAAAAGACGCCGCACCCTGTCATTGACATCATGGAAGAACAGAAGGAGATCGACCGGCTGGGCGGCACAATGCGTCTGGGCAGTTACCCGTGTGTGCTGAAAACAGGCACACTGGCAGCGCGGATCTACGGAAAGCCGGAAATCGAGGAACGCCACCGGCACCGGTATGAGCTGAACAATCATTACCGGCCGCTCCTGCAGGAATATGGCATGGTAATGAGCGGACTTTACCCGCGGAAAGATCTGGTAGAAATTATCGAACTGCCAGATCACCCGTGGTTTATCGGAGTTCAGTTCCACCCGGAGCTAAAATCCAGGGTGACAAAAGCCCATCCGCTGTTCCGGGATTTTGTGCGAGCAGCGCTGGAATATCAGGAAAAGAAACGCAGTTGAGGTGAGAATGACAACGCGAGTGGTAAACATTGCCGGAATTCCCGTTGGTGGGAACAATCCGCTGGTGCTGATTGCCGGACCCTGTGTGATTGAGGGGCAGCAGATGCTGCTGGATACCGCCGGGACAATCCGGGACATCGCTCAGAAACTGAGCATGCCGTTTATTTTTAAATCCTCATTTACCAAAGATAACCGTTCTTCGGTAGAGTATTACCAGGGGCCAGGGCTGGAAAAGGGGCTGGCCATGCTGGCCGAAGTCAAGAAACAGATCGGGGTGCCGGTGTTGAGTGACATTCACAATCCGCAACAGGCGAGACCCGCGGCAGAGGTTCTGGATGTGATTCAGATTCCCGCCTATATGTCTATGCAAACCAGCCTGACCCTTGCGGCTGCGGAAACCGGCAAGCCGGTGAATGTCAAAAAAGGTCAGTTTCTTCACCCAAAAGATATGGAAAAAGTGGTCAAAAAGATCGAATCCACCGGGAACCGGAGCATTTTACTCACTGAACGGGGTACGGTGTTTGGCTACCACAATCTGGTGGTGGACATGCGGTCGTTCCCCATTATGCGAAAATTTGGTTACCCGGTTGTGTTTGACATTACTCATTCGGTACGGATCTATGGTGTGCCGTCCAGCAGCCCGGAAGGGGGTACACCCTGGTTTGTACCTTATCTGGCCCGAGCTGGTGTGGCAGCCGGATGTGATGCTGTTTTCATTGAGACGCACCCGGACTGCAAAAATGCCCTCTGTGATGCGTCCAGCATGTGGCCGCTGCAGCGGCTGGAAGAGCTGCTGGAACAGATCCTGGAAATCGACCGCGTGGCCAAGAAGTGGGTAAACTGAAACGGAAGCAGAGGTTGAAAGGAAACAGAAAGAGGAGATAGCAGCAATGAAATTCTTTATCGATTCGGCAGATGTGAATGAAATCCGCGAAGCAAAGGACCTGGGAATTGCCGATGGTGTGACTACCAATCCAACCCTGATTGCCAAATCCGGAAAAGATTTGAAGGAGGTTGTGGAACAGGTTTCCGCGGAGATTGATGGACCCATTTTTGCCGAAGTGATCAGCCTGGATGAACAGGGAATTCTGAAAGAGGGCTATGAAATGGCGAAGTGGTCGGATCAGGTTGTGGTGAAGATTCCGGCCACTATCGAGGGGCTAAAAGCGGCACGGAAACTGGAAGCTGATGGAATCCGCACCGGTATTACCCTCATCTTTTCACCCAGCCAGGCCCTGCTGGCGGCCAAAAGCGGTGCCTCTTACGTGATTCCTTTTGTGGGACGGCTGGATGATGTATCTTCCGATGGCCTTGAACTGGTAAGCCAGGTGGTGGATATATTTGTTAATTATCCGGAGCTGGAAAGCGAGGTACTGGCGGCTTCGGTCCGGCATCCCATGCACATTTTGGACTGCGCCCTTATGGGAGTGGATATTGTTACCGCTCCCCTGAGCGTGTACAAGCAGCTGATCAAACATCCGCTTACAGATGCCGGGATCGAACGGTTTTTAAAAGATTGGGAAAAGGTTAAGAAGTGAGGGGGCAGGAGGTGATGATATGGGAGCGAAAAGCTAATGATTAAGGATATCCTCGAGCGGGCCAAACAGGTTGTCCGCATTGAAGCCCGGGCGGTGGCGGCGCTGGAAAACCGGATCGATGAGAACTTCCGCAAAGCGGTGGAACTGCTGAACAAAGCTCGGGGAAAGG
>Ga0209426_1001682_pt1 | contig 12422 bp, 4 predicted proteins | sample Deesub1362B_J571_FD_187697 | JGI IMG/M metagenome (GOLD analysis project Ga0209426, IMG submission 187697) | Deep oceanic, basalt-hosted subsurface ecosystem from Juan de Fuca Ridge flank, Pacific Ocean, CORK Borehole 1362B_J2.571 (SPAdes)... ...
CCATCTGGACCACAGTTAGTTCCGGTTCCATCATCTCCCCAGACAATCAGAATCTCCCGATCAGTGGTGGTTACATATCTCATTGGATAGGCCCGGGTAGTACCATCTGGCTGGCAGGCCTTGGACATTACCACTGAGAAATCTAGGGCGGAGGAGATGGGTAAGGACTGGGTGTAATCAAAGTAGCCGGTAGCAGTAACTTCCAGGGAATGGGGATTCTTGGTCACTCCTCCAGGATTGGCATAGTCATAATAATCGGTGGTAATCTCGTATTCAGGAATATATCCATCGGCATCAGTATATTCATCAATCACTACTATTCCATCAATGTCAGTTAAGACTACATGGGCATTCTCAATGGGATTGCCCACTGAATCTACTACCCTTACTCTAAAGGTATAGATTCTATTAATCCGACCAGTTCCAGTTCCTGACCAGGAGGTGGAGGCCCAATCTAGTTCAGAGTTAACTAGATTGGCCACCCCATCATAGTTAAAGAGCTTAATTGCCTCCTGGATAGTCTCCTCAATTAGCAGGTTTTTGATGGTAAAGGAGGCAGTGCCAGTAGCATAGAGACCTCCCTCATCAATTCTTCTTGACTTGATGGTATCAAAAGTGGTGGAGGCTCCCTGGGTTACTGCCGGGAAAAAGCCCCTACCCATGTTGGTAAAGACCACGTCCTCTAAAGTATTGGTGGCACTTAAGAATTTAATCTGATACCAGTTCTCAAAGGAGGATCTCTTGGCCAGGACATTTCCATAGAGGAATGGTTTTACTGCATCAGAGGTAGAGGCAGCCTGCTTATGGATGATAAAGGAGTCATAGGCCTCCAGGTTTGAACCAGGAGCCATGTAAAACTGACCCTGATTGGCAATGGGTACATTGCCAGAGAAAGAGAGGGTGGAACCTCCATAGGGATTGGTGGCAGTGGAGGCCTCACCAGCATAGAAATAGGCATTGTCTAGGATTCTTAATTGATTACCAAAGTCAATTGATTCAGAAGCAGTCTTAACATAGGTGGGAATAGAAGAGGTCCCAATCTGTAGCTCAGTTAAGACTGCATAGGATCCAGCAGCCGGTCTTTCAATGATACAGTCCTGTCTAACTGAGTTGGCAAATTCTCTCATCTGCTCAAAGGAGATGGTATTGGTGGAAGAATAGCCCATGGCCACACAGGGTAGATTTCCATCTGGACCACAGTTAGTTCCGGTTCCATCATCTCCCCAGACAATCAGAATCTCCCGATCAGTGGTGGTTACATATCTCATTGGATAGGCCCGGGTAGTACCATCTGGCTGGCAGGCCTTGGACAAAACTATGGTTAGATCTACTGGATCAGATATAACGACGACCTGACTAGAGGTATAATATTCAGGATGAGTAATTTCTAAAGTAAAATCATTATAATCGGTGATGACAACACTGCCAGAACTGGTGGCGTGCTCCAATTTAAAAGCAGTAACTATTTGCTGAGTTATTTTTCCATCAGCACCAGTAGTCTGAGTAAAAACAACGTTACCATCTTTGTCTTTTAATTCTGCAGTCGCCCCTGAAATAGGGTTGCCAACCGAGTCTTTAACAACCAGATCAAAAGTGTATTGTTTGTTAAGGACCCAACCGTTGGCATCAGTAACATAAGTAGTTGAAGCATTATTAAAAGAGCAGTTAATACAATTAACCACATCGGCATCATCAATAGTGATATCGTTATCAGCGCTATCACTTATAGTCACATCCCAAATGGTATAAGTTCCAGCTTCAGGAAATGATAAACTGTCATTAAAACCTGCAAAAATACGGATATTTTCATAAGGGGTATCTGGCTGCACCCTTATCTCCAAGGCATTAGTGGAGGTGGTATTGTGGTGAATATCGACGTTTTTGAATTCAACCGCCGGCGAATAGATATAAGTAGTTGAGGCATTGTCAATTTCGGTATCATAAATCTTACCAGCACCAATAGAGGCAGCGGTTGAGGTGCCAAAGAAAACATTATCAGCGCCGGAAATTTTTGAGGCGTAAAGATATAATTCCGGCAAAGGCGCTGCTTCATCAGGAAATATAAAAGGTATTGATCTTAAATATCCTCCGGGATAAGCAATGGTATTACCGGAAATGGCAAAACCTTCTTCGTATTTTCCAAAAGTGGTGGTGCTGTTTTGATGTAAAATAAAACTAAGCTTATCATCGCTGTTGACCATATTCATGGCAATGGAACGATCTTGATCAGCAAAATAAGTGGGAAAGCCAGGAGTGCTGGTGCCTATTTCCAAGTTAGCGCTTAATGTTATGTTATTTACAGAAATATCAATTACATCCAAAGGTCTGGGATTACCACTAGGGTTGGTATTGTCACTATAGTTCTTTACGTCATCAAAAGTTATCGGATCTGAAACTGACCCCCCGGTAAAACTTATAGTTTTTCCTCCCCGCCAAAAATCAAATCCAATAGCCGGCCCTGCCCTAGCAGACATTTTACTATTGGCAAAATATTCTATGGCAATGGAGGCTACAGCAGATAAATCGGGAAAAGTAGCACTTTCAAGGTCCGGCTGAGTGGTGAATAATTTAATTCTGTTCCACCCAAACTTAAAGCTATCAATACACTCTTGATTAGTCTTACATAAATACCATTTTGCATAATTTCCTCCACGGTCTGCACCATCATAAAGAGCAATACGTACCCAATTAAGAAGACTGTCTACCGGACCTTCTACTGCATTACCGGTCCAAAAATAAAGCCAGAGTTGTTTATCTTCTAGATCTACCGAAACATTTTTATATTGGCCACCCTCTGCGTTTGCCGTGCCATGGGCCCATTTGAGAGCACCCGTTCCTTCGAGCATTATCTCAGTATCCAGAACAACGTCCTTAGCTGCACCGATTTTTGTCCATCCATTAATTGCATCAGCCGAATCAACGGTGATAAAATCGTCAGAAAAGGTGCCGGTGGCAGCAGCTGGGATAAAATCTTTGAAAGCAAACCATAAACCAACAATTGAAAAGAACCCTATAAAAAATAGGAAGAAAATATTCTCCTTGCGAAAGAGGGTTCTTTTCTTTGTTATTATATTTGTTGTGGGTAATCCCTCCATGACTAAATATGCCTTTGTTTTTTATTCTTGATATTCTTCTTCATTAAATAATGGCTCCTCAAAAATTGTGCCGCATTTTTCCCAGACTTCTGTTGCAGCTTCACTTCCTGATTCCAATTTCACTTTTTTTGCTACAAGATGGCATTGTTTTATAAAGTTTTCTTCGGTGATCCGGTGAGAAAGACCAGTCTGCATAGCAGAAAGATAGTTATCAATAGCGCTATACAAATCGCCCTGAGCAAAGGAAATCTTCACCGGAACGAGTTTTTGAGCAAACTCGAAATATCTTATAATTTCTTCCTCATTCCCGCCGGCGACAAAATCAAGTGGATTTATTTTTTTGCGCATGCTATAAATCTCTCTCAGGGTGTTCGGAATCGTATTCTTATAGAGCGCCTTTGGTGCAGAAAATTCGAGAAGTGGCCGATCGTCAGTATGAATTTTTCCATCTTGAGCAAATTCTTTTAGAATTTCGCCGGAAGAAACAAAATACATTAAAAATTCATAGGGATTTGTAATAAAAATTCGTCCTAACTCTTTTTGGACTTTTTCGCTTTCAAATTTTTTTTCGATTTCATCGAAAATAAGGAGTGGCTCCTCACTGATTGTACCGACTAAAAATAAATTACCGCCTAAAGCGTCGTCGAAAAGGTAAGAATAGGAAAAAACCTCTTGGAACGTTCTTATTACAGTTTTTAAATCCTCGAGTTCGAAGTTATACACTTGAATCCACTGAAACATAAGACCATTTTCTTTTAAACGAGACTTAGCAAGTTCGTAATATTCTTTAGTAAAGAGGTAGGCATTACCAGAAACCCAGAGATTCGATGGCTGAGAAGAAATAACATCGTATTTTTTATTGGTCAGATAAAGATAATTCCTGCCATCGGCTACAACTAAGTTTACTCTCGGGTCACGCAGGGAATCATGATTGAATTCTTTGAAGTAATCCGAAGCTGTAACTATTACCGGATCAATTTCTACTACATTAATTTTTTCTGGTTTATCAAATTGAGTTACCGATCCCAAACTAATACCCGATCCAAGGCCAATTACCAAAATTTCCTTCGGATCTGGATGAAGCATTAATGGAAAAGCACCGGTTGGAATTTGATGCACTAAATCATTAATACTATTTGAAGCATCGGTTTTACCGTTCACTCGGAGTATAAGTTCCTTTCCCCTTTGGATGACAGTAATCTGAGAAAGGCCTTCTTTGTAAAACAAGATTTCGTCTGTTCGTAGTCCTCTTTCAATTTCTTCTTCTCCTAATTTCAAATAATTCTGAGCGTAAGGGAAAACCCCGAGAGATAAAATACCTTTTGACCAAGCTGGGCTTAAAACGCTGAAAGCCCCCCAAAAAATTAAGAAACTTATTAAGATCCCCCGGATTAAATAATCCATCGTTTTTTCTCGAAAAATAAAAATTCCCCCTAAGAAAAAATAGATTAATAAAATAGAAATTAAAGTTTTTTGAAATCCAAAGGCCGGCAGAAGGAAAAACCCAGCAGATAAACTTCCTAAAACTCCTCCGAAAGTATTAGCAAAATAAAGTTTTCCTATCCCCTCCCCTAATTTACCCAGAGCGGGACTTGCCAGTTTTATTCCTAATACAAAAATTATTCCCATTAAAAAGGTGGCTGGGAAAATTACCAGAAAGGTCAAAATAAATTGGGTGGAAATAATGGCTGAGAAGTTTGTTGATTCAAAAGATTGAAAGATTTTTAAATACCAAAAAGGAAGCTGCTCAAAAAATTTCAAGGTTAAGAAGAGCCAAAAACCTAGAATCCCCAAAAACATTCCAAAATAGGCAGAGCCCTGTTTGAGGCGATCGATAAATGATGTAGCAATCAAACTGCCGAGAGCAATACCCAATAAAAAGGTAATAAGAATTAAAGAAAAAGCGTAAGTTGAGCTACCGATGAAAAGAATCAGGGTCTTAGTATATAAGACCTCGAGGGCAAGAGCCAAAAAGCCGGTAAAGAAAAGGACATAAAGGAAAATGGGATTTTTTAGCTTGTAGCTTGTAGCTTGTAGCTTGTAGCTTTCGGATTCCTGCAGAGGCCCGACCCCTGTAAACTGGAGAGGTGACCTTAACGCTACAAACAGAAACCCAGCAATTAATAAATTCAAAACAGAAGCAAAAATAATGGTAGTGTTATTGCCAATTGCCGGAATCAACCAAAAACCGGCTAAAAGGGCGCCGATCACGCTGCCAAATGTTTCGACAAAATAGACAAGAGAAACTTTACCTCCTAATCTTTCTTCCCGGCGGATGATTAATTTATTAACGGTTGGAAAGCCACCGCCGATGAGAATGGCCGGAAAGATTAAAAACGAGAAGGATAGGAGAAAAGCAAAAAGATTAAACCCAGAGAAATCTAAAGGATAAACTTGGTTTATTGTCTGAATGACCTTATTTAAAATCGGAAAAAGAAAAGGAAAGGAGAGGCCATAAATTCCGATCAATAGGAATAAAAGAACATAGATTCGCAGAGCCATCTTTTGGAATCTATCCACCAGCTTTCCAATAAAAACACTACCAATGGCTAAACCCGAAAAATAGACAGCTAAAACAGTGGCGATGGCAGGAGCAGTTAAACCAAACAAAAGCACCAAGCTTTTGGCAAAAACCACCTGAAAAATTAAAGCTGTTAGGCCGAAAAGCCCGAAAGACAGAACTAAGAGAATATTGAGATGTGATTTTTGGTTCATATTGGTTTAAATAAATTTCTACTTATCGAATTCGAATATGGCTTGCTCTCCGGTTTCGGTTTCAAAAATCATTTTTAATCTTTTAGCTTTTTCAGAAATGGCTGGAAAAACAATATTTCCCTCTCTAATTACTCTGGGATAAATCACCATATCTCTTCCAAATTCTTTGAAACCCTGAGGAAGACTTCTTAAATCAAATAATATTCTGATATCTGGAAGATACTCGTTTTCTAAATCGTCAATTAGTTTAATAGATTTAAAAGTAACTTTCTCAGTGTTGCTAGGATTAAAAACTCTAGTATAAACCCTATAATACTTCTTCTCTACTCTCTGTGCTCCTTCATCAGTTACCTCAAAAGTTAAATAAGAGCTTTCCTCTGCCTTCAAAATACTGATCTCCAGTTGACCAAGAGTTCCCTCTTTTTGCTGAAATACTTTGGTGGCAGGTTCGGCTTCTTTAATTTCCTGTGATTTTTGAAAATAAATTACTGTCCCTAGGGAAATTAAGATTACAGCCGGAATTAAAATTAGAATTATTAGCCCTAGTTTTGTCTGTCGCCCCCTGTTGATTTGCTCAGAAATTTTTGAAAAAATTTCCGAAATTTTAGTAAAATCAGTATTTTTTAATTTCTCTTTAAAAAGCTCGATTATTTTTTTGATTTGTTGGTACCTCATTTTTAAAGACTTATTTTTAAAGTAATTTGGCAAATTCTGACAAATTACTTTTAAATAAGTCTTGGTTAGTATTTTTAATAAAGTTTTAGTAAGTGGGCATGACGATATAGACTACCTCGCTACTGTATTCTCCTGGTACCTGAAGTTCAGTAACTTCGATTCTAAAAATTAAATCGATTGATTCATTAATTACTGGAATGGAGCTGTAAGCTATTTCTTTTGGTATAGCTTCAAATCGAGCGTAGGTATCATCCGGAGCAAATCGAGAAGGACCATTACCAATATCAGAGAGCGTATCATCTCCAGCGTGATATCCATAGGCAGAAGAGGTGGCAACTGACCAGGTAACCGGACTTTCATTGGTACCCAAAATAGGGTTAATAATATTCCCGGTATCACTTATTAAATTCTCTCTTCCAAAAACTAAAATTTGATAACCCTGAGGGGCATTGGTTGAGACAGTAAGGCGTTGAGCACCAATGGTCGAGGTAGCAAATACAAGCTCACCAAAAGGAACAGTGGTGATGGTGGTGCTTGCATTAGTTATCACTCCTTCGGTGGCAACTCCCTCAGGCAATCCAGCAACATCAAAAGAAAGAGAGGCTGTTCCAGGAACTATACTGGGATAACTTTCACCTTCATTTTTAGGAACTGGTGCATCGTTAGTATTATCATAGGCTCGAAAATAATAAGTAGTACCAGTTGCAGCATTATTATTTTTAATAGTAAATTCCCATTCAGCGGCAGCATTGGCCAAAAGATCATAGGCGGTAGTTGAAGTTCCTAATTCGTTATGGGTAGCGGTAGCATTAGAATCAGATAAGATCAAATTAAGGATGGGATCATTATCCGAATCTACTCCATCGCCATAACACCAATGGTCGGTAGCGCCACAGGCCCAAATCTCAGGTAAAAAATAAACATTAGTTGAGAAATCAGAAGAAGTGGAATATTGAAGTCTCATTTTGATGTCCTCTCCAGTATTCCCCGAGGTCTCTTTAATGGTCATTCTTAACTTTATAGTTTCTCCTGAAAGCAAATAAGTGGGTGCCTGATTTTCAGCGGCCAAAGGATAGCCAGGAGTTTCCTTATCTTCATCAAGATACCATCTCCAATTTTGAGACTTGGGAATAAAAGCTACTACTGCAGTAAAAGTCATTGAAGCTCCAGATTGCTCAGTTCCCCAATAAACCACAACTTTAAACCAATAATCTCCGGGGTTGGGAACATTAGCATCTAATAAGGTATTCCAATCAGTATAAGCTTCAATGTACTTAGAGGCCGAAGAATAAAAAACATCATCCCCTCCTCCACAGGCATTCCATTCACTATCCACCACACACCACTCATACTTGTATTCGTAACCAGCATTTCCTTCATTGGATATAGTGACATCGGCAGTAATAGTGGGGACACTATTGTCAACAATAGCGTTAATAATTACTTGAGCTGGTGAGCCCTCTACCTCCCAATAGTCATTAGCTTTGATTACTTTTCCTGGTTCAACCTCTACCGAAGCTACCGTCTCCCATACTCCAAAAGGGGTGCTGGTGGCAACATAATAAGAAAATTCGAAGGTTCCGGTAGCAACCCGAGTCATTTCTTCATCAAAAACTACCTGAGTTGGGGTGGCATTCCAAATGCTAATGGTTGGAGTGGAAAAAGGATCAGTAGGATTGCTCTGGTAATCTAAAATAAAAAGTTTGGCCAGATAGTAATCGTCTTGAGTAATTTCACCAAAATCAGAAAGATAGACATGCCATTCTTTTTGAAGACTAGAAACATAATCTGCCTGAGATTCGACCTTAAAATCATGGGATAAATAAGCGGTAGAAGTAGCAGTGCCAATACTAACATTAATATTGTCAAAGGAAGCTCTGGTGTCATAAGTTATTAGTCCAATTTTGCCTTGGGTTAAAGGCACCGGGTCATAATAATCAATTTTTAAGGAATCATCGACATAACTTTTTATTCGATCCTCGTTAATTTCAATTTTTAATTCATACCAGGTGTTGGGACTAATAGTCACTGAGCCAGGATCGCTCATTGCTATTAAGCTTCCATTTTTCCGCAATCCCACCCTGGAATTAGATCCATCTTCAATTAAGTGAAATTCATAATTTGAATCGGGATCAGTATAACGAAAAGTAATGCCAGCATAGTGCCCCCATTCTCCTGTTTCTTCGCCCCAATCGTAGCCATTAAAACTTCCATCATATTCTCCAGCTATCAAACACCAAATACTTCCCATTTGGAAAACGGTTGGCTTGGTATGTCCCCAGCTATAAGTAGTTGCTTCTAAGGCTGAAATAATATCATTAGAACTCGCCCATTCGGTTCCGGTCCAATAAAATCCATGAAAGTCTCCATCATACTCACCGGAAATTAAATACCAGGTGCCATCCATTTGAAAAACTTCGGGAGCAGAGGTAATTCCTATATCTCCTAAACCAGAAACAATGCTAGTATCAGCTTCCCAGGCTAAAGTAGTAGTTGACCATTTGAATCCATAAAATTTCCCATCTTTAGCTCCGGAAATTAAATACCAGGTACTGTTTTTTTGGAAAACTTCAGGGGCCGAACCATAGCCTATACTGGTCAATCCGTTAGTGATAGTACTGGTACTTTGCCAGGTAGTACCCGTCCAACTATAACCAGTAAAAGATCCAGACCAGTAATCCCCATGGATTAGATACCAGGTACCATCCATTTGGAAGATAGTAGGTTTGGTCTGCAAATCAGTGCTAGTTGCCAGACCAGCAACAATAGAATTATTAGTAACCCATCCTGATCCGATCCATTCGTACCCGAAAAAGCCTCCATCACTTTCTCCGGAGATCAGATACCAGACACTTCCCATCTGAAAAGCCTCTGGAGCAGCATGTTCTCCTATATCTCCTAATCCAGAACTAAGGGTGGTGGAGGCTATCCATTGAGTAGAGGTTGAAGCGTCTAATCTAACATCAGCTGAATAGGTATAGTTTTCCCAGGTGGAGGTCCCAGTAATGGAACGATGCCAGGTTAAATCTTTAGAGGTTTGTTTATAAGCCCCACTTTCTACTACCCAAGTACCTCCAGTTGGGGTCCAACCTGCAGCATCACCATCATCAAAATTCTCTAAAAAAGTATCGGGAGTGGTAGTTGATACTGCCTTAATTTTAACTTTATAGACTCCGAGGTCTGCATTGGAGGGAATATTAAAGTTATGATAATAAATTCCAGAGCCAGCAATTAGCTCAGTAAAAACTTGGTTACTTAAAAAAATAGTGTTATCAGGTTTATAATAATCAGCTGTTACTTTTGCTCCGGATACTGGTTGACCATCTTTCTTTACCATTACTACCATAGTTCCTTGTTGTCCTTGAAAATAGCGGCTGACAGCAGGAACCTCTAATGCCAGATCTTTAAATCTAGTCTCTGCCTCAACTTCGTTAATTTCGGGCGAAATAATTAAAGATTGATCAAAAAATAGGCAGTTAATTAAGATTGCCAAAATAAGAAGAAATTTTAAAATTTTTTGAATAATTTTAGTCATTTTAATAAGTTAAAAATTCCTGAGTACTTTTTTGTTCTTTATAAATAGGTGATTTAACCTCGGGGGTATTTTTTTGAAACTTATTTGAGAAAACAAAGAATACCAAAGCAGAAAAACTCAAAATTAGGATAACTATAATTGGCAGAACATACCGGAAAGTTTTAATAAACAGTCTCAATATTCTCAATTCCCAAAGAATTTTTTGCTTAATCTCGCTTAAAAAATCTGAAATTTTATCTTTAAAGCTAATTTTATTTTTTTTCTTTTTCTGTTCTCTTTGTTTATAACTTAAAACTGCCTCGGCCGTGGTCATCCAGGCGATGTTACAATAAACTTGTTTTCCTGGAATTTTCCCGGACCGTATTAAATAACCAATGTAGTCGGGGGAATACCCTGAGATTTTTGCTGCTTCCTTAAGAGAAATATATTTTTGCTTTGATTTCATATAAATTTAATCCGAATTTTTCGCGAATTTGCCCGAAAAACTCGGAAGTTAGAAAATAAAACAGGGGGCGCAGACAAAATCTATTTTATCTACGCCCCCCGTTTCGAACTCCAACCTCCCCTTGTGAACGAGGATAATCTCGACTATCGAGATTTTAAAAGTTCACGACTGTCGAGATTAAGCTTCCTAATTTCATTTTCTCAACAACTGAAAGCGATGTCAAGATAAATTCTAGTAAAAATATTTCTCAAATGTTCCTTAAATTTCCGATAAAATTAGCTTAAAAAAGGGGGAATTTTTAAACTTAAAAATTAGTTGTGGATAACTTTATTTCTTTCTTTTTTTAAAATGCGGTGGTTGTGGATAACTGAAAATCCGAAATATAACTTAACTTTGAATTTAAACAAGATAGAATTGCTAAAGGAGGGAAGTTTAATTTCAAAAATTAAATTGAAAAATGCATGCGATTAAAAAATTCTGCTAACAAAAAATGGGGATCTCCCCCAAACATTTAAAAACTTTAATACAAAGATTAATAAACCTTAATAAACATATGGTGGTTTGATTCGGGGAATCTTATTCCCCCCTCTCTTCTTCCAAAGATTTTAAGAATCTCTCAGTTTGAGGCAAAAGATTAGGTTCTATCTCAACTACTTTCGCTGCTGCCTCTTTAGCTTTCTCCTTTTCCCCTAATCTTGCATAAGTTGCAGCAAGGCCAGCCCAAAGTTGAGGATCTCGGGGCCAAATTTCAATTGCCTTTTGATAAAGAGAAATTAACATCTGATTATCTTTTAAGGCTAGATAGAGCTCAATTACTTTTTTAAAATCCGTCAAATTTTTTTTCCAATTATAGCCTTTCTTTTCTGCTTCAATTAACTTTTCTTTGGCTGCCTGGTTTTTTCCGGCTGCTTTAAAGGCCAATGCTAGATACCACTGAGAGCGTCCAAGTCTCGGTTCCAGATCAACTGCTTTTTGAAGTAAATCAATAGCCTCGCTGTATTTTCTTTGATATATCTTAACTTGGGCTAAATTCCAATAGCCTTGCTGATTTTTGGGGCTTAATTCTATGGCTTTTTTTAAAATTTTTTCAGCTAAATTTAATTTTTCTTTATCTTTATTAAAGTAGTAAAAATCAATATAAATTTTTCCTAAAAAAAGGTGGGGCCGAAAATCTAAAGGGTTTTTCTCTATACTTTTTTCCATCTCTTTAGCTGCTAATTCTAAACTTTCAAGCAAAGCTTTTTTATTTTGTTTTGGATCATTGAGGGCCAAAGCCACTCTTTTAGCAAACTGTTCGCGTGGCTCGTATTTTAACATCAAAGATTTTAAAGATTTCTGAAATAAAATCTGAGATTCTTCAATCTTTAAATTAGGATTTACCATTTTGGCAATATATCTTCCACTTTGAGCAGGTTGAATATTTCCAAACCAAAAAGTCAGTACTATTATTCCTACAATTATCCAAAGCCACCATTTAGTAAGAGGATTTCTATCTTGCTGACTCCCCCCTTCTTTTGGAGGATATACCAAAAAACTAATAAATCCAAGACTTAAAAAGAACATTAGATAACTGCTAATCATATCAAAGACTAATAAATTTTGAACAAAATATACTATCAAAAGTACACCCACACCTAAAGGGAAGAAAATATTTCTTTTTTCGGCTACTTTCGGTAAAATTTTTATAATTTTATAAATAGCAACTCCAAAAATGGTTAAATATCCCATTAGCCCAATCAGTCCTGAAGTAGTAAGTGTATCAAAGACAATATTATGAGCTCGATCAAACCATACTTCTCCTCCACATTCACTTAAAAATAAACAAGGATTAAAATACTTATTAAAAATAACATTGAAATTTTCTGGCCCCCAGCCAAACCAAACTCTCTCTTGCCATCCTTTCCAACCCATCTCCCAAACCACAAACCGAGATTTCATCTCCGTTAAAATATAATCG
>Ga0209426_1001683_pt1 | contig 12419 bp, 11 predicted proteins | sample Deesub1362B_J571_FD_187697 | JGI IMG/M metagenome (GOLD analysis project Ga0209426, IMG submission 187697) | Deep oceanic, basalt-hosted subsurface ecosystem from Juan de Fuca Ridge flank, Pacific Ocean, CORK Borehole 1362B_J2.571 (SPAdes)... ...
CCCGCTCCGGCACGCCGGGCGGCACCCCCTTCCCTTCCTGTTCGGCAACTAGAGGGGGCTGACCTCAGGGCAGGCTCGGGGAGGCCTCAGATCGGGTCCAGGAGGCTTGATCGACTCAATGTTGGGGGGGTGGTGCTCGTTCTTCCCTACGCGGCTCTGGATGGCTGCTTAGAAGGGCGTACCTCAAGCGTCAACCGCTTCGGACTTCGGATGAGCGTAGGGGCGTACTTCATCCGTCAACACTTTCCTGTTTCGTCGTTCCTGGGTGCGTACCCCATCCGTCAACCGGTTCGAGTTGACGCGGGAGTAGTTGGCGTACCTCATCCGTCAACCTCTTTCGGTTGACATGTTCAAAAAGACAACCTAAAATGAAACCCAAAGGAAAACTTAATGAGGGGTTTGCGCCCCTGCCAGAAGGACAGGAAATGAATGCAGTCGTGCCTCTGCCGCTTTCGACGCGTTGTGCAGCACCTGGTGCCGTACCGCATGCGAGATCCATTCGGCCATCGCAATCGGTGAACGGCGGCCTCTATGTTTCAGTAGGCGTGTTCGTCGCCGCGATGTTGTGGGCCTGGCTCGCGACCGCTGGTTGGGGCGGTTTTGGTCAGGTGTTCCTGGCGGCGGCGGCGGGCTCACTGCTGTATGCCGGCTGGCAATGGCTCGAGCTGCGCTGCATTTCCTACCGGATCGACGCGGACCGGATCGTTTGGTCGGCAGGTATTGTTTCGAAGACGACGGGTTCGCTGGAAATCTTCCGCATCCAAAACATCACCCTTCACCAGGGGGTGTTCGAGCGAATTTTCGCAGCGGGAACGCTCGTCCTGCAGACGCAGGATCCGACAAACCCGCTGGTTCGCATGATCGGCGTTGCGGGCCCGGAAGAATTCCGCGAGGCTCTCACGGCGTACGTACAACAGCTGCGCCGCGCACGGGGCATGCAGGAAGTCTTCGTCAACTAAGGAGCAGCCGTGTCGGAATCCTTTTTGTATCGGGACCTCGATGCGGCGCTGACTCGATGCATGTCAGCACACCCGCCCGTTGGCCAGGAGAGGCGACTGCACCCGGACGCGCAGCTGATGGCGGGCCTCTGGGCGGAGATGACCGTTTCGCAACAGATGTCGACCGCCGCTGCCGAAGTGAAGCCAGCCATCAAGGAAGCTGTTCTACGCTGGTCGGAAAGTCAAACAACGCAAAAGGAGTGAATGATGTCGGCTCGACTAAACGAAAACGTTCGTGCAGTACGCGTCGCTGCGCGCACATGCGCGCGAAACATCGCAATCGTGGTCGTGACGATCTTCGTGCTCATCGGCGTCTTCGGCTGGCTGTTCGAAAACCGACGCCTGGTGGGCAGTCTCATCTACGCGGGTTGGACGGTGGCCAAACATGCCGCGAGTTTCGGCGGCTCATTTTGGTTCGCAGCTACCGCCGGCATCCTCAACCTTGCATTCGGTGCGTGGGGCATCTGTGTCTTTGCGAAGATCTACGACTCCAACCTGGAAAACACCGATGTGAAATTCCCGTTGAATCTCACCTTGGCGGGGATTGCTGGCTCCCTCGTGCTCTGGCCCATATTTATGGCCGCGTCGGAAGATGCAGCAGGCGCCCAGCCGACGATCTATCAATCCCTCGCGATTTTCGCGTTGTACTCGCCGTTGCTCGTTCTCTTCGCGGCGGTATCGATGCATATCATTGGCCTGCTGATCGGAAAGCCGTTGTTCGATAGCCCCTCATCGGATTGAGTTGGCATGGGTTCCCTTTGGCTCCTAAAGCGTCCCTTGGTGGCGATCGGCGCAGTGTCCCTGATGCTGGCGGGGCTCATCGTTGCTGAGCGTGCCGTTCTCGTGAACGGGCCTAGCTATCCCCGCTGGCTGGCGACTGGCGAGGTGCCGTCTGCAAGCGACGAAGCCGTCGCCATGCTGCACGGCTCGGCTTGCCGCGGACAAGGCCCAGTGGAGGTCCACCTCAAGCCTCAGGGCGTCGTCCTCCGCTGCGGCACCTGGTTCTTGCCTGCCACGAAGACATTCCTCGCACCACTCCCGAAAGACTCTTCTCGCGTGCGCAACGACTAAGCCGGCGGCGCAGCGCAAGGGCGAAAAAAAACCCGGCCAGGCCGGGCTAAATCGCACACTAGGTGCGACAGTGGCGCCCCAGGGAGGACAGGGCAACCACTGCGAAACGAGTCGCCGGTATCGAGCGCCTACCGCCCTCGCTCGAGGTTCTGCGCACGCGGCTGCGGTGCTTGATTACGCTGCGGGCGATCGGGCAGGTCGGCCGCCTCCTTGGTGAATGCGTCGACATGCTTTTGAAATGCAGCTCGAGCCTTCGGGTTCGGGAGGGCCTTTTCCGCCCATTCCATCATTTCCTTCCGCACCTCGAGCCGTCTCGCCTGGCCGATGGTCAGGAACTCCGCTTGTCCGATTTTCTCGCCGTACTCAATACGCATGGGCTGGCCAAGCCTGAGCTTCCCTGCATCAAAGTCCGACCCAATGGCCCTGCCATTTTCGATCGCGTTCATATCGTGGGCGATGAGGGTCCCTCGAGCAATCTTTTGCACCAGGTGCGTTTCGGTCACCATGAAAAGGCTACCCCCATACTCGCCCCCGGCCTTCGGAAGGTAGAGGCTTCCCTTGCCGTCTCGTGCCTTGACGACATTGATCGCCTCTTGCCAGTCTTGCTTGACCATTTTTTCTCCGATGCGTTCGATCGGATCCTGCTGCACATGGTCTTGCTTGGATGCTGTAGGCGTGCTCATGGAGTGCTCCTTTTCGGTTGATGAAGAAATTGTTGGAACGACCGCTTCGACGCCGCGCGCCGCAGCCACGTCCAGGTCGACCAGGCGCTCCCTGTCTCTGTCGGAAACGTCGTGCGTTTCCGTCCAGGCCTCGATCCCCGAGCGGCCGTGCAAGGATTTGATGACGCCTTCGTGCAGTACCTCCACGGTGCGGCCCTCGAAGTTAGCCCTCATCAAGGAGTCGGGTTGGTAGTCGAAGACTTCCCAGGGGGACGCTGGCGTGGGTACTCGATCGCCCGCAAGCCCGTCGTGTGGGCCATAGTTAGGTAGTGCATAGAGAGCTGCCAACGTTCGTACGTCGGCCTTGGCGCTCCCGTCCAATTCCAGTGCACTCATCTCAGTCTCGAGGGTCGCAACGGATTCGCACAAGGTCATGCGAGGCTCCTCCAGATGCGAAGAGGAGAGCCGCATGCCAATCGTGCCGTCAGGCAAGACGGCGGCTTTGGCACGCACCGTCTCCCCACGAATCACCGCCACTTCCATTTCGGTGTGCCACGGTGAGCCGTCGCGGTGCAAATCCTCGCCGTCGAGATCGTGAGCCCTCCGGAGATGAGAAATGGCCGTCAGCTCCGATGAATCGAGTCCAGGGTCCTCAAACCGCCTCCATAGCATCCGCTCGGTAGCATGTTCCCCGTAGAAGCTTTCGACTTGGCCAAGCCGGCCTTCTCGCTCGAGGATCCAGCCCATGGCCCCATCAGCGCGCCTGCCGACGGCCAGCCGATCGCCGTCTTGGGAGGCCAGCACCAGCGTCGGAGGGACCTTGGTTCCATGGATGTCGCGCTGCACTCCCCACTCGGAATCCGCCGCCTCCGCCAGGTCGGAGTCGACAGTGCGCAGCGCTCGAGCGTAGGCGGAGTGCCTGGTGGCCATCGACCCGATTGCCGAAAGCGCCACCGACCGAGAGGTTGCATCGGCCACATCGACCAGACCGAAAAGGTGAACATCAGCGCTTGCCAACTCCGCGGCCTCCTTCTGGCGCACGCCGCCTTGACGGCGCGCGGACAAATCTCGTTCGGCCGACGCGAGTGCTGCTGCGGCGTCCTGCGACGCAGTTCGCGGTGCTCCGTCGCCATGGGTCGGATCTCGGGCCGCGGCAAGCAGGCCCGGGCGCGCAGCACCACCCCAGCGCGCATGGAAGGCGTCCAACTGTGGTCCGAAATGCTTGTCGTACTCTTCGATCACGCCCTGCGCATAGGCCCCTGTCTTTGCTCCACTAAGCACGAAAACGAAGTCCTCGAAGTCACGCTCTGGAATCGCCCCGCTGTTGGACGCGATGAAGGCCACCATGGACGACAGCTGCCCTCGGCCGGCCGCCTCGAGTCGAAGGCGAACCGAGCTCAATGCATGAGGTTCTTTCGCCAGGACACTGTTGGCGACGAGGTCCCGATCGAGCGCGTCGCCTGGCGGAGCCAACGTCGACAGGCCCGAGGTGGAAGGATCGAAGCGTTCCCTGAGGTATTCCCAGGCCTGATCGATAGCGGTTGATAGGTCACGCGACGATTTTTCCCCATACGCGAGCTGGACATCGCCGTAGACGTGCCTGAACTCGACGCCACCGAAGTACAAGCTTCCCAGCTGCATGACGATCGGCCGGGCTTCATGCTCGGGGTCCCTGACATCCCATTCGCCCGACCACACCGGCTTGCGATCACCCATGGGCGCCGGCCCGCCCGCCGGCAGCTCGCCAATCGCGGCCCCAGCCGTGGCCAAGCGCGCCTGCAGGGCGATGCTCTGCCGCTTGCGCAAGTCTCGCTGAGCTGCTGCCTCTAATGCAATCGCGGGGTACTTCTGTTCGAGCGATTTGCGATAGGCGGCATTGACGTCCGCCCTCACCGCGATGTCGTCGAGCTTGTAATGGCGCTCCGTAGCGTCTCGCTCGAGCAGGAGTTCCACCGCATCGATCCGAGCCCGGTCGCTCGCTTCGGCCGCCGGCCATCCGCCTGCGCGTCTACGAGCCTCTTCTTCCATCGCATTGAACTGAGCCGCCTTTCCCGCCTCCTTTGCGACAGTCCGCTGGCCATGCTGTGCCTTGAGCTCCAGGATCTGCGCCGAGATGCCCTTGTCGAGGGCCGCGGCATAGGCTGGAGAGCTGCCGACATTCATCGCCATCGCGAGCGCTGCCTCTTCACGCCAAGCGTTGTTTTCGATGCCTCGAAATGCTCGGGCATCGGCTCTGGCCATGCTCACGTCGAGCGTTCGATCCTCCACCAGTCCGAGTTGCGAGCGCAGCTCCGCTCGCGACTCGATTTCTCGAGCGATCTCGCGATCCAGAGCCTCCTGGACGCTTGCTAGCACCTGGTCATCCTTCCGGCCGTGCACGTCGTGGACAAACCATTCCCCGTCGCGCTTCTTCACCTGCATCACTCCGGCCCAACGGTCGAGATATTGAAACGTCGTCGCCCCTTGCTTTTCCGCCCTGTCGGTTGCCTCGCTCGACGTGGCGAACCGAAAGGTTGTGTCTGCCAGCTGGTCTTGCAGTTCGAAGCGCATCGCCGGTTCGGCGATCGCTGCCTCGACGCTTGTAGCGAAATCCGAGACCGCTTGATCGCTCTCCAGCTGGTACCAGTCGAGCTTTTTTGCAGCGGCGACGGCCGCATCAAGATTCGGGCTTGTCCCCTCGGACCATCTGATCGATCCTTCTCCTCCCCCTTGCGACAACTCCAGTCCGCTCGAGTAGTCACCCGCCTCTCCGCCCGCCACGGGGCGGACCTCGAGGTTGGCGTCAATGGTGACCCAGCGACCAGTCCACAGAGGCGCTCGGAAGTCGGGTGGGGGGACATAGATGTCCTCGGCGTCTGCATCGGCTCGCGCTGCAGAAATTGCCTTCGCAAAAGTGGGCATAAAAGCTCCCGTTTGAACACCTCGGGCCGAGGCAGAGGCCCGACCATTGCGGCCGGGACGGGAGATTATTGCAAAGACAACCTAAAAAACAACCGCTTAGTCAACTTTCCCGGTTTCAAAGAGGTGCTGGAAGCGCTCGATCTTCTGTCGAGCGAGCGTCGCGCATAGGAGGTCGAGATGCTCCTCGTTGCCCACGGCAGCGTCAGCATTGATTTGATCGAGAAGCGCCTGTTCCTCCAGTTCGAAGACCGATGGGGACAGGTCACTGAAGTCGTCCTGCAGGTAGTAATCCGATCGGTCGACCCCTTGCCTGTAGATCCTCCAGTTTTCCCGCGGTAGTACCCGCGGCACCGGAACCTTACGGGCCTCTCCGTTGATCACCACCTGGCGCATCGGGACCGCGTTGAACCGGTCCCTGAAGAACGGGTCAGCGTAGTAGATGATCTTGTCGCAGTTAATGACCGGTATCCCGGCTCGCACCACCAGCTGCCGCTTTTTATCCATCGCCAAGAGTTCCTGGGGCAGCATCAGGGCTCGAGCGTGCGGAGACTCTGTTTCGCTGGTCGACGAGCTGCCGGAGCTGAATATCCCGCCGTTGGAGCGCTGCTTAGAGCTCGACTGGACGGTCATGTTGCCGATGAGCTTGGAGTACTCTTCTGCTTCTTTCACCTGGTTGGGCGTGAAGACCACCATGGCTCCCATGTTGGAGAGAATGTTGTGGGCATCCTCGCGGCCGTAGACCGCTTCCAGCTGCGAGCGATCCTGGATCACGATGCAAAGGCGCAGGTTGTACCCTGCCATGTAGCCAACCCCCTTAGCGATCATCGCAACCTTGCCGAGCGCCGTGAACTCATCGAGCAGCAACATGCATTGGTACTTGAGCTCAGGGTTGTCCTCTGGCAGTTCACGCACGTTTTCGTTGATCAACTGCGAGAAGAAGAGGTTCAGGATGAACCCGGCCTGCGTCACCTCGCTGGCGGGTATATGGATGTACACCGTCATGCGCCGGCGGCGCAGCTGCCGGAGGTCGAAATCGTCGGCGCTTGTCGCTTTGTCCACGACCGCGCTTCCCCAAAGCGCGAGGGGCGCGATGAAGCTCGAGAGGATGTTTTTCAGCGTGTTGTCGGGGTTGTTGAGGAACCGGCTCAAGAACTCCACGCAAACGGTCGACAGCGGCCTCTCGGTCGCAGCTCGACAGTCGATGATCTGCTGGAGGTACTCGTGAATCTGGCGTCCTTTCCCCGAGCCCTGACGCAGCACCTCGCCGATGGTCTTGGGAAGCAGCGGGGTCTCGAGGACCATGAGCGCCAGGCCGATGAAGAGATTCCTTGCCGAGTCTGGCCAAAAGGGTTCGCGAGGGTTGCTCGGGTAGATGATGGCGGCCAACGCCTGCAGGTCATTTACTCTCAGGTTTGGATCCTCACTCACGTAGGACAGAGGATTCCAGCGCGCCGTCTTCGCGGCGAACGGGTTGAAATAATAGACCTCGTTGCCGAGGTACTGGTGGCGGAACTGACCCGTAAGGTTGTAGTTCTCCCCCTTGATGTCTACCACCACGGCGGAATCAGGAAACGTGAGGAGATTCGGAATGCAGAAGCCCACCCCCTTGCCCGACCGAGTGGGCGCTGCCACCAGTACAAACTCGTAGCCTGGCAGGCGCAAGAGCTGTCCGTCTTGCTTGCCTAGGATTACGCCGCTGGGACTAGTCATGCCTTCTTTCGCGATGTCCTGTCGGTTGGCCAGTCGCGCTGCGCCATGCAAAGGTTGCGGCTTCTGACGCAGCGCCATCTGAAGCAGGAATCCGGGCAAGGCAAAGCAGATGATGACCGCCAAGCCGAGGCTTGCCTTCACCTTCCGCAGCGTCTCATCGGATGACGCTTCGTTCCACGCGTGCACGATTGTGAGAAGGGTGGCGGGCTCCGGACTCTGCTTGTGCGCGACGAACAAAACGACCCCCGCAACATAGAGGGACAGCACCATCAAGCCTGCAATGGTCGCAGCACCGAGGGCGCCCAGCGTCACCTTCGTGCCGTTCCTCATCTCGACGCCTCGAGCTTCTTTTCCGGCGCGTAGTAAATCTCGCTGATGAAGCGGCGTCCATCGACGTTCTGGAACTGCACGATCACATCGATCGTGAGCGTGAGCAGCCGTTTGATCACGTCGAAAGTGAGGTTGGCCCCACCTGGTGAGTCTTGAATCATGATCGCCATCTGCTCCATGGCCAGCGCCGGGCTACCGGCGTGGCAGCTGGTCATGCTGCCGGGGTGGCCAGACGCTGCGTTGCGAACGAAGTAGAGGCACTCGTCTCCCCGTACCTCAGCTAGCAGGATGCGATCGGGCTTCATGCGCAGGCAAGACTCCAGCAGTGATTTCGGAGTGACATCGGAGCCAGACTGCCCTCCCTTGCTGTAGAGGAGATGGACAGCGTTTTTGTGGGGAACGAATAGCTCGCGCACGTCCTCGATAGTGATCAGGCGCTCCGTCTTCGGGATCTCAGTCACGAGGCTCTTCATGAAGGTCGTTTTCCCCGAGCCGGTGGCGCCGGCCACGACGATGTTCAGACGGTGAGCCACGGCTTGTCGAAAGAACTCTTCATATCTCTTCGCGGCGAGCAGCTGCTTCAGGCGCTGCTCGTGGCCGAGCAGCTCGAGCTGCACCGGCTGCACGCTCTCGAAAAGACCCGCCGCTGCGAAGTCGTCCAGGCTACGCGTCGTCTTCGCCGGTTTGCGCATGGTGAAGGACGTTCGTCCGCTTTCAACGGCTGGTGACCGCGCGAACTGCATGCGCGAGCCATCCGGCATGGATGCACTCAGAAGCGGCTTCGCTGCATCCCAAATCTGCTTGCTGTAAGTCGCGACCGCGCCGCCCAAGTTGACGATTGATAGGTCGGTGACGGCATCATCGCTCATTGCCTGCCAGAGGGAGTTCGACTCGAACCAGATCTCGCGAGGTGAGTTCACTGCGATCTCGGTGACGTCGTCACGCTCGATGAGAGCAGCGAATGGCCTGAGGAAATGAAGGATCGAAGCATCGCTTCCGATTGACGACGCGCCCGCGGTCATTGTGCTTTCACCAATCGGTAGGTGCTGTCGAACCACAGATCGCGATTTACGAAGATCATGATGCGGTCGCCGCGATTCTTGTACAGCGTTGGTGCGATGTTGATGGTCGAGTCGAGGATCTTCTCGGACAACTGCCGGGTTGCCCCAATCGAGTTGTTCGGGAGGAAGACGTTCGTCGACGAGCGGTTCGCGCCGACCTCCCCCGCTCCAGACTGCTGGTTCCGGTTTTGCGAGTCTGCGACCGCCAGCGCGAGGCCGTCCTCGATGAACGACAGCAGGATCGCGCCCCCGACCCGCTCCATCCAGTGGTTGTCGACATATCCCCCCGCACCCGTCGTCCCCACGCCATCGGCGGCCGGCGAATCGACGTCGATCACGACACCACGTGCGGTCTTGATCCGTGCCCAGGTGACTGCGATGCGGTTCTCTCCGACCTTCAGGGTGTTGGCGAATGAGCCTTGGCTGCGGGAGCCCTTTTCGATGAGCAGCACCTTCCCATCGTCCGAGTAGACGTCCTCTGGAATGACGCAACTGGTGTTGCCCGCGATAGTGGAGACAAGCTGCGTCTCGAGAATGCATGGGATCCAGCTCCCGCGGGCCAGAAGGTAGGAGCGGTCACCCAGTAGCGCCGCGGACGCTTGAGTTGTGCCGGTCGCCGCTTTCCCGGCGTTTTGAGCCTGAGCTTGTGCCTGCACCGTCTTGGCTCCGCTAGTGCCACTAGGGGGCGTCACAGCAGCTGCAGCGGCTGCAGCAGCCGCGGCCGCTGCCGCGGGTGTGCCTGGCGTTGGAATTCCGGAGGCTCCGCCTGCTGCAGCGTTCTGTCCCCACTCCAGCATCGGCGGCACCACAGGCTTGGGAGGCGGTGCGGCGGGCGACGTCGCAGGCTTTGGTGGTACGCCTGCGGGAAGCGGCAAATCACTTCGAGGGGGCAGCGGCGCGGGTCCCGGCCCGGCCGCCGGCGCGTCCGCCGTCAGTTCGCCAAACTGGCGCCCCTTGCGGCCGAGCTCCGCCTTCGCCTGTGCGGCCCTTTCCTTGGCAGCGCGCTCCGCTGTCCACGCGTCGCGGTACTTCCTCAGGATGTTCGCGCCCGCGATGATCGCGAAAATCGAAAGCGCGATGACGATCAGGATGCCGACTGCGAGCCGCCAGTTTTTTTTGCGCGGAACCTCCGCTGCAAATGGTTGATCGGCTACTGCGGTATCAGCTCGATGCTGTGGTTCCTCATAGGGGAGGTGGTCCGCCGGCACGGAATCTGAAACTTCACGGCTCATTTCCGCACCTCCCTCTTGAAGCCGGCGATGGTCATATCGCCGGCGGGCGCCAGCCCTGCGGGCTCGAACGCATCGTTGAAGACCCCGATCACCGACTCCGAAAGGCGAAGGTTCCATAGCGGAGCGATACCGTGGACTACCACGAAATCGCCATCGCGGTGGCTGTTGACCAACCATTCGTCTTTGGCACCAGGGGCGCTCTTGTAGATGGTCGGTACGGGAAGGTTGTCGGGGAATTTGAAGTATGTGAACCGACCATCGTCGAACACCTCCCTTGGCCGGATGTCCTGTCCCTCGCTCACCACCTCGAGCGAGTACCGGCGGTTGCGTGCTGCTTGCTGCGCCGCCTCCAATGGGGACGTAGCCTCGAGCTCGGCCTTCGCCTCGGCCACTGGATCAACCGCCTTCTGGACCACCGGCGCTTGGATCGCTGGATAGGTCACGACGATCTTGGAGACGAACGCACTTGGGCGCACTTTAGAAACCCCTGGAGCCAGATCCAAGATGTAGGTTCTCGACTTCGACGCCACCAACACGGTTGTGTTTCGCGCGCCCTCGAGCGGTCGCACGAAGAGGCGCGATCCCTTGAACTCCACTTCCCAGTTCGAGACTTTTCCTCCGGCGATTCCGAGTATTGGCTCGCCGGGGTCTAGCTCAAGCAGGATCGGGTGATCGGCATAGCCGACGACCTGTAGCACGAGATCGTCCTTGTACTCGACGCGGCGTACTCGATCGGAATCCGAGTATGTTGCGCTGTAGGGTTCGCCGGCAGCATGGACCCAACCGACGTGCGAGAGCGACAACAGCACGACCGCGATCGCGATCACGCTCCTAAGCCCGCGCATCACTGCACCCCTTTCGCATCGCCACCCAGCTCTGGATCGGTTTGATAGGCGGTCACGGTGAACCCGAGCGGATTCGCGATCGCGTCCTTCTCGAGCGTCAGGTTTCGAGCCTGGTACTCGAATCTCAGCGTAGCCACCCTTCGCGTGACGGTCGGCACCGCGCTCACACGGTAGTCCTTCGTGCGCAGTTCGTACCGCACAGTCGCGATTCCGCCTCCGTTCAGCGTGATCGACAAGACCCGTGGAATCACCTCCACGTTGTCTTTGTACTGGGCGTCGAGCGCATTGGCGCCCTCGAACAAGCCTTTGTAGTTCGACCATGGCTGAGCTCCAGACAGCAGCTGTACCGTGTCGTAGTCATACTGGATGAACCGGTACACGTAGCGTTCCCGCGACACCAGATAGTTGCTCACCCAGTGCTTGTCCGACAGCTCGCTGGTGGCAACGTATTGCTGTGCAGGGGCCACTACTTGGCCCTCCCCTGTCAACTTGTCGACCATGACGACATGCGGAACGACCGTCTTGAGAGGTAGCAGCGTGACGATCCCGGCACCTAGAAGCAGAGCGAGCGCGCCTGCACCCGCGGCGACACGCCAAGCGATCGTTCTCGAGCGAACCGTGTTCAGGTACACGTCTCGCTCCCAGGTGAGATCTCGCAGGTCCGGATCGGAATCGCCAGCCTCGTGCTGGTCTTTGCGGCGTCTGTTCATTCGACTTCTCCCATGCAGATTTGAGGGTCGCGCGGCGCGCGAGGGACGACACCCATTGTCGTTTAGGATGAGTATAAGATTGCCGTCTAGGTTGACAAATAGGTTGTCCGATGACGTTTCTTCCGCACACCTCGCTCTCGCCGACCGACGAGGCAATACATCCCCGCTCGCTACGCTCGCCTGCGCGGCGCGCTCTGGCGCTGGGCGGGCTGGCCACCTTGACTGGTGTGCTCCCGCGCAAATCTTTGGCGACGAACCCGCCGACGCCCGCCGACGGGAATTCCTCGTTCTGGCTCGAGCCGCGGGTCATCGCGGTGCGCAACGTTGAAACGCGCGAGCAGGGTGAGTTCATGTACTGGCGCGACGGCCAGCTTTGCATGGCTGACTACTCCGCCCTGTGCCAGCTTTGCCGTGATCACCGCGAGAACAAGGTCGCGCCGATCGCCGTGGGTGTCTTCGATCTGATGTACGCGACGCAAACGTGGTACTTAGGGGCCGAGCGAAAACGCACCTACACCGAACTCACGTCAGTGAATCGGACGCCGAGCACAAATGCCGCCGTCGGCGGCAGCCCGGGGAGCCAGCATCTGCATGGCAAGGCCGCGGACGGGCGACTGGTAGGCGTCACCGTCTCCGTCTACGCGGCGATGCTTCTCGCGTTCCGCGCTGGAGGCGTTGGGCTCTATGCGAATCATGTGCACTGGGACGTCGACCGTCCGCAGGCCTTCTGGCGCGGTGGCAAGATGGAATCTTGATCGTGCTGGCCAAACTGATTGCTGCCTCGTGCGCCGCGCTCTCGGCGGCCGCTTGTGCCCAAGTTGAGCAGCCGCCTCTACCGCCTGCACCACCGTGTGTCGAGGATGCAGCCGGGTTCCACCAGGTCAGCCCGCTCCTTCTCC
>Ga0209426_1001686_pt1 | contig 12407 bp, 12 predicted proteins | sample Deesub1362B_J571_FD_187697 | JGI IMG/M metagenome (GOLD analysis project Ga0209426, IMG submission 187697) | Deep oceanic, basalt-hosted subsurface ecosystem from Juan de Fuca Ridge flank, Pacific Ocean, CORK Borehole 1362B_J2.571 (SPAdes)... ...
CGACGCGCCGGCGGTGTTCGCGCCGCTCCTGACGGCGGTCGCGGCGCTCAGCCGATCGGACGCCGACCTCTATCCCGGTTCGCCGTTGCTGCTCGGGGGGCATCTGCGCAAGAGCGATCGCTACACCGGCTGCGAGCTGCGTCCGGACGACGTCGCGCTGCTGCGGCGGACCTTGGCGACCCTGCCGACCTGCGCGGTCGCGCAAGCCGATGGCTTCGAGACCGCCGCGCGCCAAGCGGGCAAGGGCGGCCGAGCCTTCGTGGTCATCGACCCGCCGTTCGAGCGGCCAGACGACTATGACCGCATCGTCGCCACGACCCGCGAGGTTCTGAGGCGCGCCCCGGACGCGGCCCTGGCCATCTGGCTGCCGATCAAGGATCTGGAGACGTTCGACGCCTTCCTGCGGGACATGGAGACCGTTACCGGAGACCTGCTCGTCGCGGAACTGCGCCTTCGGCCCCTGATCGATCCCATGAAGATGAACGGCTGCGCGATGGTGATGATCGGCGCGCCGGCCGCTGTCGACCTGGCGGCGGGGGAGGCCGGAGACTGGATCGCCGCGCGCTTGGGCGAGCCCGGCGGCCGCTCGCGCGTCTGGCGGACGTAGGGCCGTGCGCGAGCGTTCGCCGCCCGCCTTCGGTGAAGCCCTGCGGGTCTGGCTGAAGATCGGCCTGCTCGGCTTTGGCGGGCCGGCGGGCCAGATCGCCCTGCTGCATCGCGAGACCGTCGAGACCCGCGCCTGGATCGACGAGGACGCCTTCGCCCGCGCCTTGAGCTTCTGCATGTTGCTGCCGGGTCCAGAGGCTCAGCAACTGGCCACGTGGATCGGCTGGCGGCTGCACGGGATCCGGGGCGGCGTCGCGGCGGGCCTGCTATTCGTGCTGCCGGGCCTTGGGGTGATGCTGGGCCTCTCGGCGCTATACGTCGTTCACGGCCGGTCGAGCTGGGTCGGGCCGGTGCTGCTGGGCCTGAAGGCGGCGGTGGTCGCCCTGGTGCTCCAGGCGCTGCTGCGCATGGGCAAGCGCGCGTTGAAGGACCGGATGGCCGTCCTCGTCTGCGCCGCCGCCTTCGTGTTGCTGGCCTTCAGCGGCGTTCCGTTTCCGCTGGTGGTGCTCGGCGCGGGCCTGCTGGGCTGGCTGACCGCGCGAGGCGGCGAGGGCGAGGCGCCCGCGTCCGATGGCGCGCCGGTCGCCGGACGTCCCCGCACGGCGCTGGTTTGCCTGGCGTTGTGGCTGGCGCCGATCGCCTTGGCCTGGGTCCTGGCGCCGGGCTCGCCGCTGGCCTGGATGGGCCTGACCTTCGGCGGACTGGCGGCGGTCAGCTTCGGCGGCGCCTATGCGGCGCTGGCCTATCTGGGGCAGGCGGCTTCGGTGTTCGGCTGGCTGACGGCGAGCCAGATGCTGGATGGCCTGGGCTTGGCCGAGACGACGCCGGGACCGCTGATCCTGGTCTTCGTCTTCGTCGGCTTCGTCGGCGCGTATCAGACCGCCGCGCCCGAATGGGGGTGGACGCTGGGCGTGTTGGGCGGGCTGATGGCGGCCTGGACGACCTTCGCGCCGTCGTTTCTGTGGATCTTCGGCGGCGGGCCGCTGTTCGAGCGCTGGGGCCGCCGGCCGCGACCTGCCCGGGCCTTGGCGCTGATCTCCGCCGCGTCCGTGGGGGTGATCGGCCAGCTGGCCTTCTGGTTCGCCGTCCACCTGCTGTTCCGCAGCGGTCGGACGGTGACGCTGGGACCGCTGCGCGCGCTGGCGCCGGACTTCTCCAGTCTGGACCCCGCGGCGGCGGGTCTGACGATCCTGGCCTTGATGCTGACCTTCGCCGCGCGGCTGCCGATGCTGGGTCTCGTCGCGGCGCTGGTGGCGGCGGGCGTCGCCCTGAAGGCCGTCGGACTGGCTTGAGGTCGCGAGTTGCCCTTACGGCAATATTTTTGCACTCGCGAACGTATTTTCCGTGTTATGCTGCACCGCAATAGATCGGGGTTTCACCTATCGCCTGCGGAGCGCGCCATGGTTTCGATCTTCAGCTTTCTTCCTGAGTATTCCAGCGACAAGGTCCAGCCCGAGACCGCGCCGCGCGTGGCGGTCGGGGCGATCTCGCCCCTGTGGGCGATGTTCGGCGGCGCGGCGGCGGCCGGCGCGGCCTATTGGTGGTGGGCGTCCCGCTGGCGCGAGGCGGTGAACCTCGAGGCGCTGATGGCCGTGGCCCCCGAACCCGTGGCGCCGCTGGTCGAGGCTACGCCGCTCGCCGAGCCCGAGCCGGTGATCGAGGCGGCCGCCGCGATCCCCGAAGCGGTTCACGAGACCGTCGAGCCGGTCGCGGAGCAGGCCGTGGAAGCCATCGCCGCCGCCAATGAAGATGTCGCCGAGGCGGTGGTCGAAGCCCCCGAGACGGTGGAAGCGGTCGCGGTCGAGCCGGTCGAACTGGCCGTGGAAGCCGCCGCCGAGGCGGTCCAGGCCGCCGTGACCCAGGTCGGCGACGACCTTACGCGCCTGGTCGGCGTCGGCCCCAAGCTGGCCGCCTCGCTGGGCGAGCTTGGCGTGACGACCTTCAGCCAGATCGCCGCCTGGACTCCCGACGAGTTGGCCTCGTTCGACCAGTTGCTGAACCTCAAGGGCCGCGCCGAGCGCGACGCCTGGATCGCCCAGGCTAAGCGCTTCGTCGAGGGCGTTGAAGCCTAGCCGTTAAAGGCCGGCCGGAACGCCGTTGCTGACCGGCGGCGGCTTGCAACGGCCGGCGCGGGCCTCGACCACATAGAGTAGGGCGCGGCCCTGGGCGAAGGCATTGTGCTCGGCCAGCGGGTTGGTCGGCTGGCCGGTGGTCAGGCTGAGAGCCTGCTCGGCCCCCGGCGCGGTCTGGCCCAGCGAGGCCTGGTTCCATTTACCGAGCGCCGGCGCGCACGCGGCGACCACGGCGTCGGCCACCACCTCGGCGCTGTCCTTCGAGCCGGCCAGGCTATAGGCCCAGCGGCGCGCGCATTCCTCGACCGGGGTCGAGGGATCGGCCGCCGCCGACGCGCCGGGATTGGTCTTGAAGTCGGCGCAGATCTTGGGATTGGCCATGGCTTCGTGGCGGTCCTCGCAGGCGGCGAGTCCCAGGGCGGCGATAGCCAGGGCGGCCATCACGGGCTTGCGGATCATCTGGGTTTTCCGTGGCGGTTGAAGGTCAGCGGGGGCAGATCTGGACGTCGCGATGGTCCAGGCGACCGCGATCGTCGTAATAGGAGATCGTCGCGTTGCGGCAGGCGCCGCCCGGCGGACTGGTCGAGACCGTCTGATAGGTCCCGCCGTCGGCGGCGACCGGATTACCCCGGGCGTCATAGTAGACTTGGCGCACGGGCCGAGGCTCGACGGACCTCGCGGCCGGGCGCGGCGCGGGCGCGTAGTAAGCCGTGCGAGTACGGCAGCCGCTCTTGCCGATCTCGCGACCGACCAGCGCGCCGCCGACGCCGCCGATGATCAGGCCGCCGCCGCCCTTGGAGACGGCGTTTCCGAGCAGAGCGCCGCCCAGGCCGCCCAGCACCGTGCCGGTGGCCTTGCGTTCTCGGCACGAGGCGGCGTCGGCCGCGGTGGGCGCCATGACGGCGGGCAAGGCCATGGCCGCGACGGTCAGGCCGACGATGATGAGACGGGGCATGTTGTCTTCACCGGTTAAGGTCCCTCGAGCGACACAACGCCGTTGTGTCGGGAAGGATGCTTAAGCGGCGACGGATGTGATCTGGAGCAAGCCGCGGGGCTTGCCCCAGGTCTTTGTTTTCGCATCGCTTTGGCTGAAAGCCGGCGGCCGCGCGTTTCCGCGCGTTGCTTCAGCCGCCCCGCTTCAGGCTTTCTTGCACCAGGGCGTGGATGTCGATGCCAAAGATCGTCAGGCCCTCGATATTGGCGTTGTCGATGGTCACGCCCGAGAGGTTGACGTTCTCCAGTCGCGCGCCGGCGAGATTGACGTCGGAAAAGCGCGCGCCGCCAAGATTGACGTCCTCGAACACGGTGTCCGCCAGTCCGACATTGCGGAAGGTCGAGCCCGGCGCCCGGCGGCGCTCGACATGGAGGGCGGCCTCGGCGACCGGAGCCATGGGCTGGCCGACGTCGATACGGTTGCCGTCGGGATCGGCGAAGACGAAGGCGCGCAGGCCGTAGTCCTTGTCGGCCAGCGACTTGATGATCCTCACGCCTGCGGCGACCAGCACATCGTGCAGGGCGTCGACGTCGTCGACGATCAGATGGGCGATGTTGGCGGTCGATGGCTTGTGGTCCCTGACCAGGCTGAGATGCAGCTCGGCCTGGTCCTTCACCAGGATCATGAAGCCGACGGGGTCGCCGTTCTGGAACACTGTCTGGAAGCCCAGCACGTCGCGATAGAAGGCGAAGGACGCCTGGATGTCGCGGGTAAAGGCGGACGCGGCCAGACGGCCGAACCGAATGGTCGAGGTCGATGAGGTCATCGCTCTGTCTCTCTTGCGGGATGGGGCGGTAGCGGCGGTGCGCGCGCCCGGTGCGGAGCGGTGTCCGCCATCACCGTGCCATGGCGGCGCTCGCGTTCCAAGACCGCGATGCGGCGCGAACAGCCGTCATTCACAATTAACGCGGATTCACCAAGCCTGGGGACATCGCCTTAACCAAGGAGCCCCATCCTGTGTGTCGAAACGGGATTTGCCCAGAAGCGGCATTTGGAGGGGGGCCATGGCCCAGCACGTTGAAACCCTGGTGATCGGCGCCGGTCCGGCCGGCCTGACCACCGCCTACACCCTGGCCAAGGCCGGGCGCGGCGTGACCGTGCTGGAAATGGATCCGGTCTATGTGGGCGGCATCAGCCGCACCGTGGACTACAAGGGCTTCAAGTTCGACATCGGCGGCCACCGCTTCTTCTCGAAGAGCAAGGAGATCGTCGACCTGTGGAACGAGATCCTGCCCGACGACTTCATCGACCGGCCGCGCCTGTCGCGCATCTATTATCGCGAGAAGTTCTACGCCTATCCGCTGAAGGCCTTCGAGGCCCTGGCCAATCTGGGCGTCTGGACGGCGACCAAGTGCATGGCCTCGTTCGGCTGGGCCAAGCTGAACCCGATCGAGAACCCGACCACCTTCCACCAGTGGGTCCGCAATCAGTTCGGCGAGAAGCTGTTCTCGATCTTCTTCAAGACCTACACCGAGAAGGTGTGGGGCATGAGCTGCGACGAGATCTCGGCCGACTGGGCCAGCCAGCGCATCAAGGGCCTGGACCTGGGCGCGGCGATCATCGACGGTCTGAAGCGCTCGCTGGGCGTCAAGGCCAAGGCGACCGGGGAGGGCTCGCCCAAGACCCTGATCGAGAGCTTCCGCTACCCCCGCAAGGGCCCCGGCATGATGTGGGAGGCCTGCGCCGAGAAGATCACCGCCCTGGGCGGCGAGGTCCGCATGGGGCGCAAGGTCGACGGCCTGCATTATGACAAGCTGGCCGGGATCTGGACGGTCTCTGTCACCAGCCACGACGGCAAGACGGAAATCTACACCGCCGACGACGTCGTCTCCTCGGCCCCGATCCGCGAGCTGATGAGCGCCATCAGCCCGACCCCGATCAGCCTGTTCCACGCCGGCGAGCTGATGTACCGCGACTTCCTGACGGTCGTGCTGATCGGCAAGCCGCAGAAGGAACTGCCGGACAACTGGATCTATATCCACGATCCGTCGGTGAAGGTCGGTCGCGTGCAGAACTTCCGTTCGTGGTCGCCGGAAATGATCCCGGACGGCGTCTCGACGTGCCTGGGCCTGGAATATTTCTGCTTCGAGGGCGACGGGCTGTGGACCGCGTCGGACGAGGAGCTTGTCGCCCAGGCCAAGCGCGAGATCGGCAAGATCGGCCTGATGGACCCGGCCGACGTCTACGACGCCTGCGTGGTGCGTCAGCACAAGGCCTATCCGGTCTATGACGACGCCTATGCCGAGCACATCAAGATGATCCGCCTGGATCTGAAGATGCACTTCCCGGGCCTGCACCTGGTCGGCCGCAACGGGATGCACAAGTACAACAATCAGGACCACGCCATGATGACCGGCGTCCTCACCGCCGAGAACATCATCGCCGGCGAGCTGATCCACGACGTCTGGGAGGTCAACGAGGACGCCGAGTACGGCGAAGCCGGCGTCTCGGGCGCGCGCGAGGCCCTGCGCAGCGAACGCGCCGTGCCCAAGAAGGTCGCCGCCTGATCATGGGCGAGCTGACGCGGCTCTGGAGGCGTCTGCCCGAAGGGCTGCGGGAGCTCGTTCTCTACGGCTTCGCCAGCGCCCTGGCGCTGGGGCTGGACTGGGGCCTGCTGCTGCTGCTGACCCGCCTCGGCGTGAACTACCTGGTCGCGTCGGCGACGGGTTTCCTGAGCGGGATGGCCATCACCTACGCCCTGTCGGTCTCCCTGGTCTTCCGTCACCGCGCGGTCGCCGACCGCCGGAGCGAGTTCGCCGGCTTTCTGGCCGTGGGCCTGGCGGGTCTGGTCCTGACCCAGGGGCTGATGGCGCTGTGGGTCGGGGGACTGCATATGGGGCCGGGGCTGGCCAAGATCCCGACGGCCGGGATCGTCTTCGTCTTCAATTTCGTCGTCCGCAAGGCGCTGCTGTTCCGCGCCGGGCGCTCGCCCGCTATCCAGCCGTGATCGCGTCGCGCCAACGTCTCCAGGGCCTGATCAAGGGGCCGTGGCTTGGGATTCTCGCCGCGTTCGGCCTCTTCCTGCTCAGCCGGCCGTATCAGGGCGTGCGCCATGACGCGCGGCTGTACGTCGCCGACGCCATGGCCAAGGCGGGCTGGGGCGACATCGGCAAGGACCTGATGTTCGTCAACGACGGCCAGTTCGGCTTCAGTCTCTACACGCCGATGCTGTCCAAGCTGATCCAGGGCCTGGGCCTGCAGGCCGGGACCCTCGCCATCGTCGTCGTCACCCTGCTGCTGTGGTTCGCGGCGGCGACCTTCCTGGTCCAGCGACTGCTGGCCGATCGTCCGCCCGCCGTGCGCTGGGCCGCCCTGGTCTTCCTGGTCGCGCTGCCGCCGCTTTACGGCCCGATGGACGTGATCAGCTTCGGCGAGCCGCTGGCGACGCCGCGCGGCCTGGCCGAAGCGGCGGGCCTGGCGGGCATGGGCGTCTATCTCTCCGGCCGGCGGTTCCTGGCCCTGGCGGTCTGCGGCCTTGGCATGGTGTTCCATCCGATCATGGGGCTGTGCTCGGCCGCCGCCATCGCCATGGCCATGTGTGTCGAGGAGCGCCGCTGGCTTTGGGCCGGTCTGGTCGGCCTGGCGCTGCTGACCGTCGCGGGCCTGCTGCATCTGCCGGTCGCCGAGCGGATCGTCACCGTCATGGATCCGGACTGGCGCGCGGTGGTCGAGGCGCGCAGCCCAGTCCTCTTCCCGATGTTCTGGAAGCCCGAGGCGTGGAGCCGCATGGCGGCGCAAGCCTGCACGGTCGGGGCGGGCGCCCTGCTGCTGAGCGGCGCGCCGCGTCGCCTGGCGCTGGGCGCGCTGATCGCCGGCCTCGTGGGCGTCGCCGCCGTCGAGATCCTGGCTGATCGCCTTTCGCTGCTGCTGTTCCTGCAGGTCCAGACCTGGCGAATGCTGCAGCCGATGGCGGTGCTCTCGACGATCTGCCTGGCGCTGCTGGCGATCGAGTTGCCTCGGCGCGGTCCCGCCGGCTGGCTGAGCCTGTCCTTCCTCGTCGCGGCCTGGCTGTTCCGGGACATGGGGGACCTGGGCCTGATCTTCGCGCCGGTCGGACTTCTGTTCGCGCTGCTGGGCGACAGGCTGGTGTTCAGCCGACCCAAGCTGTTCACCGGCATCGCGATCGGGTTTCTGGCCTTGTCGATCGCGTTCTATGGCGCCGTGCGCGGCCTTGGGCTGCTTCACGCCCTCTCGAACATGCCGGCCGCTTGGCCGTTCAGCCAGGGGCTCGTCTGGAACAGCGTCGCGCCCGGTCTCGTCGTCGCCACGGTCATCGCCATATGGATCGGTCGCGGTTGGCGCGCGCCTTCGCCGGGGCTGGCCATCCTCGCGGTCGTCGCGATCGGAGGGCTCGCGGCCCTGACTTGGGACGACCGCTCGGACTACGTCCGCCATCGCGACGAGGGCCTTGATCCCGCGCTAACGGCCATGACCGCCGGGAAACCGGGTGAGGTCCTCTGGCTGGTCGGGGACATGGAGCCCTGGGAGTTGATCGGACGGCCCAGCTGGGCCAGCAAGGTGCAGAGCGCCGGGGTCGTGTTCTCCCGGCCGCTGGCGATGGGTTTGCGCGACCGCGTGGGCCGGCTGCGCGCCGCCGGCTTCGTGGGCGAGGACTGGATGCGGCCGCTCAGCGTGGATCCGACGCGGCCGCCCGCGCCCAGGCTGGATCAGGTGCGGGCGTTCTGCGCGGCGAAGGACGCGCCGGCCTGGATCGTCTGGCCACGCTGGACGCCGGCGGCGCTGGACCAAGGTCTTCAGGCTCGGGACTGGTCGCCCAAGGCGCCCTACGCCTTGGAACTGGTCGGCAATATCGGGGGCAATAGCTGGCTGATCGCTCCGCGCTACGCGGTGATCCCCTGCGCGGGGGGCTGAACCGGCCGCTCGGATTTCGGCGTCCTCAGTCGGCCGATGATCCACAGGATCAGATGCAGGAAAGCGTCCGCCAGGCCGACCATCGCCGCCAGCACGAAAAACCCCGAAATCATGAGGATCGCCAGTACCGACATGCGGATCTCCTGTTCGCTGGAACAAGCGGACGGAAGAACGATCGGTTCCTCCAGCGGCGTTTCCGGGGCGGCTCCAAAGCAAGATTCTGTTGACAACGTTGTCACGCATCCGATGAATGGCCGCGTCCGCGCTAAGACGGACTCGGTAACGATGCACTAGGGAGACGTCGGGCGATGGCGGGCATGGGCGGCGCGGTCGCGCCTTCGGGCGAGACAGGTCAAAATGGCGCGGGCAAGTCAGGCGGCGTGCTGCTGCCGTTTGTCATCCTTCTGTTCTTCGCCTGGGGCTTTTCGACCTGTCTGGTCGATCTGGTGGCCCCGGCGCTGAAGTCGCTGTTCAAGCTGAACAACTTCCAGACCGCCCTGACCCAAACCTGCTTCTTCGGCGCCTACTTCCTGATGTCGCTGCCGTCGAGCTGGGTGCTCAGCCGCCTGGGCTATCTGCGCGCCGTCGTCGTCGGGCTGGTCGTGATGATGGTCGGCTGCCTGCTGTTCGCGCCGGCCGCCAATACCGGCGTGTACTACGGTTTCCTCGGGGCGCTGTTCATCCTGGCCTCCGGCATCACCCTGCTGCAAGTCGCGGCCAATCCCCTGGTGGCCCTGCTGGGCAAGAGCGAGACGGCCTCCAGCCGCCTGACGTTCGCTCAGTTCCTCAACTCGTTCGGCACCTATCTGGCGCCGTTCGTCGGCTCCGTCCTGATCCTCAAGCACATCGAGAAGGCGCCGGACGCGGCCGTGCTGTCGCCGGCCCAGCTGGAAGCGCTGCGCCACACCCAGGCTCACGCCGTCCAGACGCCTTACATGATTATCGCCTCCGGACTGCTGGTCCTGGCGCTGCTGTTCTGGGTCCTGCGCAAGAACGACAAGGCCCCGCAGGCCGAGGCCGCCGCCGGCCTGGGCGAGATGCTGGCCCTTCTGAAGTACAAGCGCCTGGCCTTCGCGGTGCTGTGCATCTTCGTCTATGTGGGCGCCGAGGTGTCGATCGGCACCTTCATGACCAGCTATCTGGCGCAGCCCAGCACGCTGGGCCTGTCGCTGTCGGCCGCCGGCAAGATGCTGTCCTGGTACTGGGGCGGGGCCATGGTCGGCCGTCTGCTGGGCTCCGTGGTGCTGGCCCGCGTCTCGCCCGGCAAGGTGCTGACCTGCTGCGCCCTCGTCGCCGTGGCCCTGATCACCACCTCGGCCCTGACCTCGGGCGTGACGGCCGGCTACGCCCTGCTGGCGGTGGGCCTGTTCAACTCGATCATGTTCCCGACCATCTTCACCCTGGGCATCGACGGCATGGGCAAGAAGACCCCGGCCGCGTCGGGCCTGCTTTGCATGGCCATCGTCGGCGGAGCGGTGATCCCGCCGGTGACGGGCTTCACCGCCGACCACATCGGCAGCCTGGGCCTGGCGATGTTCGTTCCGGCCGTCTGCTATCTGGTCATCGCCGCCTTTGGCTGGTCGGCGCGCGAGCCGGCCAAGGCCATCGACGGTCTCGACGCCGCGCCGACCGTGCATTGAGTCTCTGGAGCACCGCGCGCCGGCTTTTCGCCAAGGCCATGCGAAAACAAGAACCTGGAGCAAGAAGCGCGTTTCATATTCCCGCTTCTTGCCCCTAGGAGGCCTTACGGGCGCGAGGACTGGCGCCCGTCCAGCGCCGAAACGCCCGGGAAAAGGCGCTGGCCTCGGAGAAGCCGACCAGATAGGCGGTCTCGTTGACCGACAGCTGTTCCAGGTAATCGAGCGCCATCCGGTGGCGGAGAGCGTCCAGCACCTGGTCGAAGCTGACGCCTTCGCGCTTGAGGCGTCGATAGAGGGTCTGACGCGACAGGCCCATTCTCGCGGCGATATCGGCCATGGCCAACTCGCCCGTGTGGAGCAGGGGGATCAGCAGGGCCTCGACCTGGCCTCGGCTGGTCTTGGACGCGATCAAGCTCTTCAGCAGCTGATCGGCGCGGCTGTTGAACAGGCCAAAGGCGTAGGGATTGGGCCGGTGGATCCGCAGGCTCAGCCAGGTCGGTTCGATCCGCAAGGCGTTCCAGGCCGCGCCGAACGTGACCGGCGCGCGCAGGATCCGTTCGTACTCGGCCGCGTGGGCGGGCCGTTCACGAGTCAGGCACACCGCGCGGACGAACGCGAAATCGGGATAGTGGCGGGCCATCTCGCAGACAAACCGGCCAAGCGCCGCCTCGACCAACTGGGGAAAGTCGTCGGCGTTGGCGCAGCGATCCTCGAGCCAGAGTTCGCCGTCCTTTGAAATCAGTTGGAAGCGCGGACCGTCCGAAACCCCATCGACCTCGACCACCAGCCGCGAGAAGCGGTTTAGCTGCTTCAACGCCCCGCCCATGGTGTCGGCCGACTGACAGATCAGGCCAACGATCGAGATGTGCTCGAAGCGCGTGGCTTCTGGAAATTTCAGAGCGAGGGCCGGCTCCCCGGTCAGCGCTTCGCCGGCGCGATAGAGCGCCTTGTAGGCGGACAAAGGGATACGGGCGTCCGGATCCGCCAGATCGTCGGACGTCACCTGGGCGCGAGCCAAGAGCGTCTCGCGATCGGCGCCCAGCGAGACGGCGAATTCCAGCAGGGCCCCGAAGAACCCGCCTGAAACCGTCGCCTGAATCTCCGCGCTGACCATGGTCGAGCGGTATCAGGGTGATCGCGGAGGTCAAGTTCGTGTCGCCAGGCGTCATGGCTCGCTTCCTGCTCGATCTCTAAAGCGAGAGGGGAGCACGACGGGAATGAGCGAGAATGAGCATGGAGAAGATCGCCGCCAAGGCGCTGAGAACCACGACCGTGGCCTGGTTCGCCGCGCTGATGGCCGGGCTTTGGGCGTTCGGAATGTATATCGTCGGCCTCTATGGCGTGGGCGCGGTCACGGGGCGTTGGGACCGCTGGAACGTGATGCTTCCCAAGGGGCACGGCTACACGCCTGGCGACGTCTCGGGAAACCTGGCGCTGGGCGTCCATCTGCTGATGGCGACGTTCGTGACCTTCATGGCCGCCCTACAGTTGATCCCCGATATCCGGACGCGAGCGCCCGGCTTCCACCGATGGAACGGCCGGGTGTTCGTCGCGGTGGCCTATGCGATCGCGGGATCGGGGGTGTTCATCGCCTTCACGCGCGGGGCGGTGGCCGGCGTCTACATGGCGATCGGCAATACGCTGAACGCGGTGCTGCTGACGGCCTGCGCGACCCAGGCCCTGCGGCTGGCGATGGCGCGGCGGTTCGAAGCGCACCGACGCTGGGCGCTGCGAACCTTCGTGCTGATGCTGGGCGTGTTCTTCTATCGGTTGGGCATGATGCTGTGGTTCACCGCTCATGGCGGGCCGGTCGGCCACACCAAGGCGTTCGATGGGCCCTTCGATATCTTCCTAGCCTTCGCGCACGTGCTGCTGCCGCTGGCGGTGCTGGAGCTCTACCTGGTGGCGCGCGAGCGAGGCGGGCCCTGGGCCGCGCTGGCGATGGCGGGGGTGATGGCGGTGGCGGCCCTGGCCACGGCGGCGGGAGGGGTGCTGGCCGTGGTCGGTCTCTGGCTGCCCAGTCTTTGAGCCGAACCTGGCGCCGCCGCCGAATGGGCGAGCGCGGTTGCTTCCGGGCGCTTTAGCGGCGAGTTTGCCGGCCTCGTAAGCGTCCGGGGGATTCTCGATGGCTTTGAACACGACCAACGGCGGCCCGGCCGGGCCGAGCCGGCGCGGCTTCCTGTCGGGCGCCGCAGCGGTCGCGGGCCTGGCCGTCACCGGTCC
>Ga0209426_1001689_pt1 | contig 12367 bp, 16 predicted proteins | sample Deesub1362B_J571_FD_187697 | JGI IMG/M metagenome (GOLD analysis project Ga0209426, IMG submission 187697) | Deep oceanic, basalt-hosted subsurface ecosystem from Juan de Fuca Ridge flank, Pacific Ocean, CORK Borehole 1362B_J2.571 (SPAdes)... ...
GGTCGACCCGGATGCCAGAATTATTTGGGGTGCGATGATCGATCCAAGCTTGGAGAACACGATGCAAACCCTCGTAATCGTAACGGGAGTGAAGTCCCCGCAGATACTTGGAAGGAAGGGTTTGCCGGTAACGAAGAGATTCGGGATAGACATAGTGAAGTAATCGTGAAACAATTTTTTAGCAATCTTTTTCCATTTCACACCTGAGGAAAATGAGCCGGTGGGATATTCTGAATAAGATCGAATCCGAGTTCGAGTTTTGGAGGAGATTCGTGAATTCCGAATTCGACGAACTCGATCTCAAAATAGTCATAGCGATGAGGGAGGATGGAAGGATAAGCGATAGCGAGCTTGCAGAGATGTTTGGGGTCTCGGTCTCAACGATAAGCAGGAGACGTGCAGCAATGATGAAGAAGGACTACCTGAAGGTCGTTGGATTGCTGGTTCTCCAGAACGTTGGCCTGGCATGCGCCGACGTTTTCGTAGAGCTATCGAAGAACGCGGGGAGCAGAGAGGTAAAGGAGTTCATCAACGAGCTTCAAGCTTACCCCCAGATTTACGAAGTCGTGCAGTACATTCAAAAGCCCGAAATTCTGATCCGGGTTTTTGAGAAGGACACGCTCTCCGTTTTCCACTTCATAAAAGATCTCCTTAAAGACAGGGAAATTGTTGCAAATTACAGTGTTCGCGAGGTGATCAAGAGTCCGAAACTCTTCGATCAGCCGATAGTAAGGTACGAGGACGTTTAAAGACTTTTAAAGGATTAAAGTGGCTGAAGGTACTAAGGGTATCAAGGCGGTCAAAAATTAAAGTGATTAAAAAAGCTAAAAAAGCTAAAAAATCCTAAAAAATTGAAAAATTAGGGGGCAACCGGCAGATTGTACTTCCTCGAAATCCCCAAGATCCCATACAACCCTATTGCACCGATGATCACAGCACACAGTGATGCGGCAGCCATCGCAGCCGGAGGTGCAGAGTATGCAGGCCCCGGCACGATTAGGAGGAAGCTAACCGCAAAGGCGAAGAGTAGCCAAGAGACAACTATCACGCTTTCAGGCTTCTCCAGTCTTCTTAGCCCAAGCGCAGAGCTTCCCAACTCCAGAATACCTATGGCAACGTAGAAGGATTGTGAGATGGGATTGGGGCTTGATAGGCCGCTTATGATTATCACTAAGCCGAGGATGAGGGTTAGTGTGTAAAGTTTTTTCCAAAGCCTCACTTCACCGTTTTCCAGCATCGTACCACCTTCGTACCTAAAATCCTGTTTTGCTCTCGACGAGCTCGCCAAATCTGTGGGGTATTCCGAGCTTTTCGAACACTGCAACTGAAGCTATGTAGACCACGACCGCCAGAATGATCGCGTTCACGGCCGTTATCCCTGGAAGCTGCGATCCGAGGTATCCCCCTATCGGGAACGATACTATCGCCAAAATATCTATCGCAGAATACCTCGTTCCGGGGCCGTAGGGATACCTCTGAGCTGCATCGAGTTTGTAGAGGTACTTTCTAACGATGAAGTAGTCCGCTATCATCACTCCCCCTATGGGTGGGATGTAAGTTCCCAGAACGGTCATGTACTGTACGAAGTAGTTGATCGCTCCAAACGCTCCTAGCAGCGTTCCTATCACTCCAAGGATTGCGGTCAGCAAGCGCTTGTTGAGCGGGAAGAGGTTCTCCAAAGCTAAGGATGCGGAGTATAGATTGTTGTCATTTGTCGTCCACTGTCCGAGAATCAGGATGAAGAGAGCTCCGATCCCCAAACCCATTCCGAGCATCGCAGCCGGAACGTTCGCATCTCCGTGAACGATTACCATCGCCGCTCCTGCGCTTACCAGCAGGAGGTCCATTATCCACACACCGAAGAAGTAAGCCAGAAAACCCTCTCTCGCATTTCTGGCCCATCTGGCAACATCTGGAGCTATAACAGCACCAACCGCCATTCCTCCTGCTGCTATCGTTATTCCCTGAGCTAAAGTCATCTGCTCAGGAGGAAGCAAGTCGAATATCCCCATACCGACCTTTGAAACGATGGATCCAACCGCTGCAAGCGAGATGACTACGAATACCGGGACGGTTAGGAAGCTCAGGAAGGATAACCCTCCAAAGCCGATTATGGCGGTAATCATCATTAGCAGTCCTCCCCAGAGGGCTGCGATCTGAGGATCCGTAAGCGGATGTCCTGGAAACATCGTGTTCAGCACTTGGCCGAAAAAGCCGGCGTTCATCGCGTACCATCCGATGCTGGTTATGGCTATCATCAGAGCTGAGATGACCGTTCCAGCTCTTCCAAAGACGTGTCTTCCAATCATAACCGTTGAGACTCCGGTGTTGGCAGCGATTGCACCAAGAAGACCGCCGATCAGGCTAGAGATGAAGAAACCGACGGCAACCGCTATAACGGCGTACTTGAAAGGCAGGCCTGAGCCTATCGCTGCTCCAGCATACAAGGCTAAAATCGTTGCTGAAATTCCAGCAACAACCCAAAAGACGCTGGCAAAACTCCTTCTATCCTTTAAGGGTATGGGCGTTACGGCATAATCGCCGTAATAATCTACCCTTTCCTCCACAAAATCTCACCTCCCCATTTCCTTTCCTTCTCCCTCGGAGGAGCGTACCTGATTCTGCTGTGGGAAATACCATACAGAACCCACATCACAGCATTGTAAACTGCTGCTTGGAAGGGCTCGATAACCGGAGCCTGAATCCCTTCCGCCTTCAACCTCTCCTGAACCTCCTCCACAAAGGGAGACATTCCGGTACATCCAAAGACAATGGAGCATGCACCATCCTCAACCACAGCCTTTTTTCCCGCCTCCACGGTCTTTTTAATTGCAGCTTCGGAATTACATTCCAGTTCAAGAACCGGAATGTTTATCGTTCTGATGGATGCTAGATTATCCTCCAGCCCGTACTTTCTGGCAAGATCCCTTATAGGATGCTCCAGCTGAGGGAGTATGCTTATCACGGAGAACCTTTCTCCAACCTGGGATGCGAGATGCAAGGCCGAGTGGTTTGGGCCGATGACTGGAATGCTTACGATCTCTCTAGCAGCATCCAAGCCCGGATCGCCAAAACAATCGATGATTACAGCATCGTATCCGTCTTCCGCCTCCTTAATCTTATGAAGGAGGTAGGGAATGTTTATCGCCTCATCAAAGTATCCCTCTATCGAAACCGCTCCATCTTCTATCGCGACAACATCGAGTTCAACGAGGCCGTTTGTAGCATCTCTCAAGCGATTGGCAATTTTTTCCCTGTCTCTAATCATCTCCCCAATAGAATCGCTCTCGACGAGGGGAAGGATATCCAAGAGCTTTATTTTCTTCATTTTTGCATCACCATGCAATTTTTTGTCAAGAAATTGACCGAATTAATTTTGACTTTTTCTTCTATTATTTATTTATTTTGGTAAGATACTGATATTAACCATTAATAATGTAGATGCATCTGGATTTCACGATAAATTTTTGCAAAAAGGCAAAAAATTATAAACTTGAAAGGAGAAGCGATGCTGAGGTGTTGTGTGTGAGCGTTCTTAACAGAACGGATGTGGAGGACATCATTTTGGGGGCAACTTTCTTCGGGTCCGGTGGCGGTGGTTCGGCCGAACAGGGATTCGAGTTGCTCGAAAAGCTTAAAGACGTTGAAATTAAGCTTGTGGATCCGGAGGAGATGAGATCGCTGGAATGTGCCGTAATGGTTGCGGGAATCGGAGCTCCTAGGGTATTCAGGGAGAGAGGTTTCGGAGCTGAGGCTTTGAAGGCATTTGAGCTGATAAGCAAGATATCATTTTTGGGGGGTAAGCCGATAGGCTACCTGATGGCCGGTGAACTCGGTGGTTTCAATACGATGGTCCCCATCTACGTTGCAGCGTTGAAAAGGATCCCGTTTGTGGATGCAGACGGAAACGGAAGGGCTGTCCCGGAGCTGGGCACCACCTTGTATTCCATCTACAACATCCCTCCTCACCCGCTGGTTCTGTCGAATTCAAAGGGTGACTCGGTGATCGCATACTTTGCCGATCCGGGAGACATGGAGGCTGCAGAGGCGATAGCGAGGGAGTGTTCAGTTTTGTGGGGGATGCTTGCGGCTTTCTCAACCTGGATCGTTACCAGAGAACAGATTCTGAACTCCCTTGTTCCAAATGCGATTACGAAATGTCTGGAAATCGGTAGAATTTTCAGGGATGCGGAGAACTTCGACGAGTTCTCCTCCCGAATCCCGGCGAAAGAGCTGTTCATCGGAAAAATTACGAAGCTCGAAACGAAAACTGAAGGCGGTTTTGACTTCGGGAAAACAACGCTTGAGGGTGAGGACGGATACGAGGGGAAGACGATGGAGCTCTACTTCAAAAACGAGAACATGCTCGCAAAACTCGATGGGGAGGTGATCGCCACCGTTCCGGATCTGATATGCATGGTCGACGTCGATGAGCTGAAACCCCTAACCAACGCAGATACGAGAGAGGGCCAGACGATAGCCGTCTTCGGAATTCAAGCTCCAGAAAAGTGGAGGTGCGAAGAGGGATTCGATTGCTGGAGGAAAATCTTAGGGAAGCTCGGATACAGCGGAGATTACGTTTCGGTTGGGCGATAGTATGCAGCTAATCGATGTCGCCAGAAGGGTGGTGGAGGTAAATCTGGGGTTGAGGGGAGGGGAAAAGTTCCTCGTCATCACCGATACCGCAAAAAAATCCATCGGGGAGGCGCTTTTCCTTGCAGGTGCTGAAAAAACGGAGTCGATTTTGGCCCTGATAACCGGAGACCCACCCGAACCCCTTGCACTGATGTGGAAGAAGGTGGATGCTTTCCTCGCCGTCACGGAAAAAAGCCTGACCCACACGAAGGCGAGGATAGAGGCTACTAAAGCCGGTGTCAGGGGGGCAACGCTACCAAGAATCACCGAGGAAATCTTCTTGGAAACGCTGAACATCGATTACTCGACCGTGGAGGAATACGTTAGCAAGATGGCGAATGCGATGAAGGGGAAAAACGTTAGAATAACTTCGGAATCCGGAACGGATTTAATGCTGTCCATTGAGGGAAGGAGGCTTTTCCTCGATACGGGAATTCTCAGGGAGAGGGGAGCGTTCGGTAACCTGCCTGCTGGAGAAGTATGCGTAGCTCCGGTTGAAGGAATGGCGAGCGGAGTTCTGGTTTTCGACGGCTCTATGGCGGGCATCGGACGACTCAGCGAATCGATACGGATGGAGGTGGAGCACGGATACGTCACGGAAATCAGCGGAGGGGCCGAGGCGGAGGAGCTTCAGAGACTCTTGGAAAACAAAGGACGTGAAGCTTACAACATAGCCGAACTTGGAATAGGCTGCAATCCAGCTGCCAGAGTTATGGGAAACGTTTTGGTTGATGAGAAGATTTACAGAACCGTCCACATAGCTTTGGGCGATAACACAGCTTTCGGTGGGAAGATAAGGACGGATGTACACATGGATGGCGTGATTTTAAATCCGACGCTGGTCGTTGACGGCAAAACAATCATCGAGAGAGGGGAGTGGACGATCTGAGGATGGCGACACAAAATCTAGGACGGCAGCCTATTATAGCTCTGGGATGGTAATCCAGATATAGATGCGTAGAATGAGGGGAAAAGCTTCAATTTTTTTAGCTGCCGTTTTGATGGGAACACTCCCCTATTTCATAAAATCACTCTCCTTATCTCCCTTTACCTCCACTTTTTATCGCCTCTCCACCGGATTGCTCTTCACTTCCACGTTCATGCTCGTTCTGAGGATCAAACCGGAATTCAATCGTAAACTCCTACTCCTGGCCCTCACCAATACGGGATTCATATTCTTATACATTTCAGCAATAACCTACCTCAGCGCGGCAACCGCGGCTCTTCTCCTGTACATGGCTCCCGTTTACGTTACAGCCTACACAATTGTTCACGAAAGGGTGGAGAAAAAATCGATTCTTTCACTGATCTTGGGTTTGATCGGTCTCTACCTCCTTCTGCTTCCGGAAAAGGTTAGCGTAGGCGTAATATCGGGATTCATTTCTGGCTTCCTTTACGCTATCGCATTCATACTGATGAACAGGCTCGGAAAAATTCATAACCCCGTCCAAATCACGTTTTCGAACCTTCTGATTGGCTCAATCATCATGCTCCCGTTTTTCGACCTCAGGTTTGAGAGGCCCGAACTCATCCTCGGTTTGGGCCTTGTGCCAACTGCAATCCCTTTTGCAATCCTTTGCTACGGAATGAGCAGGATTAAGGTGGAGAAGGGCTCGATAATAGCCTTGGTTGAGCCGCTAACAGCAGGATTGATCGGATACCTTTTCTTTTCAGAGTTGTTGATGGGGGTACAGTTCGTGGGTGGGGTTCTGATCCTCGCCGCGGTTTTTCTTGCAGTCGTCGAGTAATCACGAAAAATTTCAAATACCCTATGGCTGTAAGCTATGAGGATGGCTGAAAACGGTATTCAGAAAAAGCTTCAGGAATACTACAACGTGCTGAAGATGACGAGGAAACCGGATAGGGAGGAGTTCTTCACGACCACGAAGGTAGCCATAGCCGTGATGTTCTTCGTCGGATTCATCGGTTTTCTCATCTATCTGCTTACCGTTCTGATTAAAAACTTCTTATAGGTGCAAAAATGAGTAAATTCTTCCTTCTAAAAACGACGGCGAATCAGGAAAGGGTGGTTGCGAATCTGATGGAAATGGCGGTGAAGAAGTACGAAGTTTCCGTGTACTCGATAATGTCTCCTAAAGAGGTTAAGGGTTACGTTTTTGTTGAGGCGGAGGGGATGGAGGACTTGCTTAAAGCCATCAGAGGGGTGCCCCACGTAAAGGGAATCGTGAAGGGAGAAGTCGGATTTCACGAGATAGAGCATTTTCTCGTGCCGAGAAAAGCTGCTGAACAGATTAAAGAAGGATACAGGGTTGAGGTCGTTTCAGGACCGTTCAAAGGTGAAATGGCCGTCGTTAAGAGGGTCGATGAAGCTAAAAACGAGATCACGGTTGAGCTCATCGACGCCGTGGTCCCCATTCCGATCACAGTTAAAGCCGATCATGTTAGGGTGATCGATAGGCCAGAGGAGGAGGTGTAAGAAAATGCCTAGGGTTGTGGAAGTTCTCGTTCCAGGAGGTGAGGCTTCTCCAGGTCCACCGCTCGGACCTGCCATTGGTCCGCTTGGTTTGAACGTGAAGGAAGTTGTAGACAGGATCAACGAAGCTACGAAGGAGTTCAACGGCTTGGCCGTGCCTGTAAAGCTTATCGTGCACGATGACAGGAGTTTTGATATAGAGGTTGGAATACCGCCCGCAACGGCACTGATAAAAAGGGAACTCGGAATAAGCAAAGGGTCCAACAAGACGGGCTCGGAGTTTGTAGGCGATCTGTCGATCGAACAGGTGGTGAAGATAGCCAAAATGAAGGCAGGAGAGGTGCTGAGCTACGATCTGAAAAACACGGTCAAGGAGATCCTGGGCACGTGTCTATCGATGGGTGTAACGGTGGAGGGGAAGAGTCCGAAAGAGGTTCAGAAGGAGATCGATGAGGGCAAGATAACGATCGAAGAATGAGGGCCTTAGGCTCAAATGAAGAAGAACTCGTATCCCTGCACTTCGATGAGCAGTTTTCCACCCCTCGACTTTCCGTAGATGTACCATGCTGGTTCGTCCTCGCCACAGCATTCGACGTTGGGGAAATGCACGTTCCTCTCTGGATCGTACCAGGCGATAACCATGTCAAGACCCTTTTTTGCAGCCAGAAGCTTTGAAAGTTCTTCCGCAAGTTTAAAGTCGACGTCCATTCCCTCCAGCCTGAGGGTTATCCTTTCGACCTTCCCACCTACAGAAGTTTCGCATTCCATAACCTTTCTTCGACCTCCATTTATTTAAAATTTTTTACTAAAAATCATTATAGTAATAATAGAAAAGTTTTTTAAGTTATATGCAAATATATTATTGGGTGATAACGTGGTATATATTGTAGTTGATAAGGACAGGTGTGATGGATGTGGAGAATGCATCGCGGTTTGTCCGGGAGACGTTTACGAATTCGACGATGAGGGAAAAGCAGACCCTGTGAATCCGGAGGGATGCATCGAATGCTGTTCATGCGTTGAGGTCTGTCCCACGTCAGCGATAACGATCGACGTTTGTGAGGAGTAATCTTAAATCTCCTGGACCCGCATTCGCGTGACTCCACCCGAATCCACCTGAATTCCAAGACGGGTTCCCAGTGAGAAGTAAAAACCCATAGGATCTTAAAAAGTAATAACCCTCAATTTTCAATTAAAGTTATATCTGATTAGGTCGAAATTTGTTAAATGGAGGGTTTGAAGAGGGTCGTCCTCAGACTCTGGCATCCCGGATGTTGGTCGATCGAGACTACCAAAATCAATCCTGAAGTTTATCTTTTTGTCGAGGGAGTTTTCAAAATCGGGAAGGAGATAAGGGCAAACTTCAAACTCGTGGCCGAGAATTACAGATCCCTCAAAAAATTCATCTCCGATATTAAAAACTTCGAGCACCTGGCGAAAGACGTGCTCGTGATAGGAAGGAGTGATCTCGAAGCCTACATCCACGGCAGGTTCCCGACGGAGTCGACCTTCTACGAAAACGTTTTTTCGCTGGAATTCATGCCCAGCAATATAGTGATATCCCGTGGTCACGAATACTGGACCCTCCTCATCTACGAGGACAAGCTCAAAGAGACCTTCGACGGACTCAGCGAAATGGAGGATGTGGAGTACGAAGTTCTGAGCATCTCGAAACTGAAATTTCTGGATGAGAAACCTCAGGATTTCATCGAAAAAATTTCTTCAGACCTCTCGGTAAAGCAGAAGAAGGTCCTCTTGGAGGCTTACAAGAGCGGCTATTTCGACTGGCCCAGGAAGATGAGCCTCAACGAACTTTCCGAGAAGTTCGGCATTGCAAAGTCTACGTGTTTGCACCACTTAAGAACAGCCGAACAAAAGATCCTCAAGAGGTTCATCGAGGAAATTAAGGAGAGGGAGTCGTATCTCTCAGATATATAACTCACAAAGTTTAATTTATCTTAATTATTAAACTAAAAAATCTAACATGTTCGCTCCTTATGTTATATAGGTATTTTAACAAATAATCGTTTAGATGTTGATAAGCATCAGGTTTCACGGAAGGGGTGGCCAGGGAGCCGTTACCGCCAGCAAGATTCTGGCGGAGGCCGCCGGGAGATTGGGTTATTACAGCCAGTCAATGCCCTTCTTCGGTCCAGAAAGAAGAGGCGCTCCGGTTATGGCATACACGAGGATCTCAGATGAGCCCATTTTTGAGATGAGTCAGGTGTACCATCCAAACGTTGTAGTCGTCCTCGACCCCCTGATAATGAAGGTCGTTGACATCTTCAAAGGTGTCAAGGAGGGTGCGTGGATAGTGGCGAACACGACAAAGAAGCCGGAAGACTTCATCTTCGATCAGGAATACCTCAACGTAATAACGGTTGATGCTACCGGCATAGCGATAAAAAACGATCTGCTCGTCGCCGGGTTACCGGTTGTCAACACTCCAATGCTTGGAGCTTTGCTCCGGACGGAGACTCCGGTGACTCTTGAGACTCTGGAAGAGATCGTTGCTGGGAAGTTTGAGGAGGGGGAGAAGAACGTCAAGGCGATAAGGGAAGCTTACGATCTTGCAGAGGTTAAGCTGATCCACGGCTTAGGAAAGCGGAGGTATCCGAGAAAACAAAGAATCAAAGTAGAATTCCCGATTTCTGTGCCTGCCGAGGGGGTGGCTGGGAAAACAAAGCTCTGGAGGGATTTCAGACCTGAGATAGACTATGATTCGTGCAACGACTGCCTTAATTGCTGGCTTCACTGCCCTGAGTCGGCGATAAGGCTGAACGACAGGGTGGAGATCGACTACGATTACTGCAAGGGCTGCTTGGTTTGCGTCAACGTGTGTCCTAAGAAGGCGATAAGCTCAGAGAGGGAGGTGTTCGTGGATGTATGATGTGAAGTACGAGGTGAGGATTCTCACGGGAAACGAAACCGCTGCCTACGCGGCAATGAATTCCGAGGTTAGGGTGGTTGCCGCTTACCCGATAACTCCCGCAACGCCAGTTGTTGAGACGATATCGAGGCTCGTCGAGGATGGAAAGATGCGTGCGAAGTTCATAATGGTAGAATCCGAGCATTCAGCGATGGCCGCATGCATCGGAGCCAGTGCCGCGGGTTCGAGGACTTTCACAGCCACGTCGAGCCATGGACTGGCTTACATGCACGAGATGCTTCACTGGGCGGCGAACGCGAGAACACCGATAGTGATGGCGGTTGCAAATCGAGCGATAGGGCCGGGATGGAACATTTGGGCCGATTTGGGGGACAGTCTAAGCCAGCGCGACACCGGATGGATGCAGCTCTACTGCAGCCATAACCAAGAGATCTACGATACCATCGCGATGGCGTACAGGCTGGCCGAAAACAAAAGGATCTTGCTGCCAGCGATGGTATGCTATGATGGCTTCACGCTCTCACACACATCAATGCCTGTCGAGCTGACTGAGTTCGTAGACTTTCTCCCGGACTACGAACCAGTATGGATGCTCGACACAGAAAAACCTTTCACGCACGGGAACATCTTGCCCCCCGAAGAATTCGCCGAACTCAGACACAACATCCAGAAAAGCCACGACAGGGCTCTGAGGTTAATGGAGAAGATCGAGGAGGAGTTCTACGAGATCTACAGAAGGAGAACACCCTTGATTCTTGAAGAGTACAAGGTTGAGGATGCTGAAAAGGTAATCGTAACCATGGGAGCGATCGGATCTGAAGCAAAGGTTGCTGCCGACAGTCTGAGGGAAAAAAAGGTTAAAGTTGGGGTTGTCAGGCTCAAATCCTTCAGACCGTTTCCTGAAAAGCACGTGAAAAAATTGCTTGAGGACAAGAAGGTATTCGTTTTCGATAGGGCGATAAGTCCCGGTTCTGGAGGACAGCTCTATCAGGAGCTGAAAGCAGCTTTGAGCTCGACTCCCGTAAAAAGGCTCAGTCCAAGAGTTGTGGGAATCGGTGGCATCGATGTCACGAAGCGAACGTTCGAAAAGGCGTTGTTTGAGAGAAAGATCTGGGTAAAGGAGGTCGTCTCTTAGAGGTGAGAACATGAAGATTTCCGAAATGGAGAGGGAAGAATACGTTCTACCCGGCAACACCGCCTGTCACGGCTGTCCCTCCACAGTTGCTCTGAGGACGGTGTTAAAGGCTTTGGACGGAAACGCTGTACTTGTGATCCCGGCTTGCTGTACCTCCGTCTACATGGGTCCGTTTCCAAATTCAGCGATAAAAGTTCCGGTTTTCAACACGGCTTTTGCCTCGGCAGCCGCAACCGCTTCCGGCATTAAGGCCTCCTTCGAATTACAGGGAAGAGATACGGAGGTTGTGGTTTGGGCTGGAGATGGTGGAACCTACGACATAGGTCTCCAAGCTCTCTCAGGAGCCGCTGAGCGGGGAGAGGACATAATATTCATCTGCTACAACAACGAGATGTACTCCAACACCGGCGTGCAGAGGAGTGGAGCAACTCCATACGGGGCTTGGACAACGACAACCTGGAAGGGCAAGAGGGAGCACAAAAAGGATGTTTCCGAACTCATGCTCGCCCACGGAATTCCCTACGTTGCCACAGCATCGATCGGCTATCTGAGAGATCTTTACGAGAAAGTGAGAACGGCAAAACAGATAAGGGGATTCAGATACATCGAAATCTTGGCTCCATGCCCGCCGGGGTGGAGATTTCCGATGGATAAAACGATTCAGATGGGGAAGCTCGCCGTTGAATCGGGTATGTGGGTCCTATTTGAAAGTGTAAGAGGGAGGCTGAGGTTCACCGGTATAAGCAAATCGATTGCGGAAGGTAGAAGGAAGATGAAAAATCTTGAGGAATACCTGCTCGCTCAGGGGAGGTTCTCACACCTCAAGCCGGAGGATGTGGAAGAGATCAGGAGGTTCGTGCTGAAGAAGTGGGAGAGGCTTGCGATGTTTGTGGAAGGTGAGGTGGATGCAGCTGTTGCGAAGTTTTACGTTTGACATGATGGAGAGGGACGATTTTGAGGAGGTCGTTTTTTTCCAGGATAGGGGAACGGGATTGAAGGCGATAGTCGCGATCCACAACACTCTTCTCGGTCCAGCTTTGGGCGGCACGAGATACTGGCTTTATGAGACCGAACTGGATGCTTTGAAGGACGCTCTGAGGTTAGCAAAAGCTATGACGATGAAAGCTGCCGCTGCGGGATTGAACCTCGGTGGGGGGAAAGCGGTTATTATCGGAGATCCCAAACGCAAGAGCGAGGCTCTGCTAAGAGCATACGGCAGATTCGTGCAATCGCTGGGTGGGAGATACGTAACCGCTGAAGACGTGGGCACGAC
>Ga0209426_1001690_pt1 | contig 12366 bp, 7 predicted proteins | sample Deesub1362B_J571_FD_187697 | JGI IMG/M metagenome (GOLD analysis project Ga0209426, IMG submission 187697) | Deep oceanic, basalt-hosted subsurface ecosystem from Juan de Fuca Ridge flank, Pacific Ocean, CORK Borehole 1362B_J2.571 (SPAdes)... ...
GACACAAAAGCCTTTAAATCTGCATTTTGTTTCAACCATAGATGGCAGTCAGCTTTCAGAACTTCTGCATAAGCTGCGTCCAGAAACCACATTATTTATTATCTCGTCAAAGTCATTTGGTACGATTGATACACTCTCCAATGCTCAAACGGTACGTCAGTGGCTTGAAAAAGCATTGGGTCAAGAGGCCCAAACCTTAAAGCATCATTTTATTGGCGTATCGACCAAGCCTGAAAAAATGACTGCTTGGGGGATCGCGCCAGAGAATCAATTTTTATTGTGGGATTGGGTGGGTGGTCGTTATTCTTTATGGTCGTGTATTGGACTTCCAATTGCTTTAACTATTGGAGTTAATGGATTTAAGCAGTTTTTAGCGGGTGCTTATGCGATTGACCAGCATTTTCAACATGCCCCTTTTGAGCAGAATATTCCTGTCTTGATGGGGCTTTTAGGGGCTTGGAATAATAATTTCTTAGACATTCAAACCCATGCTGTTTTACCGTATGACGGTCGCCTCAAGTACTTTGCATCCTATCTACAGCAGCTTGAGATGGAATCGAATGGTAAGTCGATCCAACGCAATGGTGAAAAAGTTGAATGGGATACCTGTCCGATTGTATGGGGCGAGGTGGGACCGAATGCACAGCATGCATTTTATCAACTGTTGCATCAAGGGACACATTCGGTGAGTTGTGACTTCATTGCACCAATACAACGTTATAACGCAAATCAGTTTACCTATGTGGATAATGCCGATGCGCTGATTGAACAGCATCATTTGGCCCTGTCCAACTGTCTGGCACAGTCGCGGCTACTGGCCTTTGGTAATCAGGCGCTTGATGCCAGTGAACTGGCCGGCCTACCGACCTATAAGCAGTATGCAGGCAACCAGCCGAGTTCAACTATTTTAATGCAAGAGCTTAATCCTTATAGCTTAGGTATGCTCATCGCGATGTATGAACATAAAGTATTTGTACAATCCGTACTTTGGAATATTAACCCTTTCGATCAATGGGGTGTTGAAAAAGGCAAGGAAATTGCCAACCAGTTGCTGCCTATTTTAAATGGTCATCAACAAGATCTATCTACATTAGATGTTTCGACTCAGGGTTTATTAAAAATTTTATTAGGAAAAATAGATGGCTAATATTTTAGTGACTGGTGGGGCGGGTTATATCGGTTCACATACCTGTGTTGAACTCCTTGAAGCTGGACATGATGTGATTGTGCTCGATAACCTTTCTAATAGCTCGGAAGAGTCGTTAAAACGTGTTCAGGAGTTAACTGGAAAAACGCTTAAGTTTATTCAGGGCGATATTCGTAATCAAAGTGATTTAGATCAAGTTTTTTCGTCTAATCAAATTGATGCGGTGATTCATTTTGCTGGATTAAAAGCAGTAGGTGAAAGCCAGCAAATACCACTAACTTATTTTGATAATAATATTGCAGGATCAATACAATTGGTTCAAGCAATGGAACGTGCCAATGTATTTAATTTGGTATTTAGTTCTTCAGCGACAGTTTATGATGAAGGGAATATTTCACCTCTGGATGAAACGATGCCGACAGGTATGCCGTCCAATAACTATGGGTATACTAAGCTGATTGTTGAACAATTATTAGAAAAGCTTTCTATTGCTGATGGGCGTTGGTCAATCGCACTTTTACGTTATTTTAATCCAGTTGGTGCGCATAAAAGTGGTCGTATTGGCGAAGACCCTCAAGGTATTCCAAATAATTTGATGCCTTATGTGACGCAAGTTGCGGTTGGTCGTCGTGAAAAACTTTCAATTTATGGCGATGATTACGATACGGTTGATGGTACTGGTGTTCGTGATTATATCCACGTTGTAGATTTGGCAAATGCGCATTTATGTGCATTGAATAATCGTTTGGCAGCTAAAGGTTGTAGAGCTTGGAATGTGGGAACGGGTAATGGTTCGTCTGTTCTGGAAGTGAAAAATACTTTTGAGCAAGTGAATGGCGTTGCTGTTGCTTATGAAGTTGCGCCACGTCGCTCAGGTGATGTGGCAACATCTTTTGCGAATAATGCTCGAGCGGTGAGTGAACTGGGATGGAAACCAAAATATAAACTAGAAGATATGTTGGCAGACAGTTGGAATTGGCAGAAGCAGAATCCACAAGGCTATAGCGATTAATTTGTTCAGATAAGTATCAAGAATAAAAAAAGAGCCATTTTGATGTGGCTCTTTTTTTTCTGACTTCAGCTGCCTTGAATCAGCTGGGTCAGCTCATCCACATAGTCTTGCATTTTTTTAGGATTTTTATCCGCACGGCTTTCAATATTTAAACGTAATAGGGGCTCTGTGTTTGAAGCACGTACGTTAAAGCGCCAAGCCCCAAAATCTAAACTTACACCATCTGTGTGGTCAATACTTGGATTTTGATTTGCGAAGTGATCAAAGATTTTTTGAATTGTGACTTGAGTATCTGCGACTTTGAAATTGATTTCCCCTGAGCAAGGGAATTTAGTAATCATCTCTTCAACTAATGAAGACAACGATTGTCCAGTTTCAGACAGTACAGAAACAACCAACAACCATGGAATCATTCCACTATCGCAATAAGAAAAATCGCGGAAATAATGGTGTGCAGACATTTCGCCGCCATAAACCGCATTGTGTTCACGCATTGTGTCTTTAATAAAGGAATGTCCTGATTTCGACTGAACAGGGATGCCTTGATATTTCTCTACAATATCCAGTGTATTCCAGACCAAACGGGGATCATGTACAATTTTTTCGCCAGATTGCTTCAGCAAGAACGCTTGAGCCAGAAGGCCGACAATATAATAGCCTTCAATAAACTGGCCTTTTTCATCGAACAGGAAGCAGCGGTCGAAGTCACCATCCCAGGCAATGCCCATATCTGCGCCATGCTGAATGACCGCATCACGGGTACTGTCACGGTTTTCAGTTAAAATCGGGTTGGGAATCCCGTTCGGGAAAGTGCCATCGGCTGCATGATGAATCTTGATAAATTCGACCGGAATATTGAGTTGTTGAAACTTTTGCTCAATGGCATCAATCACATGGCCTGCTGCTCCATTCCCGGCATTCATGACCAGTTTTATCGGACGGATTTTTGCCGGATCAATATAGCTCAGCAGATGATTTACAAATTCAGGCAGAATATTATATTTCTCAGTACGGCCTTTATTGCTGACGTCAATAAATTCATCTGATTCTGCTAAAGCCTGAATCTCTTTAAGACCAGTATCGGCACTAATTGGACGGGCATTTTCACGAACCAGTTTCATGCCATTATAGTCCATCGGATTATGGCTGGCCGTGATTTCAATACCACCTTGCACATCCAGATGGAAGGTGCCAAAATAGACTTCTTCAGTGCCGGTCATGCCCAGATCCAGAACATTGACACCTGCATCATTTAAACCGCGAATGGTGGCCTGTTTTAAGTCTTCACTGCTGAGCCGGATGTCACAGCCGATGACCACCGTTTTAGGCTGATAAATCTGTCCATAAGCACGGCCAATTTTATAGGCAATCTCTTCATTGAGCTCGGTGCCGAGTTTGCCGCGAATGTCATAGGCTTTGAAGCAAGTCAGTTCTGTCATCTGAATTCTCTAAATAACTTCTGAGAAGTGAGGGAAGTATAATTATAGGAGGAAAATAGTTCCTATATGCCAAGTTACTGGTTAACTTTTATATCTTCTTTAAAAATAGATGTTTAAGTGTATAGAGTGCTCTTTCATCTAATTTTTAAAGTTTGGTACTTCAGCATGCTATTTTATATGTTAGCCCTTAGTGAAATTTATATCGATTTTACCTTTGCCAAGATCCGCTCCGCCCAGTCAGTGTAATAATTTACATCTTCTATTTCTTCCTTTTTGGAAGGATGATTAATTGTAGTTATTGCAGTAATACCTCTCACTTCAGATAGAAACTTTTTAGGCCAACTGAGTGATTGAGACAGTATCGAATTGTTTAATATATCCAAATCTGTCTCAATTAATCGTTGAGTTTTTTCTTCATATGGGAGTAATAAGGTGGAGATATTTTTTTTACCATCTGAAGTATCAATTTCACACAAATAAAATTGATGGTTATTTTCTATATTAAAAATTTTATAGACATAAAAGTAGCGTAATTGATTGTTTGCAAACTTATGGCCTCTGAAACGTTTATATATCTTAAAAGGTGAGTTCTTGATTTCTTTGGTTTTATATCCCTTTTCTTCAATTTGCTCCAATAGTTTAATCAAGTCTTTATAAGTGACTCGCTCTAGTTGAATTTCTGATTCTGTTGTAAATCCAGACACTGTACCCTCTATATCTCCTTCTCCACCAGCAAATCCTTCTTCTTGATTTTGATCTTTATCCATTTGCTTTCGTCTTTTAAGTACTACAGTTTTAGCAGGAGGTGTCTCTAAAGAAATTTTTAATTCTTCAATTGTATAAATTTCTCCAGGTAGGTTTCTTAGCTTGGCCAGTAGTTTATCGATATCTGCCTCAGCATTTTTATTCAATTTCTCTTTAGGTTGACTCGCTGGTTTTGGTTTGTTTGAACCTTGCCCTTGAGCATTTTTGACCTGTTGTATGATTTTTTTTGAAGTGAAATGAAATTGAATAGGGCGGTTGATAGCTGTATCAAGATTTTTGAAAGATGTAATGCGCTCAATTCTGTAAATACCTGTTTCTTTATCATAAATTCCATCTACTGTTAGATCAATATTTTTAAGATCAGGTACTTCCATGTCAAAATTAAAACTTTTAGCGCCTTTTTGATCAATAATTGTTTTCTGATAAATACTAAGGAAGGCTTTCTTTAAATCAGGCTGTAATAAAATTAAAGCGAGCTTCTTCAAAAAATGAGGATCAGAAACATCTGCGTTCATAATTTTTTTGTTTTTTGCTATATTAATATGAATAGCCTTTTCATCATTTCTATCCACTAAAACATCGGTTGAATAATTTTCTGCAAAAAGTGCCGCCCGAATTAAATAAGGATGAGAGAAAAATAAATCGCGGGCCAAGATAAGCTTAGGTATTTGAATAGTAATATTTTTCTTTAAAACTGTTGAGTAGTAATTAAATTCAAAACATATCCGGCCTTCATGTATTTTTTGATCCTCACCCTCCGGTAAAATAATAGTTCTAAATGTTATGAAATTTACATGTTCAAGTGTGTGAGTGAATAATTTTGTAGGAGAGGCATCAATTTGGGTTCTATAGCGGTATAGAAGAACACTCTCAATCGGTAATTTAAGTTGAATAGGACGGTTAATAATAGGGTTAAACAAATGAGTATCAATATCAAACCGAGTTTGACCGCGTCGACTAATTTTTGTCGCAGTATAGTAAATCATCTCTTTTGGTAAAAAGTCGGTTGAACAATCACTCATTTTTTATTTCTTCCCAAATATTATTAAAAAATCGACGTGCTTCTGGCGTTAATCGCTGCTCACTTAATCCTGATACACGTAAAAAAACACTCGGTGGATAGTATTTATTCTCAGTTTGTTGACGAATATATGTTCGTGTCAGACGACGTATTTGATAACAATCCACCGACTCAGCGTAGCGCTCCAAAAATGCTTTGGTCAACGGCAGAAAATGCCAGTTTTTTTCAATTAGGCTGACATGCCCAAGTTGTTTAATTAAAAACTTTTTGGTCCATTGTGGGGAGTCTAAGTCTTCTAATAATTCATCACGTATTTTAATCAATTGTTTCATAAACTGACGATCCCGAATACTCCAATCGACACGTGGTTTGGGTAGAGAGAGTGGTGTCATGATAGCGGTTTGATTGATTTGTAACAGCCAATCTTTATGATTGCGATATAAACGTGCGTACAGTGCACCATCATGTTTACGAGCTAGTTTGACTGACATATCCTGAATCAATTGTATCCATTTCAGTTGATCATCTGACAGGACTTGGTAAGTCTTGTGTTTTACAGTGACCGGAATGGCTTGTTCCTCTATACCTACTGTCGCTAGATCCAAATACTGTTGGTATGTATAAATAGGACTTTGTTCGGGAACAAGTGCCTTTAATACGATGAGATGCTCAAGATAAGAAAATGCTTTACGATGTTTTCTACAGATATTCTTGAGCCAGCAGTTCTCAGAGCTCGGATCACCTAATTGATAATATTGAAGAAAACTTTCGCCCCAATAATCGACAACAAGCTGACGGACTTTTTCGTAATTGATATTTTTTTGACCTGACAGTAAGCCTCTGTCTTTCAATAGATTGAAGTAGGCATTTGATAAAATCGATACATCTTGTACTGCAATATGGCTCGATTGAATAAGTAGATCCTCGATTATTTTTGCTAACTCTAGATGGCGCTTAAAGTCTTGTGAATTAATAAAAAGTTGTGAGGAGTCAATAAGGACATTTAAATGAGCATTATAAAATCTTCGGTCTAGCCCATTGCAAGGAACAGCGCTGACAAAAAGGGCAGATTCATGCTTTGTACAATATTCATATCCTGTAATCTGCCAGCTACGTTTCCAATACACTTCACCATATTGTTCCATCTGTTCTTGCCAACAATGCGGACAGAACCGAAAAAAACTCACAGATTTCACCCGCGATGCATTTTTTCCCAATTTAGTATGCAGAGATTGGTACTGTTCACCTCGTAATGCCTGTACAGCATAACTTATCACTGTATCAGGCTGAAATAATTGATAAATTGGTAGTAGAGTGTGCTTTCTGATTAAAGTAAAAGCATCATAATGGTCTGGTAAATAACTGGCTAACCTGTCTAGATGAGAGGGTAAATCATAAGTTGGTGTCAAATTCCTGTTGTTGAATAACTCTTCAGTAAGGTATTTGGGACTTAAAATTCCATTGTGAATAGCATAACGTGCAATCACACTGTAAATTAACTCATCTGGATATGGTATTGGAAAATTTGAAATCATAATACACTTACTCTCTATTTTTTGTTTAATGCAACACAGGAGAGGTGGGATCAAACAAATAGTGAGATGATTTTAATAACTCATAAACATCGACTTCCTTTTCTTGTGCTTGACTGAAAAAATTCCGTAAATCATTGGCTTCAGTGCTCTTCCATTCTTCTGCTTTCATGACTTTGCGTGATGTTCTTGGTTTTCTTACCGAAGTTGTGGTCTGAGGCTGGTCCAATTTATCTTTTGCTACAGAGCCGTCTAATACTTCCAGAATATGTTGGAGTAGTACCTGTAAGTTCTCGTTTGGATATTTTTTTAATGCAGAAGTGACATGCAGATCAATTGTAGCAGCGGGGTGACCTAAGGCCGTTAGCATACCTATCAGTGTGGAATAATGTGGTCCTAGATCTTTACGCTGTATTTCCGTTTTTAATGCAGCTTTGAAACGGTGTTGTTCAACATATTCCTCAATTTGAACTTGAGGGATCGTTAAGTCAGAATATCGTGCAATACGTGTGGGGTTGCCTGAGCGGAGTGCATCCAAAATATCGTGGACTGGCTGTAATTGTTCTTCGTAGACTTTTTTAAAAAGTTCAGATGTAATTTTTTCCAGACCAATGGTGATTGCATGAATCTGCACCAAGCAGAACAGTTTAACCACTAAATCTGGAATGCCCTGCGTATAATAATACCAAGTGTTTCTTAATTCATCGGTCAGTTCAGCTGGTTGTTGAACCCATTGATATTGCCACAGCTTGTTGGAGAAAGCATACCATTCAGAAATGATCATTTGATCAGGGGTGCTAGGATCGGGAGTGGGTGCTTCATTGCGCATAGGTTCCCAGATTAAAGAGCCTAATCCTGCACTGCGTCTAGCTGATCTTAAATCTTCTTGCAGAATTTCATTGGCTTTGGGTGTCCCAATCATCACAATTGGAATGGATGCCACATTCACAAGGGTGACAAAGAAATTAAGAATGATTTCAGCCCCGCCAGATTTTTTTGTATTCAAATGCTGGATTTCATCAATGATTAAAAGTCCAATAGAATAATTATTTGCGATAATTTTCATCTGCTGCAGCATAGCATTCACATTTAAGCGACTTCTGGTGAAACGATGCTCGAAGTTTGTATCTCCTAATGCTAAATCTACTGCTCTAAAAAAGTTTGAGCATAAGTTTTTTAAAGAGCTGTCATGCGGACAATCAATTTTAAGGTAAACAATTTGTTTTAATCCCAGCTCTCTATGTTCAATCACTTGCGGGTAATAACGCAAAATTTTGTTCATTGTCGTTGTTTTACCACTTCCCGAACATCCTATAATTGACATGCTAGTTGCAGTCGACTCTGGAGGTGCATAGCGGTAAGAGCTTTCATTTGATGGTTCTAGTTGCTGAAAAGCAGCGTGTAAATGTCGATGTCTATCCCCATTAGTGATGTTTCTGCTCACGTAACCTTGCCGGATCATGATAGAAATTTTTTGTTCAAGGGATAGATGTTTAGTCAGTGGTTGAAAAAAATCATGAGGCAACTGAGCAATCAGATGGATTCTTTCTGGTTGGGGTAAGAAACGCTGTTCTGGAATAAATTTCAGTTTCCCTCGTAGGTGTTTAATAACCGATTTCGTGTCAAGGATAGGCGGTAATTGAGTAATGAGAGGATTATCCCCATAGATATCTTCTATCGATGTGTTGACCGCGAGTTCATTATTATTCATTCTTCATCGTCCTCTTCAAATAATTGTCTCATTAAGTCTGGTTGACTGGTCAAATCCAGATTGCTGCTGTGAGATGGGGGGGCTGGAGGATTGTCTTGGTTGGGATGGATAGTCCGGATAGAATTGACGGACCTATTTTGGAGATGTTCCTCACGTTCCACCTGAATTGCTTCTTGTTTGTTCTGACGAATATCCCGAGTACGTTGTGCTTTAGAAAGTTGGTGAACTCCTGCTTGAGCCTGCCGGCTCTGTGCTGTGTGGATGATTTTGTCAGTAAAATCCTGTAATTCACTGATGGCTACAGACTTTAGTTGTGAATGCTGTTTTTCAACAGTTTTGATTGCTTTTTGAATTTGTTCAGCTTCCCACCAGGTCAGATGCTGATATTGACGTGAGGTATCACTTAAGTGGGCTTCCCAGTATTCCAACTTATTTTCATCAAAGAAAACATAAATGGTATTTACTGAGTATGGGTCAAAACCAATCCGCAACTTTTTCGGGCGGGATTTGGTCGTGTTACGAATAAACCAGCCTTGTTGATGCATTTCCAAACATTGATAGAGTAAGCCTTTGACTTTAAGTCCCTTGTCACTTAAGGAGGCGTCGGTCCTAGGTAACAAGCCAACATATAGTGATTTGTTATCCACTTGTCTTAACATCCCAGTACGGTGCTGTAGACCCCACTGCCAGAGCTTAAGGGGGATAGAAGGCAGGTCAGTCGGCATATCGGCACTACGATCATATTTCGTCAAAATATCAAAATTATTGCGTAACAAGACGCAGCTTAATATGATTTTTCTGAACTCTTCCAAAGTTAGACAAGCTTCTAGTCGATAATCATGTCCGCCTTTCTTTTTTTCCTTGAATCCAGAAACAACACCAATATTCTCGTAGGATTTAAAGCGTGACTGAATGATTCCAAAAGCCCTCTCCACAATACCTTTGGCATCGCTTCGATACGGTGGCGCATTTTCAATACGAACAGAAAAGTTTTTTTCAAGAAGTTCAATTTGGTAGCCAATTAGTTCACCGCGGTCTGCAAGTATGGCGCCAGGTAAACCATAAATAGGCCAGTCTTCCGGTTGTATTTGCAAGCCATAACTCTGACAGAATGTCACTTTATTTTGGATTGCAACGCTGAGGCATTGTATGGCTGTATTAAATGAACTGTTTTCCATACCGACATAAAGCCCAGTAATCATCCGGCTGAATACATCGATAACAATATATACGGTAGGTCGGCCAATAATCTGTGATGGATCCCGTGATGATACAAGGTAGATGTCAGCGATTGTTGAATCTATCTCATAACGTGCGCCAGGGCCATTTGCTTGCTTGGTTGCTGTTGAAGTTAGAGGTTTGTGATCTTTCAGAGTTTTCTGATTCGTCAGAATTTCCTTGGAATTGTTCTTATTTCTATATCGCGTATTATAAAAATAATAGAATTGAGCATAGGTTGGAATATCTGAGGTTTGCACTTGATGAAAGTGCTTAGAAAATACACTTTTAAACCGAAGATAAGTTTCGTTAATGGATTGTTTTTTGACAGGAACTAAATACTCTTCGATGGCTTTCTTAAAATATAATTCAACCTGTTCAGTGACATTCTTACCTCCATTCGATTCATAGATGCGTGGTCTGCCAATTTTTTTATCACCTATAGCTCTTTTTTGACCTTTTCCACCTGAGTTTTCATAGTCCGGTACCAAAGCATTTATAGTTTGACCACGCTGCCAGTAGCGTCTTAGGAGTCGTAGAATTTTATTAATTGATACTTCTTTCTCTAGATGTATAGTTTTAATTTTTGCAGTCCTGATTTTTGTATTGATAAGAACTTGTTCATCATTAATTAAATCTTGAATAATTAAAAAGTTTTCATCTCTTTTTTTGAGTTGAATAGAATCTTCACTCAAGTTTAATTGTTTTAAGTATTCATAAGGATCTTGCGCTGGTATCAGGCTTTGATCATCTGAGAGAGTTTGAAGTTCCTTAGACAAAATGAGTTCAGGAAAAGCATTTTTATTATCAATCGCAATCCATACCGTATACTGCGGTAAGAATTTGAGTATTCGGTATTGTGTTGAATTCAAGATGTAAACTGAATTAATTAGTTGCATGGACTGTATTCTCATTCTGGAGCAAATTACTTGCATGAATATCAGAGAGTTTAAGCTCCAAGTACGAAATTTCTAGATTAAATTGAAGTATTCGCAGTGCAAATAATTTTCTAAACAATGCGAGCGTCGCTCCGATACCCATTTTTTGAGTTTGGTCAGAATGCTTACAAAATTGGATTAATGAGCTTTGAGGGTACTGGCTAATTTCTTCCATAAAATAAACTGCTTGATCAATCATGTGATTTGTTATTTCAAGGTCATTTTTTTCTACATACAGCCATTTAATGTTCTCTAGTACCGTAGCAGGAATGTCTTTTTCAGTGATCAGTTTGAACGGCGTATTGTGCTCTTCTTCCCAGTAACGACGTTTAATTTCTAATGACTCAATAACATGAGCTTTATTCAGATCCTTGCTGTAAAGAGTGTCAAGGGCTATAGAAAACTTACCAAAATCAACTAAAAAATCTGAAGATAGGGTAAAAGGTATATAGTCAACCGATACTTTTTTCATTCGGAAACGAGAACAGATGGAGTTAAGATCATAGATATCCAAAGGATAATGTTCGCGAATATCTGTAACGTTCTGATTCCAGTCAAGCAGTAAAAAGGTAGATAGCTCTAGATCAGAAAATAAGTGATGAAGACGTTTACTGACACGGCCTTGTACTCTGTGAGAGCGACCAATTGAACTGAAGTTTTGAACAGTTTTACAAGGTTTATAATCGCGTCCATGGCCCTGGCCATACCCTTCTGTTACTAGTTCTTCATAGTTTTTTATAATTTTTGCCATACAGAAGACCTGTGGGTTTTGGTGGATAATTAATCATATCTGAATGGGGGTAATTGTGTATTTGGCAAAAACATACAAACTTAAATATATTTATATACAAACAAAATTTTATAATTTTTTATTTAATTATTCTTTTAATTCATTAGCTTAATAATTAATCTGGTATTTTAGTACTCAATTAATGAGTTTAAAAAACGTTAATGATAGGCAAAAGTATTCAAATTACATCTTAGTAAACATCGTTGCATATTCTTATGTAAACCAACTGCATATTCATACTTAAACCCGACCATTCATTCTGGTTCATAGTAAAATGTTTATTTTCTATTCCAAATATTTTAGAACAAAATATGTAAATTTGGATCTTAAAGTACTACCTTAATCCGCTAAAATTTGTACATCATTATGATGTACAAATTGGTGGAAAATATGGCTATAGTCAAACCGCTTAATTACCCATACACTCGTTAAAGAAACGACTAAAAAGCTTATCTATTGAGTTAACCAACCATTTTTTCCTTTTTGCTTTCACCCATGCCCACATTTTTTCAATAGGATTAAGGTCAGGACTATAAGGTGGTAACCAAAGTATTTGATGCCCATGTTGGCTTAATAGATCTTGTATATCTGGTCGTTTATGGAAGGCTGCATTGTCCATGACAATTACACTATTCGAGGGTAGTTCTGGTAATAAAAACTGATCTACCCAAAAATAAAATACATCCGAATTTACTTTGCTATCAAATAAACCCACTGCAAATAACTTACCCTCATGGATTGCTCCTATTGCATTGGTTTGATTTTTTAATTGCCAATTATATGTTCCATAACA
>Ga0209426_1001691_pt1 | contig 12352 bp, 13 predicted proteins | sample Deesub1362B_J571_FD_187697 | JGI IMG/M metagenome (GOLD analysis project Ga0209426, IMG submission 187697) | Deep oceanic, basalt-hosted subsurface ecosystem from Juan de Fuca Ridge flank, Pacific Ocean, CORK Borehole 1362B_J2.571 (SPAdes)... ...
CCCAGCCGATGCCCTGCTCAATGTCAGCTTCATCTCCCTCTATTTCCAGCACGATCCAGCCTCTATCCTCGGTGAGGCTGGCACGGCGGATATTGGTCACCAGGTTGAACTGCTGCCCCAGATTATAGATCAGGGGCTCTCTCGCCTGCTCCTCGTTGAAGGTGAACATGACACGCCGCTTGGCCATCTTATTTCTCTCCCGTCTCAAGCTCGTGCTCTATTTTCTTCCTCTCCGGCTCCAGTTCATCCTCAGGGATGGTTACCCCGGATGCCTGCTCCAACCTCTTCAGGCGCTCCTCCAGTTTATCCTGCTCCCTCAACACCAGCCTGATGGCCTCCGCCACTGGGTCAGGCAATTTGCCGTGTTCCAGGTCCACCACCGGCCGGCGGCGGTCTTCAACCACCTTGCCCGGGACACCCACCACCGTGGCGCCTGGGGGAACGGACTTGACCACCACCGAGCCCGAGCCGATGCGGGCACCATCACCGATGGTGATCGGCCCCAGGGCAATGGCGCCGCTTCCCATGACCACATTATTGCCCAAGGTGGGGTGGCGCTTCTTCTTCTCTAGTGTTGTCCCACCCAGAACCACCCCCTGGTAGAGCAGGACGTCATCGCCGATCTCCGAGGTCTCCCCGATGACCACCCCGGCGCCGTGGTCAATGAAGAAGCGCCGGCCGATTTTGGCGCCAGGATGGATCTCGATATTGGTCAGGAAGCGGTTGAGGTGGGAGAGCAGCCGGGCCAGCAGCCGGAGCTTGTGCTGCCAGAGGAAATGGGCCAAGCGGTGCAGCCACAAGGCATGCAGCCCCGGGTAGCACAGGATGACTTCAAGGGTGCTCCTTGCCGCCGGGTCTTTGGCAAAGACCGTTTGGATATCTTCCCTCAAGGTCTTAAACATTTGGCCCTTAAAGCAAAAACCAAGGGCTCGGCTCCGCTTTTAGACCCTTGGTCTAATTTGCTGCCGCTTTCCTGCACTCGCCTCACTGAGGTCAGTCCACAGGGGCCGGCGCCCCCGTCTTCTTCAGCCGGTGATAGCACCCCTAGCGGTCAAATGTCAAATTTCTATTCTAGACTATAACACAGGGCTGGCGGAAATGCAATCTGACCAGGCTTGGGGGCTAGCGGGCAAGCTCTTTCTTGCCTGGCCCGTCGCCGAAGTATACCTTCATGTGGGGCCAGGGGATCTCAATGCCCTCCTGGTCAAAGACCCGCTTTATCCGGCGCAGGTATTCCCCCATAACGTCCCACTGCATGATGGGCTCGGTCCATCCCACCAGCTTGATGGTGATGCCGGAATCACCGAATTCGTTCACCCTCAGAATCTGGGGGGTTCTTGATTGGATGTGGCGGGACCAGGTCTCATCCGCCGCCATCTCCTCCCAGGTCTTCCTCATCAGCGCCATCACCCGGTCAAGGTCTTCCTTGTAGGCCACGCTGATATTGAGGTGAGCCCGGGACATCCCCTGGCTGTAGTTGCTCAAGACCCTGATTTCCCCGTTGGGGATGACGTGCCTTGCCCCATCTAGGTCTCGGGTGATGGTTCTCCTCAAAGATACCTCCTCCACCATGCCGAAGGTATCGCCCACCTTGATCACGTCTCCCACGTTATACTGATTTTCCAGAAAGACGAAGAAGCCAGCGATGAGGTCGCGGATGAGGTACTGGGCTCCGAAGCCCACGGCGAGGCCAACTATCCCCAGGCCAGCTAGAGCCGCGGTGATGTCAATGCCCACTTCAGAGAGGACCATGAAGGTGGCGATGAGGGAGATGAGCACGGCGATGCCTTGGGTCAGGATGCGGCTCAGCGTCTGGGTCCGCTTTCTCATCTCCTCCCTGGCCCGGCGCCCCCTTCCCCTCATGGTTATGGTCCGCTCAATGAGCCGGGGCGCCAGCACCTTGGTCAGCCGGTGGAAGAGATAGGCGATGCCGATGATGATCAGGATGCGCACGCCGTGCCCGGCAAGCCAGCTGGCGATGGCGCTCAGTGCCGGGGTGATGTCTCCGCCCAGGGCGGAGAGGGTGACCGCGGCGATGCTTAGGCCGATGAGCACCCCGCCGATGGCCAGGATGGCCCAGGTGACCGTCTTCAGTATCCCGTCCAGTTGCTCCTGAAGTGGTTCGGGGACAGCCCTCTTTATTAGCCAGTTTGCCCAGCGCTTGAGGGCCAAAAACAAGATTAACCCGCTAACTAGGGCCACCAGTATCCAGACCCCGTTGGCGGTGAACCATGCCCACATCTTGAGCCTCCCAAGGAGAATTGGTTCAAATTTTACCACGGCTGTCCCTGGGGGGCAAGCAAGCTGTACTGGCTTGTGGTATCATAGGGGAAAGCAGCTATTTTGATGATGGGGGTATCAACATGTACCGGGGACTGGTCATCTGGAATATCCTGCTCACTTTGCTCTTGCTTACCGGGCTGGGGTGGGTGTTTCACCGGGAGAATAATCTGGAGAGCCTCGCTGAGGAGAGATTTTCCGTCCTGAGCCAGAGCCTGGTGGAGATGAACGGGGTGATAAGCCAGCACGCCCAGGTTCTCGGCGAGCACGCCAAAATCCTCAACCAGCATACCAAGCTCATGGATGAGGGGTATCTCACCGCGATTGAGGCAAACCAGAGGGATATGGCCGAGCTTATCCAGAAATACCAAGAGCTCGTGGAGGAAAATGCCAGTTATCTAGAGAAGATGCACCAGAGGCTGGAGGAGCTGTCTTTAATTATCATTCGCTGAGGGTGGAATCATCTCGCTTCTTCTGAACGAGCCTGGCCAGCCAGATGCTCATCTCATAGAGCACGACCAAGGGAATGGCGACCAGGCTCTGGTTTATCGGGTCAAAGGTGGGGGTGATGATCGCCGCCAGGATGAAGGCGAAGACGATAGCTGCCTTCCGCCGACTGGCTAGCCACTGGGATTTGAGCACCCCCAGCCGGGCGAGAAAAGTGGTGATCACCGGGAGCTCAAAGACGATGCCCGTGGCCAGCAATAGTCTGGTGACCACGGCGACGTAATTGCCCACCCTGATCTCCGGGGTGGCAATATTGGCGCCGAAGCTGACCAGGAACCTGGTGGCCGGCGGTATCAGCACAAAGTAGCCGAAGGCAACCCCTCCCAGGAACATCAGCGCGATCCAGGGAAGGACGAGGTAAACATACCTCTTCTCCCTGGGGGTAAGGGCGGGAAAGACGAACATGATGCCCTCGTAGACAAGATAGGGCATGGCCAGGATGATGCCCGCCGCCAGACACACCTTCATGATGGTGCCAAGCATCTCCGTCATCTCAATGAAGACGAGGTTGATGCCCTGGGCGGGTAGCTTCAGGATGTAAAATATCCAGTCATAGAAGATGAAGGCGATGACCGAGGCAACGGCGATGGCGATTAGGCTCCTTAGCAGGCGGAGGCGCAGTTCAGCCAGGTGGCTGAGGATGCTCGTTTTTTGCTCGCTCATTTTTCGGTCTTGTCTTCTGGGGTGGAGGGCTGGGTGGGTTCGCCGCTCTCTCTCGGCGGGGTTTTCTTCTCCGGCTTATCCCCACCCTCAATATCCAGCTCTCTGGTTACCTGGGCGGTGAAGTCATTGGCTGCCTGGCGCAGGATGCGCACCGTTTTCCCCAGTGTCCGGGCGATCTCGGGGATTCTCCTCGGTCCCCAGATGATGAGGGCGATGATAAGCACCAGGATTACTTCGCCGAAGCCTATGCCGAAAAAATCCATATCTCCTATCTACCCTGCCTCAGTCTGGAGGCGGCGGGAAGGGGAGAGGTTCGCCCAAGATTAACCCGAGATAGGGGAGATTAGCTTTTAGCCTTCTTGCGGGTGGTTTTCTTGGGTCTCTCTTCTTCCTCTTCTTCATCCTCGCCCTGCTGGGCCTTGCGGAAGGCGCGTATCCCCTTGCCGATGGCGCCACCGACCTGGGGCAGCTTGCCCACGCCGAAGACGATGAGGATGATTATCAGGATGAGGGCTATCTCCCACGGTCCCAAGCGAAATGGCATAACAGGTTCCTCCTACCTCATATCTTCCTCAGTTTAGCCGATCTTCAAATTTTGAGGGGCAGCGGCCAGCAAACGCTCCTCGCCGCAGAAGACGGAGAGGCGGTTGGAGCGGGCGTAGCCGATCACGGTGATGCCCAGTTCTCTGCCCAGGGCGATGGCGCGCTCCGTGGCGGCGCCCCGCGAGACCACGATGGGGGTTCGCATTCTGGCGGCTTTGAGCAGCATCTCCGAGGAGATCCGCCCCGTGGTCACCAGAATGCGGTCTTGGGTTGGGAGTCTCCGCATGAGGCATTCCCCCATAATCTTGTCTAAGGTATTGTGGCGGCCGATATCCTCGGCGAGCACCAGTATCTCCTGGCGGTGGCACAGGGCGGAGGAGTGAATGCCGCCCCCCAGCTGAAATAGCTCCTGCTGCTGGTAGAGCTGCTTCATCAGCGCTAGCACTTCTTCCGGGGTGACCACGAGGTCTGAGCTTACCTTGGGCGCCTTGACGCCGAAGCTCACCCCGCTGCCGCAGCCTGAGGTCAGGGTACGCCTCGGGGGCGTGGAGTACTCAGTGTTCAGCTTGACGTCGGCGATTGGCTCATCCTGACAGACCCGCAGGCTGACAACTTGGCCGATATCATCAATGATTCCCTCTGAGTAGAGGAAGCCGAGGACCAGGTGGGTTAACTTGGTCGGGGTGCAGAGGATGGTGGCGACCTCCTGGCCATTGACCAAGATGCTGAGCGGCATCTCCCCGGGCACGGATACCACCTCCTCCTGCCAGACTCCCTCGGAGAAGAAGTGGCAATTCACTTGCGGGGTGAGGCCGCCAGAGGATGACTCATCGGCTGTCTTTTCCATGTTTTCAGCGCATCCTGTTCCAACTGGCCTAGGGCTCGCACTATTATTATACTAGCGCGCCTCTACCTTGTCTAATCCCGATAGGGTTACCAAAATAATGAAAACTGGCGGTGGAGATAGCAACCGCTTCTGGGAGAACTTGTTTGACACGCTTGGGGAGGAATGCTAGATTAGAGGTAGCGGTGCCATGAACGTCGGGATGTGTAAAATCAGCCTTCGCCTGCCGGAGAATCTCTCGCTCAAAGGTAAGCGGCAGGTTTTGAAATCCATCACCAGCCGGGTGCGCCACAAGTTCAACGTCTCCGTGGCCGAGGTTGATGACCACGACCGCTGGCAACTGGCCACCATCGGCATCTGCTGCGTGAGCAACGATAACCGCTACACCAACGAGGTCCTCTCCAAGGTGGTGGACTTCGTCATCAGCGCCCGGTTTGAGGTAGAGATATTGGATTATGAGATTGAGATTCTTCCGGTCTGGTAAGGAGCTATCGGAGCTATCGTGGATACCTTGGCCTTCCTCCAGCATCTTCAAAGTCAACCCACCTACGCTGGCCAGATCGCCCACGTTGAGCATATCCCACCCCGCCAGGCCATCTATGCCGAATTAGACCACCCCCTGCCTGATAAGCTTCTGGACTCTTTGCGCAAGCACCACTTGTGGCCGCTCTATGCACACCAGGCGGAGGCGGTAAATTATGCCCGGCAGGGGAAAAATGTCATGGTGGCCACCTCCAGCGCCAGCGGGAAGACCCTGTGCTACAACATCGCCGTCGCCGAGGTGCTTTTGACCGAGCCCGCAAGCCGTGCCCTCTATCTTTTCCCGACCAAGGCGCTGGCCCAGGACCAGCTGCGTGGTCTACATGAGCTCTTTTGCCCCGAGCTATTTGGGGCCGGGGAGCTGGCCACCTTTGATGGCGATACCCCCAAAGAGGAGCGCTCCGAGATAAGAAAGCGGGCCCGGATAATCCTGACCAATCCAGATATGCTCCACATCGGCATACTGCCTAACCATCAGTTCTGGGCGAGGTTCCTGCGCCAATTGCGGTATGTGGTGGTGGATGAGGCCCACGCCTATCGCGGCGTTTTTGGCTCCCACGTGGCTGGGGTGCTGCGCCGCCTGCGCCGCCTGTGCCGCCTCTATGGCTCGGCGCCTCAATTCATCTGCTCTTCGGCGACGATCGCCAACCCCGGGGAGCATGCTGAGAAGCTGGTGGGGCTGCCCTTTGTGGTGGTGGATAGTGATGGCTCACCCCAGGGCGCCAAGGACTTTGTCTTCTGGAATCCCCCCATTGTGGATAGGGCGAAGAGCGCTCGGCGCAGCGCCAATAGTGAGGCGACCAATTTGTTCACCGAGCTAGTGAGCCGTGGTATCCGCACCTTGGCCTTCGCCCGCACCCGCCGCCTGGTTGAGCTGATTTACCTTTACTCCCGGCAGAAGTTGGCTGAGGCGGGAGATCTCAGTGCCGAGAGGATTAAGCCTTACCGGGCGGGCTATCTCCCCGAGGAGCGGCGCCAGATTGAGCGGGAGCTTTTTCAAGGGCATCTCACCGGGGTGGTGGCGACCAATGCCCTGGAGCTGGGCGTTGACATCGGTGACCTGGAAGCTACCGTGCTGGCGGGCTACCCGGGAAGCATCGCCAGCACCTGGCAGCAGGCGGGCAGAAGCGGCCGCAGCCAAGGCGAGTCCATAAGCTTCCTGGTGGCGCTGGATAATCCGCTGGACCAGTATTTCATGCGCCACCCAGAAGCTTTCTTCGGCAAAAGCTTTGAGAATGCGCTGGTTAACCCGGCTAACCCCTATATCTTGAGGGCACACCTCCTCTGCGCCGCCTGGGAGTGCCCTTTGAGCGGTGATGATGAGGAGATCTTCGGCCCCTCTTTTACTCAGGAGAGAAAGGTGCTGGAGGATGAGGGCTTGCTCAAGGAGCGCGGTCAGCGCTGGTATCTCTCTCCGGCGCTCTCCTATCCGGCGCAGGCGGTGGGCATCCGCTCTGCCACCGGGCAGAACTTCACCGTGATTGACCTCTCAACCAACTCAATGCTGGAGACGGTGGAGGCCAGCGTCGCCCTCTTCCAGATACATCCCGGGGCGATCTATCTCCATCAGGGAGAATCCTATCTCATCAAGGAGCTTGACCTGGCCGGGCGCACCGCCTATGCTCAGCCGACCACGGTTAATTACTATACCCAGACCAAGGAGCTTGAGGATCTGCACATCGTGAACTTGCGCCGGGACAAGAGCGCCGGGCGGGTGAAGGTGTATCTGGGCGAGGTTGAGGTGACCACCACCGTGGTTGGTTTCAAGAAGAAGGCCCAGTTCACCGATGAGGTGATCGGCGAGGAGCCGCTTGATCTGCCCCCTCAGTGTTTTCCCAGTATCGCCCTCTGGTTTGACCTGCCGCCCGAGGTGGTCGCCTGGCTGGAGGAGATGCAGCTTGATTTCGCCGGGGGGCTGCATGCCCTGGAGCACGCCGCCATCGGCATTCTGCCCCTCTTTGCCCTCTGCGACCGCAATGACATCGGCGGCGTCTCCACCCCGCTCCATCCTGATACCGGCCGGGCTCAAGTTTTTATCTATGACGCCTATCCCGGCGGCATCGGCATCGCCGAGAAGGGCTTTGACATGATAACCGAGTTGTGGCAAGCTACTTTGAGGGCGATAAGCGAGTGCCTCTGCCAGGATGGCTGCCCGAGCTGCATCCAATCGCCCAAGTGCGGCAACAATAATCAGCCCCTGGATAAAAAAGCTGCTCAGATACTGCTTGAGGGGCTGCTGAAAAGTGGGGAGGTGAAGTTAAGATAACCAACCTTTTGCAGCAGGCGCTGAAGCGCAGCCGTGATAGCTGGTTTGGGCGGGTGGTGAGGCTGTTTGACCGCCCAGCGGTTGGGGATGGGGTCTGGGATGAGCTGGAGGAGCTGCTCATCGCCGCCGATGTCGGGGTGAGCACCGCAGAAAAACTCATTGGCCGGGTGAGGGAGCGGGTGGCCGAGGAGAAAATGAGCCAGGGCTCAGAGGTGCGGGCGGCGCTCCAGGAGGAGATGGTCAATATCCTCAAGGTTGACCGTGGGGAGGCGGCGGACACTCCATCTTCACCTAGGGTGACGCTGGTGGTGGGGGTCAATGGCGGCGGCAAGACCACCTCTATTGCCAAGCTCGCCCATAGCTTGAAGCGAGAGGGCAAGAGCGTTCTGCTGGTGGCGGCGGACACTTTCCGGGCGGCGGCGATTGACCAGCTCAAGTCCTGGGGAGAGAGGGTGGGCGCCGATGTCATCGCCCACCAGCCTGGGGCTGACCCTGGGGCGGTGGTCTTTGATGCCCTGCAGGCGGCGCGCAGCCGCAAGGTTGAGGAGGTGATCATTGATACCGCCGGCAGGTTGCACACCAAGTATAATTTGATGGAGGAGCTGAAGAAGATCAAGCGGGTGGCCGCCAAGTCTGATGCCACTGCCCCGCATGAGGTCATCCTGGTGCTTGACGCCACCACCGGGCAGAATGGTCTGGCGCAGGCCCGGCACTTCACCGAGGCGGTGGGAGTGACTGGCATCTTTCTCGCCAAGTTGGATGGCACCGCCAAGGGAGGCATCGTGCTTGCCATCTGTGACGAGCTTAAAATTCCCATCCGGTTTGTCGGCACCGGGGAGAAGCTGGAGGATATGACTCCCTTTGACGCCGAAGCCTTTGTTCAGGCGCTCTGCGCCTGATTTTCTTGAAAAACAAGATGAATACCATAATTACTAGCGTGATAGTCATCACAGGCTCTCTTGATAGCGTCCTCATAGCGCCGCTCATCTTCCCCTATTGTGCCTCGGCTCCTCTGGGGGTGGCGGCATAATGCCCTGGAAGTGGAACCCGCCGAGGGTGTTCTACGGCTGGTGGGTGGTTGGCGCCTGCTTTACCGTGGCGCTATATATGGGGGGCGTCATCTTCTACGGATTTACCGCCGTCTTTGAGCCCATCGCCGCCGAGTTTGGCTGGAGCTACGCCCAGATTTCTCTGGCTGCCTCGCTGCGTGGCCTGGAGGTAGGCCTGCTCACCCCACTGGTGGGCATGCTGGTTGACCGCTGGGGGCCAAGGAGGCTGATATTCGGCGGGGTGGTCATCGGCAGCCTGGGGTTGATGCTCCTCAGCCAGACCAGCTCTCTGGGCATGTTCTATGCCGCCTTTGTCCTGATGGCCATCGGCATGAGTTGTACCGGGAGCACGGTGATGATGACCGCCGTGGCCAACTGGTTCCGCCGCCGGGTGGCGCTGGCCACCGGCATCATGATCTGTGGCTATGGCTCAGGGGGTCTTTTGGTTCCGCTGGTGGTCCGGCTCATTGACCTCTATGGCTGGCGGATGATGGTGATCATCCTCGCCCTGGGCTTGCTGGCGGTGGGCCTGCCCCTCTCGCTGGTGGTGCGGCACAAGCCAGAGCAGTATGGCTATCTGCCGGATGGTGAGGGGGGCGGGATAGCTGGGGATGATGGAGTTTCAAGAGCCGCCCAGACTAATGAAGTGGATATCGGTGCTCGTCAAGCCATGAAAAGCGCCGTCTTCTGGAAGATAACCCTGGGGCTGATGCCCAAATTCATCGCCGTGGTCACGGTGGTGACCCACGTCATGCCTTACTTGAGCAGCATCGGCATCGCCCGGGCAACTTCAGGCCTGGTGGCCACTGCCATCCCACTGCTCAGCATTGGCGGCCGTCTCGGCTTTGGCTGGCTGGGGGATAGGCTGGATAAGCGGCGGCTGGCGGCGGGCGCCCTCGGCTTGGTGGCGCTGGGGCTGCTCTGTTTTGAGTTTGTTCCTCTGGCTGGGGAGGGGCTGCTAGTTCCTTTCTTCATCCTCTTCGGCCTTGGCTACGGAGGCAGTCTCACCATGGCTGGGGCTTTGCCCAGGGAATACTTTGGGCGGACTAGCTTTGGCACCATCGTTGGCTTCATCTGGGGGATAGGGATACTGGGCACCCTGGTTGGGCCACCCCTGGCCGGCTGGGTTTTTGACTACTGGGGGAGCTATCAGGGGGTGTGGCTAGCGCTGGCTGGGCTTGCCATCGGAGGGGCCGCCATTATGGCGCTCTTGCCACGCGCCGGCCCGCCGAGAAACTAGAACCTGTCCTTTAAGCTGCGGCGCAGGACGACATGCCGCCAGCTTCCGGCTCGGGCGCGCATCTCCCTTATCCTGGGGAGGTATTTCATGGCGGGGAGGAGCAGGATGCCGATGGAGAAGATGGTAAGTTCCAGTGAATGATATTTCAGCCAAGCGGTGAAGATAAAGGCGAGGAAGGCTAGACTATAGCTGAAGGTAGGGTAGCGGGTGAGGAGCAGGATTATCCCGAAGAGGGCGAGGTAGAAGGGTATGCCCCAGGGTATGAGGTAGGCAAGGATGCCGATGCAGGTGGCGCCTCCCCTCCCGCCGCGGAACTTGAGGAAGATGGTGAAGCCGTGGCCCAGCACCGCCGCCGCCCCGGCGAGCAGCTGAACCACCAGCGGGGTATCCAGCCAGCGGGCCAGGGCGACGGCCGCTGTGCCTTTGCCGATGTCCGCGGCCAGCACCAGGAGCCCTTCCCAGAAGCCCACCTGATAGAAGACGTTCATCGCCCCCATGCTCCGGGTGCCCACCTGGCGGATGTCCACCCCTTTGCGCAGGCGCCCCATGATATAGGCTGAGGGGAGGGAGCCGATGAGGTAAGCGCTGATGAGGGCGGTGGGAATCAGCAGTATCTCACTATTCATGCCTTAAAGCCTTTAAAAAGATTTTTTGATACTAGCCACGGGGGGCGGAAGTCTCTTGGTGGTCACGCCGAAATGGCTCTATCTGGTTTTCTCTGGTGGGGGCGAAGTCCAGGATATTGAGCCTCAGTCTCTCCTCCCCGCTCCAATGGTCTACCTCCAGATTATAGACGATGTCCAGGGGCGAGGCCATCTGGTCCAGGTAACCGCCCAGCCCGAAGCCCACCGCATCCCAGATGATGTTGTCCTGCCTTAGCTTCAGCCGCAGGTGCTCGCCATTGCCCATGGTGCGGCGGTCAATGACCTCCACCCGGCGGCTGAGGAAGGTGGGCAGGGGATTACCCCGGCCGAAGGGGGCAAGCTGCTGAGCTAGGGGGAAGGAGTCGCCACCGAGCTCAGCCAGGCTCACCTCGGCGTCAATATCAAGGCGGGGGCGCAGGTCAACCCCGGCGAGCTGCTCGGTGGCTATCTCAAGAAGCATATCCCGCAGGCGAACTAGGTTCCTCGTGGGCAGGGTGAAGCCAGCTGCCTGCGAATGGCCACCAAACTGGGATAGGAGGTGGCGGCACTGGTTTAGGGCGGCGATGATGTTGAACTCGGGGATGCTGCGGCAGCTGGCGCTGCTCACCTTCTCTCCGGTTCTGATGACGATGGCCGGGCGGTAGAACTCCTCCGAGAGGCGGCTGGCGACCAGCCCGGCGATGCCCACCGGGTAGTCCCTATCGCTGGCGATGAGAAGCGGGGAGATTCCCTGGGCCAGCACCTGCTCTCTGGCTTTGGCCAGAGCAGCACTGGTCAGCTTCTGGCGCTCCGCGTTTTTCTCCTCCAGCCACCCCGCCAGCCGGCGTGCCTCCTTCGGCGAATCGGTGAGGAGCAGTTTGTAGCTGCTGATGGCGTGCTCCATTCTGCCGGCGGCGTTCAGGCGGGGGGCGATAATCCAGGAGATGCTCTCCGCATCCAGGCTCTCTCTGCTGTTTAGTCCCGCCTGATTTATGATTTCCCTGAGGCCGAGCCGGGGAGTGGAGTTGATCAATTTCAGCCCCTCCTTGACCAGGTAGCGGTTCTCCCCCAGTAGTGGCGAGATATCGGCGATGGTGCCCAGGGCCACCAGGTCCACCAGCCCATCCAGCTCTCCTTCCCGCCCGATGCTCTCAAAGAGGGCCTGAAGCAGCTTGAAGGCCACCCCAGCCCCGGTGAGCTCGGAGAAGGGATAGCTTGAACTGGGCAACTTGGGATTAACCGTGGCCACCGCCGGCGGGATTTCCTCCAGCGGCGTGTGATGGTCGGTGATGATGACGTCAAGCCCTAGTCTTCTTGCCTTCTTCACTTCGGCGAGGCTGGTGATGCCGCAGTCAACGGTGACCACCAGGCTAATGCCTTGCTGGCACAGGCTTTCCAGCGCCGCTTTCTTCAGCCCGTAGCCCTCGGTCAGGCGGTGGGGGATGTAGGGGATGACCCTGCCGCCGAGGGAGGAGAGCCCTTGGACCAGCAGGGCGGTGGCGGTGATGCCATCGGTGTCATAGTCCCCATAGACGGCGATGTTCTCATTGGAGAGTAGTGCCCGGTAGATTCTGGCCACCGCTTGGTGGATATCGGGCAGAAGGAAGGGGCTATGGGAGAGGCTCTTATCGGCGGCGAGGAAAGCTGGTAACTCTTCCGGTTTCCTGAGGCCGCGGTTGAAGAGAAGCTGGATGACCAGCGGAGGCAAACCTGAGGCATTGGCTAGGTAGCCTTCCGGAGCCGGTGGCAGCAGATTCCAACGGTAGCGGCTCAAGTTCACGCCTCAGTGTATTCTCG
>Ga0209426_1001693_pt1 | contig 12327 bp, 15 predicted proteins | sample Deesub1362B_J571_FD_187697 | JGI IMG/M metagenome (GOLD analysis project Ga0209426, IMG submission 187697) | Deep oceanic, basalt-hosted subsurface ecosystem from Juan de Fuca Ridge flank, Pacific Ocean, CORK Borehole 1362B_J2.571 (SPAdes)... ...
CCCCGGCCTACTTCCCGCGCCACACCTTTAACAACAACCAGTATGTCGACGGCGGCCTCTTTGCGAACGCACCGGGGATGCTCGCCAATCACGAGGCCCTGACCTTCTTCGGACGCGGGCAGGAAGACGTCTGGATGCTGTCGGTGGGCACGATGTCGGCGCTCTTCACGGTCGATCCACGCAGCAATCGCGAAGGGGGCACGCTTGACTGGGGTGGCTGGAGCCCGGCGGAGACGCCGAAGCGGCTGTTCGGCTTGGCCATCTCGGTGCAAGAGTCGCTCACCGACTTCATCCTGAAGCATCGGCTACAAGGCCGCTATCAGCACCTAGACGACGACCTGACCGATCGCCGCGCCAACGCCGTCGCACTGGACAAGGCTAATGCGGCGGCGCGTGAAGTGCTGCAAGGCACGGCGGCCGAACGTTCCAAGTTCGCCATCGGCGACCCGGTCATCCGCAACTTCTTCAACCATCGGCCCCGAGTGGCCCGCTTCCATTACGGCCCGCGCGCGGCCAAGGAGTGAGTCATGCTCAAACTCAACAAACTGCTGTACTACACCGCGCCCGACCTGGTCTTCAGCGACGAAATCGCACCCACGGACGACCAGCGCGAGGACCTAGCCGAGGCCAAGAACGCCATCCGGGATCATCTGCGCGAGGGCATTGCCCAGGCCAGCGTGATGGTGCTCGGGATGCCGCGCCGCATCGAACCGCGGTTCCGCACCCAAGGCTCTTGGTCCTACAACACCTGCGTCCAACCTTACGCCATGCCGCCACAAGAAATGGACTGGGACTTCGGCGTCTACCTGCCCGTCGAACTGTGGGAAGCAGGAGGTCCGCCGCACAAGATGGCCAAGGCTTACTTCGAGTTGGTGGAGCGCCTCCTGCAGAGTCTTTGCAAGGCCAAGGGCTGGAAGCTCGTGCCCGGGAAAGAGACCTGCATCCGGGTGCAGATCGCACCCTGGGCCCACATCGACGTCCCGCTCTATGCGGCGCCGGCGGCGAAGTTCGTGCGCATCCGGGAGCGGGCGCTGGCCAAGTCGGCTACGACCGCCAGCGTTCATGACTCGGCGCGCCTGCTGGAGAGCATCGAATCCGGCGAATACGCCGAACAGGCCTGGGAGGAGCTGGACGAGATCGTGATGGCCTGCCGCTCCGGTCAGTGGATCAAGTCGGATCCCGAGCTCGTGGCGCGCTGGTACAACGACAAGGTGTTGCAGCACACCGAGCAGTTGCGCCGGGTTTGCCGCTATGCCAAGGCCTGGCGCGACAAGTGGTGGGCCAAGGGCGGCCCCTCCTCCGTGTGTCTCATGATCGCTATCGCGCAGAAATTCGAGCCCAAGAGCGGGCGCGACGACCTGGCACTGGAGCAGGCGATGCGAACCCTCGCCGGCGCCCTGGCGGGTCCGGTGCGCGAGAGCGTCATCGGCGACGAAGACTTCAATCGTCTGGATGCGGCCGGCCGCGTAGCGGCCGCGCAGCGCGCCTCGGAGACGGCCGAAGCGATGCAGAAAGCCCGCATGCGGCGCGAGGACGACAAGCAGGCGGCGGCACAGCAGTTGCGTGGCGAACTGGGCGAGCGTGTGCCCATGCGGACCGACTTGGTTGACGCGGACACCGTGGCGGCCCAGGTCCTGGCCGTCGCGCCGGCCAAGGTCGCCGCTCCCGTGGTGCGCGTCACCAGCGCGGGCTGACATGGGGCGAGAAGCCGTCGCCGCCGGACTGCGCGAACTCGCCGCGCGCGGCTTCTCGAGCATGGGCTACGTGGGCGAGCAGCGGATGTTCCGCGGCACGCTTGCCAGCCCACGCGGACCGTTGTCCGTGGCCATCCTGATCCAGGACTGGGACTTCCTTGAATACCCAACCATCATCGTCACTGACGGGATGAAGAAATTCCCGCAGTTGCGCCCGCATTTGGATCTGCATGGCGGACTGTGCTACTTCGCACGGCGCAGCGTCGTCCTGGACCGCTACGACGCCGGCACTGCGGTTGCCCAATGTCTGGAACAGGCACAGGCGGTGCTCGGCAAGATATTGGATGACCGCAACTACGTCGTTCACGACATTCAGAACGAATTCCTGGTGCACTGGGACCGCGCCGAGCCGCGGGCAATGCCCTTTTATTTGGTGGGCGTCGCCCCGCAGGCAAGGTCCGCGCGCATCCACTTCGACCAAGCAGGGAACCTCGCCCTTCTAAGCGACAACGCCGAAGAGGCGCAGGCGCTTGCCTCCTGCATGGGATGGGGACAGCTTTCTGAAGCGATGAACCGATGCTGGCTCTTCCGCAGCGACAAGTTCCCGCCGGTGCCCGATCGTTTCCCCGCGGCCGTGGAGGAGTTTTTCTCGTGGCTGCGGCAGTGGGACCAGCGGTTGTCCCACGCGATCCAGCACCACTTCGCCACCGACGCCGCCTACGAGTACGAGCGCTTGGTCATGGCAGTTCACATGCCGGCCGGCTGGATCGGCGTAATGTTTGCACCGCGGCCGCCGGGCAAGCTCACCTGCGGGCAGATGAAGGCCTACCTGCACGGACGCGGAAGTTCGACTCCCATTCAAAGGTTGGCGGTGACGGACGTCAGCAGCGAGTTCGTGCACAGCCGAAATCTGTCGTTCAAGAATTTGACGGGGAAGCGCATCACCCTGGTGGGGTGCGGCGCGATCGGCTCGCAGCTCGCTCCGGCTCTTGTACGCCTTGGCGCCGGCCAAGGCCAACAAGGCCTGCTGCGCCTCGTCGACGAGGAAGACCTCATGGCAGAGAACCTCGGGCGCCACTACCTGGGCTACAACCGTCTTGGACAACCGAAGGCCCGCGCGTTGCGCGACGAGATCGAACGCCAGTTTCCGCTGGCGAAATTGGAGGATCTGAGCAAGGCGGTGCAGGACCTTCGGCTGGACGTGATGCGCGACGACTTGCTGATCGATGCCACAGGCGACCAGGCAGTCAGCGAATTTCTCAATGGCCAGTGGTTGGATGCCAAGCGCCCCCTTCCAGTGCTCTATGTCTGGATCAAGGGCAATGGAGAGTGCGTTCAGTCGCTTTGGTGCGCTGGGCAGGAGGACGCCTGTTTCCATTGCCTGCGGGTCCCAGACGCCGAGGTGTATCGAAAAGACCGGCATCCGGTTCTCAAGCGCGCACCCGAACTCAAGCGCCTCGGCTGCCACGCGTTCACCCCCTACGCGGTTTCGAGCGGCCTGCAGGCAGCGGCGCTGGCCACAGATATCATCTGCGACTGGCTGCAGGGCCGCATGTCTCCCAGGTTTCGAACGCGATGCCGGGAGAACGTGGACGTGCACCACGTTGCCTCTACGGATCTACCACCCCTCTCAGGATGTCTGGCATGTACGCCCCGTTAGGCGTGGCCCATTCCCTTCGAGCCGGCGCCTGGATCATGGTGGAGGGCAGCGTGCTGACGGTGATTGCGCGATACCGGCAGAAGCACGCAACCACGCCGGAGTCTGGCGGAATCCTCACGGGCCTGCGGCGCGGCGACCATTTGCACATCACCGACCTCACCTGTCCGGGGCCGGACGATCGGTGCGAGAGGCTGGCCTTTCATCGGTCGCAACGCTTCCATCAACAGAGTGCGCAGCAACGCTGGCAACGCTCGCAGGGTGTAGTCGACTACATGGGAGAGTGGCACACCCACCCACAGCACAAGCCCGTCCCATCCAGCACCGATCAGCGTGAGTGGCGAGCACTGCTGCGACATTACGAGCAGCCCCTCGCGTTCCTGATCGCCGGCATTGGGAGCCTGGTGTGGGTGGGTGCAGGGATCCGCGGGCAAGTCATCGGGCAGACCGCGCCGACCAACATGGCAGAAGACTCACATGGGTAGGGCTTCACGACTCTTCAACGGTCAAGCGGAACAGACGCTTCACGCCAAGGTGACGCCGTCGACAGAGCAGCGGGACTTCCTCCAGCAGCAATGGAACAACCTAGCTGACCACTTAAAGGCACAGCTTGCACGACACGGGTACGGGATCAGCACTTGGCTGCAGGGATCCTACAAGTACGGCACGCTCATCAAACCCGTAAAGCCGGGTGACGAATACGATGTGGACTTGGGCCTCTATTTCGAATGGGAGCCTCAGGCGGGTCAACCGGAACCTGCGCCAAGCCAACTGCGCACTTGGGTCCAGCGCGAGCTGCATTCTTACAAAGAGAATGCGCCTGAACTGAAGGAGGTTGCCGAGCCTGCGAAGGAGCGTTGTTCCAGGGCCATCTTCACCCGTCGGTTCCACATCGACACGCCCACTTACCATCTTGACCCTCAGTCGAACAAACGACGGCTGGCGACGCTTTCGGGCAAGTGGGAAGACAGCGATCCGAAGACAATTTACAAGTGGTTCAAGAAGGTGCAAAGCGGCGCCGAACGCGAGCAAATGCGTCGGCTCATCCGCTATTTGAAGGCTTGGGCCGCCGTCGCGTTCGAAGGCGCGGAGGACGCAAGGCCCTCCTCAATCGTGCTGACCGTGCTGACCGCTCAGATCTACGAGTCGATGTGGCTGGAGCGCTTGGGGGGAATTGACGACGAGGACGCCCTCATTCTCGTGGTTAAACGGATGCATGCGCGCTTGGCCGAGAGCGCAGAGGTCTGGAACCCCGTGAACCAGAAGGAAAACCTGAATCGGATCTCCGCAGCAGCTTGGCCCGTCTTCATGACGCGCTTGACTGCACTCCTGGACTGCGCCGACGCTGCAGAGGCAGCGCATGACGAGTTCGCCGCAGCGTGCGCTTGGTCGGCTGCATTCTCATACCTAATGCCGCTACCCGAGACCGACCTCGTCGAGGTCGAACAGGATTCGACACGCACGGCGATCATGCAAGTCCCCGATGTGCGAATCGAGGTTGCCGAGGACGTTGACTTCAAGACATCCGTGAACACACATGAGAACGAAGTTGTCGAGGTGGCAAAGAATCGCTGGCTTCGCTTCAGCATTGCCAACCCGCAGTTGGTGCCACCAATGGCTTCGATCGAGTGGACGGTGCGGAATGACGGAGCGGATGCGGAGTCCTTGGGCGATTTGGGGCATACCCAGGGCGGCATCGGGCTGCACCAAGTTGTAGAGCGGACAGCATACGCAGGCAAGCAGTACATGGACGTCGTGATCCGCGTGAATGGCACGGTCTATGCGGCGCGTCGCGTCGCCGTCCACATCCGCGACAACCACCAGCTCGGGCAAGGGCGAGCTACGCCGCGTGCCTGGTTGAGCATCCGAACCCGCAAAGGTCGCCGGCGATGAATGGGCGCGCAGTGGACGACTTGACCTTGGCTGAGACGCAACGAAAGCTACGAGGAGACGCCCTATCGTTTGCGGCTGAGGTCGATAGCTTCGCCACCGATGTTCTCGCTTCTCAATGCTCCCAAGGAAACAACCACCGAGTAGTCAAGATGGCTCAAGCGGTGCGCATGCTGCGCACTTTTCAGGCCGTTCTGACTCTCGTAGGAAAGGAACTAAACGACGGCGCGGCTGCATTGTTGCGCGGTCTGCTCGAACAGTACTTTGTCTATCGCGCGATCGAGCATGACCAAACGATGTTGCAGCGAGCTACGGCGGAAGTGGAGGCTGAAAGCCACAAGGCGCTGAAGGCGCTCTCGGACATGGATCCCGTGGCCAGAGCGGAGGATCTTACGGACGGAGCTCTTTCAGCTGCGCTCAGCAGCCTGCGAGGTGGAACCGGCTTCAACGCGTTTGACTGGGCGGCCAAGTCCGGGATGCAGGACGCGCATCGCACCCTTTACCGTCTCCTGAGCCCCTACGTCCACGGGTCAATTGGAGTCCTGGTCCACTATGTCCGTCTGAATGAGGCTGGGCAGGCAGAGGGGATCTGCTCCAAGATCGCATACCTGGAATCGATCGAATTCATCCTTTGCGCAGCCAGCATGTTGCTTGAATGCACTGAACGTCTGAACGACGAACCCAATACCGAATCTCGGCGCGCGATGTTTGGACTGCTGGCATCCGATCAACGAGCACTCTACGGTCGCTACTGGGCGCTGAAGGAGGCGAAGGACTGCGCTACGCACTAGCCGCTACTCGCGGCTCACTCTCGATCAACTCGGACGGGCGTGGGGGCGGCACCGGAACTTCCACAACCCCGTCAGAGAGCTGATCAGGCCATTTCTCCAGCGCAACCTCGAAGCAGTCCACCTCTTCACAGTCCCGCGACACTAGCTTCAATCGAAGTTCACCGTGGGTCGGCGTACTCGTCCAATAGAACCCGTGCAGCACTGTGCTTCTGTTCTGCAGACGCAACTCGCCCGAACCTTTGGTGACTTTATTCTCGTTGTTGAAGAGTCGAGTCATTTCGAACACATAGCGCAATCGTGTGTCCAGGTTTCTTGCATCCTGAACGATGCCTTCGAGCGTTGACGTTCCGATGATTGCCCGAGTGAATGATTGAACACTCAAGCTCAAATAGGTCTGCCGAATGACGAATACGATTGGAATCTTCATTTGAATCCCGCTCGTGACCTTGTAGTCTGATGTAAGTGTCCCGCACCAAACGCCATGGATTACGGGTCGGTCGATCCAGCGCGCGAGCCACCCGTGCTTCCATGAAGCTTGATGAACTCCCCCTACGATCAGGAGCGAAACAGCTACCGCTGTTGAAAACGCTCTGAAGCCATCCCCCAGCCCCACGGTACCCCGTGCAAGCCATGTCACTCCCAGGATGACTGCCCCCAGGGTCAGCGTCACATACCAAGAGATTCGGAGGAGTTGCTTCAGTTCAGAAATGGTCAGGGTAAGGTTATGCATGTCGAATAGCTCCTCTCTCGTGGATTCGGCCATTTCTATAGATGATCAATTCCCCGTCTGTCGACAGCAGCGCGACGCAGTCCGTGCATTCATACTTCGACACCAGCAAAGCGGTTAGCTGGCGTGCTCCGAAGGGTATCTGGAGGTCATCAATTCCATTCAGAATCTCCAAGTCCGGCGCCAAGAACTGCGAGACGTGGGTCAAGGAACCACTCGTGCATTCAACGAAGTGGAACCCATCGTGCCAACTGGACGAATGCGCGGACACCCGAGCGAGAGCGAGTCCGATGTCTTGGACTCCTCTGACAGGCAAGGGTGGACGAGCGAAACAACTGCCAAGCGCAACCGACGGCAACGCAATCGGATCGTCATATACAACGAACCCTAGCCCGGCGAAGTCCGGCGAGCGCTTCGCAAAAACGATTGATGCAATTCCCGCGGCAAAATCGACCCCGATGCTAGTTCGGCTAATGGTTGCCATTGAGTCCCCAGTTCACAGTGTGCCTGCCCCAGTGAAGCATCCTGCGATGCATCCATTTTCCCGAACTCTACCCGCCTCCGTCCTAGATGCATGCGCGGCCGGCTGCTGTCTTGGGCGCAATCGCTGCAGTCTCCTCTGACTCGCTTGATCACAAGTCCTACAAGGACTGACAGAGCGGTTGGCCGCCATCAACCGACCCCCGTCGTTCGCCCACTCACGGGACAGGGAGGCCTCAATGACCGCATTGGCGTCGAGACAGTGAACGCGGCGCCCACCAGCGACCGACCGCTCCCGCTGCGAAGCCGTCCCATCCACCTACCCATGGTCCCAAACCTGTCAACCCACGAAAAATGGGCATTTACGTCGGAGACGATCTTTAACAAGCGGAGCGGCTCCGCCGCGTCGACTCTCAAGGCGGCTTTTATTTGGCCAGCAGCGCATCCGCCGATGTGCCGCCTTCAAGCGCGGCCTTGAACCATGCAGGACGAGGACCGCGGCCACTCCACACATTGCCTTGCTGGTCACGATACTTCGGAACTGAACTCGATGCACGAGTTGCAGCCTTGCCGCCACGGTTGACGATTTTCTGTCCGCGCGTACCTCGACCTGCACCTCTTGCAACGCCAAGATCCGCGGCAGTGAATCCATAGACTTCAATCGCTTCCTTGATACGGGCAAGAACGTCGGTAGCCTCATTCTTGCGGAGCTGGTCAGCTTCCTTTTGAAGTTGCTGAATCTGTTTCTGAATTTCGAGGAATGTCTTTTTGGCCATATTGAGCGATCGCGAAAGTTTCTGAAGAGCGGATTATCAAGCAGATAAGCCGGGTCGAGCGTATGCAGAGTTCTTCGACGATGAAGATGTGATTGCTAGAGAAGCTCTTCGCTCCAAAGTCGCATCCAGTATGGGCAACGCGTGCCGGAGGTCCACCTTGCTGATAGGAGTTCGATTCCAGATTTTTTTAGCCCCTTATAACGGGTAGGAGATCGAGAGCAAGCTCGCGACGTACTCAACTTTATGGGGGCCAATCATCGTTGCCCAGTTCCGCACTTTCAACCTCACGAAGGCGAGCCACGCGGCATGTCTTCACAGCTCACCCAAAATGACATGAAACCAAATCAGACTGAAGTCGATTCTAGGCAGCGACTTTTCTGGAGTCGGTTCAACCCACCGGACCGATGCCCAAGGCGCATTCCCGTGAAGCCCCGCAATTCGAAAGGATCGCGGGGCTTCTTACATCTGAAGCCGGGAAATCACGATGAACGGTCGAAGCCCTGAGAAACGGGATGCTGCTCAGCCCCCAGGAATCTCTGGAACAGACGCCGCTGCCGCACTCGGCCTAAGCCCCTTCAAGTCGCCCGTTCGGTTGTGGATGGAAATGACGGGCCGTCGCGACATGCTTTCGGCGGGCGGCTTTCCAAGGTCGCATGAAGCGTCGGGAGACCATTGGACGCGCGTCCTTGAGACCATCCTCAGCGCGCACTATCGCCTGCGAAACGGCTGCAAGCTTCACCCCGCGCGGCAAACGCTACATCCGCTGCATTCCTGGATGCTTGGCGGCGGCGCTCAGTCAGTGTGTGGTTCGACGGACGTCCAGTTGCTCTTGTGCGTCGCCGCGGGTGTCCCGGAGGCGGCTCACTGGAGCGATGAGATGCCTCTGTACGTCAGGGCTCGCGCACTTCACGAACTGGTCGTCGCCTCCGCTCGAACGCTCGACGTCATGGTTCTCGTCGGCGGACGTGATCTGCAAGTCCACCGCGTCCATAGCACCGCCGATGCAGCGGAAGAACTGTTGGCTCAAGAGTATGCGTTCTGGCAGTGCGTCCAATTGCAGCGGCCCCCGCCTGTCGATCTTGCGATGGATCCAAGGCTGCTGCTGACCTTGCCGATCGAGCGGCTGGATCGCGCGTACGCAGCGCTCGATCCCGCTTACTGAGTCGAGCTTCCGCTTCCGTCGTCTTCACCTCCAAACCCTCCTGGCCCGCTTTTGCGGGCCTTTTTGTTTGCATCGTTTTCATCGAAAGGAGTTTTCAAGTGGATCTATCGTTCTTTCTCAAATACTGGTTGTCGGCTGTCGGCCATTTCTTCGGGGCGCTCCGGGCTTTCGGAGGCTGACATGGGGACGATAGTGATTCGCGGCACAAAGCAGCAAGTGGTTCGCGAGACGCTGCAGGATCTGCAAGCCTGTGCGTCGGTCCTCGCCTCCAGGGTGATCGGCAGTCGACTGTGGTATCTGGCGCGCATGGAAGGCGCAGATGGCTCTACTACCACCTGGATCGGCCTGACGCTCGTCGAGAGTCGCCGGGGCGAGGTTTTCGTCAAGAGCATGGACGAGAGCAGCGGACCGTTCTACTACGACTGTCCGCTAGCGTTCCTGTCTCAGGCAGACGCACCCATTGGGCCGTACGCAGCCGCCTGGCGCGAACAGGTTCGAGCCTTCCATGCGGCCCGAACTGCGCGCCGCGCTGCGGTTCGCGCGGGAGCGCGTGTTCAGTACGGCACGCAGGTGTTTGTGCTGGTGCGCAGTCTGCGGCGCAGCGGCTGGACGGTACGTCGCGAGAGCGATGGCGTGAGCTTTCGCATGTCGAGCCGGCAGCTTGCCAAGGCTGAGCTTCTTCCTGCCGAAAGTCCACCTGCGCCACTGCAGGAGCAGGTGCGGCATCAAGCGCAGCGTGCCGAAGGCGAGCGCGTTCTATGAGCACGGAACTCCAGACCGTCGTGTTCATTGCCCAGGTACGCATCCACGACGCGAAGGCCCTTCAGGCCGCCGCGGCCGAGCGTGCAGGTCTGGATGGCTTGAGCGCGCACGCCTGGGCGGCCATGCGCTCGGGATGCGGCGACGACGTCGTCATGCTCCTGGACCCCGGGAGCATCGCTGGCGCCGGCTTCGAGATTGTCCAGTCTCGATGCGAAGTGCTGGCGCATGGTGCTGACGCTGCTGATGGGGGCCCGACAGCGTGAGCCGTGAACAGATGACCAATGTCGAGTTCGTCGTGGATCTGATGGAGCACTCGCAACATGGCGCGCTGATCCAGGCGTTCGTTCTGCACGCGATACAGGTCTACGCAAAGTCGGTCGCCAAGAAATCCCCGGCGGAGCTGGACACCCCACTGGTTGCCGGCGCCGCCTGGCACGGCTGCGCGGTGGAGCTGTGCAGCAAGTTGAACGGCCATCTTGGGCGCTGAGCGCGCCAAGTCCCCTTTCCCCAACGCGCATTCCCGATGACAGCAGGCTCCGCGTGCGGGGCCCGCTTGTCGTCGGGCTTGTGCCGCAACCCTCTATCAACAACCATGAACTTCAACATCGAAACCATGACTGGCCAGGAGCGCGACGCGTTCTGGGTCACAAACTTGAAGGCCGCCAGAAAGATGGTGGATGCGCTCGCCCCCGAAGCGGTGCAGCTGGACCACTGGAGGCGCCCCGGCGATCCGACCGCCTGCTTCGGCGGCTGGCTCCCCACGGATCCGTACTTCCAGAGCCTGGGCGTGACGGCGAATTCGATTCTGGGCTACCCGCAGCTTTCGGGGGATGACGACTGGATCGAGCACTTCGACGTTGCCATGATCCTGTTCGGTGATGAGCGCCTGTTCTTCGCCCGCGACTGGAGCTGGGACGAGTTCGAGGCCGACTTGAGCCATACGGACCATCAAGTCGTCCTGCATCGCATCAGCAGCCGCTTGCACAAGCTGGGCGAGGAGAACTGAGGAATGAAGTTCTCTCGCCACATCGTCATCCACGACCGACTCGGTATCGCACACCGTGTGGTGGTCTATGTACGCCGCAGACGTGCTCTGCCGAGCGACTGCTGACGAGCGCCTCCGGCGTTCCGTACACCTTTCTCGAGTCGCGATCCGCGTGCTTGCCCTCGTGGCAATCCCGCTGGGCCTCTCGCTGTGATTTCGCCGCGGCATATCTTTTCCCGCGGCACCAACTTCCCAACCTAGGAGTACTGCTCATGCGCAGTGGCATCGCCGTGCGCGGTGACCCGGCTCGTCCGGGCATCTTCACGCCATCCCAAGCAATCCCAACCCCTCTCACATACCACTTCACCCGGATCAGCCGGAATGCCAAAACGGGCCCGATGCCGGTCACGACGACCAGCAAGAACTCTTGTCCGTCGAGCTGCAGCTACCGCGCGGGGGGCTGCTACGCCAACGGCGGGCCGCTTGCCCTCCACTGGCATGCCGTCAGCGAAGGGCATCGAGGCGGCTCCTTCGAGGGACTCCTCGAGGATGTCGCAACCGTCCGGCGCGGCGCCCTATGGCGACACAACCAGGCCGGCGATCTGGCGCCAAGCTCGACGGGCGAGCTGGACGTCGCGCTCCTGGACATGCTGGTGCAGGCGAACAAAGGTCGTCGGGGTTTCACCTACACGCACTATGAGCCCCGCGGTGCGAATCGCGACGCGCTGCGTCGTGCGAACGACGGCGGCTTCACCGTGAACTTGAGCGCCGAGACCCTCCGTCAGGCTGACAGTTACGTGTCGATCGGATGCGCGCCGGTGGTCGTCGCGCTGCCTTCGAACGCGCGCCAGCCCTTGCGCACGCCCGAAGGCCGCCTCGTGGTGGTGTGCCCGGCGGTTCTCGGCGGCACGGATTGCCTCAACTGCGGGCTGTGTCAACGTGCCGACCGCAGCGTCATCGTGGGGCTTCCCGCGCATGGTGGTGGGGCGCGTCGCGTCGAGCAGATCTTCCTCGAGGAGGACGCCGCGTGAGCAATGCCAAGCAGCGCGCCGCTGTGGCGGATGGCAAGGCTTGCGCCGAAGCGAAAGACGGGGCCCGCGGCTCTTGTGCCGGAGACCTCGGCCTCAACGACTTGTTCGATGACGAATTTCTGGCGTCGGTGGACAGGGGAATGCTTGCGCTCAAGCAGGAGGACCCCTTTCGGCTGCGCCAAGCGCCGCACGCGATCGAGGAAGACATCCATCATGACCGATCGGCTCTCATCCATCAGGACCGTCCCAAGGCCTGGAGCTAGCGAGGGGGCGCGTTTCGGCGCCGCCCAGGGCAAGGACGCGGGGCGCCTGGGTCCACGTTGGCCGCATGGCGATGTCCTGCGCCGGCGGAAATGCCATCCAGCACATGGC
>Ga0209426_1001695_pt1 | contig 12320 bp, 10 predicted proteins | sample Deesub1362B_J571_FD_187697 | JGI IMG/M metagenome (GOLD analysis project Ga0209426, IMG submission 187697) | Deep oceanic, basalt-hosted subsurface ecosystem from Juan de Fuca Ridge flank, Pacific Ocean, CORK Borehole 1362B_J2.571 (SPAdes)... ...
GTGGGCGATAAAACAGATGTGGGATAAGGGGCTGGTGTATCAGGGGTATAAGGTTACCCCTCATTGCCCCCGCTGCGGCACCTCGCTCAGCTCCCATGAGGTAGCCCTGGGCTACCAGGACAATGTGGAGGACCCTTCGGTTTACATAAAGTTCAAGATTGTCCTCTCATCATTGGTTGGCTCTGAAGTTCGGGAACGGCTTCAGCAGGTTTTCTCCGCCTCAGCCAAACCTGCCTATTTTCTGGCCTGGACGACGACTCCCTGGACGCTGCCGGCCAACACTGCCCTGGCGGTTGATGCCGGGGCTGAGTATGTGGCCGTGGAAACGGATAAAGAATATCTTATTTTAGCCTCAGCGCTGCTGATGCAGGTGGGTCTGGAGGATGCCAAGGTGGTGGAAAAGATGGAGGGGAAGGAGCTGGTTGGGCTGAGGTATGAGCCGCTGCTCAACCCTCACGAGTTCGGGATAGAGCGTCAGCGGTTTGTCACCGTCAGAGACGAGGCTACAGGAACTGAGTATGTTGAGCTGCAGCCTCAGGAACCGGACCCGAATCTCACCTACCGCGTCATCGCCACCGATTTTGTCTCTCTGGAGGACGGCACCGGGATTGTCCATGAAGCACCGGCTTATGGTGATGTGGACTACGAGGCGGGGAAGGAGCACGGGGTAGACTTTATCCACACGGTGGATTTGCAGGGGAAAGTCATCGGCAATTATCCGTTCTCCGGTAAGTTCGTCAAGGAAGCTGACCCCCTGGTGATTGAGGAACTGAAGAAAAGGGGGCTGCTCTTCCGCAGCGAGACGATTCGCCATACATATCCCTTCTGCTGGCGCTGTGAGGCTCCTCTGCTCTACTACGCCAAGCAGACCTGGTACATCAGAACGACGGCGGTAAAGGACCGCCTTATCTCCGGCAATCAGGAGATAAACTGGTATCCGGAGCACATCAAGTACGGCCGTTTTGGGAACTGGCTGGAGAATAACGTGGACTGGGCCTTTTCCCGGGAGAGGTACTGGGGGACACCGTTGCCGATCTGGCGCTGTGAATCCTGTAACCACCTTGAGTGTATAGGCGGCCTTGAGGATTTGAAAAATAAGCCCAAGTTCTCTGGCTTCAAGGAGCCTCTGGATTTGCACCGCCCGTATGTTGATGAGGTGACCTTTGCCTGTTCCCAGTGCGGGGGCGAGATGAGGCGGGTGCCGGAGGTGATTGACTGCTGGTTTGATTCCGGAGCCATGCCCATTGCTCAGGTGCACTACCCCTTTGAGAATGAGACCCTGCTTGAGGACGGGCGCTTTCCAGCGGATTATATCTGTGAGGCGGTTGACCAGACCCGCGGCTGGTTCTACAGTCTGCACGCCATCTCCACCCTGCTCTTTGGCCGCCCCTGCTTTAAGAACGTCATCTGCCTGGGGCACATCCTTGATGCCAAGGGTGAGAAGATGAGCAAGGCCAAGGGGAACGTGATTGAGCCGTCAACGGTGATTGATAAGTATGGTGCGGATGCCCTGCGCTGGTATCTCTTTACCTCCTCGCCGCCAGGCAATGTGCGCCGCTTCAGCAGTGATATGGTGGCTGAGGTCACCCGCCGCTTTCTGCTCACCCTGTGGAATGTCTATTCCTTCTTTGTCAATTACGCCAATATTGATAAGTTCACGCCCGGCACGGAAGAGGTTTCATCCCATTCGGAGCTTGACCGGTGGATTATCTCTGAGCTTAATCAGCTCATCGCTGATGTTGACACCGCTCTGGAGAATTATGACCCCACCGGGGCGGGGAGAAGGATAGAGAGCTTCGTGGATGACCTTTCCAACTGGTACGTGCGGCGCAGCCGCCGGCGCTTCTGGAAGAGCGAGAATGATGCCGATAAACTTGCGGCATATACCACGCTTTATCAGTGTCTGGTGACCTTAGCCAAGCTGCTGGCGCCGTTTGTGCCCTTCCTGGCGGAGGAGATGTATCAAAACCTGGTCGGCTCGGTATTCCCTGAGGAGCCGGAAAGCGTGCACCTGACCGATTTTCCGGTGGCTGATCTAGCCAAGATTGATAAGCATCTGGCGGCTGACATCCGCCTGGTGATGCGCGTTTCCAGTCTGGGCCGGGCAGCCCGCAGCGAGGCCGGCATCAAGGTGCGCCAGCCCCTGGCCAGGTTGCTGGTCAAGGTGAGGTCAGGAAGGCAGCGGGAGGCGCTCAAGCACCTCGCTTCACAGGTGCTGGAGGAGGTCAACGTCAAGGAGCTGGTCGTCGTTGATGAGATGCCGGCGATGAAGCATAAAGACTGGCCCTTGGTCACTGAGGGTGACCTGACGGTGATGCTGGATACCGATATTTCTCCAGAGCTGGCGGCGGAGGGGATGGCGCGTGAGATTGTGCGGCGTCTCCAGACCATGCGCCGTTCCGCCGGGTTTGATATTGCTGACCATATCATCACCTACTATCAGGGTGAAGCCTATGTGCGGCAGGTGATGATGGACTTCGCCGAGTACATCAAGCAGGAGACGCTATCCGAGCAGCTTGTGGAGGGGGTTCCTGGGGAGGGAGTTTATACGGAAAGCTATAAACTGGATGGCCATGAGCTGACCTTGGGGGTGAAAAGGCTGGCTTAGGGTGGCGGGCTTTCCGCCAGTACCACGGTGGTGGTGTATCTGCTATCACCTCTCCAGAAGGTTATCTCCACCCTCTGTCCAATTTTGGCGGTGTGGATGGCTCGTATCAGTTGCTCTGTGGTGGTTATCTCTTGGTCACCAAAACCGGTGATAACATCCCCTGGCTGCAAGCCAGCTTGGTCAGCAGGGCTGCCGGGAACGACCCGGGTTATCAGGACGCCTTCAGTCACCGCCAGATCGTATCTCAGGACGGTGAACTGGTCCACGGTGTAGAGGACTACGCCGAGCCAGGGGCGGGTGACGTATCCGTTCTTGATCAGCTCCTCAATAATCGGGATGGCGGTTTCCGTGCTGATGGCATAGCCCATACCCTCAACGCCAACCGCCGCAATTTTGGCGCTGGTGATGCCAACCACCTCTCCCGCCAGATTGACCAGCGGCCCGCCACTGTTCCCCGGATTAATGGCTGCTGTGGTCTCAATAAGGTCATACAGGGTTTGTCCCCGTTCTACCGGTATGGAGACTCCCTGGCGGCTGATTATTCCTTCCGTGGCTCTTATTCCCTGGCCTAGGGCGTTGCCGATGGCCACTACCCAATCGCCAACCCGCAATTTTGAGGAATCACCTATCTTGAGGGCGGGCAGGTTCTGGGCGTCAATCTTGAGTATGGCCAGATCATTGAGACTATCAGTGAACACGTTGTTGATGTCCACCGCGTAGGTGGTGCCATCATCCATGGTCACGCTGATGCTCTGGGCGTTTTCCACCACGTGGTTGTTGGTCACGATAATCCCGTCTTCATCGATAACCCAGCCAGAGCCGGCTCCCTCTTGGGTGAATGGGCGGTTGAAGAAGTCAAAGGTTATGACCTCGGTATTGATGGCGACCACTGAGGGCTTGACCATGGCCACGACATCAGCGATGCTGGGCAGCGCTTGAGTTTGGTTCTCCGAGCTGGCTGGGGATGGGAGTGTCCAGGTGGGGTTGATCGGCGTTGGTGGCGGTGGTGGGGGAGATGGTGGCGCTGGTGATGGGCTGGGGGCAGGTGGTGGGGAGACCTCAATATTGGGTATGGCGCATCCTGCACTCAGCGCGAGCGAGAGGATGAGGACGAGGGAGATAACCGAATATTTTACATTTGTTTTGACCACGTCAGCTACATTATAGCACGTGGACAAAATTAGGCAAATAAGGGGCTGGGAGATGAACCCCTCAGCCCCTTATCTCTTTTTTGTTTATGCCCCGGGTACCTTGGGCAGGTGCGTCAGTGCCTCCTTCACCTTTTCTTCAGGATACACATAATTCTGCATCCTGCCGGAAAGGTACTCATCATAGGCAGCCAGGTCAAAGTGTCCGTGTCCGCTGTGAGCGATCAGGATGGTCTTTGATTCCCCTGACTCCCGGCACTTCAGAGCCTCATCAATGGCCACCTTGATGTCATGGCATGGCTCAGGGCCGGTGATGATGCCCTCGGTGCGGGCGAACTTTACTCCCGCCTCAAAGACCTCGGTTTGATGCTCCGCCCTGGCCTCAATCAGGCCCAGGTTGTAGAGGTGGCAGATGATTGGTGCCATCCCGTGATAGCGGAGCCCACCAGCATGGACTGGAGGTGGCACGAAAGTGTGCCCCAGAGTGTACATCTTGAGCAGGGGAGTGAGTCCAGCCTCATCACCGAAGTCATAGGCATATGGACCTTTGGTCAGGGTAGGGCAGGCCTGAGGCTCAACGCAGATGATGCGCAGGTCCGGTTTCTTGCCGCTGAGCTTGTCCCGGAGCCAGGGCAGGAACTGCCCGGCGAAGTTTGAGCCCCCGCCGACGCAGCCGACGATGATATCCGGGTAGGCATCAGCCATCTCCATCTGCTTTCTGGTTTCCTCGCCGATGATGGTCTGGTGAAGCAGGACGTGGTTGAGCACGCTGCCCAGAGAATAATGGGTATCATCGCGGGTGGCAGCATCTTCCACAGCTTCGCTGATGGCGATTCCCAGGCTGCCGGTACACTCAGGGTCTCGAGCCAGCACATCACGCCCGGCTTTGGTGTCCGGACTGGGGCTGGGCACGACCTTGGCTCCCCATGTCTCCATCAGGATGCGGCGGTAGGGCTTCTGGTAGTAGCTGACCTTGACCATGTAAACTTTAAGCTCCAGGCCGAAGAACATGCAGCCCATCGCCAGGGCGCTGCCCCACTGCCCGGCGCCGGTCTCGGTGGTCAGGCGCTTGATGCCCTCCTTCTTATTGTAGTAAGCCTGAGCCACCGCGGTGTTCGGCTTGTGGCTCCCCGCCTGGCTCGTCCCTTCATATTTGTAGAAGATTTTGGCCGGCGTATCCAGAGCTTTCTCCAGCCGATGTGCCCGGTGCAGAACAGTCGGTCTCCAGGTGCGGTAGATGGCCTGCACCTCCTCCGGAATCTCAATGTAACGTTCCTGGCTCATCTCCTGTTTGATGAGCTCCATGGGAAAGAGCGGTGCCAGGTCATCAGGAGTTATCGGCTTGCCGGTAGCCGGATGCAGAACGGGTGGTAGCGGCTCAGGCAGGTCAGGCAGGACGTTATACCAGTGGGTTGGCATGTCCTTTTCATCAAGAATAAACTTTGTTCTCTCCATTTTCCCCTCCTTTTTTGTTTTACCGGCTGATTTTTCCTTACTCTGCCCCCAACGGGGGCCACCGCCATGACATGGTAGACATGATTATCAGCTCCCCACTTTCTTTTTATAGGCTAATTAAAAAACCCCCACCCTTGAAGGGGCGGGGGCTCTTCCGCGGTGCCACCCTTCTTGGTCATCTGGTTTTAGGGGGATTGACCATCTCTAGCGGGTACGGAGGTGGTGATGATGCGGCATTTACCTCGATACCCTGGGATCTGCTAACGCTTCCCCTGCGTCAAAGCCTACTTGCTGCCACTTTGGGCAGCTTTCGGTTTGCGGCTCCCAAGTCCATTCAGCTCCTGCGCTGGCATCGGCTCCCACCTTGCCCGACTCTCTGGCGCCCCGCTTTGGAGCTTACTAGTCTTGTTCACAGCCTTTACCTATTCGGGGGAAGTTTAGCAGTATATGAGCAGTTTGTCAAGAGGGAGGAGCGGAACCTCTCCCTGGGATTTCCTCTCCTTTTCAAGGTGAAAGATACAAAAGGGGAGTTAAAGAGAAACTCCGTCTCTCTTGCATAACTTATTCCCCTTTCCTCTTATCAATTACCAAGGGGAAGGGGTTACCTAAAACCAGAAAATCTAAAGGGGTTAAGCTCAGAAGGCGGTGCTATTGCTGCTAACTGAAAAGTTATGCTATACTGTTAAGCGGCAAAAAAGATTTTTTACTAGATTACTAGAAAAGGGGGCAAAAATTTGCCAGATGCAACTACCATCAAACAGCTTCTAGAGGCTGGGGCTCACTTTGGGCATCAGACGGGCCGTTGGCATCCTCGGATGAAGAACTACATCTTCACCAAGCGCAATGGTATCCATATCATTGACTTGGAGAAGACGGCCGCCAAGTTGGATGAAGCCTGCAATTTTGTCCGTCAGGTGGTGATGGATGGGGGCACCATCCTCTTTGTGGGGACCAAGAAGCAGGCTCAGGAATCCATCGCTGAAGAGGCGAAGCGCTGTGGGATGCCTTACGTTGACCAGCGCTGGCTGGGCGGCATGCTGACCAATTTCGCTACCATCCAGGCTCGCATTGACTACCTTGTCCGTCTGGAAGACCAGCAATCCAGAGGAGAGTTTGGACGCCTATCCAAAAAGGAAGTCCTGAAGCTCGGGGAGCAAATCGAGAAGCTGAACAAGCAGATGGGCGGAATCAAGGAGATGACCAGTCTGCCCAATGCCCTTTTCATTGTTGACCCGATAAAGGAGAAGATTGCTCTGGCTGAAGCCAAGCGCATGGGCATACCGGTGGTGGCCATCGTGGATACCAATTGCAACCCTGATGAGATAGATCTTCCTATCCCGGCCAATGATGATGCCATCAGAGCCATCAGGCTGATCTGCAGCAAGATCGCTGATGCCGTGCTGGAAGGCAAAGCCGGTCTAGCCGAAGCTCTAGCCGAGGGGGAGGGGGCGGAAGGTGAGGCGAAAGCTGAGGCGGCTGAGACCGCAGAACCGCTTATTTTTGTCCCGGAAGAGGAATAAGGGAGGTAAAGCTTTGGAAATCTCAATTGAGATGATAAAAGAGTTAAGAGACCAGTGTGGCGCTGGAATTATGGAGTGCCGTAACGTCCTGCTTGAGGTGGAGGGGGATATGGAAAAGGCGCTCCAGGTCCTGAAGGAGAAGGGGCTGCTCAAGGCAGAGAAAAAGGCAGAGCGAGTTACCAAGCAGGGACTGGTTGAGGCTTATATCCATACTGGTGGGCGCATTGGTGCGCTGGTTGAAGTGAACTGTGAGACTGACTTTGTGGCGCGGACGGATGAATTCAAGGAGCTGGCGCATGATTTAGCCATGCAGGTTGCGGCACTGGCACCTCAGTTTATCTCCGAGGAGGAAATCCCGGAGGGTGCAGATGTTGAGCCTCAGGTGGCTTGTCTGCTTCTTCAGCCCTATATTAAAGACCCGAGTAAGACGGTTCGGGATATCATCACTGAGACCATTGCCAAGGTGGGCGAGAACATCAAAGTAAGCCGCTTCGCTAGGTTCGAACTAGGCAATTAGGAATATGGAATGGCGGAACTCAAATACAAGCGAGTGCTGCTCAAGCTGAGCGGCGAGGCTTTTGGCGGCAAGAATAACTTTGGCATTGACATCTCTACCTTAAACAAGGTTGCCAGGCAGATTAAGCAGGCGGTGGAAATGGGTGTTGAGGTGGCTATCGTGGTTGGAGGTGGTAATATCTGGCGGGGCAGCGAGGCTGAGGCCAACGGCATGGACAGGGTCACTGCTGATTACGCTGGGATGCTGGCCACCGTGATCAATGCCCTGGTACTGCAGGACATGCTGGAAAGAGAGGGGGTAACCACCAGAACCCAGTCCTCTATTGAAATCAGTCAGGTGGCTGAGCTTTTTATCCGGCGTCGGGCCATCCGCCATCTGGAGAAAGGCAGGGTGGTCATCTTCGCCGGGGGGACCGGTAATCCTTACATGACCACTGACACCGCAGCGGCGCTCCGGGCGATAGAGATTGGCGCTCAAGTCCTGCTGATGACCAAAAATAATGTTGACGGCATCTACAGCGCTGACCCGCGTCAGAACCCCAGTGCCAAGAAGTTTGACCGGCTGACGCATCTTGAAGCGCTGAATCTGCGTCTGGAAGTAATGGATGCCACGGCGCTATCCTTGTGTCTGGAAAACAAATTGCCCATCATTGTTTTTGACCTGCAAGCTCCCAACAGCATCGAGAAGGCGGTAACTGGTGAGCCAATTGGAACGCTAGTATCGAGTGAGTGAGTAGGAAGATGGTTAGTGACGCTTTACAGAGAATCGAGGAAAAGATGCGGGCTTCGGTCGGGGGTTTGAGGAAGGAACTGGCTACCCTCCGCACCGGACGGGCGACACCTGCCCTAGTGGAGCATATCAAGGTGGACTATGCTGGCGTGCCCACGCCACTAAATCAAATTGCCAGTATTTCAGTGCCTGAGGCCAGGCTCATTCTCATCCAGCCCTGGGACAAGAGCAGTATCCGCAATATTGAGAAGGCGATTCTGACGTCTGACCTGGGCTTGAATCCTTCCAACGATGGCAATGTGATTCGGATAGCCATTCCACCGCTCTCCGAGGAGCGGCGGCAGGAGCTAATCAGGGTGGTGCGCAAGAGGGTTGAGGAAAGAAAAGTAGCCATACGTAACCTCAGGCACGATGTCATGAATGACCTGCGGAGTATGGAGAAAAATAAAGAAATTTCGCAGGATGAGCACAGACGTGCTCTGAACCAGCTGCAGAAGATAACAGATACCTTCATCGCCGAAATTGACCAGATCGGGCGAGATAAAGAGGCGGAACTCAGGGAAGCCTAGCCCAGATTGGGGGCTGGCAACGCAGCCCCTGCCTCTTTACGCATAGCCGCAAAAAAGGGAGAGTAACTTAGAGAGGGGCACTGCCCCTCTCTAAAACCTCTGAGAGGTTAAAGAGGGTGAGGTTGATAAGAAACCCCCGAATAATTGGCAGGTCAGGATGAAAGCTACCACGTCAACCAGGAAGCAAATCACCCGCCTGCCAGTGCATGTCGCCATTGTGCCGGATGGCAATGGCAGGTGGGCGGAGCAGCGCGGCTTACCCAGACTGGCCGGGCACCGGGCCGGGGTTCAGAAGATGCGTTCCCTGATTGAGTACCTCAATGAGTGGCAGATAAAATACGTGACCCTTTACGGTTTCTCCACGGAAAACTGGGGCCGCCCTCAGGAGGAGGTGGAAGGTCTATTCCGCATCTTGAAGGAGAGGATAGACAAAGACGTGCCCCAGCTTCACAAGAAGGGCGTCAAGGTGCGGCATCTTGGCCGTCTTGAAGAGCTGCCCACGTGGCTGCAGAAATCCATAAAACATGCTGAAGAATTGACCAAGGATAACCCCGGGATGACGCTCAGCCTTGCCTTCAACTACGGGGGGCGCGTTGAGGTCGTTGATGCGGTGCGGCGCATCGTGGCTGATGGTATCCCGCCGGAGAAGATAGACGAGAAGCTATTCAGCAATTACCTTTATACTGCCGGTCTGCCAGACGTGGACCTCTTGATTCGCACTGGTGATGAGCTGCGTCTGAGCAACTTCCTGATATGGCAGACCGCCTACAGCGAGTACTACTTTACTCAGGTTCTGTGGCCCGACTTTACCAAAGAAGATATTGATAAGGCACTGCTTGCCTATAGCCAGCGGGAGAGGCGCTTCGGCGCGCTGTAATATCGGGCATGCTCAAAGAAAGGGTCATCACGGCACTCTGGGGCCTTCCTCTTCTCATCATCACCGTCTGGTTTGATGAACCATTACCGTGGTTCACCATCCTGGTGGCTCTCTGGGGGCTGGCGGCAGTCTTTGAGTTCTACCGGCTGGTGGGGGTCTCCCGAGCGCGGTCACTCGCCGCCCTGGGGTTATTCTGGACGTTACTGTTCATCCTGAGCCCTTATTGCCCTTATGAATTTACGGTGCCGCTTTTACTGACTTCCGTGGTGGTGCTGCCTCTGGTGTGGCTCGTCCTGCGTCCCCAGAAGGAAGGAGCCTTTCTGGGCTGGGCCTGGACCATCGCCGGGATTCTCTACGTGGGGTGGCTGCTGAGCTCTCTGGTGGCATTGAGGCTGGAGGCGGGGAGAAACTGGGTGTTTTTGGCTTTATTTACCACCTTCGGGTCAGATACGGCGGCTTTCTTCATCGGCCGGGCGCTGGGCAGACATCCTCTTGCCCCACGCATCAGCCCCAAGAAAACCTGGGAGGGCGCCATCGGTGGGGTGCTGGGCGCGGTCATCGTCAGCCTGCTTTTCACTTTGCCCACACCGCTGAACTTGCCCCTGAGCTACGGACAGGCGGTGCTCTTGGGTCTGCTGGTCAGCGTTGTGGGCCAGTTTGGCGACCTGGCGGAGTCCCTGCTCAAGCGCAATATGGGGGTTAAGGAGTCAGGCAGGCTGATACCGGGGCATGGTGGTTTTCTGGACCGGATGGATAGCATTGTCTTTGCCGGGGTGGTGGTATATTTATACTATATCTTTGCGGTGGTATAAGTTTTTCTCATCTACCTCACTCCCTTTATCTCCCCTCTCCTTCAACCGTGGTGTACGAAAGGTAAAACTCCTACTGCCTCGTCAGGGCTCTTATCCTGGAGCAAGGTCACTACTCTGGAACTCTCCTGTTTCTAGGGCTTCGTAGAGCTTACCCAGCCTGGCGCGTGCTTTGGCAAATGTGGGCCTAGTCGATACACTATCTTTTTTGTTTCCTCATTAGCAGCAACGGCAAACTTTCTAATCACTCCTTTAGTTGTGTTCGAGTAAAGTGTTAACGTTCAAGCCTCAACAATATCCACTCCCAGGTGAGCTTTCCTTTGGTGTGGACTAGCTTCTCGGGGTAGCGCTGTAACACAATCTTAATATGCCAGAAACACAATTTTAACACTACAGAAATACTGTTGAAATAATCGTTGTATACCATTGAGGTAGATTGCAGTAGGAGATTAGAAAGGAGGAAGAACAATGGAAATTATATTTGGAGGATTAGCATTTGTCGGATTGTTCCTTGTCTGGGTGGTCCTTCCTAGTTTTATAAGGAGGCGGCACACTTCTGAGGAAAAGGTGGACATCTCGGATTAGTAGTACCGATTGGACAATCATTTGAAAGGAGCTTAGCTATGGTAGCAAGCGAATCTACCGTGCAGGCGAGCCGGAGAAAACTGACGAGCGAATCTCCAGCGAGACCTTTCCTGATGCGACGATGGGTTATCATTGCCATTATGCTGGTGCTTCTGGGTACAGCATTCCTTGCGGTTCCGGCTGTGGTTCATGCCGCTGACCCTAGCGGCGCCGATACGCTGAATTCTGATCCAAGCGCCCCGGTCAATATGGCTTGGACCTTGATTGCAGGCTTTCTTGTCTGGTTCATGCAACTGGGGTTCGCCTTTCTGGGTGCTGGCTTGATACGCGCTAAAAATACTGTTAACTACTTTACCAAAAGCTTTATGGACTTTTGCATAGCCTCGCTCGCCTTCTGGGCTTTCGGCTTTGCCCTCATGTTTGGCGGCTCCCAATTATTCCCCGGGCTGGACCTGGGCAACAGCTTTATAGGTTATTCTGGCTTCTTTCTCAGTGGGGCAAGCTATGATGTCTCTACCGTTATGTTCTGGTTTTTCCAGATGGTCTTTGCCGCAACTGCTTGCACTATTGTTGCCGGCGCCGTGGCGGAGAGAATGAAGATAACCGCCTACTTAGCCTACAGCTTTATCATCGGTGCTTTGATTTATCCTATCTATGGCAAGTGGGTATGGGGTGGCGGATGGCTGAGCAACCTGGAGATTGCCGGGGCTACTGGCGTCATTGACTTCGCCGGTTCTGGTGTTGTTCATATGGTAGGTGGACTGGCAGCCTTAGTAGGTGCGGCTCTGGTGGGGGCTAGGATTGGAAAGTTCAATAAGGATGGAACTCCCAACTTGATTAAGGGACATAATATTCCGTATGTGGTCATCGGAACTTTCATTCTATTCTTCGGATGGTTCGGTTTCAATGCGGGAAGCACGCTGGCAGCCACCGAACTGCGCATCTCAATCATCACGGTGAATACATTTCTGGCTGCAGCTACCGCCGCGGTAGTGGCTCTTTACTGGAACTTTGCTCGCACCGGTAAGGCAGATATCGTTACGGCATGCAACGGGTGTTTAACCGGGCTGGTCGCTATTACTGCTCCTTGTGCCTTCGTGCCACCGTGGGCAGCCGTGGTCATTGGCGCCGTAGCCGTTCCTGTCATGATGGCTACCAGCTACTTTGTAGAGCGGGTGCTCAAGGTGGATGACGCAGTGGGTGCTGTTCCCGTCCATTTTGGTGGTGGTATCTGGGGTTTGCTGGCTGTGGGCATCTTTGCTGATGGTACGTACCTCGGAGTTAAAGGACTTATTACCGGCGAGGTGGGACAATTACTCCTCCAACTGGTCGACGTCGCCGTATTGATAGCTTGGGTTCTGCCCACGGCATTTATCACCTTCTGGCTAATCAAGAAGACTATTGGGCTTCGTGCCAGCCGGGAAGAAGAACTGCAGGGTCTGGATATTCCAGAGCATGGGATAGAGGCTTACCCTTCAGATGCGGTGTTGTGAAGTTAGCCCT
>Ga0209426_1001697_pt1 | contig 12317 bp, 11 predicted proteins | sample Deesub1362B_J571_FD_187697 | JGI IMG/M metagenome (GOLD analysis project Ga0209426, IMG submission 187697) | Deep oceanic, basalt-hosted subsurface ecosystem from Juan de Fuca Ridge flank, Pacific Ocean, CORK Borehole 1362B_J2.571 (SPAdes)... ...
GGTGAACATTCTTGAAATATCTGCTGGTTTTAATACTATTGCTGTGTCTGCTCCTGAACCAGTGCCAGCTATTGCTATTATGTCTTGATCTATTGGGACAAGTCCTGCATCTGCTGCCATAACTGCAATTTCAACGCAGACTTTTATGCCTTGACAAAACATTCTTAACGTTGCGCTTACGATGTCTAGAGGATTTCCTCCTAATCTATCTCTAAAGGCTCTAGGTACCATGGTTAAGACATCTGTTCCTACTAAGAGTTTTGCTCCTAAGTTTTTAATTTTCTCTTCAAATTCCTTTTTCAACGCTATTTTTCCAGGTTCACGGAAACCATATTGATGTGCTACAACAATTACTTCTATATTTGTTCCTTGAAATGCTTCTGCTACTTTTGCTCCAGTCTCCCCAGAGGTTGTTGCAACTACAACGTATTTAATGCCCAGATCCTGAGCTCTTTTCTTTGCTATTCCAATTGTTTTATCGGTGTTTTCAGGACCTGGACGTTCAAAATATATAGTTTTGACCTCCATATTTATCACAACGTTAAAAATTGAGAAGGAAGTTGAAAAATATTTCGAAAGGGAGATTGTATGAAAAAGATTAAAATTGAGGTTGTGGGTCCTGAAGAAGACTATACGAGTTATACATGTTATTTATGGCTTTTAGAAATAAAGGATTTAATTGAAGAAGATTTTAATATCAGGGTAGAAATAAAATGGGAGAAAAATGTTGAAACAGTTTCATCTTATGATTATTTTCCTGTGTTGTTGATAGAAGGGAGAAAAGTCTTTGTTGGTCTTCCTAGTGAAGCGGGATTTCTGTATGAAATTATTAGAAGTTTTCTAATAAGAGAGATGAAATTAAACCCGTAAGCTAAGAAACATGGGTGAAGGTGTTGGAAGAATTACTTGATATATTAGTTGTCAGTAAGGTGGAGGAAACTAGGGCAAGGGAGATTTTATCGGAAGTAGCTAGAAGAGGGAAACTTTCCTATTTAGGGAAAGGTACAAATTTTGTTACACTGCTTTTAGAGCAAAATGGTAGTAAAATGGTGGTGAAGATAGAGAAAGATGATCCATGTGCTAAAAATGCTGCTAGAAAGGAAGCTTATTTCCTAAGTTATTTAAATAAGTATGGGCTAGGTCCCAAACTTATTTTTTATGATGAACAGAAGAGATTTTTGATAGAGGAGTTTTTAGAGGGGGAGTTCATCATAGATTACCTGTTGAAAGAAGAAGATTCTAGAAAAATTATGGATGTAGTTTTGAAGAGTCTTGTGAAAGCCTTTAAAATGGATGAAATTGGTGTAGCTCATGGCCAGTTACATTTACCTAAACGTCACATTATTGTTACAAGTAGTGGACCGCGTTTTTTGGATTTTGATAAAGGTGTTTTTTCGAAGAAGGGAAAAAATCTCACTCAACTTATTCAATTTTTCTTTTTAAACCCTAAATCGGTTGTTAGGAGAAAAGTGTTAGAAACTTTCAATCTATCTGAAGACGATTTATCTCTACTCTTCAACTTGTTAAAAGAATACAAGAATACAAAGGAGAAACCACATATTTTCAACACAATTTTGCAAGAGATTACAAAGAAGCAGAAAATAGACATTGAGAGTTGTTTAAAGGATCTTTGAAAGGTGAGAATATTGAAAAATGAAACAGAAAAGATGATGCCTTTATATGCTGGTTTCACTTTTGATGCATTTACTTGGAGTTTAATTTGGGCTTTCATGCCAATTCATGTTTTCACAAAGGGTGCATCTCTCATTTTAATTGGCGTTGTTTGTTCTATTCCTTCGCTGGTCTCTATGATCACTTCTCCCTTTTGGGGGCATTTATCAGATAAAATTGGTAAACGGAAACCATTTATAATTTTAGGTTTATTCACTTCAGGTCTTCTATCTCTACTTTACGCTATACTACAAAATCCTCTTCACTTTCTAATAGCAACCGTGCTTATAATGATTTTTAACACGGCTTCAATCCCGACTGGCTACGCATTTCTTAGTGAGAGAGTGGAAATGAAGGGAGAAGGTGTTGGGAAATATGAAGCTTATATGTCTATTGGATGGTTTGCTGGTAGTTTAGTTGGAGGATTTGGCGCCGAAACTATTGGACTTGGGTTTGTTTTTTTCATCGGTTTCCTACTATCCTTGATGGGGACTTTCATTATTTTGGTAGGTTTAAAGGAGACTAGGATTGAACGTAGTTATGAAACAGAGAAAGTAGAAAGAGTTACTTTTTGGCAGATTCTTGTTAGAACTCAAATTCTTGTTTTGGTTTTAATCGTGTTTTTTATCTCTTTCGGAACTAGTGTTTTTTCCACGTATTTTTCCATATATTTTATCGAGGATGTAAAGGGAACTTATATTCTCCTAGGTGTTTCAAATGCTGTAGCAACACTAACTGGTATAGCGGCTTCGCTTTTACTTGGCAAGATTGCTGATAGATTAGGTAGAAAATGGGTTATTTTGTACAGTGCTTTCGGATATAGTGTACTCTTTCTAATTCTTTCACAAATACAAAACCCGTACGTTGTAGCAGCTATATGGACAATTCCCTTGTACGCAGGTGTATACGTTGGATCTGTAGTCATTACTTCGGATTTAACTTCGGAGAAAGAAAGGGGGAGAGGAATGTCGATAATAAACAGTTCTATGAATTTAGGAAGAAGTTTTGGTGCGATTCTCGGCGGAGTAACTGGCGAAATAATAGGATTAATCAAAAACCTCTACATAGCATCTCTCCTAAACATCATTGGAGGAATAATCTCACTACTAAAATTAAAAGAAACTTTGAAGCAGCAAAGACATGAACCTTAAGCAAGAATCTCTCCACTTAGCGGGAGAAAGTAAATTAAATAGAAATATACTCAAAAACAACACAAATAAATCTACCTAGTTGTTTCATCATTAATAGGTAGAGATCATAATTTGCGTTGTGAATGGTGATGTATCAGAGGTACATGAAAGATAAATCGAAGTGTGTAGACTGTGGTTTTTGTTCGAATGTTATAAGATGCCCTAGCCCGGAACGTTGTATTGGTTGTGAAGCATGTTATTTGGGTTGTCCATATGAAGCGGTTGTTCCTACGGAGGATTTTGAGGCTCGGAAAACCATCAAAGTTACGATTGACGGTGAACAGTATGAAGTTCCGGAATATTTAACTGTTAAAACAGTTTTAGAAATTGTAGGTTATAGATTTACTCGTTTTCCAGAAAAAGATGCTCTGTTTGTTCCTTGTGGAACTGGCGGATGTTATAGTTGTGCTGTTTTAATTAATGGTGAACTTAGACCTTCTTGTCATACAAGAATTGAAGATGGAATGATCATAAAGACTGATGTAACGAATGTAACTCCGCGTAGAATTATAGAGGGATTTACTCCTCATACTGTTGGAGGTGTTGGAACTCCATATTATCTGAAAGGTATTGGACATTATATTGAGGTTGCTTGTTTTGCTGCAGGTTGTAACTTGCGTTGTAAAACTTGTCAAAACTATTTTGTAACTTATGATAGTGTTAGTGTTCCTCTTACACCGCGAGAGGCTGCTTTAAAACTCACTTCTTTAAGAAGAAAATATAGAGTTAACAGGATGGCTATTAGTGGCGGTGAACCTACAATCAACCGTAGATGGCTGCTGGAGTTTTTTAAAGAACTTAGAAAAATGAATAAAGATGAAAAAGCCAGATTTCACCTTGACACGAACACTACTATCTTAACAAAAGACTATATTGATGAGCTTATTGAAATAGGAATTACAGATATCGGCCCGGATCTTAAGGCGCTTAACCTAGAAACTTTTCAGCTAATTACTGGCATTGATGATAAAGAACTTGCAATGAAATATTTGAAAACGTCTTGGGAAGCTGTAAAATATATAGCGGACAACTATTATCCAGAGAAGATTTTCATGGGGATCGGTATCCCATATAACAAGTTTTTCCACCCTACGATGGATGAAATATATAAAATGGGTTTGAAAATAGCTGAAATAGATCCAGAGATCCAAGTTTGTGTATTAGACTATAGACCTGAATTTAGACGAAGAGACATTAAACAACCCACCACACAAGAAATGTTACAGGTGAAAAAGACCCTTGAAATTGCAGGACTAAAAACAGTCATCGTACAAACAACAATGGGTCATATAGGGCCTTAAACATTCTTACACTTTTCTGTACTCCACCTTGAAAAACGAAAAATAAAAGCTACAATTTTATAACTTTTATACAAGCATGGATTCATTTAATCACCATAATAAATCATATAAAAACTAATCATTAAATTACATAATTGCGGCGAAGATTGCCGCTAAACTTAAATATTTTGAATTTCTTATTTAATTTTGATAAGCTACAAGCGAGAATCTCCCTGCTTTAGCGGGGAGAGTGTCAAATAAGGACATGTAATAAAATAAAATGTATAAGCCGGGGTGGCCGAGACAAATTGCGGCAATGGCTAGGCGGTGGCCTGCAGAGCCACTTTACCGGGGTTCAAATCCCCGCCCCGGCTCCACTTTTATGCTATTTTTCTGATTTCTTGAAAAATGTTTATAGTTATCTGTATATTGGTTTCAATGTTGAAAGGTTAGTGTCTCAGTTTTTCTGTAAACTCGTTGAATAGGTTTTTAGCTCTTTTTTGCCAAGATTCAAATTCTGTTACTTTTTTAGGATAGTTTAAGTAGAGTTTTCGTGCTTCTTCCATGTAGTTTTTTACGGTTTTTATTTTTAGGAGAAGTGAAGGGTTCGTAAGAAGTTTTATTGCTATTCCGAATTTTGTAAGTATGTTCATTCTTATTTCTCCATTGTAAACTACGTTGAGAAAATCTTGATTGCTTACTATGTTTCTTTCCAATATGAGGTTGAAGTCATTGTTTGAGAGATTTTGTAGGTAGATTCTTAAAATGTTTAGTGATGCTTGTTTAGCACCGTATATTTCTAGATATTTGTGATGATAGCTCCATAAGTTTTCTATTGAAGGTTTATTTGTTTCTAAAGCTTCTTCTATGGTTTCTGCTGCTTTAAGTGCGCTTAATAGTGAAGGCCCTATACCGCCTCCGTGAATAGGATTTGCTGTACATGCAGCATCTCCTACTGTGATAAAGCCGTTCCATACCATGCAGGATATCGTCCTACGGGCTGGTACTATGCCCCCACCACGATTTATAATTTTAACAATGTGATTTTTGATTCTAGGCCGGATGTATTTTTCAAATTGGTCTTTAGGATTTGGTGCTTCCTTAGTCCACTGTACTCCAAGCCCTACATTCACAATGTTTTTGTTTTTGGGAAACCACCACCAGTATCCACCAGGAGCTATCTCTGTATTAAGGTATACTGCTGCATATTCTGTTTCTACTTCCTTGTCGAGTTCTATAATTTCTCGGTAACATATATCGTAGTCTTCTCGCGAAATCTTCTCAGATACCCACCACTCTTCTGGAAGTTTTGATCTTACTGCAGGTATGGCTCCTGAAGCGTCAACCACGACTTTTGCTTGAAACTCTGTTTTCTCTCTAGTCTTTAGATTTGTTGCTATTACGCCTTTAACCCAAGATCCTTCTATTATGGGTTGTAAAACTTGATGCATATCGTATAATTCAGCTCCAGAGTCTAAAGCCATTTTTAAGAGTCTTTGACCGAAATTATATCTATTTAAGGCGTAACCTTCTCCACTAGCAATGATGTAGCTCTTTTCGTTGGGACCGTACACTTTAATGCCTTTGAAAACGGTTTCTGCATCATATCCCAACTTTGGTTTTTCTAACTTAATTTGATCAAAGTGATGGCTACCTATGCCGTCACCGCAAACTTTGTTACCAATTTCTTCTTCTGGTTTACGTTCAATAATAGCTGTCCTAAAACCCATTTTTGAGAGGTGATATGCAGCAAAAGAACCGGAGGTGCCAGCTCCAACAATTATGATATCATAGTTTTGGGGCATGAGTTTTACCTCAGTTTACTTTTTTTACTTAGAGTAGTTTTTAAACTTTATAAATCATGAAGTATCTAATATTATACTTGGTGAAAAGTTTGAAATCTGTGAAGCTTAGTGAGGAGATTAGTTCGGTTATAGAGATTAAGATTAAACATACTCTCCAAGGTATAGAAGAGACGCTTAGAAATGTTCTTGAAAAAGAGAAAATAACGTTTGATGTTCTAAGGGATATATTAAGGGGGTTAGATTTAAGTTTTAAACTTCTTTCGCAGAAGTGGATTTTGGAAACATTGTATTCACTGTTACTCAGGGAATCTATGAGTTTTAACGAACTTAAGAGAGTTCTTGATGTGAATTCTCGAAGTCTTTCTCTCAAGTTGAAAGAACTTGTAAAACAGGGTTATATAAAACGTGAGGTGGATCCAGGACCTCCTTTCAGAACATTTTACACGCTTACCAAAAAAGGGAGAAACGTAGCTTTGCTATCTATACCATTAGTATATTACATTGCAATTTATTAACGAAAACAATTCGTTTTTAATAACATAAAACTTTAGATATTGCAGTTACTTCTTTTCAGGACTTTTCGTGGTTAAAATAAAAATTAAGCAATGGTAGACTTACAGTCTAATATTTACGAGAAATTGAAAGAGGAAGAAGTCAATTATAAATATGTTTTTGGTGTTTGTATTTCTGATGTTATGGAGGTTTAGGTTTTGAAGATTGAGAGGATTTCTACTGGGATTCCTTCGTTGGATAATATTTTGCAGGGTGGTGTTCCTCGGGGTTTTCTTGTTGCTTTGGTTGGTGAGCCTGGTACTGGTAAGACTATTGCTTCGATTCATTTTATTGCTGAGGGTATTAAGGAAGGAGATAAGTGTGTTTATTGTACTACTGAGGAGAGTAGGGAGAGTATTATTGCTGCTGCTTCTTTGTTTGGTTTTAATTTTGAGAAAGCTATTGATGAAAATCAACTTATTATTATTGATGCTTTGTTGAAAAGGAAGGAAGATCCTTGGGTGTTAATGTCACTTGATACTCAGGAGCTGCTTCAAAAGGTAATTGATGCAAAGAAAGAACTTGGGTATGGACATGGAAGGCTTGTTATTGATTCTTTGAGTGCTTTTTGGCTTCATGCTCCTGCCATGGCTCGTAGGGAAAGTTATATTATTAAGAAGGTATTGCATCCCTGGAATTTTACTACTTATGCTGTTAGTGAGTATGCTATTACTACTGGGGAAGCTTTTGGGTTTGGTTTAGAGCATATTGGTGATGCTATTTTTCGTTTTAGAAAATATGTTAGAGGTGGAGTTCTTAGAAGATTTTTGTTAGTTGAGAAGTGTAGGTTGACTGCTCATGATTTAAGGATGTGGGAGATTGAAATTATTGATGGTGTGGGTATGGTTTTGAAAAGTCCTACGGAGTACAGGGTTGAAGATGTTCGTTTACCTAGACAAGTTACGGAGCGAGTACTTAAGGCTAAAGAAAAGAAAGAATTAGAGATGCCTTAATTTTATTTGTAAATTGAGTTCTTAGAGGAGAGTAGCCTCTCAGTTCAGTTGTTAGTAGATCTTTTAAAGTTTGGTATGAGATTTTAGTATATTTTTCAATGCGGGAATAGGTGTTAAGTTTAATGACTTATTTGAAGATAGGAATGTGTTTTATTTTTGTTAAAAGATGGTTAAAATTTTTATGTGCAGCATTATTATAGGAGGTTGTTGTTTTTGCTTTTTTGATAGTTTTTGTAAGTTGTTTATAGTTTTATGGATTAGGGGATATTGAAGGGGAAGCCTAAAATAGACATTATAATAAGTACCTATGGATAATGTCTAACATGAGGGAACGGTATGTTAAGGGTTCATGTTCCAATTAGGGAGAATGATATTGAGAGATCTTTGCATATTTGTAAAAGTACTTCTTTCTATCTTATTGATCAAGCTGAAGAGAATATTAATTTTCTTTTTACGGAAGAAGAGGATGTTTTAGTTAGGTTTTTGGAGTTTCTTTCCAATATTAAGGATAAAAGGGTTCATTTTGCAGCTAGAGGTAGGAGTCTTCTTTTAGGTGCTAGGACTTTTGCTGATAGGCTTACACAATTGAATTTTGATACTGCTTATCCTACTTTGGAACAATATGTTGTTTACGATCCTAGTGCCATTTTGGAAAAAGGAGATATTATAATTTGTTTTAGCACTTCGGGACGTACTACCAAGGTTGTAAAGAAAGCTAAATTTGGAAGAGAAATTGGATGCGAAATTATTGTTATAACGGGTTCGTTGAATTCTCCTTTAGCTAAGTTAGCTAGTTTTCCTGTAATATTTTTAAAGCATGATTGTAATCGTGAAAAGTTATTGTCGAAATTTGATAGGGATGCAATGCCTTTTACTCCACTTGGAACAACTTCAGAATATACGCAGTTAATTTTTTCCGAGTCTATGAGTAGAGGATTAATGGAAGTTGTTGTAAATAATGAAAGTATTGATAACGCTTTTAGGAAGGCTAAAGAAACGGCTTATGAGCTTTTAAATAGGGCAAGAAAAAATTTGAGTGTCGCTTATAGTAGGGAAGAGGAGATAGTTGCTTTACTCGCCAACTTCCTTTTAAAGTATTATAGTCAACAAACTGTTCATTTTTGTGCTCGAGGAAAGACATTTAATATGGCTGTAGGTCCATTCAAAATGCGATTAGACCAAATTCCACATGCTTTTGTTACAAGTATTATAGATTTTGAACCTTTGAATAGGCCTGTGCGGAAAGGTCAGATTACATTTACTGTGAGTGGTAGTGGTGCCGCTTATGGAATTGCAAAAATAGCCAAGGACATGGGAAGTATGATCGTTGGTATCACTTCTTTCGAGAATGCTCTTTGGGAGATTTCTGACGTTAAAATAATAGTTCCTGGAAGAAAAGATACAGATAAAATATATGACTGGGATATCCGTCAGTGGAAAGGATGGAGAAGTCCCTTTGCTCCAGAAGGCACCGAATTTGAAGTGTCAGTAGCTGCCTTTCTCGACGGCGTATTTGCGGGTCTTGCTTCATACATCGGTATAAAAGAGGAAGACATGAAACTTGGACATGCGAACATAGAATAAAAGAAATCTAGCAATGTTTGATGCATTTAAAACTAGCGGAAAAGAAAATAAATATTTTAGTTAATGTTTTAAGTAAAAAATAGAGGGGAGAGCTTTAGACCTTTATTTTTATTCCTAGTTTCTTACAGAGTTCTTTGTATCGGTTTCGAACTGTTACTTCAGTTACGTGTGCTACTTCAGCTATTTGTCTTTGTGTTCTTCTTTCTCCTTCAAGGATACTGGCGATGTATATCGTTGCCGCAGCAAGTCCTGAAGGATCTTTTCCAGCGGTTATTCCTGTTTCTTGAGCTTTTTTCATGATTTCTATTGCTCTTCGCTGAGTTTTTGTTGATAAGCCTAGTTCAGCTGCGAATCTTGGTATGAAGTTTATTGCTGTCGGTCTTGGGAAATCTTGACTTAATCTTCTTATTAGAACACGAACACATTTTGAAACATCTTTTCTGTCTGATTTTGCTTGGGCAACTACTTCATCTAATGGTCTAGGTATTCTATGTATTCTACATGCTAGGTAAACTGCAGCAGCTGCCATTGCGCTTACAGGGTGTCCTCTGGTTAGTCGTTTTTCTACTGCTCTCCTATATAGGAGGGCTGCTGTTTCACTTACATCGTTAGGTATTCCCATTTGGCTTGCTATTCGACTTAGTTCAATAAGGCCGTCTGCAAGACTTCTCCTAACAGTTGTTCTAATATTCCATCTTCTAAGTCTATATATTTGGGCTCTACGAGATGGAGAAAGTTTTCTACCGTGAGCGTCACGATCAGACCAACTAATAGTTGTACTTAAACCTTTATCAGCAAATCTATAACTTGTAGGAGCCCCGGTTCGGCTCCTTTTCTCTAATTCTTCATGAGTAAAGGCTCTCCATTCAGGGCCAGTATCTACAGCATGTTCAGATAGAACTAATCCACAAGATGCGCAAACATGCTCTCCCCTAGTAGGATCAAATAATATGGTTGTGCTACCACATTCGGGACATACAGTGGTTCCTTCTTTCTTATTAGCAAGATTTTCTGTCATGGTTTTATCCCCCATAATATATTATATTCAATTATTGTGTTGGGTTCACCTCTCTAAGGAGGTGAATTTCCCAATGGTGTTTTTATTCGTGAGTTCTGTTTTAATGATCGAGAGTTTTGTCTTTATTTTTCGGCTTCGCGCATCGGGGGTGACGCTAACTATCTCTTATGGTCATTTTAAAACTTAGTCACCCCCCATTCACTCCAAAGGTACAGTGCGAGGCAGTGATCATGCGCGATACACTTTTAAATCTTTCGTATGAATTCTCTTTTCATCCTATATAAACCTTTTTAATATATTTTGACTAGTCCCTCATAATATATGGTCTTGGCAAAAATTGCCCGTATGTCTAGGTCGCTCTATATTAGAGTTATATATGTCAACTCTAATTTTTAAATTAGTAAAATTGTAAAACATCCATGGAAGGGTATTAAAATGATTAGGTCGGCCCGATCTTTCTTCGTTGCAATAGATATATCTGATAAGGAGGTTATTAATCAAATAACTGGGTTTCAGAAAGAGTTGTTAAAAGAAAGAGTTGCCGAAATCCAGTTAATTGACGATTATCATATCACACTTAGCTTTTTAGGTAAACTGAAATGGAAAGATGTAAATAGGATAAAAGCTGATTTAGAAAGAATTCGTATGAAGTCTTTTTATGTTACCCTCCAAGGTGTTGAGTATTTTCCTTCAGAGAAACTACCTATCAGAATTCTTTGGGTAAACGTTGAAAGTTCAAAGCTCTATAGTTTAATGGAGGAAATAAATAAAATTATTTTAGGTCACTGCGAAGAAAATATACCTCATATTACCGTTGCACGTATAAGGAGAATTTTTAGCTTTGAAGGATTAAAGACAATTATTGAAAAGTATAAAGATTATTATTTTGGTAAACTTCATGTTAGGTCTTTTAAGTTGAAAGCGAATTTAGGTCGTTCTAGAGTTGATAGGAAATATGTGGATATTCAGGAATATTCTTTATTTTGATTTTGCTATGGTTAATAGTCGTTCTACTCCTTTAATTTTCTTAATAAAATTTGCCACCGCGGGTGGAACATATTCTTCCCAAGGTTCTCCATTTAACATTTTTTTCCTTATTTCTGTTCCTGAAAATTCGCCTGAACCGTATATTTCAACTTTTTTAACCTGGTAACCAGCGTCTTCAAAGAGTTTTAATGTATGTAGATTTCCACCGTAAACTAGGTGAAATGGTGGACATAAAGATTCTACATGAGAAACCCAAACATAATTATTGTATATATCGGGAATAGGGATAAGCCAGTATCTGTCCGGGGAAATATTTTCTTCTTTTAATGCTTCTCTAATCATTTGAAGCCGTTCGCTGCACGTAAATGGGTTATCTACCTCATAATTAAGTTGTGTGCTTCCTACACCAACAATTATTTCATCAACTTCGTTTAAGGCAAGTTTAATGACATATAAATGTCCTTTATGAAAAGGTTGGAATCGCCCAATAAAAAGTCCCCTTCGCATAGATTAACCTCCAGTATCATAAAGATGTAGAATTTAGAGAAAAAGTGTTGGAGGGGGTAGCTTAGTATTCTGGCATACCTTCGCCGACTCCCGGACCTTTGCCCTTTGGTTCCGTTGGTTTTGCTGCTATGATGTCGTCGATTCTTAGAATCATTTGAGCTGCTTCACTTGCTGATCTGATAGCTTGCTTTTTCACTCTGAGTGGTTCTAGAATGCCGAGTTCAAGCATATTACTGACTTTTCCTTCGAATACATCAATACCATACCATACGCCGTCAGGTTTGGCGTGTTTCTCTCTGAGCTGGACTATGATGTCTAATGGGTCATGACCTGCGTTCTCTGCCAATGTTTTTGGAATAACTTCTATGGCATCTGCGAAAGCTTCAATAGCAAGTTGTTCTCTTCCACCGACTTGTTGGGCATATTCTCTTAGTTTTCTTGCAACCTCAATTTCTGGTGCTCCACCACCAGCAACGTATTTTCCATCTTCTAGAACGTCTCGAACTACGCAGAGTGCGTCGTGTAATGCTCTTTCCGCTTCGTCAACAACGTGTTCGCTACCACCTCTAATTACAACGCTTACGGCTTTTGGATGCTTGCATTCTTTTACATAAACAATTTTGTCTTCTCCGATTTTTACTTCTTCAACTATTCCTGCTTCTCCTAGGTGTTCTGGTGTTAGGTCGTCGATGCTTGTGACTATTTTTCCTCCTGTTGCTTTTGCTAGTTTTTCCATGTCGCTCTTTTTCACTCTTCTAACTGCTAGTATT
>Ga0209426_1001698_pt1 | contig 12308 bp, 13 predicted proteins | sample Deesub1362B_J571_FD_187697 | JGI IMG/M metagenome (GOLD analysis project Ga0209426, IMG submission 187697) | Deep oceanic, basalt-hosted subsurface ecosystem from Juan de Fuca Ridge flank, Pacific Ocean, CORK Borehole 1362B_J2.571 (SPAdes)... ...
AGCAGCAGATAAACTATCAGGTGAGCAAAGTGAGAGCCGATATTCGCCAGCGAAGTCTGCTCTACCACAAGGACCGGCCACCTTCAGTGGTGAAGGGCAAGACGGTGATCATCGTCGATGACGGGCTGGCTTCAGGCTACACCATGATGGCTGCGGTAGAGTCAATCCGCTACCGCCAGCCCAAGGAGATAATCGTCGCGGTACCGGTGGCCTCAGCCACGGCACTGAGCAAGGTGGAGAAGATTGCCGATAACGTGATTGCCTGCGTGGCTGGCTTCGGGCCCGAATTCTACGTCTCCGATTTCTACCGTTACTGGCACGAACCAAGCGCGGATGAGGTAATCCAGTGCTTCAAGGAATGGGGGTTGCGCCGCCGCCCCAACATTGAGGCGCTGGGAAAGAAAATAGGTAAGCTTGATATCTCAAAATTAAGGCAAAGGTGAGGAGCTAAGTGGGGGGGAATTAATAAAGGGGTATTGACAAACTTGTGATGTTGTGTTAATTTAATCATCGCATAGGAACATCGAATATGACTATTAGTTGAGCCACCAAGCTCAAGGAGTGACAGAGGAAAAAAGAATATTAAGATTGTGGCGAGCTGACGAAGAGGGCAATTTGTGGTGGGGGGCAGTGAGCCGCTACCCGTGATTGGTCACTTGAGTGGCGGGGAGCCAATAGTGAAACCGACCCAGAAAGGTCGGTTTAATTTTTTGCTAAAGGTTTAAGTTGGCCCCAGGTCGAGGGGCAATGAAGAAATCTGGAAAGAAAGGGGGAAAGGAATGAAGGGCAGAAGGATACTTGCATTATTGCTTGCCGTTATGATTGTGCTAGCGTTTGCTATGCCAGCCTCGGCTGACCCAGGAACAAAGAGGGCAGTTCTTATTGGCGTTGACGACGGACTGGGGGAAGGCCCTTATAACGATGCCTACATTGTGAAATACGCATTAGTGCACATCTATGGCTGGGCTGAAGGCGACATCAAGGTGATGACAGACAATCTTTCGGACACCGATCCTAACTACCCTAACAAAACCAAGGTCCTCGCGGCCCTAGAGTGGCTAGCTGACGCCACTGACTCAGCGGTACTTTACTACTCTGGCCACGGCACTAATGGCGCCGTAGACCCGGATGACGACGGCGAGGTGCTGGATGAGGGCATCGTTCTGACAGACGGTGTTCTCTGGGACGGAGAGATCGCTGCCAAGTTGGATGGTATGTCAACCCCGGCTTGGATCATGTTCGACACCTGCAAGGCCGGAGGTTACGATGACCTCGCTATTACCAGCACAAACAGGGTGATAACCCTAGCTTCCAATGAGGGTCAACTGTCTTGGCAACGGGAGTTTCCTGAGGGCGTGTATGGAGTGTTTACTTACTACATGGTCCTGCAAGGAATAGTTAAAGGGAAGGCCGAGACAATCTCGATTAATGGCGAGGACGTCGTACCAATAGAAAAAGCATTCGAGTATGCGAAGAAGAACATGGTCAGACAAGACAAGAGACAAAAGATAGAGATGATCGACACACATAGCGGCTATTTGGTTCCTTAATGACAGAATTTCTAAAATTGATTAGGCAAAAAGGGAGGTGATAGCTTCATAAAGCAAAAGTAAATAGCTACCGAAGTCACTATGCTCCAGGTCGAGGGGCGATAAAGAAATCTGGAAAGAAAGGAGGCAAAAAAGTTGCCACGATTTATTGCTGTCCACACCGTGCCCTTCGCTGAGGAAGACCTGAAAAAAGCTGCCAAGGATATGCCACCTCAGCTTCCGGCAGGCGTTTCCTGGAAGCTGACCTACTGCGATTTCGCTGACAATAAGTTCTTCTGCGAATGGGAAGCACCCAATAAAGAGACGGTCGAGCAAATCTTCAAGGCGAACAACTTGCCTTTCGACGTAGTCTACCCAGTACGGCTACTCGACGTGGCTAAGGCAGAGCTTGAGGCATGAGAAGAGCTCCAGATCGAAGGGCATAAAGAAATCTGAAAAGAGGTGAGAAAGGATGAAAAGGATTTTTATCCCAATACTGGCACTGGTTCTGGCGCTTGGTCTGGCTATCCCGATGGCAACACCGGCGGCAGCAGTGACGACGTTGCACGTTGATGATGACGGTGCTCAATGGCCCGGTGCTTATACCACAATTACCGCCGCCTTAGCCGTTGCCGTCAATGGAGATACCATAATCGTGCATGAAGGGACATATGTCGAGAACTTGCTGATCCCCAAGTCCGTGACCATCCAGGCGGCGGCTGGAGAGGCTAGGCCAGTAATCGATGGCAGTGCCAACGCCGCAAGTGGCTGGGCAGGTAGCGTTATCAGGATTGCCGCCAACAATGTGACCATTGATGGCTTTGAGCTAAAAGATGGTGCCAATGGAATTGTTGGGGGAGACGTCAGCGGGGCCACGATCAAGAAAAATGTTATCCATGATAATTTAAACTATGTCGGCTCTAACGGTGTTGGCATTCTCCTCTGGGGCGACAACGACAACAACGTGATTGAGGACAACATAATCTACTACAATGACCGTCAGGGGATATTTATTGGCTACAACTCTTTTTCCCCCGATGCTGCCACGAAGATTTCCATGGGTAATACCATCTCTGGCAATAAGATCCATGATAACGGCTTATACACGCTGCCGAATGGCCCAGATGCCTCGGCCTATGGGATCCAGCTGTGGAATGCTGATGGAAACACCATCTCGCGCAATAAGATCCATAACCACGACGATTGGTTCGTCGTTCCGGGTTTTGACTTCGCCCAAGGCATCTACCTCTTCGACTCGGCAAACAATGCTATCACCAATAACGACCTTCACCACAATAACTACGGCGTTGGCATCTACTCTTTTGCCCGAGGCGCAGGAACCAACACCATCAACTACAACAACATTTTCAAGAACACCGGGTTTGGAGTCAGAAGCTTCGACGCAGTATCTCTGGATGCCACCAACAACTGGTGGGGGCATCGCTCGGGCCCGACCCACTCTAACAACCCCGGTGGTAAGGGTGACGTGGTCAGCGACAATGTTGACTACAACCCGTGGGAGAAGAAGCCCGTGACCCCACGATCCTGAAGACCGCACCGAGCATCAACCCGTGCCTCGTAGGCAAGAGTAGTATCTTGAAAGGAACTGGGAAACGAGGGGGCAGGGCTTTCAGCCCTGCCCCTCTCGTATTTATTCTTAATTCGTAAAGCTAAATCCCGCCCATGCCTCCATCCACACCCAGCACCTGCCCGGTGATATACCTTGCTTCCTCCGAGGCCAGAAAGGCCACCGCCTCCGCCACATCACGCGGGGTGCCGAGGAAACCAAGCGGGATGCGCTTCATCATCTCCTGACGCTGCTCCTCCCCTAACTTCTGCGTCATCGGGGTATCAATAAAGCCGGGAGCGATGGCATTAACCGTGATGCCACGGGAGCCCACTTCCCGGGCAATGGTGCGGGTAAAGCCGATGATACCCGCTTTGGCTGAGGCATAGTTAGCCTGCCCGGGGTTGCCCACGATGCCCACGATGCTGGAGAGGCTGATGATTCTGCCCCAGCGCTGCTTGATCATGTGCCTCAGTACCGCTCGGGTGCACAGGAATACGCTCTTCAGGTTAACGTTTAGCACCGCGTCCCAGTCCTCATCCGACATCCGCAGCAAAAGCTGGTCCCGGGCAATGCCAGCGTTATTCACCAGAATATCAACCCGCTCATAATTGGCTATGGTTGCGTCCACGAGTTTGGCCACATCCGAGGCTGAGCTCACGTCAGCCTGAACCGCCAGGCTCTGCCGATTCATGGCTCTGATTTCCTGAGCCACCGGCTCAGCATCAGCTAGGTCACTGACCACGACGGTGGCTCCGACCTCAGCCAATTTCAGCGCAATCGCCCGTCCGATACCACGGGCACTGCCGGTAACTATGGCCACTTTATGGGAAAGGTCCATCGCTGCCTCCTTACAATCAATATATTTCCAGGAGAGAGAAAGATTCTATAAAAAGAGGGGCAGAGCCCCTCTCTCAACACCACCCCTTCAGACCGAACGGTTATCTAAATCCCTGACTGCCTGAGCATCCCCTATGTTTACCGTCTTGACATCCCGGTTGATGCGCTTGATCAGGCCAGTCAGTACCCTGCCCGGCCCAAGCTCAATAAAAGTGGACACTCCCTCATTTATCATGTACTCAATGGAGCGCTGCCACTGAACGCAATTGCACAGTTGCCGGATCAGCTCCTCCTTCACCGCTTCCGCCGTGGTCAATGGCTGAGCCGTAGTATTGGCGATAATGGGTATGGCTGGATCGCGAAAGGAAAGGTTGGCCACAATCTCTGCCATCTTATCCACCGCGGGCTGCATCAGGGGAGTATGAAAGGCGCCACTTACCGCCAGCGGGACGACGCGAGGTGCCCCCTTGGCTTTAGCCAAATCCATCGCCTGAGCGATATTATCCCGGTCGCCACTGATTACCAGCTGTCCCGGACAGTTGATATTGACGATATAGGTATCCGTCTGGCGGCACACCTCAGCCAGCAGGGACTCCTCAAGCCCCATGATTGCCGCCATGCTTCCGGGACGGACCATCCCCGCCTCATGCATTAACCGCCCCCGCTCCCGAGCCAGATGAACGGTGGTGGCAAAGTCAAGCACCCCAGCCACCGCCAGCGTGGTATACTCGCCCAGACTATGGCCAGCCACAAAGGCAGGCGATGGCAGCTCAGAGGTCTCACGCACCGCCTCCAGGCAGGCGTAGCTGACGGTCAATATCGCTGGCTGGGCATTGATCGTCTGGCGGAGCTCGTCCTCTGGACCTTCAAAGCAGAGCCGGGACAGAGCAAAGCCCAAAACCTCATCAGCCTGGGTGAAGACGGCTCTGGCGGAGGCGAAATCATCATAAAGGTCACGCCCCATGCCCACCCACTGCGAACCCTGTCCGGGGAACACGTAGGCTACCTTCGTCAATTCAGCCATAGCTAACTCTCGCCGCCGAACTTAAATTGGTTTTTTCTCCCCAAAGAAAAAAGAAGTATCTTTAGTCCTGCCGCTTACAGGTCATCACTACTCGGATGTCCCTTTCGGCCCCTTCACCTCGATGACTTCCCTGCCGGCATAGCTGCCACAGGTGGGACAGACACGATGAGACAACTTGGGACTGTGACATTGAGGACAGTAGTCCAACTGGGGAGCACTCAACCCAAGATGACTGCGCCTCTTATCCCGGCGCGCTTTAGATGTCTTTCGTTTTGGTAAAGCCATAAGTCACCCGTTCCTTTACGCCTATTTAAAGTAATTTGCTCAGTTCAGACCAGCGCGGGTCCATTGTCCGCGATGAGGAGTCACCAGACTCCTGGTCCAGGTTCTGACCATACTCCGAACGCAGCCCGGCACAATCCTCCCGGCAAAGCGGCTTCATCGGCATCGCCAGCAGCGTGTACTGGCGTATCGCCTCAGCTAGATCAATCACGTGGTGCTCATCAATCATAAATGAGCCCGTTTCCTCTGGAGAAGGCAGCGGAATTCCGCTCAGGATATCCACCGTAGGAATATACTCCTCCTCAAAGCTTATCGTGACCGGACAATCAAATAACCTTAAACAACGGCTGCAAGTGAGCTCCACTTGAGCGCGCAGGTCTCCTTTGACCAGAATACCCCGCCGGGTGCGCACCAGCCTGACCTCGCCCTGGACCACCTGGTCGTCGCCCTCACCGGTGACATCAACAACCTCACTCAGCTGATAAGTGCGGGATGAACCGACAAGCTCTTTGAGTAGCTGCGCTACATTTACCTGCATGGCCCCTCTAGCTCCCACCAGATAACTTATTATAAGCCAAATGACGTACCTGCCGCAAGCTTAGGAAGAGGGAAGGAGAAATAGACGCAGAAATTCCGTTACTGATTCTTCAGCTTCTCTGTCAGCATCGGCACCACTTTGAACAGGTCGCCGACGATGCCGTAGGTGGCCACCTCAAAGATGGGGGCATTGGGGTCATCATTGATGGCGACGATGATATCCGAGGTCTGCATGCCCACCAGATGCTGCACCGCCCCCGAGATGCCGACGGCAATATAGAGCTTGGGGCAAACCGTCTTGCCTGTCTGCCCCACCTGACATGAGTACGGAACCCACCCCTCATCCACCGCGGGGCGCGAGGCAGCCACCGCCGCCCCCATCACCGAAGCCAGCTCCCGCAACATCTCAAAGTTTTCCCCCTTGCTCAGCCCCCTGCCCCCGGCGACGATAATATCCGCCTCCTCAATTCTGACCGTCTCGGTGAACTCCTCAACAAACTCAAGCAATCTGGTCCTGGAGGTGACACGTTCGCGGTCAAAGTCCACCCTGACTATCTCCCCTTTTCTGCTTCCATCCGGCGGGTTCTTCTTAAAGACGCGGGGGCGGACGGTTGCCATCTGCGGCCGCCTGGTCGGGCAGGTGATAACCGCCATGACGTTGCCACCAAAAGCCGGCTTCGTCTGCCGCAGCAGCCTTTGCTCGGCATCAATGTCAAGCCCGGTGCAGTCAGCGGTAAGCCCGGTCTTTAAGATAGCCGCCACGCGGGGAATAAAGGCGCGCCCGAACGCAGTCGCCCCCGCCAGAACGATTTCCGGCTTATACTGCTGAATTAGCTCCACAAGCTGGCGGGTGTACAGGTCCTCCTGATTATCGGCCAGGTCCGGGCTATCCACGAGATAAACCTTATCCGCGCCATGGGCGATAAGCTCATTTACCCCATCAATGCCGTGGCCAAAACAGACGGCGCTCAGCTCCGTCTTTAAGCTATCAGCCAGCTCTCTGCCCTTGGCCAATAGCTCGTAGGCCACGTCCTTCAGCTTGCCCTGGCGCTGCTCGGCAAATACCCAGATTCCCCGGTAGCTCTCGTTTTCCATACTCACCCCAGGACTAAATTACTCCGGCATCCTTCAGCCTGCTAATCAAACATTCCACCTGACCTTCCAGCTCCCCCTGAAATACCTCACCCTGGCGATTTCTCTGCGGAGAGAATACCTTGATTACCTGGGTAAGGGAGCCGGACAAGCCCACCATTTCCGGCTCAATACCTATTTCCTGAACACCCCAGACCGGAATAGCGGCGCTCTTTGACCGGGCGATGCCACGGAGCGAGGGAAGACGGGGCACATTTATTTCTTTTACCACCGTGATTACAGCCGGTAAGGGCGCCTCAATGACCTCATACCCCTCCTCAATCATCCGCTGCACCCGTAGCCGGTCAGGAGCTATCTCCTCTATTTTGCTGACATAGGCAACAAATGCTACTCCCAGCATCTCGGCCAACTGGGGGGGCACCTGCCCGGTATCCCCATCCAGCGTCTGCCGGCCACAGATGACGATGTCATACTGCCCCAGCTTACCTATCGCCGCCGCCAGAGTATAGGCAGTGGTCCAGGTATCAGCCCCGGCAAAGGCTCTATCACTTAACAGAATGGCCTCATCCGCGCCCAGTGAAATCGCCTCCCGCAGCGCCTCCTCCGCCTGAGGTGGCCCCATGCTGAGCGCGGTAACCTTCCCGCCGCACCGTTCTTTCAGCCGAACCCCTTCCTCCAGGGCATAGCTGTCCAGCGGATTGATGATGCTCTTGATTCCCTCTCTGATAATGGTATTGGTCTGGGGGTCAATCTTGACCTCGGTGGTGGCGGGAACCTGCTTCAGGCAAACGATGATATTCATTCCGTTCTTGCCTTCCGCTTCCTGAGCTCAATGGCGATGGCATTGCGCAGGACCTGGTTGGAACCCTCATATATCTGGGTGATTTTGGCATCCCGCATCATTTTCTCCACCGGGTAATCCTTCATATAACCAGCCCCGCCGCAGATCTGCACCGCGTCAGTGGTAACCTTCATCGCCGTATCTGAGGCAAATACTTTGGCCATCGCTGATGACTCGGTGAAGTTCCGGGCGCCGCTATCAACCGTTCTCGCCGCCGCGTAAACCAGCGCCCTAGCCGCCTCCACCTGAATCGCCATCTCCGCCAGCATATCTTGGACCACGGGCTGCGAAATCAAGGGGTGCCCAAACTGGATGCGCTGCTGAGCGTAATCCACGGCGGCTTCCAGGGCCCCCTGGGCTATCCCCACCGCCTGAGCCCCTATCCCCGGGCGTGAGCGGTCAAGGAGCCTCATCGTCATCAGAAACCCCATCCCCGGCTTGCCAATCAGATTCTCCTCGGGTACGAGACAATTGCGGAAAATCAGCTCCCGGGTCGCTGAAGCGCGAATGCCCATCTTCTTCTCCTTCTTGCCGAAGGAAAAGCCTGGTGTATCCTTCTCCACGATAAACGCGCTGGCACCACGGGCGCCTCTGGTCTTATCCGTGAGAGCGATGACCGTATATATCTCAGCCTCACCACCGTTGGTGATGAACTGTTTTGTGCCATTGAGCACATAGCCCCCCTCAACCTTCTCCGCGGTAGTTTTTATGGCGGCAGCATCACTCCCCGCCGTGGGCTCACTCAGGGCAAAGGCGGTGAGTTTCTTGCCACTGGCAATATCAGGCAGGTACTTCCGCTTCTGCTCCTCACTCCCGTAATCAATCAGGATAAAGCTGCCCAGGGCGCTGGCGGCATAGCTGACCGCCACCCCGCTGCATATCCGGCTCAGCTCCTCCACCACCAGACACAGCTCGAGACACCCGTAACCCAGCCCCTCATACTCCTCAGGGACAAAGACGCGGAACATGTCCGCGCTAGCCAGGTCTTGCATTATCGCCCAGGGGAATTCTTCCCTCTCATCCAGCTCGGCGCGAACCGGCAGAATCCTCTCCTCGGCAATCTTTCTGGCCAAGCTTTTGATTGTCTTCTGCTCTTCACTCAAGAAATACTCCACGGAAAAACCCCCCGTTCAAAAATCAACTTAAATTATAGGCAAAGCTGCGCACTGGCGTCAAACCGTTTTACTCCCCTCCGCCTTGACATCGCCCACCACTGCGACTATACTTTATCCGAACTTGGTCGGAAAGGGGGTGAATTCGGTGGCAGCTAAAGCTTTTGTTTTGATTGAAACCACGGTGGGCAAGAACAAGGAGGTAGTTACCGCACTCAACAAGCTGAAGGGTGTGGTTTCGGTTGATACCGTAACCGGGCCCTATGACATCATCGCCATTCTAGAGGGAGAAAGCCTGAATGACATCGGAGACTTGGTTACCGGGAAAATTCATCCCATTCCCGGCATCTCCCGGACGGTAACCTGCCTCGCCATCTAGGCTATGCCCTCCAGCTTCTGAAGCACCTCATCCACTGTCTCTTCATCAGTAGAGGCCCCGGCCGTGATGCCGATGTGGCGTTTACCTTCCAGCCAGGAGGGCTGGATTTCCTGGGCAGTTTCAATGAGATGGGTCTCCGTCACCGCAGCGCACAGCTCCGCCAGACGGTTGGTATTGGCGCTGTGATGCCCGCCCACAACCAGCATCAGGTCCGCTCTCTCCGCCAGTTCAAGGGCGGACGCCTGGCGCTCCCTGATATCATGACAGATGGTATCAATCACCCGCAGCTCCGAGTCCCGGATAAAGGCGGTGTCAACCAGCTTCTTGACAAAGGCGGTAAAATGCGCCGGCACCTGAGTCGTCTGGGAAAGAATCCCCAGACGGCGGGGGATGCGCTCAAAAGCGCTGACAAATCCCTCATCCAGGCTGGCTATTCCCTGACCTTTGGTCCAGCCCAGGATACCCTTGACCTCAGGATGGTTGGCATCGCCGTAGATAACCACCAGGAAACCAGACTCAGCCAGCCTCCGGGCAGCAACCTGGGCACGGAGGACAAAGGGACAGGTGGTGCTGATGATGTCAATGTGACGGGCTCTGATTTCCTCCTCCAGCTGCGGGCTTATCCCGTGAGAGCTGGTGACGACGGTATCACCCCGGATGCTGGCCACATCTTTAGCCACCCTGACCCCGAGCCGGGCTAACTTCTGGAGCACCTGCTCATTGTGCACCACCGCTCCCAGCGTCTCCACACCGCCACGCTCCCGGGCAACCTTCTCCAGGATGTCAATGGCCCGCCTGACCCCGAAGCAGAAGCCTATCTTATCCGCTTTTTCCACTTTCATGCTTGCTGATTCTCCGATGCCCATAATCTCCCCGATATTCCGGGGGCAAAAGCTCAGCGATGTGCTCCATTATGGAGCGAGTGAATTCGGCGAGCTCCTCCCGCGTCAATTTGCCGTTCGTTTGTGGCAGGTGAAACGGACAGCCGATGTTAACCGTTATCCGGGGGCGCCGCAGCAACCAAGCGATGCCCCTGATTTTCTCGGTTCCGGTGATGCCTACCGGCAGGATGGGCGCCCCACTGCGGGAAGCAAGGAACGCCGGACCAGGGAAAGCAGACCCCAGCCGTCCGCTCCGGCTCCTCCGCCCCTCAGGAAACAGAATCAAGGCTATACCCTGCCTGAGCAACTGCTCCGATTCGCGCAGCGACTTCTTATTCATACCGCCGCGGCGCACCGGAAAGGCACCATAATTGCGCACCACGTAGCCGGTGACCCGGGAACGAAATAGCTCCTCCTTGGCTAAAAACACCGCCTTGCGATTGATGCTGACACCAATTATCGGCGGGTCAGCTAGACTGAGATGATTGACCACGATAAGCAGGGGACCTTGGCTAGGTATATTCTCCCTCCCCCTGACCTCCCAGCGGGCAAAGAGAAACAGTAACACCCGGGTCAGATATCTGCCCGCGTAATAGAGCCAGTGCATCGCGTCTGCTTTTCCCTTGAAGCTCCGACTTTTTAGCTATTATAGCCTGCGGGCAAGGGCGAAGGCAATCAAACAGGGCTCACTTTCTCCTTGGCCACCAGCCGAAGCGCCACCTAAGCTTCCGCCTGCGCTCAGGTAGCTGCTCCTCACCAGCGGTTTCTGGCTCAACCAGGCGGACATAGATGGCATCGGCTATCTCCTTATCCACGGCAAACTGCGTCTGACCGACTTTGAAAACATAGGACGGGAAGCTCTGGATAAGGGTTATGGGTGCTCCGGGAAGAATGCCCATGGCCATCAGTTTCTGCAGCTTCCCTGATTCTGCCGCATAAACGTAAGCCACCTTGCCCATCTGCCCCTGCGCCAGCTGAGAGAGGGAAGAGACGAGCTTTGGCGTCGGCGTTTGCTTCAGCCGGCAGCACCTGCCCGGTGGTATGGGCTTACCGTGGGGGCATATCTTGGGATGCCCGAGCAAACCACAGATGCTTTCGTCCAGCCCCCGGTCAAGCAGATGCTCAAATTTGCACGCCTTCTCATGCGTGAGCCTGCCCCCAGCGCCCAGCACATCAACCAGCAGACGCTCCGCCAGCCGGTGCCTCCGGACCACATTCCTGGCGATGGTTCGTCCCCGCTCAGTAAGCTTTATCCGGTCATCGGTCAGGGCGATATAGCCAGCCTTGAGCAGCTGGTCCAGAGACTCCTTCTCAGTCTCCCCGATGTCATCCAAGGGCAGGGACTCTTCATTCTTCTCCTCAGTGCCAGTCCACAGGGTCTCAAGTAGCTCTTCTGCTTTTTCCTCTAGTTCCATCATCCCGCCTCCTCCAAGTCTTAAAGATTTTAACCAATTTTGGCTCCACCGGCACATCATAGCCGCAGTTGGGGCAGCGCAGCCGGTGGCAGCCCCCAGCCAGCGGGCATCCCTGGCAGGCAGTTCTGCCCTCCTCCTCCCGGAACTGGTGACCGCAAAGGGGGCACTTCACAGTGACACCCCCAGCGTGGTCAGGATCAGATTGAGGACAAAGCCCACCAAGAAGGCGAAGGGGAAGACGAACAGGGTGATACCCAGCGCCGTTTTGGCACCCCTTTCCTTCCACATCACCAGGAGCTGCGCAATGCAGGGGACAAAAAGGGTGAGCGTAACCGCCGCCACCACCAGCGGCACGCCCATCAGTGCCCCGGCAGCGTGCAGGTCATAGAGTCCGGCGGCACCAAAGTCTCGCCTGAAGAAACCGTAGAGAAAGACGACCGCCGTTTCCGGGGGCAGCCCGATGAATTCAACCAGTGGCTCCAGCCCGCCGATGACCAGGTCAAACAGCCCGGTAAGGTCTCCAAGCCACAGCAGGATGCTGGCCAGAATGAAAAGGGGCAGCACCTCAACAAAGTACCACTGCAGCCGGCTGTAGGTTTTCACCAGAACGTTGGACAGCTTGGGCAACCTCAGCGGTGGCACCTCCATATAGAAGCTGGCTCTCTCCCCGGGTATCACCTTGGACGCCAGATAGCCGACCAAGAGCAATACCAGAGCCACCGTCACCGCCCAGACCAGGAGTGCCAGCCCATTGCCCGATAAAATGGCGAAGATAACCCCCAGTTGTGCGGAGCAGGGAATGGCCAGAG
>Ga0209426_1001700_pt1 | contig 12282 bp, 11 predicted proteins | sample Deesub1362B_J571_FD_187697 | JGI IMG/M metagenome (GOLD analysis project Ga0209426, IMG submission 187697) | Deep oceanic, basalt-hosted subsurface ecosystem from Juan de Fuca Ridge flank, Pacific Ocean, CORK Borehole 1362B_J2.571 (SPAdes)... ...
ATTGCTGTAGGCTTTGAGATACACCTCTTCATATTTAACGCTCCGCCATAATCGTTCAACCATCACATTATCAACCCATCGACCTTTACCATCCATGCTGATTTGGATGTCATTTGATTTCAATACTTTAGTCGTAACATTTTCCCATGATTTAACACCATTTAATAATGCTTTTTCATTACTTGGCATGTTTTTTAGTTTTGAAAGAATACTAATAAGATGCTTTAATTTTAATGTAAAGTCAGAATCACTTAAGTTATTTGGAGCTAAAACTAGCGATGGTTGCTCTTTTATTTTTTCAACCTCTTTCACCTCCGAAAGCATTTTAAGTTGTGATGCTTGAAAACCCATTATCCTCAACAAATCAACAATATACTCTAAAGCCCCATCATTAGACATGACATCAAAGCAAGTCTGATTTTTATCCATTTGAATTGAAAGTTGCCCTGCTAAAAATGCAAGACCAAAATCAGCAGCATCTTTACCAATTTTAGGCATTTTAATGACAACTAGCTTTTTATCCATGACAAAAGGAGAAAATTTAATTAATGCATCTAAACTTAAAGTCACAGGAGACTTTGCATAGACTAAATACACGCAAGCATAAGTTTTCAATAGTTGTAATAGCTCTTTTTCAGTTTTATGAATATTTTCAATATCCAAGAGCAAGACTTTTTTCATTTTTATCTCTAAATGTAAAATCCACTAATTTCATCACTTTAGCGTTTAAGATTTATTTTATCAATAATGTGGTGGTTTGTTACTCATTGGATCAAACGGTGCAATCCCTTCTGACAAATCTGAAGACTCAACGCGTTGGTATAAAAGCTGCATTTGTTTCTTCAAAACTGCTATTTCTTGTGTCTGAATTGCGAGCTGTTGATTGAGTTGCTCAACTAAATCGTCTAAAAATGCAATTCGCACTTGCAAATCTTCAATGGGTGCGGACAATGACGCGTGATCATCAAAATTTTGTTGTTTAGTCATTTCAGACCTCATCTGAGCTTTTAGGAAACATTATGGCCTATATTACTTTAAGGGATGTCCATCTCGCATTTGGCGGACCAGCCCTACTCGACGGCGCGAACTTTAACCTAGAACGTGGTGAACGAGTCTGTTTAATCGGTCGTAATGGTGAAGGTAAGTCTACTTTACTTAAACTGATTGAGGGAAGCTTATTACCCGATAGTGGTGAAGTTTCGATTCAAAATGGCTTAACTGTTTCTATGTTAGCCCAAGATGTTCCAATGGATTCAGGCAAAGTTGCCGACATTGTAGCGGATGGTGCAGGTGAAGCCGCAAGTGTCTTAAAAGAATATCATGAGGCAAGTGATGCCTGTGTGCTAGGTGATATGGATGCCTGCGACCGTATGGGTATGCTGCAGCATAAGCTAGATCAGTTAGATGGCTGGGCATTAGAAAATAAAGTAAATACCATTTTGGGTAAAATGGGACTCGACCCAAATGCAGATTTGGCTGACCTATCAGGTGGTCGTAAACGTCGTGTACTACTGGCGCGCGCGCTACTCACTCAACCAGATGTTTTATTACTCGACGAACCGACCAACCATTTGGATGTGGAAAGTATTGAATGGTTAGAAAAATTCCTATTAGATCAAAACAATCTCACGCTTTTATTTATCTCACATGACCGTTCATTTGTAGATAGTATTGCGACCCGTATTGTTGAACTTGATCGTGGTATTCTGCGTGGCTATGAAGGTAACTATTCACGTTACTTAGAACTTAAAGCTCAGCAAATGGAAGCTGAAGAAAAACAGAATGCTTTATTTGATAAAAAACTTGCTGAAGAAGAAGCTTGGATTCGTCAAGGTATCAAAGCACGTCGTACCCGTAATGAAGGTCGTGTTCGTGCTTTAAAAGCTTTGCGTGAAGAATCTAAAGCTCGTCGCTTCCAACAAGGCAAAGTTAGCATGGCGACACAAGAGGCTAACCGTTCAGGTAAGTTGGTCTTTGAGATAGAAAACTTAAGTGTTAGCTATGATAGTAAACCACTCATTAAAGATTTCTCTGCAATCGTATTACGTGGTGATCGTATCGGTTTAGTCGGTGATAATGGTGTCGGAAAAACCACACTCATCAAAGCAATTCTAGGTGAAATCCAACACGGCGGTTCGGTTAAAACGGGTACACAACTCGAAGTTGCTTATTTCGATCAACTTCGTAATGCACTCGACCTCGGAAAAACCGTTATGGCGAACGTATCGGAAGGCTCAGACTTTGTCGATGTGAATGGTAACCGTCGCCATATCTATAGTTATTTACAGGACTTTTTATTCTCACCTGAACGCGCACGCACACCTGTGAAAGCCCTTTCTGGTGGTGAGCGTAACCGAATTCTATTGGCAAAACTTCTACTCAAACCATCAAACTTAATTGTGATGGATGAGCCAACCAATGATTTGGATATGGTGACACTTGAGTTGCTTGAAGAAATGTTGTCTGAATATAAAGGCACTTTGTTACTCATCTCGCATGACCGTGCATTTATGGACAACGTCGTCACCTCAACTTGGGTGTTCGATGGAAAAGGTAATATTGATGAGTATATTGGTGGTTACCAAGACTACTTGGAGCAACGACCAGATCAGAAAGTCGTTGATCAAAAGAGTGATGAAAAAAAGGCACAAGCCAAGGCTGAAGCTGCTGCATTGGCTGCCGCAACTCCAACGCCAAAGAAAGTGAAGCTAAGCTATAAAGATCAACGTGAGCTTGAGCAACTTCCTGCTGAAATTGAGAAATTAGAAGCAGAACAAACTAAACTTTCAGAGAAACTAGCGGATGGTTCATGGTTTGTTTCTGACGCGAATGCGGCGACTTTAGCCAGTCAACGCTTAGCTGAAATTGATGAGTTATTGCTTGAAAAATTAGAGCGTTGGGATGTATTAGAAAATCTTAGCAAAGGTTCATAATTCATTTCACAAGCCCAATCTTCAGGATATTACATAGTAATTTGAAGATTGGGCTATTCCCATAGATGTTTACTTCCCTCATCTCGTATAAGAATAAAAAAATATGGCTGAGCTTGATCTTTTAAATACATCCACCCAAGCACTGTATTTTGATCAATACACCTAAAAACATCATTAATCGGTTTTTCATCATAAATCATGGTGGCAGATGATTTACCTCTAAACTCAATCATCCTTAATCTTGCTTTACTTTTATCTGTTTTGAGTAATCTCAACCCTTTCACCAGATACTTACTCTTACTTTTTAAAAGACTTAAATCTAAACCTAATGGCAACCATTTCGGATCAATACTAAATAAGTTGGAACTTTTGGGGTTCAGTAGAACCAGTGGAAATACTGTTTCATCGTATATAAATTTTTTCCCGTACCAATTTGCTTTATCCAACAGACCATTCATTGGATGACTAGTGATGACTTCCAAACCTTTCCATTGACCATGCATAAACTCGCAATCAACACTCTCTAAATGATCAAAATAATTCATCATTTCCTGAGTATCCATTTTCTTGCCATCAAATATTTCTGAAATATTCATCTGTCTTTTTACCTTAATTATTTTAGCTATCCCTACAATCAATCTATTAAATAACTGTTTTTTTATACAGCACTTCAATAGAGTAAAAATCAACCACCATTCTATGATTTTTATTGTCAATACAACAAACCTCCTAGAACAATTATTAGAAAAGCAACTTCGTGTTACACTTCGCAAAAATTCAACTTATTTACGCATCTAAGTATATGAGCCAACAACAGTCTTATATTCCTGGCGAATTTCGATGGGAATTTTTACTTCCAAAATACTGGAAAATTTGGATCGCCATTATTTTCCTTATGCTTTTGGCTATCCTGCCTTGGGCAATTCAATGGCGCTTAGCACATGGACTAGCAGCATTATGTTGGTATCTATTGAAATCACGTCGTAAAACCACACTAAGAAATTTAGAAGTTTGTTTTCCTGAATGGTCGCCTGCCGAAGTTGAAGCTCAAGCCAAACAGGTGTTTGTCGACATGATGTTAGGTGTGTTTGAAACTCTAAATGCGTGGTATTGCCCACATTGGTTTAAAGGTCGACATACCATAGAAGGCTTAGAGCATATCCTTGATGCCAAAGCCGAAGGTAAAGGCATATTGTTACTCGGCACACACAGTACCTTGCTTGATGCGGGTGGTTATATTTGTGCTCAATACTTTGAACCTGATGTTGTTTATCGACCACAGAATAATCCAATGTTGGACATGTTGATTTATCGTTGTCGAGCGACTATTTATCAACAACAAATTGATCATGATGATATGCGAGGCTTAGTACGTCGTTTAAAAGATGGCGGTGCTATTTGGTACAGCCCCGATCAAGATTTTGGTTTAAAACAAGGTGTGATGGCTCCCTTTTTTGGTGTGCCTGCTGCAACCGTGACTGCGCATCGTCGTTTATTAAAAATCTCTAAGTCCGTTGCAATTCCATTGTATTTTTACCGTTATGGTGATATCCACAATCCACAATATAAAGTACTCATCGAACCAATCGTCGAAAATATGCCAAGTGAAGATGAAGTAGATGATGCGATTCGTGTAAATAAAATTATTGAGGCTCAACTACGTATTGCACCGACACAATGGATGTGGTTTCACCGTAGATTCAAAACTCGAGCAGAAGGTTACGAAAAAATCTATTAGAAAAAATTAAAACCCGAGTTTCGCATCCTGCAAAACTCGGGCAAATGAGGTTGTGCTTTCACATCTTTGTTATTATCTTGCTTCCGTAGCAGGCATCATATCCATAATCCATTTTCCATCTCAGCGTCGCTATCCTTAAACGGAAATCCATTCCTGCGTGCATGTGCTCATGTATTTAGAATAAATCTTTTAAGTAGATTAGACCATTCGTTATGGACCTAAATCCCTGTACGTTATGGCTTACAATACTCCTTGTCTACTTTCCTTTTCCATCGCTTGTTTATGAGGTTGTGCTAACTCATCCACAACAATTTTTTCTTCTTTTTCAGCCTTTTCTATACCGTCTTGAATCGCCTCTTTCGCCTCTTGCTCATCATCAGCCGTTTGCTCCAACTCTTGTTGCTGTTGTTCAAAAATACGACCCGTCTGTAAAACGACATAAATTGGAAAATGATCAGAACCTATATGAGATAAACGTTTCATTTCCACTAAGCCAAAGTCAGTACTATGAAAGATATGGTCTAAAGACCAACGTAAAAGTCGATAATCTGCGTGAAAAGTATTCATGAAATAGCGACCTACCCGTGGATCTAGCAAACCACTGATTCGTTGAAATAATCGCGTGGTGCGTGACCATGCCACATCATTAAGATCCCCCATGACAATACAACTTTCATCCAAATCTTTTATTCGATCGCCAATAATTAAAAGCTCGGCATCTCTTAAAGTTGAATCTTTAGCTTCAGTTGGGCTTGGTGGTTTAGGGTGTAAACAATATAACTGTACTTGGATACCTGAACGTAATGTTACCGAAGCGTGTATAGATGGAATTTCATCACTTAAGATAAATTTCACTTCTGTATCGTGCAATGGCAAGCGGCTATATAGATGCATACCATATAAGTTATCTAAAGGTACGGGCACGCGATAAGGATAATCTTGTTCAATGTGAACTAACGCATTTTGCCAACTTGAATCTGACTCTAATGTCAGCACAACATCAGGTTTTAGTGTGTCTATATGCTCAAGCAATAGATGATATTTATCATTTGGCGTCAACACATTGGCAACCAGCAATGAGATTTGCTGGTTTTCATTGATTTGCTCAGGCTTAACTTTTTGAACTTGTTTTTTCCAAATCGGGGTATATGGAAGAACCATTTTCAACTGATAAGCGATTGCTGCGACCAGTCCAACAAACAGCAACTCGGTAGTCAAGGTCCATTTGGGAATAGCAAATAACATTGCAAAAAAGGAGAAGAGACCGAGTGCCAGAATCTGTAAGCGCGGAAAGTCTGCACCTCTAAACCACCACTCATCTCTGGGGATTAATGACCAAAACGAAAGCCATATAACCAATACTGCACAAATCTGAATCCATATCATGTTCATTTTTCTCGAGGGGATGTCTTAGATTCTCAATAAAGTTATGGCTTTATCAATTTTCCATCTAATACAAACAAATTATTTCACTCAATTAAATTATCGTTTTATTTACGTAAAGCTTGCAGTTGTGGTCGCTTTTGATACACTCAAACCCCTTAAAAGTTTTTTGAAATACCGAGGCACAATGACATGAAAGTAGGTCTGGTCGGTTGGCGTGGGATGGTGGGTTCTGTCCTTATGCAACGTATGGTTGAAGAGAATGATTTTGCTCATATTGAGCCATTCTATTTTTCTACCAGTAATGCAGGTGGCGAAGCGCCTTCATTTGGTGGTAAGACTGCCCCAGCACTTATGGATGCTTCAGACATTAAGAGTCTGAAACAAATGGATGTCATTTTAACCTGCCAAGGTGGTGACTATACCTCTGATGTATTCCCAAAACTTAAAGCAGAAGGTTGGGATGGTTATTGGATTGATGCTGCGTCTACCCTTCGTATGGCGGATGATGCAATCATCGTACTTGATCCAGTAAACTTAAATGTGATTAAAGATGGTTTAGTCAACGGAACAAAAACTTTCGTTGGTGGCAACTGTACAGTTTCACTTATGTTGATGGGTTTAGGCTCTCTGTTCCAAAATAATTTAGTGGAATGGGCAACTTCGATGACTTATCAAGCAGCTTCTGGTGCTGGTGCGCAAAACATGCGTGAACTCATCACGGGTATGGGCTATTTGTACAACAATACTAAAGAATTACTAGATGATCCAAAATCTGCGATTCTTGATATTGATCGTCAAATTGCTGACTTACAACGTGGTGAAGGTTTCCCTAAAGCAAACTTTGGCGTGCCACTCGCTGGTTCATTGATTCCATACATCGACAAACAACTCGAAAGTGGTCAATCAAAAGAAGAATGGAAAGGCCAAGTTGAAACCAATAAAATCTTGGGTAATCAACAAATCGTTCCAATTGATGGTCACTGTGTTCGTATCGGTGCAATGCGTTGTCACTCACAAGCAATCACTTTAAAGTTGAAAAAAGATGTTGCGCTTGATGAAATTGAAGACATGATTCGCAACTCTAGCCAATGGGCTAAAGTCGTTCCAAATACTCGTGAAGCTTCAATGACTGACCTGACGCCTGTTGCAGTAACAGGTACTTTAACTGTTCCTGTAGGTCGTTTACGCAAGCTAAATATGGGTAAAGAATATTTAGGTGCATTTACAGTAGGCGATCAGCTACTTTGGGGTGCTGCTGAACCTTTACGCCGTATGCTTCGTATTTTAGTTGAATACAAGAACGCTTAAGCAAAAACACCTAAAAATCAAAAGCCGATCACACTTGATCGGCTTTTTTATGTTTTCACTTTTGAAGAATTTACAATTCATTTACATCACGGTAATGTATACTTTTACACGACTATAACATCACTTTTTCATGGATCGAGATGACTGTTTATAACAAATTAAAAATTGCCATTTTAGCCATATTTTCTTCGCAACATCTTTACGCAATTACACTCGATCCGTTGCAAGTTCAATCTGCGCCTGGGGAATTACTTTACGCTGAGATGAGTTTTCATCAAGCAGACACGAACTCAAAACTAGAAGTGAGTTTAGCTACGCCTGAAGATTTAATGATGATTGGCGCAGCACACCAACCACCATCTGGTTTAAATTTTTTTACAAGACGCAATAGCCAAGGCGAAGGAACGATTGTTATTACTTCCACACGCCCAATGACTGAAGCTGAATTAAATATTATTTTAAAAATTCAGGAAGGTAGCGCATCACATTTAAAACATATCCGACAGCCTATTCGTAGATCTGTTGATCCTGTTTTAGCTAAATCAATTGCCGAAAAACCGCTTACACCTAAGTTTATTGTGAGTGAAAAAGATATCGCATTAAACTTACCAGTGAGTACTCGATTTAATGCCAATACATCTGAGTCAAAAGAGCAAAGTTTAAAACAAGAAACTTTGCTGAATGCACCATATAAACTTCCTCCTGTTTTAAATAATGATGATTCTTCAGTAAATGCTGAAGCTATTTCAATTGCACCACAACCAAGTGCGCAGCCAAATACGTTACAACAAACAGCCTCAGCAAATAATAACGTCAATGCTGAACAAGTTGCTCAAACTCCTGCACCTTCGAAAGTCGTTGAGTCTTCGCAAACACCACAGACGGATCTCAATAGTGAAAAAACGATTGCTCGTCAGGACATGAAAAAGGTGGAAACAACACCAACTCAACAACCTAACAAAACTCAGCAGGCAAAAGTCAAAGCACCTGAGCAGAAAAAACTAAATTCTGAAAAAAACCAACAACACGTAGTTCAACGCAATGAGTCTCTGTGGAGTATTGCACAGCAAATCGCAAGTCAGACTCAACAGCCAGTAACACAAGTCATGTCTCAAATTAAAAAACAAAACGAACATGCATTTATTGGGGGTAATCAAAATAGAATACGCCAAGGTTCACGTTTAAACTTTAATCTAAGCAATATTCCAAGTCGTCCAGCACAAAATGCTAATCAGCTTGCAGCACAAACCACAACTGTACCTAATAGACGTACCAAATACCGTTTACAACAAGCTGAAATGTCTCTAGTTGCCGAGAGTAATCAAGATTCCAGCACAGGAAGTGCGAAGAAGGACACATTACAACAAAAAACCAGTGCTGATTTATCATTAAAAGTTATGACAGCAAGGGAAAAAACCGTTACATTACAACGAAACGTGACTCAGTTAGAGTTGGCATTGCGTCAAAAGGAACAGCGTATCCAGCTATTAAATGCTCGACTGGCTGAATTACAAGAGCAACTAAAAGCTCAACAGGAAACTAAAAAGCCAACACGCTAGGTTACGAGAAGATTCTCATAAATTTACACTAAAAGCTGCTCTAATCTTTAAGGGGTGAAGATCATGTCAACTATCATCATTGTATTGTTAGTTATTGTATTAGTCGTTGCGATCGTTTTAAAAAAACGTGCTGACAATGAAAATACAGCAACTCCTAAAAAAGGAGGTGCAGCCAAATCTCAAAAGAAAGCAGCATCAAAAAAAGTTGCGACCAAATCAACACCTATTGCTGAAGTCGAAACACAACAACAGACAAATAAAGTTCAAGCCAATACACCTGTACCAACACAACTGAAAGAAAAGATTGAGCAACTTATTCTTGCTAATAACTTTCAAGCTGCTGAAGCTCAAATCAATCAGGCACTTAAAACAGATGATTCTCAGCATGACTTGTATATCTTATTGTTAGATCTTCACATCGCTCAAAAAGATGATTTTGCAATTAATCAGTTGATTAAACATTTACAAGATTTAGAACTAAATTCACTGATCCAAACTGCACTGGACAAGAAAAAAGAATACGAAACCAATAAACCTTCAGATGCTTTAGAATTTCATTCTAGCAAAGGCCATTTTGGTCAAACATCAACTATTATTGAAACTCCTGTACAAGATAATTCAGCAGATTTTGATGCATTGGTTGCTTCACCTAGCCCAGCTGAATCATTTGATCAACTTCAAACGGAAGTTACACCGCCTCCAGTTGAAGAGCCAAAAATAGAAGCTGAACCTACTCCTGAAGTTAAACCTTTAGATTTTAGTTTTTCTTTTGAACAAAAAGAAACTGCTGAACCTGCAATAGAAATTGAAACCAAATCCTCGCCTGAACCTGAATTAACAGAATCAAAAGATCAAGCCTCTCTTGAATTTTCTTTCAACCTCGAACCTACAACCTCACCTACTGTCACTGAACAGGAAGTCAAAGTTGAAGAAACCAAATCTGGTCTAGATTTTAGTTTTGCTGATCTTGAACTAAAAACCCCTGAACCTGAAACAAAAACTGAAGCACCAATTCATTTAGATTTAGACTTCAATCAACCTGAAGTTAAGCTTGAAGAACAGCCAGTCTTTGACAAAACGGCATTTACATTTGAGATTAACGAACCGACAACGGCTGAAGAAACTCAACCTGAACTCATCACACCAGTCTCTCAAACAGCACCTGCTCTTTCAACTAATGATCCTTTAATGCAATCTTTTCCAGATTTGCAAACTATGGACGAAGCTCAACTTAATCTTGATCTAGCAGAACAATATATTGAATTAGGTGCTTATGAATCTGCGCGAGTTATATTGCAGACCAATCAATCACTTTTTAATCAAGATCAACAACAATACGTAGAAAAGTTACTGAATAAAATAGCTTCCTAAATTTGATCAGTCTAATATAAGCAGTCTCTCGGACTGCTTTTTTTATGATGAAAAAAATTGCTTTGATCTACATGGGTGGTACGTTTGGCTGTGTCGGTAATCCGTTAATGCCAATGCCTGAAAATGAGTTTATTCCCTTACTTGAAAAAGTCATTCCACCCCATCTTGACGTTGATTGTTTTGCAGCACCTAGTATAAAAGACAGTAGTGCTTGTACGGCAGTAGATTGGCTGAAGCTTATTCAGCAAATTCAAGACCTTCAACTCAAAAACTATCAACATTTTGTCATCATTCATGGCACTGACACGCTCAGTTATGCGGCAGCGACACTTGCACGTTTCTTGGGACAGTCATCTCATATTATGATTACGGGTAGTCAATATCCTCTACTAAATATTGAAGGGAATGACACTCGAGAATTTACTGATGCTCTCGGGAATCTAAATTTAGCACTTGAGCAGGTACTTAGCCTTCCTGTCGGTACATATTTAGCATTTCATCAACATATTTTCCATGCGCAAACTGTTCTCAAAGTACATACGACTGAATTAGATGCTTTTGCAGGCGTTGATGCACATCAATCATGCCAAACTTCTATCGAAAATTTTATTGTTCAAGCTGAACATATAGAACGTGCCTCATCATTAACTGTACTGAATTTAATGTTGCAGCCAATCGCAAAAGAACAACTTGCTGCTCAACTCGAAAATTTAATTAAAAACCCACCACACTTCTTGATATTACAAGGGTTTGGAACAGGAAATATTGCAACCAATTCCGAATTATTGAATTTATTCGAAGCATTATATGAACGAGGTTGTGTCGTCATTATTAGTTCACAAGTTGTGTTTGGTAAACTTGATCAACGATACGCTGTGAGTTCTTGGATAGAAAATGCTAAAGTATTAATCAATGATTGTCATAGTCATGCGGATTTATATGCAAAAGCATTGCAAATGTATTTAAAATACCCGACTCATGTTCAATGGTTTGAACATTGGAATACACACTAAGATTGAGGTTTAAGCATGCAACGTTACGCGATCGGTATTGAATTTTGTGGTACTCAATACCGTGGTTGGCAAACTCAACAAGCAGGCGTTGTAAGTGTGCAAGAAACCATCGAAAAGGTACTCAGTAAAATCGCTGACCACCCTGTCATTCTTCATGCTGCTGGCCGGACTGATGCTGGCGTTCATGCAACCAATATGGTCGCACATTTCGATACCACGGCCATTCGTCCCGAACGTGGATGGCTTATGGGAGCAAATAGCCAACTCCCCAAAGACATTTCTATTCAGTGGATCAAATGCATGGATGAAAATTTTCATGCACGTTTTAAAGCAATGGCTCGTCGTTATCGTTATGTAGTATATAACGCCCCCACTCGTCCTGCTTTACTCCACAAACAAGTCACGCATCTATACCAAGAATTAGATGTGCAAAAAATGATTAAAGCTGCTGCGAAATTTGAAGGCACTCACAATTTTGAGTCATTCAGAGCTGCCGCATGCCAATCCAATCAACCTGTACGACATGTAAAGCATTGTCGTTTATTTGAACATGGTCGCTATTTAGTTTTAGATATTCAAGCCGATGGTTTCTTACACCACATGGTTCGAAATATCATGGGGTGCTTACTTGAGATCGGGCAAGGAATGTATGAGATTGACCATATAGACACGATGTTTGCTGCCGAAGATCGTCGCGCAGCAGGAATTACCGCTCCCGCAGATGGTCTATATTTTATCCAATCTTATTACCCAGATCAGTTTGATTTACCTCAGCTGCCTCTCGGACCTCACTGGTTAAATCTACCCGAATAAAAAAAAGCCCTCTTCTTGAGGGTTTTTCCTGATGTAAAAGATTAACGCTGTTTTCTTTTACGATACTCAACAGGGGTTTCATTCGTCCAGCGTTTGAATGCACGATAGAATGTACTTGGTTCTGAAAAGCCCGTTAAATAAACAATTCTTTCAACACTTTC
>Ga0209426_1001702_pt1 | contig 12268 bp, 10 predicted proteins | sample Deesub1362B_J571_FD_187697 | JGI IMG/M metagenome (GOLD analysis project Ga0209426, IMG submission 187697) | Deep oceanic, basalt-hosted subsurface ecosystem from Juan de Fuca Ridge flank, Pacific Ocean, CORK Borehole 1362B_J2.571 (SPAdes)... ...
GGTATTTCAGCGGGCAACGGCAAAAAGCAGCACCGGAAAGAAATCTCCTACCACAGCAGTTCTTCTTTCCCTTGTCTTGCCGGGAGCTGGCGAATTTTACGCCAAAAGCTGGATCCGCGGTGCTTTGATGCTGGCCATAGAAGGTGCCGCCTGGTATTCGTATGTCACCCATAAGAAAAAAGGAGAAGATTGGGAGCGAAAGTACATCGAATACGCGGACAGATACTGGAGCCGGGAGAAATGGGAACAGTGGTGGAACTCTCTTTCACCGGAAGATCAGGAAATTTATGCTCACCATGAACTACCTGACAAAAAGACCCAACAGTATTACGAAATGATTGGCAAGTATCAGAAATTCAATGCCGGCTGGGAAGATGTTAACTGGATTCCCGGGCTGGTGGAAACGGACACCTCAAAACGCAGCCTGTTTTATATGGAGCTGCGTGCCAACAGCAACAGCGAACTGAAACTGGCCAGCTATGCCACTGCTGTCGTTCTGCTGAATCACATTCTCAGCGCTTTCGATGCGGCCCTGGCCGTCCGTTCCTTCAACAGCAGAGTGAAACCGAAAGTACGGGTAAAATACGTGGAAATTGACCACCGTCCGGCTGTCATGGGCAGCCTGCAGTTCAGTTTTTAGGCCGCAGCGGGATCGTCGCTGCGGATCATCACCTTTACTAGAGAGGGAGGGCATCTTGAAACACCGCATTACCGCCGCCACGGTACTGTTGATGTTCTTTTCCATTTCCGCCAGCGCACAAGATTCTCTAAAACATCCTCTTCTCCTGCCCGGTACCGGGATGGCTTTCTCCATCCAGACCAAAAGCGATCAGCCATCCCAGGAGGCTGCTTCACAAACCAGCCAAACAGGGAGCGCTTTTCTGAAGTCTCTTATTCTTCCCGGCTGGGGCGAATGGTCAGTGGGGCATAAAACCCGGGCCCGCTGGTTCTGGATCGGCGAAGGTACCCTTTGGGCGCTCTACGCCGCATTCCGCGTGTATGGCGGCTGGAAGCGCTCCGATTACATTCGCTACGCCCGGATGCATGCGGGCATTAACTCCGCAAAAAAGGAAAAGTCTTACTACTTCCACGTGAGCAACTATCGGGATATTTACGAATACAACGAAGAGATGCGGCGGTTCCGCCGCTACGATGATGTTTACCCGGTGGACGCTGACCATTTCTGGCAGTGGGAAAGTGAAGCGGCCCGGAAGCGGTTTGACCGCATGCGGCTAAACAGCGAACTGGCCTTCCGCAACAGTACCCTGGTCATTGCCGGTCTTCTCGTCAATCATCTGGTTAGCGCCATCGACGCTGCCTGGCTCAGCCGCCACAACCATTTGAAAAACGTATCTTTCAGGATCCAGCCAGCTGATCCCCCTTCCGCGATTTCGGCCCTGGTTCTGAACATCCGGCTCCGCTGGTGAAAATAGCTGGAGGAGAAAATGGCAAAGGTCCTGATTACGGGCGGAAGCAGCTTCTTAGGCGGATATCTCGTCAAGCAGTTCCATAGAAATCACACAGTGCTGGCCACATATTGCCAGAACCGGCCAGATGCAAATCTTCCGGATGTGCTCTGGCATCCCATGGATCTCACCCAGGAACGGCAGATTCGGGAAGTGGTTTCATCGTTTGGACCGGACCTGATCCTGCACAATGCAGCCATGACCAATGTGGACCAGTGTGAAACCCAGCCCGAAGAAGCTACCCGCCTTAACGTACATGGAACGGAAATCCTGGTGCGGGAGGCCCGGCGTACAGGCGCCAAGGTTATTTACATTTCAACAGATCTGGTGTTCGACGGAGAACATCCCCCATACGCAGAAGAGGCACAACCAAATCCGCTGAGTCACTACGGCCGCACAAAAGCAGAAGCAGAGCATATCGTGCTGAAGGCAAGTCAGGAAAACCTGGTGGTACGACCGGCAATCATTTACGGTCCCCCCGTTCTGTTAGGCACTTCGTTCTCCGAATGGATGCGCCATACCTGGCAAAAAGGACAGGTGACTCCCCTTTTTGAAGACCAGTACCGCACCCCCATATTCGCAGGGAATCTGGCCGAAGCAATCGAAGAGGCGGTTCGCAAAAACCTGTGCGGCATCCTCCATCTGGGGGGTGCGGACCGTGTGAGCCGGTATGAATTCGGTCTGTACCTTGCGGGCGTTCTGAACGTTGCCCCCAAACTTCTGAAGCGCTTCTCTTTCCGGAGAGCAGATTTCACAGGGCGGAGGCCCGCTGATGTGTCGCTGGATATCGGGCGGGCCAGAGCTGTGCTCTCCACTCCGCTGCTCGGGTACCGCGAAGGAATCAAGCAGGCCTACAGGGCCTTCGCTCCGTAGCTATTCTTCTTTTCCCTATTTTTGCAAGCAAAGAAGCCAGTGGCCTTTTTGCCGTATGGATTTCCGCAGTCCGTCAGAATTGGGGCAATATTCTTGCACCAGCTGCCAGAATTCCCGCGAATGATTGGGATACCGCCGGTGAGCCAGCTCGTGAACGATCACCCAGTCTGCTTCATCCGGAGGCAGCCAAAGAATACGGAAGTTGAAGTTCAAAATTCCCCGGTCGGAACAGCTCCCCCAGCGGGACCGCTGGTTTTTCACCCGTATTGCGCGGTAAGAAAGCCCCATTTTTCCGGCCCAATACGCTACCCTCCTCTCCAAGAATTCCCTGGCTTGTTGGCGGTACCACTCCTTCAACGCCCCCTCCAACCGATCGCCATCCGGGATCCACAGAAAAAGCCGATCTCCAGATAGGTGCCATCGCAGCTTCTTTTCGCCCCCATTTACTGCGGACACCTGTAGCTGTCTTCCCAGAAAAGGTATTTTCTTTGAATGCTTCAAATCCAGCGGTGGCCTGTTCCGTTTCTGAAGTTCCAGCCGCCGTTCGATCCAGCGGCGGTGCCTGTGAACAAAATCCAGAATCTGCCTCTGCGAAAAGAGCGGGCTGGCAGATACTTGAATTCTGCCATCCTCTAGCACCCGGAGCCGGAGGTTTCGCATCCGCTGCTTCCACACGATGCGAAGCTCCAGACGTCTCTTCCCAATGTGCAGTTCCAAAACCCGATCCCGCCTTTTCACTTCCCACTCCGCTTTTCTTATTAATACCGCCGGTCCGGCTTTACAGAAGGAGCCACAAAAATTGCCCGCAAAAAAAGCCGGTCAAGGGACCTGCAAAACAGGCGGAATGTGGGATCGTCGGCAAAAAGGATCACATGGCCCCGGCCATAATATTCGTCGATCAGGTAAGATTTTCCTGCCAGGACTGGTAGTGTTTCCTCCCACACAAATCCGCTTACTCTGAGATTTTCCTCAGCGTAACGAACCGCATTTACCCCCGATTCGGATGGCGCCAGAACAAGATCGGAATACACCATCACGGCGGTGGGTTCTGTAAAGCCCATGGTGAGAAAATAGGCCGGTTCAAATTCAACCCGTAAGAGGGCCCCAGGTGTGAAATCTACAGGAGGCAGCTCCTTCTTCCGGCACGCGGCAGCCGTATCCCCCACGGCTGCTTTTTCGACCTTTTGTCCCCGCCGCGGATGAATGCGAGCCGTAGTCCACCGGATCTCCGGCAGGGCTGCAAATTCCGCCCCTCCTTTCAGCCCGATGAAAACGCCGCCGGTGCGGACCCAGGACCGTATTTTCTCGATACCTTCTTTACCAAGAATGCGGGCATAGCCTTTGGCGCGGCCATCCGGAAAAATCAGAACATCATATTCCCTCAAATCCACAGAAGAAAAATAATCAAAACGCAGCGCTGTAAACCGGACCCCGTATTCCTGTTCCAGAAGGCACCAAACTGAACCGAAGCTCGTCTGCCGCACCGGTCCCCCGGACATCACCGCAATTCTGGGCCGGCGGATGCGGATGAAGTCGGGCGAAGCCAGGGATATGCGGCCACCACTCCATGCAGAGGACACGGCATACACTTTTACCTGATACTGATCGGCCAGCCTTCTGATGACCGAGTGCAGGGAATCGGGATTGCGCTCTGTACGCACCACATACGAACCGGGAGAGAGGGAATCGCGTCCAATTCGAACGGTACGGGTGCTCATCAGCAGCCGGAATCCCCGCCCGATTAACTGCACGGCCAGGCGGGTTCCGGCATTGGTCTGGCCAGAAAAAGCGTAGCCAAAATCTGCTTTTTCCCCAATCACACCAGATTCAGCGGATGGAAATTTTCCTCTGACCTTTTTCGAACCGGGTTCATCTACGGTCAAGAAGGCCTTTACCCCGTACAGCACCGGGAGCGCCCAGGCTGTCACGTCGTAAAAGCCGAGCCGTTTTTTTGGTGCCCGGTATCCCACCCGCAGGTTGAAGTCGCGCAGTTCCCTCGCCCGCTGCAAAAATTCCGGTTCGAGAGGCGGATCAGGCTCAAACAGGGTTTTGACCAGGCGGCCCTGCGGTTGGACAAAAGGGACCCAAATAGCTGACGGAGGAATTTCCACACTCCGCCACCGCCGGTCGAAATAAGATTGCCCCCGCAACCGGTTTTTTCCTTCCAGCCGATAAAACTCAATCGCATGTCGGTTGAGCAATTTCAGCAGGTCCCGGAGTCTTCCCGGATCCTTTCCTGGAAGCAGCACAACCCCGCGGAACGTCCAGCGACGGAGTTCCTCCAGGGCCGTGCGGTGGAAATCGTAAAAATATCGGAGGAGCGCCCCCCGGTTTTCTGCACAGACAAGCAGCGCAGCAAATCCACCGGTAAAATGGCGTCGGACCCCGTCCCGAAGCGTTACCACTGTGCCATCCTTTTTGCGGAACGAAAGCCCTTTCCGGCCGCCTCCGTCTGTCTCAAACGTCATTCCAATGGCACCATTGAGCGATGGATAGGAATCCCAGAAGCCGGGATAATGAAGGTCAAAATGTTCGGATGTGTAATAGCTCCAGCCAAAAGCATCGCAGGCACGGGCAATCGCTTTCCCCAAGCGCCGGGTCCATTTTTTGAAAGCGGCAGGGAGGTTCATGTTAACCGGCGATACATTGGGCGGGAAGAAGAACTCATCCGTTTCCCCGTGGTGGTCGATGAACAGCTGCGGATTCCACCGGTGAAACTCACGAGCCACCAGTTGAGATTCCCGCTGCGAAAGGATAAACGCATCCCGGTTCAGATCGATCTGATAATGGTTATTGTTGGTGCTCATCAGCCAGTCACCCCGGTGTTCCGAAGCCTGCGGATCCGGTGTGCCTCCGGGTCCAACACGCACGGCCCGGTACCAGGCCACATGCCGCTGGTGGCTTTCCGGATTATGAGCTGGATTGATGATGACGATCAAATTTTTGAGAATGGTCTGGGTATGCTCATCGGTCCCCGCTGCCAGCTGGTAGGCCATCTGCATGCTCGTTTCAAAAGCAGCGGACTCGTTCCCGTCGTTGGCATAATTGAGCCAGGCGATTGCAGGAACAGTTTCTGCCAGCGTTTCTGCCTGTTCCGGTGTTAGACGACGCGGATCTTTAAATCTGGCTACTTTCTTGCGGATCTCTTCAAGCCTTTCCAGATTGCCAGGTTCGCTGATAATCACGAGGATCATCTCCCGGCCTTCTAGAGAATACCCGTACCGGTAGATGCGGACGCGCGGAGAAGCCCGGTCCAAAACATTCATATAGTGCAACATTTGGTAATGATCCGTAAGCCGGGTTCCAATTTCGTAGCCAAGCACAGCGGCCGGTTCCGGGACATCGGGATCGTATGTTCCGCCGGGAAGCCAATCCGTGGCAACAGCCCATGCAGATCCAAAAAAAAGCAGGGCTGCAACTGCAAACCATCTGACAGCCTTTGTCATGCCGTTTCCTTCCAGTTTGTTTCCCATCCAAGCAGCATCCGATAGCACCGGTTCCTTCTCCCGAAGCCGGGCTTTGTCGGAGATCAGATTAACATCCCTTCCTTCCACCCAAGCTTAATAATCTCAATCCGTCTCAGATCCGCTACCCCAAGACCAAATCGGGTTTCTGCAAGCCCAATGTGTTTGGCCGGTGGCCAGAGCGGTTTTTCCTTTTTAAAATATTCCCTGCGGCGGAGCTGAATAATTCGCAACCCTACGGCATCTACGGCCACAGGATCGGTTCCAAGAATCATTCCGCAGTAGCGCCAGGTATATTTCAGGTCAAAGTGGTGCGGCCCGATGCCGTGGAAGAGCGGTGTAAACATCACCAGAATATTCAGCCGGGTCTTTCCCTTCACGATCGGAAGATTCCACAGGGCCGCCAGGTTGGCACAGGAATCGGGATGGTAGTCCGGTGGATTTTTGGTAAACATGATGTAATTTTTAACACAGCTGCCTACACCGGCCCAGTGATGGGTGCGCATCGGGCGGGTATTGATCAGCGCCGTAGCCCGCCGGAACACCGGATTGCGGAGCACACCCCGGTCATCCACACTGATGTTGCTGCCCTTCACACCCACATCGCGCACCCTGCGGACAATAGCCTCTTCCAGTTCTTTCGGTGTGGGCAGCGGTCCCCAAACGTTGCTTTTCACACCCACCACGTCATCCGGCTTCAGAATTTTCTTCCAAGGCGACACCGGATCTTCGCACTGAAACAGGGCCATCATGGCCTCGTCCAGCATCTGCTGAACAATCTTCCCATTAATGCGCCGTTTTTCATCCACCACATCCGGATGGCGGATTAAAACCACCGTACTCCGTTTTTTCTGTCTTCCGCCGCCCAGCGGAAGTCCCGCTGCAATGGCAAACGATGCCTCCGCCGTTTTTTCCAGAAACTCCCGGCGCGAAATGGCCTGTTTTCCGGTCATATCTCCCTCCCCTCAATTTGCTTCTTGTCGGAAGGCAAACGCCCCCATCGTCCCTACCAAATCTTCTTTCAAGAGCTCAGCCCCTCCATCTCTCTCTGAATTTCAGATCGCAAAGCATCCAGAATATGCGAAACCCATTTCCGTTCGGGTGCATCCGTTACCAGGATCAGGAAATTCCGTTTCTGCCGGACGCCGCCCCACAGATCCCGTGCAATTTGGCCAATACTTTCCGACTCGTCCCATTTCAGCACCTCCGTCCGTGCCCGTGCCGCGGCATCCCTGGCGCGCGCTTCATCCGGATAAATCACCAGCAGGACGTTCGGCTGGAAATCATTTCCTCGAAATTCTGTTTGGTATTCTGCCAGAAACACTTCCGTTCCTTTCCCAAGGTTCAAAACGTTCTCCGTGCTCAGAAAAACATGGGCATTGAGGAGAACATAATCGTGAAAATAGCGGACCCGCTGAAGTCCTTCCTCCGGAAAGCGGTTCACCCATTTCGGTGGTTCGCCGGTTTCCGAGATGGCCGCGGCCACCCTTCTCGCTGCTTCCAGCAGCACATCTGCCTGCTCCGCCCCCGGAGATTCCCATCGCAGGTAGCCAAAATACGGGCCTTTCCAGAACCCGGCAGCCGTTCCCGTCCAGAAACCTCCTTGCCCCACATCCACAGAGTCACCATCGAACAGGTGTGAGTAGATGCCATACGCCTCGGCCGGACTGCCAAACTGAAACAGCTCCACCAGAAACGTTCGTCCCTCGCGGCTCTGGTACCTCCGGACAAACAAACGCCGGTAGTCGTACTGCTTGTAGATCTCGGCAGCACCATCCATGTAATCGTAGATGCCGGTTTCATCGTAAACTTTCCCCCTGTCCACGGCCGTAAACGGGCCCACGGTGGTGGGAGTCAGGTTCCGGAGCGCCGTCCCTGGCTGCCGGCCACAGGCGACAAATCCTGCTAACCAGATCCCCGCTGCAAACACCATCCATTTCATGGCTAATTCCTCCCCACTGCATCCCAGCGCTATTTTCGACCCTCAGTTCGATTCTGCAACTTCCGGTAACATTCCTGCACTTTGGGGGGCTTCCCCAGGTACTCCGCCGCGGTTACCAAGCGGCGGTTCAGTTCCGCAGCCCGATGCCACACCGCCGCCGTCCGTTCCCGGAAACGCGGTTCCCGCGGCAGGTGATGGTCGTAAATGATCCATTCCGTATGCGTCTTCTCCAGAATCCGCAAAGCATTACGTATGGTCCGCTGAAGTGTGGTCCGGGTTACCAGATAGCCATACATGTAGGTCATGGGTCCATCCAGAATAAGGACATCCGGGTCCTCGCGGACAATCCATTCGGCATAATCCTCAATTACGGGACCATTGATATCACTGGAATGGATCAGCTTCCGGCCTCCGTGCTCCACGACCGTGGCAAACACCCAGCCCAGGCGGGAATAGTCCACCCCGTGAAACAACGGCCCGGTAAAGCGGATTCTGGTTTCTCCCATGCAGATCTGCTTTCCCTCTGCGAAACGGATTTCTACACCGCCCAGATCCATCTCCGGCAGCCAGGAAAGCTGCTGCCACCATTCTGTCATTTTCCAGAACCACTGTTTTCCTTTATTCAGAAGTTCCCTCCGGCGACGGTTGTAATCACCGAAATCCTGAGTCCGGGCCAGTTCCAGGTTTTCGAATGGATCGGCAAACGCCCGGGCAGCATTTACCCCGAAGGGCCGCATCCTCCCGTCACCAAACCAATCTACCAGCCGCTTCCAGAATCTTTCCGCCCGTTCCCGCTGCGACTCGTTGATGTATGCGTTCGGATTTTTGATCCAGACCTTTTTTCCCTGCAGGGCTTCCACGTCTTCGGGCAGGAAGTGATCATGGTGGTAATGCGAAATAACAATCAGATCCGCTTCCCGCATGGCTGCCAGAATGGCCTTCCTGGCCAGTGTCCGAAGCAGCTTTTTCTGCCGCTCGCTGGCGGGAAATCCCGGTTGCATGGCCGCGCAGCCGGGATCAATGAGCACCGTGACATCGGGAGTGCGCACCAGGGTGCAGGCACTTTTGGCCCCCATGGAATCAAACCAGATTGGTCTGAACTCCAGCATGCACTCCCTCGCGCCCAAACTCCAGTATGAAACACTCCCGCATGGGCTGCACGGCCCAGGAGGTGCTGCGGTTCTGCGGCCTCCGTTCTTATTTCTTCCACTTCACCAGACCGGCCTGTACCAGATCCTCAAGGTAACGGGCCACATCCTCCAGTGCTACGGGCCGGAACTCAGCACTCAGAGCATCCCGGATCTCCTTCACCGTACGCTTTCCATCAATAAAATTTACCAGCTCGAACCGCATGTTGCCAGAGAAGGGAAATTTGCTCGAACGGTACCAGCGGGCGCGGTTCGCTGGCAGTTTGCTTTCCGGAAGATCAAATGCCAGCGGCCCGCGTGTAAGGCGCACCGGAATCCGATCATCGTCCTGAAACTTCGCCTTCCGGTCTTTTTTCGCGTAGGCGCGGAGGTCCTTCATATAAAGCTCCCCTGTCCGTTTCAGATGACCGGACAGCCGGCCAACTAGCTCGCGCGTGGCCCGGGAATTTTCGAATTTCAGAACCGAACGGAGCACCTGCTGTTCCCACCGGACATGATGAAGCAATTTGTTCTGCGCTTCTTGCAGCGAATACCCTGGTTCCGCCCGGGTCAGAGCTTTCAGAATGGAACGCTGGACCCCAGCCAGACGCTGAACAGCATTCCCGTACGCCAGATAGACGGCATCCCGGGCCTGTTCCGGCGTTAAATTGGCCAGGTACCACAACGCCCCCAGGGCGATTATTTCCGTCCGCTCAAGCTCCACCGGATCTACCCGCTCAGGAACATCGTCGGAAGTATGGTGGGTGTAATCCGGGCTGTGCCCGATCATCATGCATGGGATCTTCCGGTCGATCAGCATCATGTGATCGCTGCCACCGCCATAGGGTGCCACCCTGAAATTGAATGCTGTTTCGCTTCCCCTCGCTGTGCGAATGGTCATCCGATCCACCATCCCCGCCATACTGGCCACCACATCGTTCAGAATAGAAGGAATGGAAGAAGGCGTCCGGGTCAGAATCATCTTCGAATGCAGCAATTCCAGATGCTCTCCAACCATATCCAGGTTTAACCCGGCCAGGTAGGTGCCTCCCAGATCAGGTCCTTTGAATTCCGGGTGTTTATCCAGATAGGCCATGGTTCCGTGCCATTCCGGGACCCAGAGAAAAAGAAACGACCGTTTGGGCGGAGGTAGCTTTCGCCCATCAATCAAGCGCTTGAGGGTGATGGCAATATCCAGCATGGCAGCCGAACCGCTGGCGTTGTCATTGGCCGCTTCTTTTGGATGGTCCAGATGGGCGCAAAAAACCAGAGTTTCCTCGGGCCTCTGCTGTCCCTGAATCCGGGCGACCACAACGTCCATAAAAAACGGGTAAAGGCCTTTCCCGCGAACCCGGCCGTGCAGAACAACCCGCTTCCCGCTTTCCAGCATCCGGCGCAGCATTTCACCCTGGCGGTAGCTGATATTGAAACCAAAGGTTACCCGTTCCACTTCTTCTGGTCTGGGCCACATGCCCGTGTAGGCCAGCATATCAGGCCGCCGTTTGGCCCGTTCATCATTCAAGTAGCACACCACCGCCCTTGCGCCGAATTTAAGAACCGCTTTCCGGTGCACCTCTCCCCCGTATCCGGTGGCAAGGACAAATTTTCCTCGCACATCTTTACCCGTGTAATCCTCATCCCGGGTGCCCGTACCCACCCACACCAGTTCGGCCGTTACGTCTCCAGGATTGGAGTAGGTGATCAGACTCATGGCCACATCCGGATAGCGCACCAGAAGCCGGGCTTCCGGCTCCACCATCCACAGCTCTGCCTCTTCCATCGACCACCCAGAAGGTGACTGCCACGTCTGGTAATGGATTTTCCCATCGGAGGGATAGGATTCCATAAATGCATCTTTGTCGGAAAAACCTGCTTTCCGGAGCTGCTGGAGGACATATTCTGCTGCCTGCCGGTACCCCGGCGAAGCTTGCACCCGGTGAAATCGGGTAATGCGGATCACGTGTTCTTTGGCCCGTTCGCCGCTCAATTCCTCAAGCAACAGACGCTGTAAATCCCGGGAAAGCAAATCCTGTGAAAAAAGCGGCACAGGTATCAGAATCAACAGGAGAACCGGCAAAAACCGTTTCATGTCACCCCTCCCGTTTATGTCTGTTTCCTTTTCACGTTGCAGATCATCATACTTTTTGAGAGTTTACACATTCGCCGGGCAAGAGTCAAGCAGAAACCGGAACTCAGCGGCAGGATTCTGTTGACTTTTTCGGAGGAATTGGCTATAGAAGCATGATAGAACAAAACGGGAGGAGAACAGTATGGAAAAGGTCATCATCTGGCACAACCCGCGCTGCAGGAAAAGCCGCGAAGGGCTGGAATACCTGAAAGGCAAAGGGATCGAATTTGAAATCTTCGAATATCTGAAAGAAGGGTTTCAGCCGGAGGAACTGGCCAGGATTATCCGCAATTCCGGCCAACCATTGAAGGAATTCATCCGAACAAATGAAAAGGAATACAGAGAACTCGGATTGAAAGGGCGTGAACTGACTGTGGAGGAATTTGCCGCCATCGCCAGCAAGTATCCTAAACTGCTTCAGCGTCCCATTGTTGTACGCGGCAACCGTGCAGTGCTTGCGCGTCCCCCCGAAAAAATAGACGAAATCCTATAAAGGGGTTTGAATTCCATAACTGTTCAAACTGGCGTCTGATCGGTGGGAGGGAGGAGCAATGGATTTTGCCGAAGCTCTGGCGCTTTTTGAACAGCTGTCAAAAACCCGCCAGCGTGATCTGCTGGAGGATGTTCTGGAATCCTCGGTACGCTATGCGCGGATCCGCACGGACCGGTACCTGGCAGATCTGGATCGTCGGCGCGAGATGGATGAATCCCGCACCCGGGCGCACAACGCCCTCATTGATGCTTTCAACATTCTGGGCCGGAATATGAAAAAACAGGGCGAAGATGCTTCCTGGTGGGAGCAACTTGGGCAAAACCGCCAGCGGATCGGAGATTTTGCCTGCTATATCCACTGCATCCTGGGCCTGAAAGCAGCCTGACCCGGAGGGAAAACGGCAGCACAACCCTCAGGGTCCGCCAGATGTTGACCGGCAAATCTTTAGTAACACAAGCCGCGGTTTGCGCTACAGCAAGCTGAGCAGCATAGAGTTTCACAAAGAGGCAACAGAGGACACAGAGGGATCTGTGGCTAATCCACATCCACCCGGTTTATCTGCTGCAACTTTCTCTTATGTGCACTCAGATAATCTCTGTGTGCCTCTGGGCAAATGCGTTCAGGCACAGAAACAAAATACTTCTCTTTTTTAGAATTTGTAAAAGAACGTGAGTCTGGGAATCAGGTCACTCCCGGGCTGGGAGCCGTCCGGCCGTTTTTCGTATATTACCCATTCCACATTGGGCATTAAGTGGATTCCGGGCGCAAATGCGTA
>Ga0209426_1001703_pt1 | contig 12265 bp, 17 predicted proteins | sample Deesub1362B_J571_FD_187697 | JGI IMG/M metagenome (GOLD analysis project Ga0209426, IMG submission 187697) | Deep oceanic, basalt-hosted subsurface ecosystem from Juan de Fuca Ridge flank, Pacific Ocean, CORK Borehole 1362B_J2.571 (SPAdes)... ...
TCTGGTCCTCCTCCGTCATCTCGCGAGTAGCGTCGGTTGCCTCCCCCCCGGCGGGCTGCCATCGGGCCTCGACGCGGACCGAACGGGGGGGAACCTCCACCAGGGGCTCCACCGCCACCACCGGCGTCCCGACGAGCGTCAGCCCAGCCTCCTGGGCCAGACGGGCCACGTGTTCGGCTAAATCCTCAGCCAGGGAGGGCCGACGAGCGATGAGAAGCCCGAAGTCTTTCGGGTGGAGATAGATCCAGTAATGGGTCGGTGCCAGGGACGTTCCATCCGGCGCGCGGACCTGGTGGTCCTCCATCGCGCGGGCCAGGTGCGTGGCAACCTCCAGGGGATGGAGGTACCCGGCGAAGAGCCGGGCGAACGTCCCTTCCACCAATCGCTCCGCCAGCGCCTCGAAGCGGTCGATGCGGTTCATAGCGGGGGGGATTATATCCCGGGAGGGAGGAGAGGACAAGTTAAGACAGCCCCTCACGGCCACACCGGCTTCAGCCGCTCCAGGTTGCCCGGCCCCGGATACCACGGCGGGCAGGTGTCGGTGACCATACACGGGTCCCGCAGCACCGACTGGATCTCGATTACCGGCACCGGCACCGCGTCCCCCGTGTGTGTGTACTGATGGCCTGGGCACCACGGACCCTCACCGATGGTCGTCACCGCGTAGGAGGTGTAGTACCAGGTGGGGCTGCCGTAGTCCCGCAGGTCGATGGGGTACCACCCCTCGAAGTGGCGCACCCAGTCGTACACCACCTGCCGCTGCTTCCCCCACCACTCCGTCTGCGGGTCGTTATACACCCCCACGCAGATCCCCTCCGGCGGATCCCCACAACTCCGCCACTCCACGTCCGGGTACTGCGAGGGGTCGAAGTCGGTGCACTGGCACTCGCTCCATTCCGTCCCCACTCGCTCGTACCGCTCGTACTCCACCGCCCACTCCGCCGCCCAGGTGGTGTAGACCCGCACCTGGTAGGCGGGCATGTCCCACGTGTCGGGGACCTGCTCGCAGCAGCCCGTGCTCCGCTGCGCCGGACCACACACCTCCTCCGGCGGCAGGAACCTCGGCCCGTTGTGGGGCTTGCCCCAGGAGGAGGTCTCGTAGATGTGGGTCACCTCGTTGGCCCAGCACACCTCATCCTGGATCCGCCCGTATCCGTAGTCCTCTCCGACGTTCCACTCCCGCTCGTCGAAGTCCCAGCAGACGGGCGGCACCCCTCCCAGGTCGTTGGGATGGGGCCGGTCGTTCCGCGCCCGCCGCCAGCGCAGGCCGATCCGGTAGTTGCGGATGTCCCCCGGCTGCGGCTCTTCCCCCTCCTCCCGCGTCGGGAAGGCAACGGCGTCGGACCAGCACCCCTCCTCGTTGCCCGGCCCGTGGGGGGCGCAGAGTTCCGGCGGGGTGAAGGAGGGATCGTCGAGGAGCGTCAGCCGCCCCGGCTCCCCCGAGTCGAACGGCTCCGGCAGGGGAGCGCCCATCGCCACCAGCCAGCGGGGGAAGGGCCACATCTTCACCCGATGGGGCGGCACGCGGGCGGAGACCCACAGGTAATAGCCCCAGTCGAAGCCTCGGCCTTCGTCGCCGGGGCAGTTGAAGGAGATCCCGTCACCGCCCGGTTCCGGCGTGCAGGGTGGCTCCGGTGCGTCTGGTTCGTTTGGCTCCGGTGGGCTTTCGCAGGTAGCGGCGTCGGCGATGCAGGACCAGGTGGCAAGCCACCGGTTGCCGTTCTCGTCGGTGACGACACAGAAGTTATCGGCATAGCCGGAGGGGCAGTGCGGCCAGGGGACGCAGGTATAGCAGACCATCCCTGGCTCCGGGGTGGGCTCGCCGCCTCCGCCGCCACCGCCCGGCGGTTCGGTCGGTTCCGGGGTGGGACCACCGCCGCCGCCCGGCGGCTCGGTGGGTTCCGGGGTGGGCTCGCCTCCGCCGCCACCCCCGCCGCCGGGGGGTTCCTCCGTCGGCGGTGCGCCGCCGCCGCACCAGGCGTCACAACGGGCCAGGCCATCTCGGATGGAACACGAGGAACACCCGGGAATCCCACAAGCATTTCCACACGGTTGTTGGCGCAGTTTATCCGCCGTGGCAGGCATAGCCTTGAGCGACATTATGAGCAGAATGAGCAACACGGACGCGGTGAGGAGAAGCCACGTGCGTTTGTTCATATCTCCCTCCTCATTGGGGAGGAACGAAATCCAGGAACTCGTATCGCTTCCAATGACCGCTGGCTGGATCGTAGCGCATACGGATCAGCCCCAAGCCGCTGTTGTCACGATGCTCTTGGCTGATCAATTCACCGGTCCTCGGGTCGTACTGACTGACCACTCCGTTCTGACACACGACACCAAGAGTACATTCTAAACCGTCAGGAGTGAAATCCTGAACCTGGAGAATGCAAACTTCCCATTCGGCGAAGAAGATAGGTTCCTCTCCGCTTCGCATTTTCTCTATCAGGCGGAGGGCACCTTCGAGTTCCGGTCCACTATTCCATTCACGTCGTGCTTCCTCAAGCGCGTCGTAGTCTGGCGGACGGGTATCGACCAAGAAACGCCGACCTGCCTCGTAGTCGGCGTTGTATGCTTCCTTTACCATTTCAATGACCTCCTCCGGCGGCCACCAGTTGCCGTCCTCGTCCTGGGTCATCTCATCCGTCCACCAGGCGGGATGGGCCGGAACCGGGCCGGGGGTAGCCGTCGGTGTCGGTGTCGGTGGTATCGGCGTCGGGGAGGGCGGGAGGGTCGGCGTGGGTGTCCACCACGGCTCCCCGGAAGCGTGGCGGTTGCCAAAGGCCATCGCAGCGGCGACGATCCCCAGGACCACCACCAGCACGGCTACACCGATGAAGAACCAGGCCAGCGGGGTCAGCCGCTTGTACCAGGGCCGCTTCTTGGGGGAAACGCGGAAGGTCGGCTTGTAGTCAGACATCTTCCTTCACCTCCTCAACGTTGAAGTCGGGCGATAGCACCACCTCCAGCCGTTCGGAAGCCGCCAACACGCGCAGGGCGAAGCGAATGGCAGCCGCATCGGTCTCCAACTGCCACCGCGAACGAATGGCACGAATGGCTGCGCGGTCCTCCTTGCCCAGCCAGACGGTGGTACGCCGCCTTTCTCCTTGACCGGGGACTTTGCGTTTGGGCATCGCGTCTATAGTATAGCATAAATGCCATACTCTTGTCAAGCCGACCTCACTCCCCCCGACCCTCGACCCCGTGGGCCGCCTCCGCCACCCCCATCACCGGCCGGGTGATGCGGGGGATACCCAGGAAAGCGTCCAGGAACGGGGTCCGTATGCTCACTCGCCCCTCCACCACCACCAGGTTCCGCCGCGCCACGTACACCCGGTCCACCCGGAACGCGCCACCCGTCAGGTCGTCGGCCACCATCTGCGCCACCGCCAGTGCCTCCGGCCGCACCGCCACCACCTGGTGGTGCTCCAGGTAGCCCACGTCCACCAACTTCGCCGCCTCCTGCGCCCCCAGGTCCGCCGCGTCCTGGGCGATGGCCGTCCCCGCCGCCGCGTTCCCCAGGTCGTGGGCGATCCCCAGGACCAGCAGGAGCAGCGGCAGGAGGATGAGGAACATCACCACGAAGGACTGGCCTCGCTCGTCGGTCAGGAGCCGGTCTCTCTCACGGATCCTTGATCTGCACCTCGATTTCATCCGGGATCACCTCCACGCCGGCCCGTCGGACGGCCCAGTCCAGCGCCTCCAGCACCCGCTCTTCCTCCAACCCCAATCGCTCGGCCAGAGAATGGGCCAGATCAGCCCGGGCGTCGTCCAGCCGTCCCCGCCACCCCCCTTTTGTCTCGATCAAGACGTTCAGTATGGCAGCCACCGGCCGGGCGATGAGGGGGTTGAAGACCACCGCGATGGGCTCATCCTGCCCGTCCACCAGGCAGGCCGCCGTCCGGTAGAGATAGTCGGAAGGCAGACGTTGCCAGGAAAGTTTTATCTGCCCCATCTCGCCTTGTACGGCTCGATACGCAACGCCACCCGCGCCCGCAGGCGCACGGCGTCGCGGGGGTAAAACCAACCGACCAGCGGCACGCTGGAGACATCGACGCTGTACCCCGTCTCACAGACGAAGACCCGCCCCCGGCCCCACACATCGGCAGCGTAGGCCCGCACCGCCAGCCCTTCCGGGTCGATCCCACCCCCCATCCCGGCCAGGGCCGTCTCCACTCCGGTCTGCTCCGCCTGCAACAGTCCCCGCCCTGCCGCCAGGGTCTCCACCCCGGCGCGGGCGCAGTTGCGGGCTGCCGCCGCCACCAGCACCTTCACCGGCTGGACGTGAGCGACGAAGGTGGTCACCCCCAGCATCAGGACCAGCAGGAGGACGATCAAGATGAAGCCGACCAGTTCGTCCATCGCCCACCTCCCCCGCTCCTACTCCCACATGTCCGGCGGGCCGGGGTAGAAGTCCTCCAGCCGTTGGTAGGACCCGGCTCCCAGGGGGGCGGTGTTCCCGAACAGGGCCCGTATCGCGCCCTCGATCCGCACCCGAAGAGACCGGCGGCCCGCCTCCGGCCGGACGGAGACGGCCTGGGGGGCCAGGCCGGGCTCGATCCCCCACCAGGCAGAGAGGTCGAACCCGGCCTGGACGGTCCCCTGGTGAGGTCCCAGGGCGGCCCGCGCCGCGACCAGCGCCGCGTTGTGGGCGCTCAGCACCGCCCCGGCCCGCCGCACGGAGACGACGCCGGTGAGGACGACGGCGAAGACCAGCACCCAAAAGAGGAACTGGCCCACCGTCCATTCCACCGTTCTTTCCATCGGCTACTGCCCCCAGTCCAGCGGCACGCTCTCGATCTGTGATCCGGTTCGCTCGGCCAGGCCGAGGATCCGGGGACCCAGGATAGCAGCGACGGCGACAGCCAGGCCCACGGCCACGGCGGCCAGGATGACCGCGACAGCGATCTTGCCGAGTTGCCCTTCCTCACCGTACAAGACCTCCCGGACGGCCAGCCGGTCCTTCAGAGCGATCCACTCGGCTTTCCCACGGCAGTACAGGTACAACAGCCGCTCCTTCATCGCTTCACCTCCTCAACAACGTGTTTGTGCACAACCGTCACGACCACCCAACTCAAATGTTTGCGTGCAAACATTCACCTCGCTACGCCTCACCTCCTCTCCGCCAGGTCAACGATCTTCTCTCGTTATCAGCCGCCGGATCTTTTCTTCGATGTCCGGTCGCAGGCCCGGCGGCGGAAACAGCAACCGGAGTAACAGCAGAGCCACAGCCTGCACCATCAGGATGATTGGCGACGGAAGATACTACGGGTGTCTTGACTGCCCCTTTTTCCCCGCCTGTCAACGTCCTGGTCATCTTTACCTCGCAAACCAACTTTACAGCCCACCCAGGCTGACCACCACCGTCCACAAGGCCGGTCCTGCGATGAGCAGGAACATCACGATGAGGGTAGTGAAGGCAACTACATAGGTCATCTGTTGCGTGTTTTCCTGCCCCTGCTGCCGCAGGAGCCGCCGCTGCTCGTGCTGGGCGGCCGCCGCGTGGGTCTCCAGGACCGGGGCCAACTCCCCACCCTCCGTCAGCACCGCCAGCAGGTCGGCACAGAGGTTGACCAGCGGCTCGCACAGCCGGTTGTGCTCCATCACCGCCCGCAGCCCCCGCTCCAGGTCCGCCGTGATGTCGTGGACCACCAGGGCGCGGTGCAGTTCCTTGACGAACGGGCCGCCCGGCCGGGAGGTGATGTACCGCAGCGCGGAGACGAAGGTCCGCCCCGAGCGGACGTACACTCGCAGTTCCGGCACCTTGTACCCCATCTCCAACACGATCTGCCGCCGCCGCCGATCTGCCGCTTCCGCCACCTGGGCATCGGGATCGAAGAACCCTGCCACCCCAGCCAGCAGGCCCAGGGATGCCGAGATTGGAGGTAGGTGAACGGCCACGGAGAGCAGACCCAGGAACAGCACCCCGCCCAGGCCGAGGACGAGCCCTCGGAAGACCTTGGCCGCCCACATCGTCTCCAGGTTCCAGAAGGGGGCGTCCGGGTTGGGCGGGGCCGGTTCCCCCGGCCCCCAGTACCAATCGGCCTGCTTGAGCAGGGCCAGGTAGCGGGTGTTGATCCCCGCGGTCCCCTCCCGGCCCATCAGTGCGTCGGCCAACCCCTGGAGGGTGGGCATCAGGAAGCCCAACCCCCTGGCCTCTTTCAGTTGGAGTTGCTCGGGCAGGACCCGCTCCTCGGCTTGGGCGCGGACCCCCCGCCGTCGGGGCAGGGTGAAAGCCCCGAACACGGCCAGGAAACTCAACGCGGCCAGGAACCCCAGCAGGACCTCCATCTCACACCCCCTGTCTCACAGTCGGGCGGGCTGCCCCTGCCCGGGTAGCCCCCTTCACCTCCCGCCCCCGCTCCACGGCCACCCGCTCCACGATCAGCCCCCGCCCGGCGGTCCGGTGGGCGTGGACGTAGGCGACGACGGTGAGGACCGCAGCGACCGCCGCCACCGCCTGCCCCACCGGGGTCTGGAAGAACTCCGTCCCGTAGCCGACCCCGCCGGTGAGGATCGTCGCCAGCCGGACCAGGGCTGTCACTCCCCACGGCCCGACAACGCCCCACATTACCTCGGTACGGGATCCCTTCTGCATGTCGATGGTCTCCTCGTAGATCACCGCCATCTCCCGGGTCGCGTCGGCGTGGCGGGCCAGCATCCCGGAGACCTCCCCGCCGGCTTCCTCGGCGACGATGAGGGCGGTCGCCAGGGCGTCGAAGACGGGCGACTCCCGCCGGTCAGCCACCTTTTGGAGGGCGGCGACCAGCGGCTCCCCGCTGCGCACCGCCCGCCGGATCTCGGCGAAGTCCTCCGCCACCTCCCCCTGGCCGTAGGTCGCCACCGCCTCCAGCGCCCGGTTCATCGACGGCTTGATCCGCCAGGAATTGACGATGGTGTCCGCCGCCGAGGCCAGCGCCTTGTGGTACCGGTTCAGCCGTTCGTTCCGCTCGTCCTCCAGGCGGGACCAGACGAAGAAGAAGCCCGCGGCCAACCCGACGGGGAAGACCAGGAAGGCCCCCGTCGCCAGCCACATCACCGCGCCGAAGACGGCCCCGTAGGCCAGGGAGCGGGCGATGTAGGTAGAGGCTTTCACCCCCAACTTTGCCCGGTCGAGCCGGACCTGGATGCCGGGCAGCAGCGTCTCCGGCTGGGCGCGGACCACCCGCCGGGGCCGGAGGGCGAAGGCCAGGAAGACCGTCAGCACCGCCCCGCCGGCCAGCAGTCCCATCAACAGCGCGATCAGCCACTCCTGGCTCATCTGTCACCTCCCTCACCACGTCCACTCGGAGCCGCCCCTTGCTGCATTCTCGCTCCCGTCTGCTCCCACCAACGTTTTCCGCAACTGCTCTCGAAGCCGCCAGATCTCCTCCCCCTTCGTGTGTTTGTACTCCACGTCACTGTTGGACCGGTACACCGCGTCGGCGTAGGCTTCCAGGGCCTCGATAACGGTCTGGAGGTCCTTCGGTGTGAGACCGATTTGCAGCGCGTTGTCATTCATCGGTGTCCCACTCCTCATCATCGTCTTCGTCCCACAGAAGATTCTCAAGAACGTCTCCCGGGTCCTCCTCCAGTTGCCTTGCCAGGTCTTCCCTGTTCTCTCCACCGTCTCCGGCAAGGCCCCTTCCCTGTTCCTCACCGTTGTCGGAGACGGAATCCCAAACCACGCTGTTCAACCGGTCGATCCAGTCCCACAACACGTCCGCCGCTGCCCGTTTTTGCTGCGGGAGCATACTGCCCCGGTAGATCTGGTCCACGGCGCTCTCAAGCGCATCGACCAACCGCTGCAACTCGTCTCGGTCGAAGGCCAGGTAGATCTCGTCTCGCTCGCGGGACACAACGCGCATACTCATTCCTCCTCGTCTTCCCGGGCCAGGCCAAGGGCGTAAGAGGCCAAGTCCGCTTCCGCCAATGCCCGGTCCTCGTCCTCCGGCCAGAACTCCACCCGTTTGATGGAGCCGTTTGGGTAGTAGTCGATTGCTCTCACGCGGGGGCAGAAGCCATTGTGGAACACCCAATGGTGCACCGAGGGCCGGCTGCACCAGGGGCATGCCCCCGGCGGGAGGACCTGCACAACTGTCGTCGATTCGCCGGACAACGTACCGTTGGTTGCCGGAGGATACGGGTCGCCGACGGTGTAGCCCTCGGGATCGCCGGTCGCCGTGCTCCCGAACCTCACTTCCCGGATCCCCGCCGTGATCTCGCCCATCACCATTCCTCCCCTGCTCTCTGTGCTACCTCCGCCCGGAAATCATACCCGGCCCGCTCCAGGAGCCGCTTTCGCAGCCGCTCCGAGGGGAAGTTCCCCGTCCACCGCAGGGTTTCTCCATCCCACTCCCACAGCGGCTCGACCACGATCTCCTCCCCCTCCAGCCGGTCCCGCACCTCCCCGACCCCCGTCACCCGCCGCGTCTCCGACCCGTCGGGCAGACGGATCCGCGTCAGGTGGACCACCAGGTGCAGGGCGGTGGCGATGTTGAGGCGGATCGCACGCAGGGGCAGGTTGGGCTTCCCCTCCTGCACCAGCGTCTCGATGCGGGTCAGCGTCGCCCACACGTCGTCGGCGTGGACGGTGAACATCACCCCCTCGTGGCCGGTGTTGGCCGCCGTCAGGATGGCCGCCATCTCCGGCCCCCGCGCCTCCCCCAGCCAGATCCGGTCCGGCTTCATCCGCAGCGCGTGCCGCACCAGGTCGGCCATCGTCACCGCTTCCACCCCCTCCGCCGCCTCGCGGGTGACCAACTGCACCCAGTTCTCCACCGGCACCTGCAACTCCGGCGTGTCCTCGATGGTGATCACCCGCTCGTCCGGCTCCAGGACCGACCCGCAGGCGTTGAGGAAGGTGGTCTTGCCCGAGGCGGTGCCGCCGCTCACCACGACGTTCAGCCGCGCCCGCACCGCCGCCGCGATGAACCCGGCCACCTCCGGCGGCATCGTCCCCAGCCGGACCATCTCCTCCAGGGTCTTCGCCACCGGCCGGAACCGCCGGATGGTCACCACCAGGTTATCCCGGTTCGCCACCAGCGGCGGCATAATGCCGTGGAACCGGCTCCCGTCCTCCAGCCTTCCGTCGGCCCAGGGGGTCTTGGTGGAGAGGCCCCGGTGGCCCCCGGCCCGGTCCAGTTTCCGGTTGAAGAACCGGCGCAGTTCGGCCGCGTCGGTGAACCGGAGGGAGGTCCGCTCCTTGGGCCTCCCCGCCCGCACCACCCAGATTTCGTCGGGGCCGTTGATGAAGATCTCCTCCACCGCCTCGTCGGCCATCAGTTCCGCCAGCGGCCCCCAGCCCAGCACGTCGTCCACCACCCGCTTCGCCACCACCTCCGGCTCGGCGGGGAGGCGGGGCAGGCCCCGCGAAGCGCAGGAAGAGGCGTAGTCCCGGGCCACCTCCAGCGCCAGGTCGTAGACCAGATGCTCCTCCTCCTCACCGGGGTGGTCCAGTTGGGCGGTGGTGAGCAGGTTCCCGGCGCGGATCCGCTCCCGCACCGTCTCCAGGACGTAGGCGTAGGGGTCGCCGACCTCCTCCGCCTTCGCCGCCTGCATCACCTCGTAGAAGGACGGAACCGGCTCTGACGAAGGCGAGCCACCGTTCGCCTCTACGTCCTCCGGCTCGTCCCCCCAGTTCCAGAAGTCGCTCAGCGGGTCTCGGCCCACTCCGTCACCTCCTCCCGGTGTTTGCTACGACTCCCGCACGAACGCCCGCTTCAGCCCGGCGAACAGCCCCAGGCCCCGCTTCCGCTTCTCGGCCAGGTAGGGGAGGTAGTAGGCCGCCAACTCCCGCACCGCATCCCCCAGCGGCCCTTCGTCCGTCAGCACGTAGGGGGTGTGGGTGTTCACCGCGTTCTCCGCCACCACCGCGTCGTGGGGGATGGTCGCCAACTTCGGCAGCCCCACCTCCTTGATGATCTCCTTCTCCGACAGCCCGAACTCCGGGTCGAACCGGGTGATCACCAACTTGAACTTCTCCAGACTGCCGAAGTGGTGCTTCAGCGGCTCCATCGCGTTGGCCGTATCGACCACCGCCGTCCACACCGGCGGCACCGTCACCAGCACCTCGTTGGCCGCCTCGATGGCCGCCCGGTGTAGGGGCCGCGTGAAGTCCTGCCCGATGTCGATGACCACGAAGGCGTACATCTGCCGCATCACCTCGATGATCCGCCGCCCCATCTGGTAGATCATCGCCCGGTTGCGGAACTCCTCCGCCCCCGCCTGGTGGGGGAAGTACAGCCCCGGCAGAAGGTCCAGTTGGGAATCCTCGTCCCACCGCACCAGGTAGTTCCGCAGCAGGACCGGGGTGATGAGGCTGTCGCCCCCCTGCGCCCAGCGGGAGGCCAGCCCCACCACCAGGTCGAACAGCCCCCGCTCCAGCAGGGGCCATCCGTGCCGCTCGGCGTGCTTCACGTTGGCGGTGAAGCCGAGCATCGTGTGGGCGTCCCCCTTCGCCATATCGAAGTCCAGCAGGACGGTCGGCTGGTTGCCCAGCGAGGCGTGGGAGAGGGCCACCGCCAGGTTGACCGCCAGGGTGGTCCGGGTGGACCCGCCTCCCTTCGGCACCCACACGGTGATCACCCGCTCCTTCCACGCCTGGAGGCGGCTGGAGGGGACGGGCCGGGCCTTCACCTCCCCCCGCTGCCGCTCCCGGTGGGCCTCCTCGACGGCCGCCCGGAGCAGTTGGACCACCCTGTTTCCCTGGTGGGCGTCCATCGGCAGGGTGACGTACCCCTTCGCCCCGTGGGCGACCATCGAGCGGCCGTCGTCGGAGGTGGCCTCCACCCAGCCGACCGTCGGGATGGGCCGGTCCACGTGGAGGAGGAGGTCCATGATCATCTGCGGCCGATAGCCGGTGACCTGAGGGCAGAGGAGCACCACGTCCGCCTCCAGGTTCACCGCGTCGTCGAAGACCCGCTGGGCGTCCTGGGCGGCGGAGAGGATGGTGATCCCCGTCCCCTCCAGGAACCGCTCCAACTGCTGGAGGTCGGAGTAATTGTAGAAGCCGACCACCAGGTTCAATTCCCGCTTCTCGCCGTTCCCGGTCATTTACACCTCCACTCCTGCATCGCCTCGGCGATACTCCACGGCTGTTCCTCAATCGCCCGAATGTGTTCTCCGATGGCTTCCACCGCACCTCCGTTTTTTACTTCGTTCCCTGATTGCCTAACGCGGTCCGCATTGCCATCTCCACGAGGTGGTCGGTCATCCCGGCAACCGTTCTTCCTGTGGCGCGGGCCATAACCCGCACCAGATCGGCCACGTCGGCCGGGACGTGGACGACAATTCGCTGCCTTCTCTTACCCTTCTCACCCCTCTTATGCCTCACCCTCATTTCCCCTCCTCCCACGGCGCAGGTCGGTCCTGGAAGAACCGATCCACAAAGTCGTCCCAGGTGAAGCCTTCGGTCGGCGTGCCGATGGGCCGGGCGTGGGCAGGCAGGTTGAGGACGCCGTTGTTGAGGGCGAAGGCCAGCACCTCCGCCTGCTCCCGGTCCACCTCCAGGTACAGCCGGATCACGTCTCCTGTGGGCGCGACGCCTCGCGCCCCTACCCCGGTCTCCTCCTTCGCTCCCGTGCCGTAGGAGAAACCGGCCGTCTGCACCACCTCCCGCTCCACCCGCAGCACCCGCACGTCGGGCAGGATCACCTTCGCCACCGGTAGATGCAGCGTCTCGGTGATCGCCCCACCCACCCACAGAGGCGCAATGCCTTGCGCCCCTACCTTGCCGGTAGGGGTCACCTGGCCCGTCTCCCGCACACCGACCTCCTCCGGCACCACGTACTCGTGGCTCATCTCCTGGGCCGCCACCCGCCCCAGGGTGAAGATCACATCCACGTAGTCTCCCGCCACGATGTAGTTCCCCACCTGGTCGGGCGAGACCGGGATGGGGAAGACCACGTGGTCGGGGTCGGAGACCAGCAGGCTCACCCGATGCTGCCATTCGTTGGGAGCCTCCGTCGCTACCTGGGCCTTGAACACCGGCGAGCCGGCGTGGACCGTCTCCAGCACCGGCAGGCCCATGTACTGCACGAACTCGTCGGCGGTGACCACCGCCTCCAGGAAGGCCGGGTCGGGGTCCCGGACCTCCGTCAGCCGGAACAACTGTGGGTCCAGGGGAGTCCCCGGCGGGATGTCGTCGATGGCGGCCGGCAGCGGGACGGGTGTTCCCCGCCCCATCCGGACCACCAGGATCACCGCCACGGCGACGATGGTCGCCCCGACGATTCCGATGATGAGAAGGGGCCAGCGAACACGGCTCATCGTTCACCTCCAGACGTAG
>Ga0209426_1001704_pt1 | contig 12264 bp, 13 predicted proteins | sample Deesub1362B_J571_FD_187697 | JGI IMG/M metagenome (GOLD analysis project Ga0209426, IMG submission 187697) | Deep oceanic, basalt-hosted subsurface ecosystem from Juan de Fuca Ridge flank, Pacific Ocean, CORK Borehole 1362B_J2.571 (SPAdes)... ...
CTTCTTCAAGTGCTAACTCTTTAACATCATCTGGTTCTAATAATCCTATGATTTCTGGTAAGGCATTACGTACCAATAACGGTTTTTTTTGCCAATATTCAGTTAAAAATTGTTCTGCGGTGATACCACCTAAAACATCTAAAGCGTGTGACATAGGATTAAAAGCCAAATCTACAAAAGATGTATATTGTCCTTTGAGTTGATTTTGGTTGCAAGCTTTGATGCGCATGATTGTTTTAACTCAGTAAGACGTGGGGTATGATCAAACTATTTAATCTTGATCAAACAGTTTTGTATTCATTCACAGCGTTTCAAAAACAAAGTATGCTAAAGACGCAATAAGGAGCATACATGTATCAAGTACTGGCAAGAAAATACCGTCCACGTAATTTCAATGAGTTAGTGGGGCAAAACCATGTTTCTCGCGCTTTAACAAGTGCATTAGAACGTGGTCGTTTGCATCATGCTTATTTATTTACAGGTACTCGTGGTGTCGGTAAAACCACGATTGCACGTATTTTAGCCAAGTGTTTGAATTGTGAGACAGGTGTGACTTCAACCCCTTGTGAAGTTTGCGCAACATGTCGAGCTGTGAACGAGGGCCGTTTTATTGATTTAATTGAAATTGATGCGGCATCAAGAACGAAAGTTGAAGATACACGTGAGTTGCTTGATAACGTTCCTTATGCACCAACACAAGGTCGTTTTAAAGTTTATCTTATCGATGAAGTGCATATGCTTTCGACGCATTCGTTTAATGCATTGTTAAAAACATTAGAAGAACCGCCAGAACATGTAAAATTTCTTTTTGCGACAACTGATCCGCAAAAATTACCAATTACGGTTATTTCTCGTTGTCTTCAGTTTACGCTCAGACCATTAGCTGTTGATGAGATCACAACGCATTTAACAACAATTTTAGATAAAGAAAGCATCAAAGCTGATCGTGATGCAATTTGGCAAATTGCTGAGTCTGCTCAAGGTTCTTTACGTGACGCATTATCTTTGACAGATCAAGCGATTGCGTATGGTCAGGGTGCTGTCCATCATCAAGATGTTAAAGAAATGCTTGGTCTAATTGATCGTACGATTATCTATGATCTGATTTTAGCCATTCATCAGAATCAACAAGCTCGTGTCAGTCAGCTATTATTGCAATTTAGACAGCAAGCCTTAGATGTATCATTGGTCTTAGATCAATTGGTTTCTACTTTGCATGAGTTGGCTTTATTACAATATCTGCCTGATTTGGCTCTGAAATACAGTGAAGAAATTAATCGAAAGATTTTACAACTTTCAAAATTAATTTCGGCGCAAGATTTACAACTTTATTATCAAATTGCATGTAAAGGTCGTTCAGATATTCAACTTGCTGTTACACAAGAGCAAGGTTTCGAAATGATTGTTCTACGTTTGCTCGCATTTAGACCGATGCAATTAAACGAAGTGACAGTCACGACAACCTCTGCCACGCAAATTTCGATAAATGAAACTCAACAGTTCTCAGAAAATGTAAAAGTAGAAAACCTACTTGCTGTTCAGTCAGAAGTGGTTAATGTCGAACCTGAACCTGAACCTGAACCTGAACCTGAACCTGAACCTGAACCTGAACCTGAACCTGAACCTGAACCTGAACCTGAACCTGAACCTGAACCAGTTGCAGAAAGTGGTGTCATGGTATTTGATGCTGCTGAAGGTCAGTTGATAGGGTTAGAAACGACATCGCCTTTAGAAAAACCTGTATCAAATTCAGGCTTAAGTGAAGCTGAAGATTTTCTTGTATTTCCAGTATCACCAGATGAAGTAGCACAAGATTCTTCAGTTTCAGATTTGGATATAAATACTCGAATAACTCATGATTTAGAATTGTTTGAAAATACACCGGTTGTTGAAGATGTTGAGCCTTACAACACAGTAATTGCCACAACAAAGCAGTCCCATGAAAATGAGCCAATATCTAATTTATCTCCTCAAGACATTTTAAAACTTAAAGAACAATCTCTAGAGGGAGAATGGAATTTAGAAAAGTGGGAATATTGGTTTAGAAATAGTGAATTGTCACCTGCTGTCCAAGAACTTGCACAGCATGGATTAATGACTGGTGAGATTAATGGCAAGTCTGTATTTCATATTCCTCAAGAATACGAGGGAATGCTAACTCAGCTTCAACATGCACTAGAAGATGCTTTGAAATCGCAATGGATCAATACGCAATTTTCTGTGCAATATAGGAAGATGGATTCCGTGACGCCTTTCGTTATGCAAGCGACACGAAAACAAAAAGCATTTGATCGGGCAGTGGAACTACTCAATCAAGAGCCTACAATTAAAAGTTTGATAGACACTTTTGATGCAGAGTTAGCCAATGTTCAGCTCAAGCCCTAATTCAGAAAGTAATAACTAAAGTAAAAAACCGCTTTAGTTATTAACTAATAAGTTGATATTGTTCAAGTACGTTTCTCATTTCTACTGAAATAGCCGTACTTTTTCTGCTTTTACGGTCAACGAATACGTGCACAAAATGTCCTTGGGCTGCTGCTTCATCCTGATTTTGTTTAAAAATTGCGAGTTCATATCTGAGCGATGAATTCCCAATTTTGCCAATCGCAACACCGACTTCAATCATTTCTGGGAAAGAAAGTTCCTGTTGAAAGCTACAGGCTGAATCCACAATCAAACCAATGATTTCACTATTATGGATATCGAATCCTGTTTTTTGGATCAGTAATGAATTGGCAGCGGTGTCAAAATAACTGTAATAAGTCACGTTATTGACGTGTCCATAAATATCATTGTCCGCCCAACGGGTTTGTATTGGGAAAAAGAACTTAAATTGGTCACGTCGTTTTAAAGTCGGTTTGCTCATGCATAAATCGCCTGATAAATATTGAGTGCATCTTGTTCAGTCATTTCTCTTGGATTGTTCTGCAAGAGTCTTGTTTGAAGCATCGCATCCTTGGCAAGTTGTGGAAGTTTAGCTTCTGGAATGTTCAATTCATTAAGTTTTAAGGTTAAACCGCTTTGGTCAAGATGGTTTTGCATATGATCGATAAACAGATCACATAGGCCATCCGTACAACCTGTACTACGAGGGTCGAGCAATTGCATTAATTCAGCATAGTGTTGCTTCGCATTAGGTGCATTGAATTTAAGTACTTCAACTAAAACTAAAGCATTTGTATGCCCATGTGATAAATGAAAATGTCCGCCCAATGGGTAGGCGAGTGCATGAACTGCACCGACTGGTGCGTTTGCAAATGCTTGTCCAGCAAGCATTGAGCCAACCAACATGTTTTGGCGTGCTTCCATATCTGAACCATCTTTTAGAACTTTGGCTAAATTTTGGTTGAGGAGTTTTAATGCGTTCTTTGCCAGCATATCTGCGTAGAAATTTTTCTTGATATTTGATGTATAAGCCTCTATAGCATGTACCATTGCATCAATACCTGTTGCCGCTGTGATGTGTGCAGGTAAACCTTGAGTGAATGTTGCATCCAAAATGGCAACATCTGCGTATAGGATTGGGGAAACAATGCCCATTTTTGTGGTAGCGCCAGTGGTCACAATAGAAATAGGTGTGACTTCAGAGCCTGTTCCAGCAGTGGTAGGTACAAGAATTAGTGCTAAACGTGGTGATTTTGCTTGGTTAATACCATATATCTCACCTAAATTCTGTTGTTGATTCGGATGTGCAAGTAAAGCGATGATTTTTGCGACATCCATGGAGCTACCGCCACCAAATCCGATCACAACATCTACTTTTTCTTGTCGAGCAAAATCCACAGCTTCTAACACGATATGTTCAGGGGGATCTGCTTGAATATCTGAATAGATGACAAAGTCCAGACCAAGTTGATCTAAAATGGTTAATATCGGTAAATGAAGTTTATGCTGTAACATGCCAGCATCAGTAACCAATAAAACTTTATGGTACTGATGTTGAGATAGAACATTTTTTAGCTCTTGTATTGAACCTAGCCCTGCAATGATGTTTGGGACAGTTTGAAATTGGAAATGGTTCATACATATATCCTTATTTTTTCATAATAAATACAACATTTTTATATGTGGTGGCTATAGGTTTCAGGACTTAAATAAATTAACATAAGACGCCTGTTAAAGTGTACCAATGAGGTGATTATGCCATCCAAAACGCCATATAAGGTGTTGTGTGTCTGTTTAGGAAATATTTGCCGCTCTCCAACAGCAGAAGCGATTCTCAGACATTATTGTGATGTGCATGGTTTAGATGTGATTGTCGATTCTGCTGGAACTAGCAATTACCATCCAAATAAAGCTCCAGATTTACGCAGCCAACAGCATGCAAGTAAACGCGGTTACGATCTATCGACTATACGTGCTAGACAAATTACATTGAATGATTTTCTTGATTTCGATTTGATCTTGGCAATGGATCATGAGAATTTCAAGGATGTGCAACATTTGAAGACTCATGCAATTTATCAGTTTGGTTCCAATCAAGTACGTTCAAAAATTGCATTAATGAGTGAGCATGATCCTGAATTTACACGGCAAGCTATACCTGATCCCTATTATGGGGGAGCGGAAGGCTTTGATCGCGTACTTAATCAGTGCGAATCAAGTAGTTTGGCTTGGGTCAATATTTTAAAAAATCAAATCAGTGCAGGGTAATAGGATTCAACACAATATGCATATACAAGAGCACATTCAGCTTAAATCATTGAATACCCTGAACTTAGATTCTACAGCATCACACTATGTGCAAATCAATCATGCCAATGAAGTCGTTGAAGCTTTAGATTTTGCTAAACAGAATAATCTCAATGTTTTAGTGTTATCTGGAGGGAGCAATATGTTGTTGCCTCAGTATATTCAAGCTCTTGTGCTGCACTTAAATATTCAAGGTGTTGAGGTTGTTCGTGAAGATAATCACACAGTTACTGTAAATGTTGGTGCAGGGCAGTCTTGGCATGATTTCGTTTTATATACAACAAAGCAGCAATGGTTTGGTTTACAAAATCTTGCATTAATTCCTGGGTTAGTTGGGGCCTCACCTGTACAAAATATTGGTGCTTATGGTGTTGAAGTTGGTGAATTTATTGAGTCTGTTCAAGTCTATGATCGTGAGTTAGAGCAATTCACCTCTATTTCCTCTGAAGATTGTAAATTCGCATATCGACATAGTATTTTTAAAGATTTTCCGAATCGTTATATCATCGTTGCTGTCACCTTTAAGCTATTGAAGCAAGCTGATTTAAAACTGAATTATGGTGATCTAAAACAAGCTGTTGGTGATGAACAAAGCGCTGAAAACTTGCAAAAGCAAGTTATCTTGATTCGACAAAGTAAGTTGCCTGATCCTAAAGAGTATCCAAATGTGGGGAGCTTTTTTAAGAATCCTGTTCTCAGTCAAATGAGCTTTGACAAAATTGCACAACAATTTCCAAACATTCCTCATTATCCACAAGCAAATGGTAGTGTTAAAGTTGCCGCTGGATGGTTGATCGATCAAACAGGTTGGAAAGGTAAACAATTAGGTTCTGTAGGAATGTTTCACAAACAAGCCTTAGTTTTAGTCAATTATGCTGATGCAACTTTGACTGATGTGAAAAATACATATAAAGCCGTGCAACATGATGTAAAGCAAAAATTCAGTATCAGTTTAGAACCTGAACCAGTGCTGTATGACGAGCAAGGTTTGATCCAACCACACGGTGAATGAGGAGAATATGGCGAAAGTACATTGGATGGTGAGTTTAGTACGAGTATTTACAATACTTTTTGTACTATTAGGCTGTTTTGTACTTTTTTTATATTCACCATTTTATTCTCAGTTAATTGTCAAAGGATTAAATTACTTTGTTCCTGTAGAAGTTAATCAAGTTGCAGCACAAAGCCAAAAATCTGCTGCGTTGAGTGAGCATGAAACTTTAGAGCCTGGTTCAGATCTATGGATTGCAAGACAAGCTTATTTAAAGCTTATGGAAAAGACCTTTCAATCAGAAAAGCCTGAGGATTTGGGTCTAATTCAAGCGCGTTATAAAGTGTTGCAACAGTTAATATTAGAAGAGCAAGAAAAAGAAAATGCTGAAGAACCCAAGCAGGAAATTCCTCTGTTAGCTCAGGCTGTATCATCGGTTCAAGAACAAGAAAGTTCTGCAAGCGCAGCAAGTACACCTTTTGATTTTTTGCAATCGGATACAGCCAATACCAAAATACAAATGGAAAAGTATTTAGACTTTTTACAAAGCTATCCTATTGATTTATCTCCTTCTGAGGATTCGGCTGAGCAAACAAATACAGATTTGCTCGAGTTGAAAAAAAATAAAGTTGAGACAAAGACTTCAAGAAATAGTTCTGAGCCTTATGCGATTGTTGTATTGGGTGGTGGATTGACACTAGGCGCAAATGGTAAAGATATTGTGGTAAATAATTACACACGTTTGCGCTTGGAAAAGACATTAGAAATAGAGAGAAAATATGATTTGCCGATTGTGCTGAGTGGTGTTGAAGCACCGTATATGCAAGCTTGGTTAAATGAACGAGGCATTGAAGCAAAATTACTTGAAAAAAGAAGTATGAATACCTGCGAAAACTCTCGGTTTAGTTCTTTGTTATTACAAAAAAAAGGCGGGGCACCAACGGTACTTTTGATCACGGATGAATACCACATGCCTCGCACACGTCGTTTATTTGCATTAAATGGTATTGAGACTGTTCCAGTGATTGCGCCTATGCCGACGCAATTAACGAATTGGCGTCCTAGTGAGCAAAATTATGATCATAGTCGACGAGCAAACTATGAGATGTTAGCTACAATTCGTGATATGTTGTTTGGCTCTAGTGATTGTCGGGAGATACCATAATGTCAAATATTCCATTTCTAAATCCCACGATCTTAAAGCAACTTGATTTACCTATTCCAAATAGAGAAACCACACCTCAGGTTCTTGAACCACTAGATTTGACAGTAAGTTTTGAACCAACTAAGCCATTACAAGCATATCGTAAGCTGTATGGTTTGCATTTGTTGGAGTGTGAGCATTGGCAAGGCTATGTAGAAATGCGATTGTTTCGTTTACATGTACAGGTCTTTCAACCCAAAATAGAAAAAATTCAGGGTACTGTGTGTTTATTACATGGTTATCTGGAACATAGTGGGATTTACCAACCGATTATCAAAGAAATCTTGGATCAAGGATTTAGTGTAATTACCTATGATCTTCCTGGTCACGGTTTAAGTAATGGTTCACCTGCTAGTATTCAGAACTTTGATCATTACCAACAGGTTCTTAATGCTGTTTATGACGCAGTTCATCATGCAAAACAATTGCCACGTCCGTGGTTAGGAATCGGGCAAAGTACTGGCGGTGCAATATGGATGCATCATCTATTAGAATTTGCCGAGCGACGTGAAGATCCAATAGTTGATCGTGTATTGTTATTATCACCATTAATACGTCCAGCGAAAACGGCTTGGTGGCATAACTCTGTTGGGTTAGGGATTATACGCCGTATAAAAAGCCAAGTACCTCGACACTTCCGTCGCAATAATCATAATCCTGAATTTTTGCGATTTGTTCGTTTAAAAGATCCATTGCAACCAAGAATGATGGGAATGGATTGGATTCTTGCGATGTCGAAATGGATGTTGGAAATGGAACAACGTCCAGCTTGTCGTATTCCTGTTTGGCTAGCACAGGGTGCGCTCGATCAAACTGTAGATTGGCGCTATAACATTGAATATATACGTCGTAAATTTAGACTACAAACCTTGTTGATGCTAGAAGAAGGTTCACATCAATTAATCAATGAACGTGCAGATATTCGTGCTGCACTAACAGGTTTAATTCCAGCTTTTTTACATGCTAAGCCAAATCATTATTATTACTAATATTTCTTTTTTACCAATGATTTAGATGATACAATTTTTAACAATATAAAAAATATGAAAATTTAAATCACAGGGGTATGCATGATAAGGGGTGCATCTTGGAGCTTCTTTAGCTCTATTCTTTTATGTTTTTCTACGTCTGTTTTTGCCCAAGATCTATACAAGTGTGTTTCTCCACAGGGCACAACTTATCAAAGTCATCCTTGTGCTGCGAAAACTACTCAAAAAACTGCGTGTATGGGCTCGATTTCAAATGGCTTTGAGCATGATTGTAGGAAGAGCGAGCTTCAGCGGCAACGCACAACTGAGAATGAAAGAAATGCCTACACTCAAGATTCTGCACTAAATAAAACTAAGGTAGCTATAGATCAGTCTTCTGAGTTTCAACGAGGCATTGTGCAATTTCCTGAATGTAAACAGCGAATAGATACCTTACAACGCTTAGCGCGTTATGCTGGTAGACAGATGCAGATCATCGAGAATAGTCGGCAGATGTATGCAGCAAGAATATGTACGGCTGAAGGTAGTATCTATATGAGTTGTAATGCAATCACAGACACATTACTCACCCAAAAAAGTTCAACGTGTCCATTCAAACGAACTTAAATATTTAGCAACAAATTTTTTGATACTAAGAATATGGGGATATGCAATGAAAGTTGTTTTTATTGTTATAGGGTTTATTTTTATAATTTTTTTTATGCTTAATCGTTGCTCTCATCAGGAGCTACCTGCAAATACTCAAGATTCAAATAATCCAATTGCGCAACGACAGGATATTCTAGACCAAATCGTTTTGTTGCAACCACTCAAACAATATGCCAGCAAAGATTATGAATCTATACAGCAAACGGCAAATGGTGTCGTAAATGTAAATGAGATTGAAGCAAGCGTGAGCAGTACATTGTGGTGGAAGCTTAGAGAAATTATAGAGAAAAAAGCAGATGATGAGGGGCAACGTTTATGGGCGAATGCTTATCTTCAACAACTGTATGATGCCAAACGGAAAGGCGATTGTTTCCCAATTTCATTCCCTTTATATAGTAAAACTTCACCGCAACAACGCAGAGCTTTATTAAGTCAGAACACTCAGCAGCGGTCTAGTGAAGCATTAACTTATATAATGACTCATAATGGAAAGCGTTCAGTTGTTGATCGTATGCAAGCGCCAGAGGCATGGTCTCAGGTTGCTGATAAACTTAGACAAGACTATGGTGCTGAAGCAGATTTAATCAATTCAGGTGAAACTGCTGAGGATAAGAATAAACAATGTGAAGTTGTGGTGAGGACTTTTGAATACATTCTTTCACTACCGCAAGAACAACAAGGTCCTGTGATACGCTGGTTTTTAGATAAGCATATTTCTGTAGGCATTTTTTAATAAGATTGTAGATAAAAATGATTAAAAATTTATTTCTTAAACAGACAAGTTTAAAGTTTCTAGCTGTTTTATTTATTCTTGTAGGATTGGTGGCATGTGGTAAAACAACGCATGAACCAAAGGTGGGGGAATATGGTGAAGCATTGGTTAATTCAGTGCGTCTGACATCTAGTGAACTAGAGCAGCTAAATCAAGCTGTTATTAATAAACCCAAAGATACGTTTGATCGTCCAAGTGTTGCTATTGGTTTTCTTGGGGAATCGAATAAGAATCCTTATCGGTTTGTGATAGTTGCTAAAGGTATTGCACCAAATGAAGGTGAGGTCAATTTAAAGTGGATAGGAGGAGTCCAGAGTGAAGCCTCCAATGGATATCAACCCCAAATCTTTCAATCAGATGATAAACATAAGTATGAGATGAATGAACCTGTACTGTTAATTGCCAGTTCAGATCCATTTTCCATCAGTGAACAGAGTAATGGTGTTCACTACGATGTTCATGCTGAATTGATGGAGGCATCGAATATTCAGTTTCAATCTGTAGAAGTTCAAATTTGGCAGGGTAAGGGTAGTCTTTATAGTTGGACGTATTATTTAAAATTCCTTGTAATTTTGATGATTCCAATTTTTGCCATATATCGATTAGTTAGCCGCTAAACTATATTCTTTAAACTAGAGCCACTCAAAAGAGTGGCTCAATTTCGTTAGAAGCTTTTTGCATTAGCCAATTTCCACATACGATAATAGAAATTCTCATCATCGTTTAAATCAGCTTGTAGCAATTCATTTTCTTTTAAGAAGAAATGAATCTGTGCATAATTTTTGATTTCACGATCATTCATACGCTGAGCGAGATGATGTGCTTTGATATCTGATGGATGTTTGAGTCCTGCCGCAGCGATCATTTCTGATAATGCATGCAATGTATTTTTGTGGAAGTTAAACACTCTTTCAGCTTTACTTGGAACATCAATTGCCTTCTGGCGATCTTTATCTTGCGTTGCAACGCCGACTGGACATTGGTTGGTATGGCAACTTTGAGCTTGAATACAACCAACAGCGAACATAAAACCGCGTGCAGAATTGACCCAGTCTGCACCTAAAGCAAATGTACTTGCAATGTCAAAAGCACTAATGATTTTTCCACTGGCACCAACTTTAACCTGGCTGCGTAGACCTGTGCCTACAAGGGTATTATGAACAAATCGCAATCCTTCTCTTAAGGGTGTGCCGATATAATCACTAAATTCAATCGGTGCTGCACCTGTTCCGCCTTCTGAACCATCAACTACTATAAAATCAGGAATAATTTTAGTTTCTAACATGGCCTTAACAATACCCATGAACTGCCATGGTTGACCGATACAAAGTTTAAAACCGACAGGTTTACCACCTGATAAATCTCTTAACTTTTGTATGAAATGCATCATCTCAATAGGCGTATTAAAACTAGGATGCTTTGCAGGCGAGATACAATCATGTTCTCTTGAAACTCCACGTATTTGTGCAATTTCTTCTGTGATTTTATGCTTGGGTAATATGCCACCATGCCCAGGCTTAGCACCTTGAGATAGTTTCAACTCGATCATTTTGATTTTAGGATTTTTAGCTTGTTGAGCAAATTTTTCAGGATCGAAAAGTCCTTCCGCTGTTCTACAACCGAAATAACCGCTAGCAATTTGCCAAACGATATCACCACCATGTTCTAGATGATAAGGGCTGAGACTGCCTTCACCTGTATCATGATAAAAGTTACCCAATTTGGCACCTTTGTTTAAAGCTCTAATGGCATTTGCGCTTAAGCTACCAAAACTCATAGCGGAAATATTCATGATGGAAGCACTATATGGCTGTTTACATTGGTTATTTCCAATCAGTACACGAAATGTTTTTGTATCTGCAGGTGGGCACGGCGCAATCGAATGCACAATAAATCTATAGTTTGGCTCATATACATCGATAATTGAACCAAAGGGCTTATCAGCATTTTCATTTTTTGCACGTTGATAAACCAAACTTCGCTGCATACGAGAAAAAGGTAAGGCATCCTGATCCGCTTCTATAAAATATTGGCGAATTTCAGGACGGACATCTTCGAAAAAGAAACGAAAATGACCAATGATTGGGTAGTTTCTTAAAATTGCATGTTTTTTTTGAAGTAAATCATACAATCCAACCATACTTAACAGGCTCGTAACCAACCATAAGCCATTTAATAAAGTGTCAGAAATGAAGTAATAAATACTATGTGGCGTGTAGATTGTTTTAAACCACGTAATGCTAAGTGCAATAAATATGCAAAGAAACCAAATCGAATGTCTAGAGAAGAATGTATTGAGTAATTTATGTCTTATCGCTTGGGCTGGGCTAGCCATAAACAATCATACCTTTTAATCATTTTTGATAATAGCACCATGCCAAGAACTGATTATGACCTCAAGTAATGAATTGTTAGATATGAGAATTGTTCTCTAGAATATTTTAATATTCCATCAATTTTTACGCTTTGAAACTTTTTAGCGAGGTTTTGATGTGAAAAAATATCACCAGTTCGTAGCATTTTAAGAAGATCGAAATGATTTTGAATCATTTATTAGTACTGAAAAAAGCAATTAAATTACACATAACATAATTTGATTATGTATTGCATAAATTTGAGCTTTCTTGTAGCATTAATTCATCGTAGAAAACCAAAACAATTTTGTGTTGTTCTGGCTAGTTTTAGGACCGTGAAAAGAACATGGATGATTGAAAAAGAATTCTATCTATCCAACTCTTTGATCGATAGTTCACATGATTTGTTAAAGGTAGTTATTGCAACCGAAAATTAACAAAACATGTTGTACAGTATTAAAAACGGATGAATTTATCTAAATAAGGGAAACTAGATGGACATTTTAGATAACCCATTAGAGCTATGTGGATTTGCTTTTATTGAGTTTGTTTCGACGGGAAATGGATTAGATCAAATCTTTGAAACAATAGGCTTTTCCAAAGTCGCAAAGCAT
>Ga0209426_1001705_pt1 | contig 12262 bp, 13 predicted proteins | sample Deesub1362B_J571_FD_187697 | JGI IMG/M metagenome (GOLD analysis project Ga0209426, IMG submission 187697) | Deep oceanic, basalt-hosted subsurface ecosystem from Juan de Fuca Ridge flank, Pacific Ocean, CORK Borehole 1362B_J2.571 (SPAdes)... ...
GGTCGCCGACGAACAGGACCGTCGGATCGGACGCAGGCCGACCCGCAGGCAGCAGGTGAAGGCGGTCCACACCGGTGGGAACCCCCTCAACAAGGTCCCACGCACCGGTCAAATCCCTCTGGCCCTGCAACAGTTCGGTCAGGCCCTCCAGGTTGGGCTGATCAAACCACTCGTGGAGCGCAGGGGAACGGAGGTTCCCATCGACCAAGAGGGTGCGCAATCCCGCCTCTGCCAAAGCCTTCCCCAGACCGGCCGTGATAAAGGTCCTGCCAACCTTGACGTCCGCCCCAGCGACCAACACGACAACCGGCCAACGCTCCCCTAACTCCATCATCAGCGCGGTCCGCAGATGTCGCAGTGCCTCCAGGTCGTCCGGCTGGAGCGGCACGGTGGAGAGCAACCGATCGCGGCCCACCCTGATGCGAGGGATCGCCCCCAGCACCGGTCGATCAAGGAACGTCCCTTCCTCTACTTCTTCCCACCGGACCGAGTCGTCCAGCCGCTCGACGACCAGCACCCCGGTGATCGCCAGCACCAACCCCGCGATCGTCGCTGCGCCGACCGTCATCCCGGTCCGACGGGGTAGAGGGGTTGTCGGCTCCGCGGCGGGCTCAAATATGGAGAGGGCGTTGGGTGCCTCCACCTGAAGCGAGTCGAGCAAGTTGGCATAGGTGGATTGATAGTTAGTTCTGAGCGTCTCCAACTGCTCCAACCGTCGCCGAGCCTCCTCCAACTCCGCCGCCGAGGTCAGTTCCGGCAACGTGTTCTGCAGGTCAGCGATCTCCCCGTTCAGCCGTTCGATCCGCGCCTCCAGGTCGCTCAACTGAGCCTTGATGAACTCCCGCCGCTGATGCTCCTCCTCCTGGGAAACCGGACTCCGCCGGACCAGTTCCTCGGCGATGGCGTTGGCGATCGCCGCCGCCAGTTTGGGATCCTGATCCACCACCTGGATCTCCAACAACTGCGCCTCTGGATAAACCCGGGTCGTGATCTGGGCTGCCAGCTGGCTTGTACTCCGATCGAGGCCCAACTGATCGATGACCGCCTGCGTCACCGGCCCCTCCCGGGCCAGACGTGCGTAAGCGTTGGCCAGATTGTTGGCGATGGTCAACTGCCAGGGATCGGGACTGGGGGTCTGCAGGCTGGTCCCAACCATCAACGTGGCCTTTGCCCGATAGAAGTCCGGCTGACGGGACACGAGGACACCGGCAACCAACGCCGGGATGAGCACGCTGAGCATCAGCAGCCAGCCCCACCGGCGAAGGATCCCCCAATACCACCAGAAACGTTTACTCATCCTGTACACTCCTCAACGACTGCTCCTCCTCCAGAAGATGATTCCCCGCGAAGTAGTAACCGATGCCCCACCGCGTACGGATATACCGGGGAGCCGACGGATCCGCCTCGATCTTCCGTCGCAGATAACGGATATAGACACTCAGGTATCCAACCTCCTCCGCATATTCCGGTCCCCACACGTTGGTAAGCAACTCCCTGTGAGGGACGACCCGCCCCTCCTGCCGGACCAGGTATGTCAGGAGGCGCTGTTCGGTGGGGGTGAGATGAATCGGGGTTCCCTCCCGCTCGATCCTCCCGTTTGCCAGATCGATGTACAGGGTGCCGTCGTCGTACACCTCTTGCCACGTCTCCTTGGTGTCGGTCCGCGCCCGGCGAAGGATGGCCCGGATGCGGAACACCAGCTCCTCCAGACTGCAGGGCTTGCTGAGGTAGTCGTCGGCCCCCAGGGAGAACCCCCTGATGACCGATTCCGTCTCCGTCCGAGCGGAGAGGATCAGGATGGGAACGTCACACACATCCCGGAGCCGCCGGCAGACCGCCCATCCGTCCATCTCCGGCATCATGATGTCGAGGACGATGGCATCGGGGCGCGCTTCATACGCGCGGCGAAGCCCCTCCTCCCCACTTTCGGCGGTGACGACGCGGAATCCCTCTCGCTCCAGGGTCAGCCGCAACAACCCCAACAGTTGCGGGTCGTCGTCGATCACCAACACCGTCTCCCTCATCAGCCTCCTCCCACATCAGGCGTTTCGTAATTCTTAAAATACCAGAACGTCGTATGGGTTAGGTGAAAGAAAGGTCAAAAAACAACAAAAAACCCCCTCCTCTTGGGAGGGGGTTGGAACCTCAGCACATCGGGAGCCTACAGAAGGTCCTCGGCCTCAAAGTAGTAACCGCTGCCGCGGACGGTGCGGATGTAGCGGGGCGACTTGGGATCCGGCTCGATCTTGCGCCGCAACCGATAGATGTATTGCTTCACCAGGTCCGGTTCGCCGATCCGCTCCGGACCCCACACCCGGGTCAGGATGGCATCGGGGCTCAGGACCCGACCGGCGTGCTGGATGAGGAGACGGAGGACTTCGAACTCCTTGGGGGTCAGATACACCGTCCGATGGCCGATCACCAGTTCGTGACGGCCACAATCCAGCATCACCGAGGCGGCCGGGAACAGGACCTCCTGCTGCCGGTCCTCCCGCTCGCTGGCCCGGCGCAGGCAGGCAAAGAGGCGACTGACCAGTTCCGAACGGTCGAACGGCTTGACGACGTAGTCGTCCGCTCCCAGGGAGAACCCACGCACCACGTCCTCGATCGTCCCCCGGGCGGTGACGAAGATGATGGGTACGTCGGTCATCTCCCGCAGCCGCCGGCAGACCTCGAACCCATCCACATCCGGCATCACCACGTCGAGAAGGACCACATCCGGATGCATCTGGTAGGCCATGCGGAGGCCGGAAAGCGCGTCCTGGGCCGTGACGACCTCGAAGCCCTCCGACCCCAGGATCACTTCAAGCATCCTCAATACATCGGGTTGGTCATCGATCGCGAGGACGCGGAACCGCCGACGCACCTCTCCCCCTCTCTACCCCTGTAAGTCCGAACACCCTAGCAGTTGCCCACTCACGTTGTACAAAACAGCCCAGGGCTCCAGAAAACTCGGGGAAGTCGCGGAGAAGCATCAAGTCGGAAACCCTGGCCCCGATGTATCGGTAGTGGAAACAACAGAACTACATTACTCTTATTCTTCTATTAAATTCCGAGTTAAATATTACCACAGCACCGATGTTGTGTCAAATTTTCGCCCACGATGAGGATCAAAGGTCGCTCAAGACATCCAGGATCTGGGCGCGGATCATTCTCCTCTGCTCCAAGGCCTGTTGAAGAGACCGGTGTGCCTCATCCCACGCTGTCGCCAGTTCGACGATCCGGTCGAGGAGCGACTCGACCGGATCGAAGACGGTGGTGAGAAGAGGCTGAACGAGAACGACCCCCAGGCTGGTGTCCGCACGGGAACTGAACCATCCGTCCATTGGCTCCAGGATCCGCTGGTGGAGCCCTTCGACCAGGTCCGGCAACATCGTCACGACCTCGCCGAGCCGCTCCAACCCACCTCGCACCCGATCGGCAGCGGAGCCTGGCAGGTGGTCCAAGATCCAGCGCAGGAAACTCCCCATCGTCTCCGCCAGCGGCCCGGTGATCTCCAGCAGGTCGTTGACGCTGTTCTCCAGCGCCAGCATCCGCTGGGAGAGGCTGGCGAGGGTCTGCTGGAGCCATTGGAAGGCGGACTGGAGGGAGGGGAAGCGGGATTGGAAGTCGAGGAGGGCGGCCCGGCCGGCCTCCAGACCGGAACGGAGGGTCTCCGCGCTCTCCCGCAGCCCACCGACCAGCCCACTCAGCCTCCCCAGGGCCTCTTCCAGCCGCCCGTCCAGTTCGACCCCCTCCATCGCTTCGTACAGGGCGATGATCTCACGCAGCCGGTTCGCCTCCGCCGACAGGCGGCCGTAGCCCATCTGCCAGACCGCCAACCCACCCGTCACAGCCATGATGGCCCCTCCGGCTACCGCCGCTTTGAGGAACCGTCGCCGGGAGGCCTCTCCGGGCATCATCACCGATCCCGACACCGCCTGCCGGGTCAACCGATCCAGTTCCTCCAGCGTCCCGTCGTCCAACCGCTCCAGCCGGTCGATGATCCGGGCCATCCGCGCAGCGCGGCGGATCCTGGTCGTCCGCACATCCCCCGTCGAGGTCATCGACTCTTTCCTCCGTCCGTGATAGAAAACCACAGAGGCACAGAGGGCACAGAGACCCCTCTATCTCGTGCTCCCTGTGTCTTTACGGTGTGAACCTCTCAATCCGGCCTGTAGCCCATCCAACGAACCCGTGCCAGGTCCTTCCGCCAGTTCTTGCTCACCTTCACCCATAGGTCCAGATAGACCCGCCCGCCGACCATCCGTTCGATCTCCTGGCGGGCGGCGGTGCCGATCCGTCGGAGCATCCGTCCCCCCTTGCCGATCAGGATCCCCTTTTGGGACTCCCGCTCCACGTAGATGTTGGCGGCGATGTAGACCACCCCGTTTTCCCGCTCCTGAAACTCTTCCACCAGCACGGCGACGGAGTGGGGCACCTCGTCCCGGGTGAGGCGAAGGATCTGCTCGCGGATCAACTCGGCGGCGATCTCCCGCTCCGTCTGGTCGGTGATCTGATCGCTTGGGTAGTAGCGCGGCCCCTCCGGCAGGTGCTCAACGATCATCTCCAGCAGTTTGTCCAGGTTCACCGCCTCGGTGGCGATGGTCATCATCCACCCGGCGTGATCGGGGACCAACTCCCAGTACGCCTCGGTGTGGGATTTCACCCGATCCGGCGGCAGGAGGTCCATCTTGTTGAGCACCAAAATGACCGGGTTCTGGGTCCGCTCCCGGATCATCTGCGCGATCATCCGGTCCTCCTCCCAGGGCAGCACCGAAACGTCGACCACGAAGAGGATCACGTCCGACCCGGGGATGGCGCGGGCCGCGGTGGCGACCATCACCTCGCCCAACTTGTGGAAGGGCTTGTGCAGCCCCGGCGTGTCGATGAAGATGATCTGGTAGTCCTCCCGCGTCAGGATCCCCCGGATGCGGGTGCGGGTCGTCTGGGGCTTGGGGGAGACGATGGCCACCTTGTGCCCCAGGAACTGGTTCATCAGGGTGGACTTCCCCACGTTGGGCCGGCCGATGACGGCGACAAAGCCGGATTTGTGGCCAGGGGGGACAGCCTCTAGGTCGTAAAAGTCGTTTTCGGTTGTCATAGCACTCGGTTACTTGTGGGTAATTGGGTCAAGCGTCAAGCGTCAAGCGTCATACGTCAGGCGTCAGGCGTCAAAGCGAGACGGGTGACGAGCGGCAGGTACAGCGCAGCACCTCCGGCGAGGGGGATCCGCTCCACAAGGGTGTACGGCCCACCCGCCATGTCGTCTCGATACGTCTCCAGCACGACCAAGTCGTTCTCAACCCGGATAACGAGGAAGGTGCTGGGGGCCCCTCGATCCCCCTTCCCACGGGCGTGCCCGGCGTCCAGTTGCCAGACCCCGTCGATGCGCACCGCGCTGTAGTTGTGGGTGTGGCCGCAGATGTAAGCCACCACGCCGTGGCTCGCCAGGAGGTCCCAAAACCGATCCCTGTTCGCTGGATAGGCATCGAGGCTGTCGCCGACGTGCCGCTCTCGACCCGTCTCCGCGTCCGGCTGCGGGAAGGCCGGTTCGTGGCCGAAGACGAAGATGTAGGGCCGGTCGGTCGCCTGCAGGTCCGCCGCCAGCCACTCATAGAGATGGTCGGGGATCTTCCCGTCGGTGATCGTCGGCCCGCCAGCATTGCAGTACACGTTGAGCATCACCAGATGGGCTACACCGTAGTCGAACGAATAGGTCGTCGTCGGGCAGCCGGATGGACCCGGGTTCACCGGGCCGTAGTCGTAGGCCTGGAGCCAGGCCACATCGTCGGGGGTCTCCGCCTCGTGGTTGCCGACGCCGGGGTACCACGGGAAGTCAGCCCCAAGGGTCTGGGAGATGGTCCACTGCACCCCCAGCGGCGGATCGATGTCGCCGGGGCTCACCATAAAAGCCACGTCGCCGAGGGCGGCGATGGCCTCGCACGCCCCGCGGAAGTAGTGGGACGAGTCGTAGAGCCCCGGTCCCGCGTACTGCCGCATATCGGCGGTCACGGCGAAAGCGAAAGCGGAAGGCGGTGTGGGGGAAGGGGCCAGAGAGGGGATGGGACTCGGCGACGGAGGGGCGGTGGTGGGGGAGGGCAGAACCTCCTGCGGCGTGGGAGAAGCGACGGGGGAAGGGGACGGTTCCGGAGTCGGATGAGGCGTGGAGATCCGGCTGGCACACCCTACTCCAAGCACGAAGAGCGCCAGCAGGACGGGAATCGCTGCCGATCGGCAAAAGGTCCTCCAAACACGTCTCACCGCTTCTCCCCTCAACGACTCGTAAAGTCCCCTCTATATCTATTCACCAGTGGCTGGGGACGGCTCCTTTACCACATAGATCCCGGGCAGGCTCACCAGGGTCACCGCTCCTTTCAGTAGGACGTTAGCCCAGAAGATGGACCAGACGGTGGTGGCGGGAAGGACGCCCCCGAAGGCCCCCCAGGAGAAGATGAGGCTGTCCAGCGGGACGCTGACGGCGTTGCTGGTGAGGACCCGCGCCCACTGGAACCGGCGGGTGACACGGGTCACCCACAGGTGGTAGATCTCGGTGTCGGTGAACTCGGCGACCACCTCGGCGACGATGGAGGCGATGACGATTCGCCAGACCGGGGTGAGGACGGCGGCGAACTCCCGCTGGAGCGGCCAGGTGGGGTCGGGTGGAAGCCAGGCGGCGAAGGCGAACAGTCCGGCCATCACCAAGTTGATCACCCCGGCCGCGACGATCACCACCCGCGCTGCCTGCCGCCCCAGCGTCTTGTGCACCAGGTCGCGGAGGGTGAAGGTGAACGGGTAGGTGAAGGTCCCCACGTCGATGCTGAACCCGCCGACCCGAGCGATCTTCAGGCTCAGGACGTCGGAGAGCATCTGGGTGGCGATGTAGGCGGAAACGACAAGGACGCCGGCAATGCTCATTGCTGCCTCCGGTCGGTAGTTACCGATTGCTGGTCGCTGGCTGGTGGTTCCACAGGCGGCAGAAAGCACAGGGGCCGGGGACGCTGGTCGGCTGGCTGCAGACGGGGCAGGGGTGGAGCTCGACCTGCTCCGCCTGCTCTTTGAACAGTCCATCCTTCCGGGCGCGGAGGAAGCTGAGGTAAAACTGCAACTTGCTACCCGGCGACTGGGCCTCCAGCCGACTGAGCAGGTCCTTGTAGAAGATGGTGGTGCTTCCTTCCGCGTAGGGGCACTCTTCGTAGATGTAATCGATCCCACGGAGGAGGGCGTAGGCAGCCACCTCCCGCTCGTAGAACCGACAGAAGGGCTTGACCTTGCGGGCCAACCCCTCCCGTTCCTCCAACACGGGAGCCTGCCGGGCCAGGTAGCCCACCTGCCAGTGGAGGACGTTGCTCAGAAGGACGGCCACCTCGTCGTCCAGATTATGGCCGGTGGCGAGTACGTTGTAGCCGTGCTCCCAGGCGATCCGGTTCATCTCGTGCCGCTTGATCAGGCCGCAGACGGAACAGGGCTTGCCCCGCCCCCGCAGTTTGCGGCGCGCCACCTGGGGGATCGTCTCTCCGTACAGGGTCGGGACGTCCACCACGTGCAACTTCGCCTCCGGGCGGTCGGCGAGGAAGGCCTCGATCTTTTCGAGGGAGAGACGGGAGTAACCGAACCCCCCATCGATCCCCAGGTTGATATACAGGCCGTCCGCCTGGTAGCCCAGACGCAGGAGCACATCCCAGAGGCTCAGGCTGTCCTTCCCGCCGGAGACGGCGACCAGCACCCGGTCGTCGCGGCGGAACATCCGGTACTTACGGATCGTCCGCTCCGTCTGCGCGACGAACCACTCCAGGTAGTGGTCCTCGCAGAGGGCCAGTTTATGATGCCGCATATTGAATGCGGCCCGTTTTCCGCACTTTCGACAGCGCACCGATCGACCTCAAGCCCCCCTATCCGCCGGAGACCACCGAGATCAACTTTACCTCGTCGTCCGGCTCCAGCACCGTATCCTCGGTCAACAATTTGCCGTCCCGCACAGCCAACACAGTCTCCGGGATCAGCCCTACCTTCTCTATCGCCTGGCGGACGGTCATCCGCCCCTCCAGCTCCCACTCCTTGTCCCGATGAATGATCCGCATCCCAACCTCCGCTGTGGACGGCTCGCTCACGGCTCGCGGAAGCGCGCCTCCAGTTGCTCCAACAGTTCCGCCGCCTCCACCAGTTTGTCCAACGGGTTCTGCTCACCCACGAAATACCGATAGTCGCAGGGCATCACATCCAGCGTCGCCACCAACTCGTTGAACCGCTCCCGCAACGTCCGCTCGCTCACGCCGTAGGTCCGGGCGACCTCCCGCTGCGTGACCGGGCGCAGGTTGACCTTCCGCACGGTGTAATCCAGCGCGGCGGCCCAGGCCTCCGGTTTGCGCATCGGCAGGGGCTTCCTGCCGACGGCGATCCGGTACTCCAACCACATCTGGAGTGCCGCCCCGATCTCCTCAATGGGGATGCGAGCCTCGGTCATCTTCTCCGTGAGGATCGTCTCCACCGGATCCAACCCGCTGGCGAAGAGCCGCTCGAACCGCTCGGCGACTTTGGAATCCGGCTCCAGGCGGAGGAACTCGGCCAGCGCGCGCAACGCCTGATCGAAATCGCCGCTGCGGGAAAGGGCCCGCGCCAGATTCAGATGATAGTCCGGCACGTCCGGCGCGACCCGGATCGCGGCACGGAACCTCTTCACCGCCGCCTCGATATCCCATTCCTCATAGGCCTTCAACCCCTCCCGGTTCAGCGCCTCCGCCTTGGCCCGGCGGGCCTTCGCCGATTCTTTCGCCGCCATGATCCTCTCCTAAAAGACAATGGATCCAGATGACTGCTCGCTGAAAGGTTCCTACATTATAGCACGGCTGCCAAAGTTTTCAACGAGCCGAAATCAAACTTGACGAAACCCCGCCCCTGCTTTATAATCGATTCACCAAATGGGACCTGATTCCGGCAGGGGCCGATGTTCGAGAACCTGACCAACCGCCTGCAGGACGTGTTCCGTCGGCTGCGCAAGCGGGGTGTCCTCCGCGAGGCAGACGTGGACGAGGTCCTGCGGGAGATCCGACTGGCCCTGCTGGAAGCAGACGTACATTACAAAGTCGTCAAAGACTTCATCGCCCGCGTCCGCGAGAGGGCGGTCGGAGCGGAGGTCAGCCGAGCCCTCAGCCCCGCCCAGCAGGTGATCAAGATCGTCTACGAGGAACTGGTCACCACGCTGGGGGAGCCGGGTCGGCTGGAACTGAAGGGGCCGCCCCCCTACGTCCTGATGGTCGTCGGCCTGCAGGGCTCGGGGAAGACGACCACGGTCGCCAAACTGGCGCGGCACCTCAAAGAGAACGGGCGCCTTCCCCTGATGGTCGCTGCAGACACCTACCGGCCGGCGGCGGTGACCCAGCTGGAGGTATTGGGGCGGCAGTTGGAACTCCCCGTCTACAGCGAGGGGGTCGAAGCCCCGCCGCCGGAGATCTGCGAGCGGGGGGTGCAGGAGGCTCGCCGCCGCGGCTACGACGTGGTGGTGCTGGACACCGCCGGTCGGCTCCAGGTGGACGAGGAGATGATGGCCGAACTGGAGGCCATCGCCCGGCGGGTCCGCCCCGTGGAGACCCTCCTCGTCGCCGACGCGATGACCGGGCAGGAGGCGGTCCACGTCGCCGAGGGGTTCCACCAACGGTTGGGCCTCACCGGCCTGATCCTGACCAAGGTCGACGGGGACGCCCGCGGCGGAGCCGCCATCAGCATGCGGGCGGTGACCGGCGTGCCCATCAAGTTCCTGGGCACCGGCGAGAAGGCGGACGCGCTGGAGGTCTTCCATCCCGACCGGATGGCCTCCCGTATCCTGGGGATGGGGGATGTGCTCTCCCTCATCGAGCGGGCGGAGGCCGTCTTCGACGAGGAACAGGCCCGTCGGATGGAGGAGAAGCTCCGGCGGGCGGAGTTCGATCTGGAGGACTTCCTGGAACAGTTGCGGCAGGTCCGCCGGATGGGCTCCCTGGGGGAGGTCCTGGAGATGATGCCGGGGATGGGGCGAGCGATCGCTGCAGCCTCGCCAGAGGAACTGGAGCGACGGTTGCGGCGGACAGAGGCGATCATCCTGTCGATGACCCCGGAGGAGCGGCGAAATCCCCGCATCCTGAACGCCAGCCGGAAGCGGCGGATCGCCCGGGGCAGCGGGACGACGGTCCAGGAGGTCAACGCGTTGCTGCGGGACTTCCACCAGGTGCAGCGGATGATGAAGCGGCTGAGCCGTCAGATGGGCCGGGGGCGTGGGCTCCTGAGCCTGTTGGGATAATCCAAACTTCAACGACGTCAGGAGGCATATGGTCAAGATCAGGCTGCGTCGAGTCGGGAAGAAGAAGCAACCCAGTTATCGAATCGTGGTCGCCGATTCCCGCGCGCCGCGGGATGGGCGCTTCATCGAGATCATCGGTTTCTATAATCCGCGTACCGAGCCGGAGACGGTTCAGATCAAGGAAGACCGGGCCCTCTACTGGCTGAGCGTGGGGGCCCAGCCAACAGAGGCGGTCGAACGGTTGTTGAGAAAACTGGGGACGCTGGATCGTTTCGCGCGGCTGAAGGCTGGGGAACCGCTGGAGGCGCTGCTGGCGGAGGCGGAGGCGGCCGCTTCGGCCCAGCCCTCCGAGCAACCCGCGCGGGCGCAAGAAGAGGCGGAGGCGCCAAGAGAAGAAGCGTCGGCCGAGGAGGTGGTGTCGGCTGACGCCTCGGACCAGGGGGAGGAGGAGGCTGAGGTGTAGTCCCGCCTTTCCCGGCGGCAGGACCCCGCTCCCACACCACCGACCCCGTCCGAAACCGGTTCACCTACCACAAGTTAGGGAGGAGCGAACGATGTCTGCAATGAAAGACCTGGTCGAATACATCGCCAAAGCGCTTGCGGATGATCCATCGCAGGTGCACGTCTCCGAGATCGAGGGGGAGACTTCACTGATCCTCGAACTGCGGGTCGGCCCGGAGGATATGGGGCGCATCATCGGTAAGGGCGGACGGACCGCCAACGCGATGCGCACCTTGGTCCGGGTGCTGGCCGCCAAGCAGGGAAAGCGGGTTACCCTCGAGATCGTCTAGCATTGGATGGGGGGTACCCGCCGGCCTGGCAAACCGCATACGAAAAGGGGCTCAGCGCCACCGCCTTGGTCGTCTGAGCCTCGTTTTGTAGTCGTCGGCCGTGTGCTCCGTCCCCACGGCGTGCGGGGGGAACTGCGCGTCGAGATCCTGACCGATTACCCTGAGCGACTGCCCTCCCATCGCACCCTCTACATCGGCCCCGAACCCACCCCGTACCAGGTGGAAGGGATCCGCTTCCATCGAGGGGCGGCGCTGATCAAGCTGGTCGGCTGCGACGACCGGAACGCCGCCGAGGAACTGCGCGGCCAGTGGGTCCAGATCCCCATCGAGGCCGCAGTCCCTCTCGAGGAAGGGGAATACTACCACTTCCAGGTCGTCGGCGTGGAGGTGGTCACCACCGAAGGTGAATCCCTGGGCAGGGTGGCGGATGTCATCGAGACTGGCGCCAACGACGTCTACGTGGTCCACGGCCCCCGGGGCGAGGTGCTCATCCCCGCCATCGAGGAGGTGGTGCGAGAACTGGACCTCGAGGCCCGGCGGATGGTCGTTGAGATCCTGCCGGGGCTCCTAGAAGAGTGATCTCCTCTATGTCGGTGCAGGCCTCACACGCACTGCGCTACTACATCGGCTTCAACCGGGTCCAGGGGATCGGGCCAGCCCGGTTGCGGATGCTGCTGGACGCCTTCGGCGACGTCGAGGCGGCCTGGCACGCCCCCGCCGACGCGCTCCGCCGGGCAGGGCTGGACCGCCGATCGCTGCACAACCTGCTGGAGGCACGGGCGCGGCTGGACCTCGACCGGGAGGTGAAACGGGTAATCCAGGCGGACGTTCGGGCCATCACCTGGGAGGACCCCGATTACCCCGTCCTCCTGCGGGAGATCCCCGACCCACCGCCGCTCCTCTACGTCCGCGGCACGCTGGAGCCGGAGGACTCCTGGGCGGTGGCGGTGGTCGGCACGCGCCGGGCCAGCGTCTACGGGAAAGAGGTCACCCGCCGGTTGGTGACCGACCTGGCCCGCAGCGGCATCACCATCGTCAGCGGCCTGGCGCGGGGGATCGACGGCGTCGCCCACCAGGCAGCATTGGAGGCCGGAGGGCGCACCATCGCCGTCCTCGGCTGCGGGGTGGACCGGGTCTATCCGCCGGAGCACCGACCGCTGGCCCGCCGGATCGTCGAGCGGGGTGCACTGGTCAGCGAGTATCCCCTGGGCACGCCACC
>Ga0209426_1001708_pt1 | contig 12241 bp, 12 predicted proteins | sample Deesub1362B_J571_FD_187697 | JGI IMG/M metagenome (GOLD analysis project Ga0209426, IMG submission 187697) | Deep oceanic, basalt-hosted subsurface ecosystem from Juan de Fuca Ridge flank, Pacific Ocean, CORK Borehole 1362B_J2.571 (SPAdes)... ...
GAGGAAGGTGCTCTGGCCATTGTATTTACTGCGGTTTATAAAAGGACAACGGCCAAGTACGGTGAACGAGGCGTAAGGTACGTCCACATCGAGGCGGGACATGCTGCCCAAAACCTGTGCCTTCAGGCGACAGCGATGGGCTTGGGAGCAGTCACCGTAGGCGCATTTCATGATGAGCAGGTAGCTAGACTTCTCAATATACCAGAGGGTGAGCAGCCTTTGTACATAATTCCTGTGGGTAGGAAGTAACAGATTACTCTCAAACAACGTCGGACACCTATCTTTGACCGATAGCCCTACCTATTTCAATTAATAATGTCACGTGGCCCGGAGTATATTCACTGTTCTTGGGCGGCTAGGGATTTGGTTAGTTTTGAATCGTTGACGTCGCTACTCTAGGTATTGACAATGAAACGAATAGGACTATAATTAAAGCCTTACAAGTGAAATAGCCTTACAATATAATAATCGCTGGGTTGGGGAGGTGATGGGGATGAAACAACAAGGGCACTGGTACCGCTAAGTAAATGGCGGTGGCTGGTGCCTTTTTAGTTGGGTTGAAGTAGATTGGACGAACTCAGAAGGGTGGCGCATAAGGTGACCAATATAAAAAAGGGAGGGATATATGATGTTTGCACGTGTTACCATGTTTCAAACCAAGAGCGGTAAGCTAGATGAACTTATCAAGATTTATGAGGAGAGCGTTACCCCCGCGCGGAAATCACAGAAGGGCTCTCGTGGTGCCTATTTCCTCACTGACCACAAAACAGGCAAAGGCATGGCCATCAGCCTTTGGTCTAGCGAAGATGATGCCATTGCCAATGAACAGAGCGGTTACTATAAAGAGCAGCTAAGCAAATTCAAAGACTGCTTTGCGGCATCGCCTGTTCGTGAGGGATATGAGGTTAGTGTCCAAGACTAAGTGAACGCACCTATGCGCCGCTCTGGAAAAATTAAATACTGGAGAAAGGAGGAGTTCACATGCCTTTCGTAAATGTCAAACTCATCGAGGGCGTCTTCTCAGAGGCACAGAAGCAGGAGATCATTAAAAAGCTCACTGACACGATGGTTTCCATCGAGGGTGAGAACATGCGTTCGGTCACCTGGGTTGTGGTCGAAGAGGTTAAGAGTGGTGACTGGGGAATCGCTGGGAAGCCCCTGACTACTGCCGATGTCAAGGCGCTTGCAGCAGGCAAGACAGGCTAACCGTAAGGAGGGCCTGAAGGGCACGCTTAACTAGAACGGCTCAAAATAACCTATGTCGGCAGTGGCGCATAATACTACATAGCCGTTGCGCCCTTCAGGCCTCTACCCTTTACTTCTCGAACTCCCGAAGTCTTTTCTCAAAAAGGTTCCAAAACATGATTCCTGTCCCCAAGGGTAAAGCTACTCCCTGTGATTGTGCTCCCATTTCTCTTAGCTGACAGCTTATTTGCGCGGGTGAGGATATGGGTGATTGCTGGTATCGCCTGAAATGGGGGTTGACAAGCAGTCCGTTTGGTACTATGATTTGCCCAAAATTCTATAAGAGTGGAGCGATGCCTCCCGCCTATGAGATAGGGCAAAAAGTTGTAGTCAAGCCAGTTGATAGTCAATCTCCCTCTCCGCGAGATTGCAGTATAGAGCCGTATATAGGGCAGACTGGGGAGGTTGTGGACCGCCACTGGATAAGTACACCTGCCGGCGGGGTCTTCTACATTTACACGGTGCGGGTTGGAGACGGCAATAAAGAGATTGTGCTGCACCAGGACGAGATAGAAGCAATCTAGAGCAGTAATGAGGTAGTCTCTGCACCCCCGTCGCATACAAACCCCTCCCCCCTCGCTGACTGATTATCAATAGTCCCCTATTTGTTCCGTGGGCGCTGATTTGGGTAAAATTTAGTTAGGAGGGAGAAGAGATGAGGTACCGATATGGCTTCAGGTTTGGCTTTGGCTTTCCTCCCTTCGGCTTCTGGTTCCGAGGCCCGGGCTACTTCCCGCGCCGGGAAGAGTATATCCGTATGCTCGAGGAGTACAAGAAGGAACTTGAAGCTGAGCTAAAGGACGTTGAACAGGAACTTAAGGAGTTGAGGGGCGAAAGCCAATCAATATAAAGCTGAAGATGAGACGCAAGCAATCCGGTGCCGGAGCCATCGCTCAATGCCAGCATTGCGGCGGAGAGTCAGTCCTCATTTCCCGGGCTCTGGGGCTGTGCGTGGATTGCATCCGCAAGGACTTTACCCAGGTTCTGCCGCTGATTGAAGCGGCTCACCGTGCCGCCAGAAGCTCGTTCAACCTCCCCGAGCAGCTTCCCCGTGATGAGGCGGGAATTGAGTGCCAGCTCTGTGCCAATCAGTGCCGTATCCCCTCAGGCGGCCGGGGATACTGCGGTCTTCGTACCAACCAAGGGAATAAGCTTATCGGTGCCACTGCGGAAAAGGCTAACGTCAGCTGGTATTACGATGCTCTGCCCACCAATTGTGTGGCTGATTGGGTCTGTCCTGGCGGAACTGGCGCTGGCTACCCTCAGTTTGCCTACTCTCGGGGCGCCGAATACGGCTACAAAAATCTGGCTGTCTTCTATCAGGCTTGTTCTTTTGACTGTCTCTTCTGCCAGAACTGGCACTACCGTCATTCGGCAACCCGGGCGAGCTAGGTTGATGCCCTAGAGCTGGCTCAGGCGGTTGATGAGCGCACTGCCTGCATATGTTATTTCGGTGGTGACCCATCGCCCCAGCTCCCCCACGCCATTCGTGCCTCCCGCTTAGCTTTGAAAAAGAACAAGGGCAGAATCCTGCGCATCTGCTGGGAGACCAATGGCTCCATGCACCCGGCCTTGCTGAGACAGGCAGCGGAGCTTTCCTTGATCTCAGGCGGTTGCATCAAGTTTGACCTTAAAGCCTGGAGCGAGGAGCTGCACCTCGCCCTCTGCGGGGTGAGCAATAAAAGGACGCTGGAAAATTTCAGGCTGCTAGCCCAGTATGCGGAGAAGAGGCCATCGCCTCCTTTCCTGGTAGCCAGCACCTTGCTCGTCCCGGGCTATATAGATAAAGAGGAGATATCCGGAATCGCTGCCTTTATCGCTTCACTTAGTCGAGACATCCCTTATGTTCTCCTCGCCTTCCACCCCCAGTTTATGATGAATGACCTGCCACCCACCTCGGAACGGCATGCCCGCGAATGTGAGGCAGAGGCTAGAGCCCAGGGGCTGAGCAATGTGAGGGTGGGCAATATCCATTTGCTTGGCGATTACTACTGAGTCACCGGAGGTGCTTCTTTGGCAGCCAATCTCTTCCCGGCTCGATAATGTGGACCACCTGCCACCCTCGTTCCTCCAGCGCCAGAGCGATAAAACGCCGGTGACAGCGCCAGGGGAACCGCTCCGCGCAAACAATGGCGGTGCTCTTTTCGTTGGCTACTTCTTCCAGCCTCTTTAGCCCCTTCTGGAACTCAGAGGTGGCGGTGAAGTTCTGGTAGCCGCCTGGGCGGTAGCCGCCAAGCTCCGCCCCCATATAGATATACTCAATGCCAGCCTTGCTCAATAAACTGCTCAGCTTCTCTCTCCGGAAGTGCTCAAACCGGCTTGCGGGAAACCTCCTCACATCAACCACCACCTCCACACCATGACTTGAAAGCAGCTCAAGGAACTCCTGTGGGGAGCGGGTGCTTGTGCCCAAGGTATAAACGAGCCTCTTTTCCTCAGCCATCTCCAGGCTCCAAGTTGGGCTTGGCTCTCCTACTTCTGCCCGATGAGAAGTTCAGCCTTCTGCGTTTATCACCCCGGCTTTCTCCAGCTCCGCAATCTCCGCCTCGGAGTACCTGAGGAGGTCTCTTAAAATCTCCTTGGAGTGCTCCCCCAGCAGGGGGGCTGGGGCATATACCTCTCCGGGGGTTTCTGACAGGCGCAGGGGTGAGCCAGCTATTTTTATCTTGCCCATCTGCGGCTGGTCTATCTCCACCAGCATATTCCGGTGCTTGATGCAGGGGTCTTCACAGATCTGCTTGATATTGTTTATCGGGGAGTGGGCGATTGATTCCTTCTCCAAAATCTTGACCCAGCTTTTGGTGGTTCGCTTGACCGTCTCGCTTTCCAGTATCTCGGCGAGAAGTTTTCTGTTTCTGGCTCTGAGCATGTTGGTCTTGAAGCTAGGGTGTTTGATTAAATCCTCTCTTCCGATTAAGGAGCAAAACCTGGCCCATAATCTATCATTCCCGATGGCGATTATTATCCAGCCATCCTTGGTCCGGTACGATTGAAACGGGGCAACGCTGGGATGAGCCGAGCCGAGTGGCCCCGGTATGCGATGAGCCACGGTGTACTGGACAACCGCATTTTCTAGCACAGAAAACAGGCCATCCACCATTGAGCCATCGTAGAACTGTCCCCTGCCCGTTTTGGCCCGGTGGAGCAGAGCCGCCAGGATGGCGATGACCGCCTGATGCCCGGCGAAGATATCTCCCACGGATGAGCCCACCCGGCAGGGAGCGCCATCTTCAGGTCCGGTTATGCTCATCAGCCCGCTATAAGCCTGAGCGACGATATCATAAGCGGGACGGGAGGCGTATTCTGGGGGCGTATCATGGCCAAATCCTGATATGGAGGCATAGATTATGGCCGGGTTTATTTCCTGTATTTCCTCCCAGCCAAAACCTAATTCTTGCATCGTGGTGGGCCTGAAGTTCTCCACGATAACATCGGAGATCTTGATCAGCTCTCGCAGAATCTCTTTGCCCTTTTGGTGCTTTAAGTTTAAGACCATGCTTTTCTTGTTTCGGTTGAGGCTCACGAAGTAAGCGCTGTGGTTCTTGTCCACCTCACCAGCGTAGGGGCCGAATTCTCTGGCGTCATCTCCCTGCGGAGGCTCAATATGGATTACCTCTGCCCCGAGGTCCGCCAGAATCATGGTGGCTGTGGGTCCCGCCAAGACGTGACTGAGGTCAATGACACGTATCCCCTGCAAAGCCCGAACCATTTTTGCTCGCTCCTTTTTAATATCAGCTCATTATTACTGTCGTTTAGACTTCACCAGCGTAATCACAAATGTACCGAGCAGGATAATGCCAACGATGATAATCAGCAATTCCAGCCAGAGTTTTCCTCCCGATGAAGGGACAGCAGGTAGCGGTATTTCCGCAGGAGCCCTTTCGGGTTTAGGGCCAGGCGCGGAGGTATTGGCTGAAGCAGGCGTTGGGGGGGAGGGGATGGATAGGGTCACCATCCGCTCATTATTGGTCTCATCATCTTCAGCTACCTCACCGTCTGAGTCAGCCACTGCCTTGATGGCATGGGACTCGGCCTCGGCTATCCAGTTGAAGGTCATATTGGCTGTGGTATTGGCAGCTACCTCACTGACCGAGGCTGAGGTCAGCTTGGTGCCGTCAATATAGTAAGCGATGTGGAAATTGAAGGCTCCGCCATCTCCTTGGTTCCTGACGGTTACGGTGAAGGTTACGTTATCGCTTTCCTGTGGATTTTCCGGGGACCAGGTTATTGCCTCAATTGTGAGGTCAGGAGCCAGAGTGGAGAAGGTCACCGTTTGCTCATTGTTGGTCTCTTCACTCTCAGCAACCTCATCGTTGGGGTCAACCACGGCTCTGATGGTGTGCGCGCCGGCCTGGGCCACCCAACTGAAGGGCACGCTCACCGCGGCACCGGGCTCTATCTCTCCGACCGCGACTGAACTCAGCTGGATATCATCAACGTAGCAGGCAACACGCGAGCTTCCGGCCTTGCTGGTGCCCTGGTTCTTGATGACCACCGTCAGGGTTACCGTTTCCCCCATCACCGGCTCGAAAGATGATGGGATTATGGCCTCGATGGTGAGGTCAGGGATGGGGAAGATTATCGTTTTCTCGTTGTTGGTCTCATCACTCTCAGTGACTTCATTATCCGGGTCAATAACCGCCTTGATGGCATGCAGGTCAGCCTGAGCCACCCAGCTGAAGGTCTTCGCCGCCGTGCTGCCGGCAGCCAGTTCCGGAACATTCAGGTAGCCCCAAGGAGAGTCATCAATGTAGAAACGGACCAGGGAGGGGCTGGCGCTATCATTGCCCTGGTTCTTGATGGTTACAGTGAAGATTACCTCATCTCCCACCACTGGCTCTGAGGGGGACCCGGTTATGGCTTTGATGATGAGGTCAGGAGCCAAGGGAGTAACGGTAACTTCTTTACCATTGTTGGCCTCATCACTCTCAGCGACCCTCTTGCTGGCGTCAGCCACTGCCTTGATGGTATGGGAGCCGACCTGCGCTGCCCAGGTGAAGGTTATGTTGGCCGTGGCATTGGCAGCCAGCGGGCTGACGTAGGCTGAAGCCAGGTAAGTGCCGTCAATGTAGTAAGCGGTGTAGGAGTGGTCAGCTCTGCCATCACCCTGGTTCTTTACGCTTATGGTGAAGGTTACCTCATCCCCTATTGAGGGGGCTTCCGGGGACCAGGTGATATCTTGAATGATGAGGTCAGAGAGCGAGAGGTCGGAGAAGGTTATGGTCCCCGTATTGTTGGTCTCATCATCCTCTGCGACTTCATTATTGCAGTCAGCCACCGCCTTGACGGTATGGGTATCGGAGCGGGCTGTCCAGGTGAAAGTCGTGGTTGCGGTGGCGCCGGCCTCTATCTCCTGAATATCCTGGTAGCCGATGAAGGCACCATCAATGTAGAAGCGGACCCGGGAGGGGCCAGCTCTGCCAGCGCCCTGGTTCTTTACGCTCACGGTGAAGGTTACCTCATCCCCTATTGACGGGCCTGCTGGGGACCAAGTTATCCCCTCTATAATGAGGTCAGGAGCCAGGGTGGAGAAGGTCACCGTTCGCTCATTATTGGTCTCATCACTCTCGGTGACCTTACCGTTAGAGTCTGCCACTGCCTTAACAGTATGGGAGCCAGTTAAAGCTATCCAGTTGAAGGTCACGTTCACCGAGGCACCCGGGTCAGTGGCATTAACCGAGGCTGAAGTGAGGTAGGTGCCATCAACGTAGTAGGCGACGTAAGAGCTATCAGCCCTACCAGCGCCCTGGTTCTTGACGGTTACGGTGAAGGTTACGTTATCGCTTTCCTGCGGATTTTCCGGGGACCAGGTTATCGCCTCGATGATGAGGTCAGGAGCCAGAGTGGAGAAGGTCACCGTCCGCTCGTTATTGGTCTCATCGCTCTCCGGAATCCAGTTGTCCTTATCGACGATTGCCTTGATGGCGTGGGTTCCGGGGAGAGCGGTCCAGATGAAGGTTGCGGTCGCGGTGGCCCCAGCCTCAACCCTCACCACATCCTGGTAACCTCGGGAGAAGCCGTCAATGTAGAAGTGGACCTGGGAGGAGCTGACCATGTAACTACCTTGATTCTTAACGCTGACACTGAAGGTTACCGTATCACCTTTTGATGGCTCTGCCGGGGACCAGGTTATCGCCTCGATGATGAGGTCGGGAGCCAGAGTGGATAGGGTCACCGTTCGCTCATTATTGGTCTCATCGCCTTCAGCGACCTCCCCGTCTGAGTCGGCAACCGCCTTGATGACGTGGGACCCGGCTTGGGCAGTCCAAGTGAAGGTTTCGTTCGCTGAGGCGCCGGGAGCTAGCGAGCCAACATAATCTAAAGTCAGGTAAACGTCATCAATGTAGTAGGCGACGTGTGAGGCACCTGCCTCAGCGCTGCCCTGGTTCTTTATGCTCACGGTGAAGGTTACCTCATCCCCTATTGAGGGGGCTTCCGGGGACCAGGTGATGCCTTCAATAACGAGGTCAGGCAGGGATGTGCTCAAGAAAGTTATCCTTTTCATTTGGACCTCAACCAGCCTGTTGATGGCGGGTGATTCTGAGTGATTCGCCCAGGCGGAAACCCTGCCGGCTGAGGCGCCGGAGCCGAGGAGGGAGACTATTAATACTGTGGTTATGATAAGCAGTCTCTTGAGCATTCCATAGCCCTTTGCTTGCTTGCATAATACACCATTGCCTTGTACTCAAGTCAATGGGAAATTAGTAATAATGGTCTGCCAGAAGGTCGACTCGCTTGACAAACTGAGAGATGTAATGTTAAACTATCCCCAAATAAGTAAAGGCTGTGAACAAGACTAGTAGGCTCCAAAGCGGGGCTTCAGAGAGTCGGGTAAGGTGCGAGCCGATGCCAGCGCAGGAGCTGAATGGACTTGGGAGCCGCAAACCGAAAGTTGCCTAACGGCAGCGAGTAGGCTTTGACGCAGGGGAAGCGTTAGCAGATCCCAGGGTATCGAGGTTAAACGGGTATTCCGTATTAGCCTCCGTACCTGAACGAGATGGTCATCTAGCCATTTTAAGGCAGATGACCAAGAAGGGTGGCACCGCGGAAGCAAGCCTCCCGCCCCTTCAAGGGCGGGAGGCTTTTTTAATTCCCGCGGCGAGGAGATGAGATGTATTATCCAACGCTAGACGAGGTTCGTAAACTGAAGAAACACGGCAATCTGGTGCCGATCTACTATGAGATGATGGCTGACCTGGAGACGCCGGTGTCGGCTTATCTCAAGGTTGCCCGTGGCAATTACTCCTTCCTTCTGGAGAGTGTGGAGGGTGGCGAGAGGCTGGCTCGCTACAGTTTCATCGGCACTGAGCCCTCGCTTATCCTCAAGACGGGCAAAGAAAATCCGGTTGACCCGTTGCTGCTGATAGAGAAGGAGTTTCAGCGGTTCAAGCAGGTGCCCATCGCCGGGCTACCCCGATTCCACGGTGGCATGGTCGGCTACCTCGGCTATGAAGTGGCCCGGTATTTTGAGAGATTGCCCTCTCCGGAGCGTGACCCGCTCGGTCTTCCGGAGTCAGTGCTGATGCTGGCGGACACGCTTCTCGTCTTTGACCACCTCACCCACAAGATTAACGTCGTCTCCCATGCTCACCTTGACGGCGATACTGAGACAGCGTACTTTGAGGCAATAAATAAAATTGACCGCCTGGTGGAGAGACTGAGGCAGCCAGTGCCTGCTGAGGTTCTGCCGGCGGCTTCGGCTGAATTTCCGGTCCTGCCCAATCTTTCCCAGGCAGAGTTTGAAGCCATGGTATCCCAAGCCAAGGAATACATCTACGCTGGCGATATCATCCAGGTGGTCCTGTCACAGCGGCTAGCCAGGCGCACTGAAGCCAGCCCCTTTGCCATCTACCGGGCGCTGCGCTCGATTAACCCCTCCCCCTACATGTATTATCTGCACCTCGGTGACTGCTACATTGTGGGGGCTTCTCCTGAGCTGTTGGTCAGGGTGGAGGAGGGCATCGTCTCCAACCACCCCATCGCGGGCACCCGCCCCAGAAGCAAAGACCCGGTCCAGGACCTGGCGCTGGAAGAGGAACTCAGGCATGATGAGAAGGAGTGTGCCGAGCACATCATGCTCGTTGACCTGGGGCGCAACGACATCGGCCGGATCAGCGAGCCGGGCACGGTTGAAGTTACCCAGTTTATGGATATTGAGCGCTACTCCCATGTCATGCACCTGGTATCTCATGTCCAGGGCAAGCTGAGAGCTGGGCTCTCCCAGTTTGATGCCCTGCGGGCTTGCTTCCCCGCCGGCACCGTTTCCGGTGCTCCCAAGATTCGGGCCATGGAGATCATAGCTGAGCTGGAGCCGGATAAGCGGGGCCCCTATGCTGGGGCAATTGGCTACTTTGACTTCAGCGGTAACCTTGACACGGCTATCGCCATCCGCACCATCGTCATCAAGGATGGCGTTGCTTATGTTCAGGCCGGGTGTGGCATCGTCGCTGATAGCGTTCCCGAGAATGAATATCAGGAAAGCTTAAATAAAGCCCAGGCGCTACTTGCCGCGATCGAGCAGGCGGAGGCAGACCATGCTCCTGTTAATCGATAACTATGATAGCTTCACCTACAACCTCTTCCAGTACTTAAGCGAGCTGGGGGAAGAGGTAATGGTGGTCAGAAATGATAAAGTGAGCCTTGAGGAGATAGCCAGGCTCTCGCCGGAGCGCATCGTCATCTCCCCCGGTCCGGGAACTCCGCAGCAGGCGGGCATCTCCAACGAGGTTATCCGCCACTTCGGTCCCCGTATTCCGATACTCGGGGTGTGTCTGGGACACCAGTGCATCGGTTACAGCTATGGAGCCAGGGTTGACCGGGCTGGGGAAATCAAGCACGGCAAATCATCCCTTATCCACCATGATGGCAAGGGAGTCTTTAAAGGGCTGCCCAACCCCTTCCCCGCCATCCGCTACCACTCTCTGGCGGTCATGCGCGATGGCTTGCCTGACTCTCTCGAAGTCAGCGCCTGGACGGAGAACGGGCTGATTATGGGACTGCGCCACCGCCAGTTCCCAGTGGAAGGCGTCCAGTTCCACCCCGAGTCCATCATGACCGAGGTGGGGAAGGATTTACTCAAGAACTTTATACAGCGGGGGAAGAGCCATGATTAAGGAAGCTATTGACAGCTTGGTTTCAGGCAAATCTCTTACCTTTGAGCAGGCGGCGGGGGTGATGGAGGAAATCATGAGCGGGGAGGCAACCCCGGCCCAGATTGGCGCCTTGGTCACCGCGCTGCGCATCAAAGGAGAGACGGTGGATGAGATTGCCGGGCTGGCCAGTGTCATGCGGGCTAAGGCAATACCCGTGGCAGCGACTCCACCGGTAGTGGATACCTGTGGCACCGGAGGGGACAACTGCTCAAGCATCAATATCTCCACCGCGGCGGCGTTTGTGGCCGCGGGCGCTGGGCTTAAGGTTGCCAAACACGGCAACCGTGCCATGACCAGCCACTGCGGCAGCGCTGATGTCCTTGAGGCTCTAGGGGTCAAAATTGACCTTGGGGCTGAGGCAGTCGCCCAGTGTCTGGAGAAAGTGGGCATCGGCTTCATGTTCGCCCCTGTCTTTCACCCGGCGATGAAACACGCCGCTGCCCCACGCCGTGAGATTGGCATCCGCACCGTCTTCAATATCCTTGGCCCCCTGACCAACCCTGCCCGGGCTGAGCATCAGGTAATCGGCGTGCCGAACGAGGAGCTGGGCGCCAAAATCGCCTCAGCCCTCCACCGCCTGGGCACCAAGCACTCCCTGGTGGTGCACAGTTTGGACGGCATGGATGAGATCTCAATCAGCGGCCCAACGCTGGTCTGGGAGGTAAATGCACAAGGGGTATCGCCCACATATGAAATCTCTCCATCATATTTTGGCTTCAAGGAAGCAGACCCAGCCGAAGTCAAGGGAGGAACTCCGGAGGAAAATGCCAGGATACTGCGCCGCATTCTGGAGGGCGAGAGAGGCCCTCAGCGAGATGTGGTGGTGATGAACGCCGCCGCGGTCTTGCTCGCTGGCAACCGAGCCCAAGACCTCAGGGAGGGAGTTCGCCTTGCCGAAGAAGCGATTGACAGCGGCCGAGCCCAAGAAAAACTTGAAGGTCTGGTGAGGCTCAGCCAGAGCCTGAACTAATATTATGTTAAACAAAATCATCACCCGAAAAAGAGAAGAAGTTGAGCAGAGGAAAAGAGAGCTACCTATCTCTGCCTTAAAGGAACGTATCGCCCGGCAGAGAGCGCCACTTGACTTTGCCTCTGCCCTCAGTGGGGAGCGCACTCGCCTGATTGCTGAGGTGAAGCGGGCTTCCCCGTCCCGGGGATTACTCTGCCCTGATTTTGCCCCGGTGGCGCTGGCCAAGACTTATGCTGATAATGGCGCCGCTGCCATCTCCGTGCTCACCGAGATAAATTACTTCCAAGGTAGCCTTGACCATCTGGCGGCGATTAGAGAAACGGTGAATATTCCCCTGCTGCGGAAAGATTTTATATTTGACCCATACCAGGTATATGAGTCCCGTGCCTACGGGGCTGATGCGCTGTTGCTCATCGTGGCTATCTTACCTCAGGCGCAGCTTGAAGAGCTCCTGGCGCTGAGCCATAGCCTGGGTCTGAGATGTCTGGTTGAAGTCCATGATGAAAGTGAGGTGGAAAGGGCGCTCAGCAGTGGGGCCGAAATCATCGGCATCAATAACCGGGACTTAAAAACCTTTCAGGTTGATATCAACACCACCCGCCGGCTGCGGCGGCTCATCCCCCAGGAACGAATCGTGGTCAGCGAAAGCGGCATCAGCCACCGGGGGGATATGGAAAAACTCAGGGCGTGGGGGGTTAACGCGGTGCTTGTTGGTGAGGCTCTGGTCACCGCCGGCGATATCCCGGCCAAGATGAGGGAGTTAGTCTTATGACCCGCGTCAAGATTTGTGGTATCAAGGAAGAGGCTCACGCCCTGGTTGCCGCCGAAGCCGGGGCTGACTTCATCGGGCTGGTCTTTGCCCCCAGCCCGCGGC
>Ga0209426_1001709_pt1 | contig 12238 bp, 9 predicted proteins | sample Deesub1362B_J571_FD_187697 | JGI IMG/M metagenome (GOLD analysis project Ga0209426, IMG submission 187697) | Deep oceanic, basalt-hosted subsurface ecosystem from Juan de Fuca Ridge flank, Pacific Ocean, CORK Borehole 1362B_J2.571 (SPAdes)... ...
TGCCCCGGGGAGAAGGTTAAAAACAGGCAGGCTAAGCATGTAGACCCGGTATCCGAAGCCTCCCGGACGGGGGTTCGAATCCCCCCACCTCCATTTTTCCTGCCGGGGTGGCGGAACTGGCAGACGCGCTGGGTTCAGGACCCAGTGGGCGTTAGCCCGTGCGGGTTCAAGTCCCGCCTCCGGCATTTAAGAACAGGTTGAATTTAATATTTAATTTTTTTCTTTTTAATTCAATAATCAGAAAAATAACCTTTTTTTTAGTAGTTCAGAATCAGTTTCTTGTTTCCGAAAGTGTAAAAGTGTTTATAAGTATCCCCCCTGAAGTTTATTATCAGAAAATACTTGATATAAAGTTTGAACCAGAGCCCCGGAAGATTTTAAAAGAAGAATGGGGTCAAAAAATAGCGTATTTTAAAATTGAAAGACTTGAACCCTATGAGCAAAGATTGATTAAAATGCAAGTAAAGGCAGAGTTTGATTTTAATGGATTCAAAGTATTTAAAAATGGAGAGGATTTGAATATATATCTCTCTGATGACCCGTATCTCAAACTTAAATCAGATGTCCTTAAAAAAGTTGCCCTTAAACTTAAAAAAAGGGCAATGGATGAATTTGAGTATATGAAACTTGTCCTTGATACCATTTCAAACACACTTTATTACAACATTGATGGAAAATGGGAAAATGCAGAGAAGGTTTTTCTTCAGGGGCATGGTTCCTGTTCAGAATATTCGTTTCTTTTTTCTTCTCTGATGCGACTCGGAGGAATTCCCACAAGGTTTATAGGAGCATCTGTTGAAAGAAAAAACGGAATTGATTTCACCTTTCACAGATGGGTTGAAGTTTACATAAATGGTAAAGGCTGGATTCCGGTTGACCCTCAATTCTATGATACTCCTGAAAGTGATGGGAAATTTTTCCCTGATGATGGAAGATTATTTTTAATAACCACAATTGAACCGGGAACGAATTCCTACTTGAAGGAATGGTATAATTATAAGGTGGAAGGAAAAAAAGGAATTATAAAAATTAAAGCCTTTTTCAAATGGGAAAAATGAAAGAACTTTATAAATTTCTGGTTTTAAAGGACGGGAGTATAATAGGGGATATTGATGAGGAGATTGCAAAGAAAGCGATTGATAGAATAAAAAAGGGGAATGAACTTCTCAGAATAGGAAATAAAGAGTTTAAAATTAAAACATATTCCTTTCCTGATGTTGCAGGTAAATTGTATCTTATAAGAAAAAGTGATTCACCTTTAAAAAAAGAAACTCTTTATTTTTATCTCACGGATTTACTCCTGAAAGATTACATGCACAAAAAGGAGGATTTTAAGAAAAAATTTGAGCTTCTTAACAAAGCAGGTGAATTTTTTTCAGAAGTTTCTGATATTGAAAGTATAATCAAAAGAATAATAAAAGAGGTAAAAAAAATTTTAAATGTTGAGATTGTTTCTGTTTTTAAAGTTGATGAGAAAAACAAAAAAATTTCCTTTTATGAATTTACAAAAGGCGGTAAAATACTCAGAACAATTGAAATAGAATGGGGTAAGGGAATAGTAGGGCATGTGGCAATTCATAAAAAGCCCCTTATTGTGAATGATGTTACAAAAGACAGGAGATTTTACCCGGGTATTGATAAAAAAACAGGTTTTAAAACAAAAAATATTCTTGCCTATCCTCTTATAGTTCAAAAAAAGATAATAGGTGTTATTGAAGCAATTAATAAGAAAAATGGAGAATTTAACAGAAATGACCTTGAAATTGTATCCCTGATTTCTTCTTCAGCAGCAATTGGTCTTCAAAATGCCTTTCTCTATAAAGAACTTGAAGACCTTTTCAAAGGCACAATCACATCGCTTGCAAGTGCAGTTGAAGCAAAAGACCCTTATACTTCAGGTCATGTAAACAGGGTTACAGACCTTTCTATTGAGCTTGCAAAAAGGAGGGGTATGAGTGAAGAGGATTTGAAAAATGTTGAACTTGCTGCAATTCTTCATGATATAGGTAAAATAGCAATTCCTGACAGTATATTAAAAAAACCTGATAGATTAACCGATGAGGAATATGAGATAATAAAGACTCATGTTTATCATGGCGCAAGAATATTAACACCGATTCCGGGAATGAAAGGTGTGATACCTGCTGTTTTACATCATCATGAGAGATGGGATGGAAAAGGTTATCCTATGGGATTGAGAGGTAGTGATATTCCCTTAATTGCGCGTATAATTACTATAACAGATTCTTTTGATGCAATGAATTCGGATAGACCTTACAGAAAGAGAATTCCTTCTGATGTAATAAGAAAGGAGCTTGTTGAGAATGCTGGAAAACAGTTTGACCCTGAATTAATTGATATTTTTCTTGAAATTGAGGAGGTAAAGGAGTTATTAAATAAATGACATGCGAGGGTGGCGGAACTGGCAGACGCGTCAGATTTAGGATCTGATGGGGAAAACCCGTGCGGGTTCGAGTCCCGCCCCTCGCATTCAATTATTTGAAAAAATCTCAGTTTTATCATAAAATTTTAGTGGTTCAATACCTCAGTTAATAGTGGGAGGAAGGAATTCTTATGATAAAATTTTTCTTAATTTTTCAAATTTTCAGACCCACCACACTTCTTGAGTTGCCAACAGCCAGTCTTCCTGCAGATCCTCTTTACTGGCAGTTAGGAATTTCAACCTCTTTCTCCCTTGCATCAAAATATGATCCCCATGTTACTGATTTTGATTTAAATGGTATGGTTTCCTTTAATGGAAAGTGGTTTGTGGGACTCAACATTTTTACCTTAAATGAAATAAGTCTGGACCTTGGAACAATACTTATTCCTGAATCACATGGTTCTCCCTTTGGTATTTCCTTTGGTTTGAGAAACATTACATGGAAAAAGTATGTTTCTTCTGTAGGTGGTGATCCTGATGAAGGTGGAGGGTTCACGGATGATAACTCCTACATATTGAGAAGCCCTGAAATGCTTTCTTTTTATGGAGTTATTACAAGGCATATCAATTCTTCTCTTATTTTGCATCTCGGGATAGGAAGAGGAGAATTTATAGGATACGGACCAAGAAGCAAATATCTGAATACCGATAATTTTCTTAATACACCCCATGAATATTTCACATTCGGGCTTTTTGGAGCCCTTGAATTCCATTTAACCCCATCACTTCATCTTGTTTTTGAAGCTGATGGAAGGGATTTAAATACAGGTTTCTTTCTTGACCTTGAAAGGTTCAGGTTTGTATTTGAAGCACAGAAGCTTGAACATTTCTTTTTCAATGGTTACCCTGGTTTCCAGCCAAGAGTTAATATGGGAATCGCGGTAAATAATAGAGTTGTTGTCCCCTCTGCTCAACCTGTTGCTGTAACATTCACAGTGTTGAGTGCTGAAAACAAAAAACCTGTTAAAGGAGTTGTTGTTAAGTTCCTTCAAACAGAAATACGGGGGATTATAACAGATGAAAATGGGGTTGCTGCTCTGAATATTTTACCGGGTTCATATCTTGTTTCAATTACCCATCCTGAATACAGGGAAGTGAAGGCAAAAATAAAGGTAAAGAGAGATAAACCCCTTAAAGTAAAAATAACAATTAAGCCAAAAATATCAAAAAGAGATATTGCCCTTAAAAGAATAAAAGAAGGAAATGCCCTTTTAAGGGCAGGAAAGCTTGTTGAAGCAAAGAAGATGTTTCAGGAAGCTTTAAATATTTATCCTCAGAGTAAAACTGCGAAGGAACGTCTTGTAAATGTGGAGAAGGCGATAAAAAACAGATTGCTTGAATTAAAATCAAGAGCCAGATATTATGAAAGGAAGGGTGAATACAAAAGCGCAATCACTTACTGGAATGAGGTTTTAAAAATGGACCCCCAGGACCCTGATGCGGGTGATAAAATAGCAGAACTTGAAAGCAAAATTAAATCTCCACCTCCTGTTTCTGAGAAAAAAGTCGTTAAAAAATCCGAGCCAAAACCATCAAAAGCACAGATTAATGAGATGCTCAATAAGGCAATCCAGGCGTTTAATCAACAGAATTATAAAGAAGCAAAAAAAATATTGCAGCAGGTTCTTAAATGGGAGCCCGGTAATTCAAAGGCAAAGGATTATTTAAAAAGAACAGAAGCAAGATTGAAACTCCTTGAGGAATAGAAAAAGCAGTTTAAATTTTTTATTTTTACCCTACTTCATGAATATTCCATGGTTATTAAAAATTTATTCCTATTTTTTGTATAATTAATTACTGTTTTTTGTAAAAGAAAATTGACATATGGATGATTTAAAGGACAAATTTTATAAAATTGATTATCCGGTCTGGCTTGCCCTGTTCACAAAGGGCAACCATGAAAAGAAAGTTTATAATTATTTAAAAAAGTTCAATATAGAAAGTTTTTTACCCACAAGGATAATTTATACTTCTCCTGGAAAAGAAAGAGAGATTCCCTTGTTCAGGTCTTATGTATTTGTTAGAGTTATTCCGAGAACGCAGCCCTTTTATATTGCAATGGATGCCTTTGGTGCTGTGGGATATGTAAAGTTCAATAATGTTCCTGCAATTATAAAGGATGAGGAAATAGAGTCTTTAAAAATTTTGTCAGAGAACTATAAAAAGCGTGTTTTTCCCATTTATAATCTTTCAGAAGATGAAGAGATAGTTTTCAAAAGGGGTCCTTTGAAGGGTGTAAAGGCAAAAATAAAAGAAATAAATGATAAAAGAAATCTTATTGTAGTCTGGATAAAAGAAATTCTTGCAGGAGCGGCTCTTGAGATAAAGAAAGAACAGCTTCTTGACTGGATTTAATATAGTTTAAAACAATAACTTAGTAAAATTTAATATTATGCTTTAAATATAAACGATTTCTAAATATTTAAAACTTCCATTTTTCCAATTTTATAAAATTAGACAAACTATTACATGGCAACATTTTTTAAAAAATCTTGAAATTTAAAATTAAGTAAGTTAATATTTTAATATACGTGCTTAATATTTAAAATGTACTACATATTTAGCTATTATACTTCAAACTCTTATGATACATTATTTATCAGAAGAGGGGCGGAGCCTACACAAATTTCTATTCTTCTAAACTTCCGTTTCATTTTGAAACAAAATTGTATTTTTCTGAAATCTGTTCTCTTTATAAGTTATTATATAACAATGAGTTTTTTTTATTATGGAGTTCTTAAAATCTGGAATGAATTTTGCCTTATATTATAGTATGTGCTATCACAGAAATTCACACAAGAGGGGCGGAGCCTATGCAAATTTCTGAAAATGAGGCACTTTTTGATATTTCTGAAAGGAGATGAAAATACATATTAAATCAAAAGTGTCAAATTTTTAAGAAAGTGTCAACTTTTTTTTACACTTTTTTCATATTTTTAATTTACTTCTTCAGATTAAAAAAGGTATAATTTAAATCAGATGAAGAAGATTTTATTACTCTTTTTCTTTTCAAATTTATTCCTGTATTCGCGTGACAATCCTTATAAAATAGAGACAGGAGATGTTCTTGAAATTCTTGTTATCGGAGAAGAAAATCTTTCCAGAACAGTGATGGTGATGCGAAACGGTATGATTTCCTTTCCTCTTATCGGAGAGGTAAAAGTTGCCGGTCTTACCACAGAAGAGGCATCAAATTTAATTTCAGAAAAATTGTCTAAATATTTCACACATCCCCTTGTTTCTGTAATATTAAAAAGTCCTTCCTTTCCCTATGTTTCTGTTTTTGGAGCTGTTTTAAAACCAGGAGCTGTGGAGTATCAAAGAGGTTTAAAACTCACGGATTACATAGCTCTTGCAGGTGGTCCCACACCCAAGGCAAATCTTAAAAAGGTCAGAGTTGTGATATTCAGGGAGCAAAATCCTGTTTCCCTGGAAGTAAATGTAGATGAAATACTCAAAAAAGGAGATTTTGCAAAAAATATGGAATTGAAACCCGGTGATGTTGTTTATGTCCCTGAAAAATTCACGATAAATTGGGGGATTGTATTGAATGCCCTTGCTCTTACAGCAGCTGTTTTGAATTTTTATATAACTCTTCAGAGAACAAGATGAAAGAGGAAACAAGAATGAACCATTATCAGGAACCATTTTTTGAGGAAGAAACTCTGAGTCTTCAGGACATAATAAACATCTTTATAAGAAGAATCGGGTTATTCCTCACTACTTCAATTGCTGTGTTTCTAATTATAGTTGTCTATCAGCTTACAAAGTCATACACCCCTATTTACAAGGCATCCTTTGACATAGGAGTTACAAATGAAAAACCGATTGAAGGGGTATTTTCTTCAATTCAGGAGACTCCTACCCTTCAGATCGGTTCTGTAACCCAGAGAGTAATATCAAACCTTTTAAGTGTAAAACTTGCCGGTAAAATTGCTGACTCTCTTTCCCTTTATACCCACATAAAAAATGGGAATCCTGAAATAAAGGTCATAACCAGAATAACAAATGACTTTGATGAACCGATGGGTCCGTTTAAACTCAAAGTCAAAAAAGACGGTTTTGAGCTTTATCTAAAAAGCGGAGAACTCATAAAACAGGGTAGACTCAATGAATTTGTAAATCTTGACTTTTTAAAATTCAAGGTAGTGCCATTAAAGGAAATCACGAAAGAAAAAACCTATGAGCTCACCTTCTATCCCAGAATGAGAACAGCCCTTGCCTTGAGAAATTCCCTTTCAATAAAAGTTCTTGAAGCTGATAAAATTGAAAAAGATTTATCCTTTGGACGGATTCCCTTTTCAGGTGAAGGGGCGAGCAAAAAACTTGTAACAGCAAAAACAATTTTCCCTGGAGTAAATCTTATAGGAATATTGAGAATAGATGTTTTCTGGGGTAATCCTGATGATGCCTATCAGATAGCAAAAGTTCTTTCGGATTTAATAATAAAGGAAGATATAAAAGAAAAATCCCTTCAATACATTCAGTCAAAAAAATTCATTGAATCCCAGCTTGAATTTTACAGGAACAGGCTTTCAGAGCTTGAGGAAAAAATAAAGAGATTCAAGGAAGAGAAAAAAATTGCTGATTTAAAAGCATCCACCCAGGCACTGATTTCCCAGATTTCTCAGCTTGAGACAAAAAAGAGCCAGCTTGAGATTGAGCAGAGTATTCTTAAAAATCTTGAAGAATATCTTGCAAAGGGAAAAGAAATTGATACAACCGTGAACTTTGCCCCTGCACTTCTTTCAGACCCTGTGCTTCAGAGTTTTTACTCAGAGCTTCTTCAGACAGAGGCAGAATTAAAGGGAAGATTAAAGTCCTATTCTCCGAATCATCCGAAAGTATACGAGGTAAAGGCAAAACTTGATGGACTGAAAGAGCAGATGAAAGAGGAGATTAAAAAGAGGGTTGCCACGATAAGGACAGAAATTCAGAGTGTTAAAAATCAGATAAATTATCTTAAAACAAAGCTTGAAAATGTGCCTGAAGATGAGCTTCAACTTGCGCGTCTTGAGAGAGACAGAAAAACAACAGAAGAGCTTTACACCTTTTTTGCCCAGAAACTTGAGGAAACAAGAGTTCAGGAGGCAGGAGTAACATCTGATTTAAAAATAATAAACCCTCCGATTGTTTCTTATAAACCTGTCAATGCGAGAAAACCCTTATTAATACTTCTTCTTTCCTTTATAATAAGTGTTCTCATAGGTGGTTTTGCTGTATTTGTTGTGGAATATATTGACAACACCATAAAAGACCCTGAAATATTGAAAGTGAAGATAGGGTTGCCTGTTTATGCTTCAATTCCACTCACAGATGGGAAGGAAAGTAATGGATTTATCAGAAATTTCATATCACGGTTTATAAAAAACAATTTTGAAAGTAATGGAATAAAAATAATAGAACCTGACCTTTCCTCTGCAGAGTTTGAAGCATTCAGAAAACTATCCTTAAATCTTGAATTTGCCCATCCTGAGAAAAAATACAGGGTATTTTATATTACATCTCCCAGTCCTGAGGAGGGTAAAACCTTTGTTACAATAAACCTTGCTTTTGTTTATGCTTCAAAGGGAAAAAATGTGGTTATAATTGACAGTGATTTCAGAAAGAAAAAAGGTCACATAACAGATGTTTTTGAAATAAAAAAAGAGGAAGGTCTTTTTGATATTCTAACAGGAAAGGAAAAAATTGAAAATGTCATCTTTGAAATTCCATCAGAAAATGAAAAACTCGGATTAAAAATAGATGTAATTCCTGTTGGAAATATTCCTGCAAATCCCCTTATTTTCCTTGAATCAGAAAAAATGAAAGAATTAATTGAGTATCTTAAAGAGAAATATGATTATGTTCTAATAGATGGAACTCCTGTTCTTTTATTTGCCGATTCAGCTTATATAGCAAATTATGCAGATGGAGTAATTTTAATAACAAAATATGGAAAAACGAACTTCAAAGAAATAGAAGAGGCAAAGGACATATTAAAAAACTCAAGGTCAGATTTAATCGGAGTTGTAATAAACGGGGTCCCGAGAAGGAGAGGCAGTTATTACTATTATTACTACTACAAATACTACTCCCGATATTATGGGAAAAAATAGTAAAGGCGAGACGAGTTTTTTATGTTAATCATCTTAATTAAATGAAAATAAAAAATTTGAAGATCTTGATTGTTGACAAGAATCAGTCTCACTTGCAGTAGATATTTATGAAATTACAAATAAACTGAATATTTAAAATTAAAACAAAGGATTGAAAAACTGAGTGGAATGATAGGAAGTTTGATAAAAACATTAAAAAAGTAAAAAATGATCTTACTCACTTTCATTACCTATTGCGCGTCTCGCCTTTCGCGCTCGTCCCACCTATTTATAAACACAACAAACGCAAAAAACGCAATAAACTCAATTCTAAATTTGTAATTTGACTTTAAATTACATTATAATGTAATTGTATGTTAAATTTAATTACATTTAATCGCTGGTGGGATACAGGCAAGGTAGATGAAGTCTATTTAAAACCTTATAGAAGAAGACTTTTTTACAATCTGCAGGGATTTCTTGATGTGAGGCAGATGCTTTTAATTTACGGATTGAGAAGGGTCGGTAAAACTACTCTGATGTATCAATTGATTGATTATCTTCTCCAAAACGGTGTTAACAGAAAGCATATTTTATATTTTTCCTTTGACGAAAAAATTGTTTCCCTTAATAATTTATTTAAAGAATATTCGGAATTTATTCTGGGAAAAGACCTCTTGAAAGCGGGTAGGGTTTTTGTTTTTCTGGATGAAATTCAAAAACTGGAAGACTGGCAGAATCAACTCAAAATTTTTTATGACCTTTATCCGAACATAAAATTCATCATTTCAGGTTCCGCAGGTCTTCAAATTTCAAAAGGCACAAAAGAAAGTCTTGCAGGAAGAGTTTATGAATTCATTCTTCCTCTTTTAAACTTTTCAGAATACCTTGAATTTCTGGGAGAGAAGGTGGAACTTCATGATTTATTTAATCTCGAAGAAATTAAAGAAATATATTTAAAAAAAGAACGAATTGCCCCGCTTTTAAATCACTATCTTAAAACAGGTGGATTTATTGAGATTGCGACCGAGGAGGATGATTTAAAAATAAAAGAATATTCAAAATCAATTCTGGAAAAAGTTATATTTGCTGATATACCCATGAGTTTTAAAATTAAAGAACCCTATCTATTAATGAGAATTCTTGAACTGATAGCTTCAAATCCGGGTTTTTTGCTTGATTATTCAAAACTCTCTCAGATCTTCAGCAAAGACCAGAGGGTGATTGCAAACTATGTTTTTTATCTGAAATATGCCTTACTTGTAAAAGTCCTTTACAATTTTTCAGGAAGCAGATTTTCTGTTGAGAGAAAATTAAAAAAAATTTATCTTGCTTCCACAAACTTTATATACCAATTTTTCCCTGAAAAATTCACCCAGCCGGATTTCATAGGAAAAATAATTGAAAATGCTGTATCTGTTATTTCAGATACCGATTTCTTCTGGAGGGAAAGGGATAAAGAAGTGGATATTGTTTTGAATAACAAAATTCCTGTTGAGGTAAAATACAAAGAGAAAATCTTTAAAGAAGATTTAAAGGGCATACTCAGATTTTCAAAAAAATTCAAAATACAGAAAGCAATTCTCCTTACCAGGGATGAAATAAAAAAAGAAAAAATAAACTCCCTCCTTATCTATTCAATACCCGTATGGATTTATTTCTTAAAAAGTAAGAATGGCAAAAAACAAGGCAAATAATGAAACAAGACGCACAGAAAACAAACTCAATAAACGCAAAAAATCCCTCCCCAACTTCCTGCCGGGTAATTCTCTCCTTAAAAGGGAGAGAAAAAAGGGTGGGAGTCGACCCGGAACTTGCCCTCCCGGCAGGGGTTGGGTGAGGGTTTAATAATTTTAAGATTATGAAAGTGTTAAAATCCAGAAAAAAAGTTAAGTTATTTAAAAAAATAAAAAGAAAGGCTCTTTCCGAATATGGAAAGGACCTTGTTTCTCTTGTTGTTTTCGGACCCTGTATAAAGACAGATTTTGAAGATGAGGAACTTTATCTAATAATAGTCTCAAAAAACAGTAAAAAAAAGCTTGAATTCAAAATTCCTCCTTACAAAATATTCACAATACATAAAAAACCTGAAGCAATAAAAACAAAAAACCTCTGGCTCAAAGGCACCAGACTCAAAATTTTATATGATAAAGGGAAATTTTTTGAAGAGATAATGAAAGGATTATGATGAAAAACGCGAGATGTGTGGTAAGGCACGACGTGCGAGAAATAAAAAGAATTAAAAAATAAAGGGTTTTTAATTAAAATATTAAACCCGTTAAAATTTTTGGAGGAGGTGAAAATATGAAGATGGAGAGTTATGATACACCTTATGAAATTATTGCAAAAGGATGGGATGCGCTTATAAAAGAGATGGGAATGGTAGGAGCTGTGAAATTCTGGATGTAAAGGAAAGAGTATAAAGGAGATTTATAAAGAAATTCAGAAATACAAAAAAATAAAGACAAATAATCTACCATTCCAATTAGAGTGAATGATGTGTTTGAATGAGAAAGAAAAAATAAAAATATCTTTCCTCCCCCTCACCCCAGCCCTCTCCCACCAGGGGAGAGGGAGTTTTGACCCCTTATAATTAAAAATGAAAAAACTAAAACGTAATAAACGCAATTAACACGATTAACGCAACAAACGCAGAATGAAAAAGGCATTAATAACAGGAATAACCGGTCAGGATGGCTCCTATTTAGCAGAGCTTTTACTTTCAAAAGGATATGAGGTTCACGGATTAATAAGAAAAGCAAGCACCTTTAATACTTCAAGAATTGACCATATTTATGTAGACCCTCATGAAAAAGGAGCCAGATTTTTCCTTCATTACGGAGACCTCACAGATTCAGGAAGTTTGACAAATCTTATTTACAACATTCAACCTGACGAAATCTATCACCTCGGAGCCCAGAGTCATGTTAAAGTGAGTTTTGAACTTCCGGAATACACGGGTGAAGTAACAGCACTCGGAACAATCAGAATACTTGAAGCAATAAGAAAAAGCGGTGTAAAAACAAAATTCTATCAGGCATCAAGCAGTGAAATGTTCGGAGAATCACCTCCTCCTCAGAATGAAAACACACCTTTCAGACCCAGAAGCCCCTATGCCATTTCAAAAGTATATGCCTTCTGGGTAACGGTAAATTACAGGGAAGCCTATGAAATGTTTGCGTGTAACGGAATTCTTTTCAATCATGAATCACCCAGAAGAGGAGAGACCTTTGTAACAAGAAAAATAACAAGGGCAATAGCAAGAATATTAAGTGGAAAACAGAAAAAGTTATATCTCGGTAATCTTGAAGCAAAAAGGGACTGGGGATATGCACCAGAATATGTAGAAGCAATATGGTTGATGCTCCAGCAGGAAAAGCCGGATGACTTTGTTATAGGTACAGGAGAAAGTCATTCTGTGAGAGAATTTGTGAATCTTGCCTTCAGTTATGCAGGTATTGAAATAGAATGGAGAGGAGAAGGAATTGATGAAAAAGGTATAGTAAAATCCGTTTCCGATTCCTCTTCCGTTTTACCCGGTGATATTATAATTGAAATAGACCCCAGATATTTCAGACCAACAGATGTTGAAAATCTCAGAGCAGACCCTTCAAAGGCAAAGGAAATTCTCGAGTGGGAGCCAAAAATAAAATTTGAAGAACTTATAAAAATAATGGTTGATGCTGATATGCTTGCAGAAGGTCTCAAACCGCCCGGA
>Ga0209426_1001710_pt1 | contig 12234 bp, 8 predicted proteins | sample Deesub1362B_J571_FD_187697 | JGI IMG/M metagenome (GOLD analysis project Ga0209426, IMG submission 187697) | Deep oceanic, basalt-hosted subsurface ecosystem from Juan de Fuca Ridge flank, Pacific Ocean, CORK Borehole 1362B_J2.571 (SPAdes)... ...
GCGGTTCAAGCAGGCCGGGCGGGGCGGCATCGGCACGGTCTTCCGGGATAAGCGGATCAAGGCGATCGTGGTGAAGAGCCCGCCGGTGCGGGGCGATTCCAACCGCCCGGCCGACCCCGAGCGGATCGCCCGCGCCGGACTGCGGCTCCACAAGGAGATCCACGACTATGATGACCAGCAGAACCGGATGCGGAAACGGGGCACCCCCTACCTGGTCCAGATTATGGACGACTACGACCTGCTGCCGGTGCACAACTTCAAGTTCGGCTCCCACCCGGACACGCCCAAGATCAACGGGGACGTGTGGGAGGGCCGGTTCAGCCAGGGGCTGCCCGACGGCTGCTGGTACGGCTGCACGATGTCCTGCTCCCACGCGGTGGACCACTACACGGTCCGCACCGGCCCCTACAAGGGTCAGAAGGTCATCGTGGACGGGCCGGAGTACGAGACCATCGCCGGGGTCGGCTCCAACTGCGGCATCTTCGACCCCGACGCCATCCTGGAGATCAACTTCTACTGCGACACCTACGGCATCGACACCATCTCCTTCGGCACCCTCACCGCCTTCGTGATGGAGTGCTACGAGGCGGGGATCCTCGACAAGGAGAAGACCGGCGGGCTGGAACTCCGGTTCGGCAACGCCGACGCAGCCATCGAACTCCTCCACCAAATGGCCCGCGGCGAGGGGTTCGGCAAGATCGCCGGGCAGGGGGTCCGCCGGATGAAGGAGTACTTCGTCAAGGAGTTCGGGGCCGATCCGCAGTTCGTGCAGGACATCGGGATGGAGGCCAAAGGGCTGGAGTACTCCGAGTACGTCTGCAAGGAGTCGCTGGCCCAGCAGGGCGGCTACGGCCTCACCAACAAGGGTCCCCAGCACGACGAGGCGTGGCTGATCTTTATGGACATGGTCAGCAACCTCCTGCCGACCTTCGAGGACAAGGCGGAGGCGCTGCACTACTTCCCGATGTGGCGGACCTGGTTCGGCCTCTGCGGCTTCTGCAAACTGCCGTGGAACGACATCGTTCCGCCCGATAACGCGATGACGGACGAGCCGGCCAAGATCCCGGCCCACGTCCAGAACTACGTGGAGATCTTCTCCGGCGTCACCGGCAAAGAGGTTACGGCCGACGACCTGATCACGATGTCCGAGCGGGTGTACAACTTCCAGCGGGTGTTCAACATCCGGCTGGGCAAGGGGCTGCGGGAGCACGACGCGGTCCCCTACCGCTCGATGGGGCCGGTGACGGTGGAGGAGTACGAGTCTCGGGCGGAGCGGTACGATAAGCAACTGCGGGAACTGCTGGGGCTCGACCCGGAGAAGATGACCACCGAGGAGAAACTGGCCGCGCTGCGGAAGTACCGGGAGGAGCAGTACGAGAAACTGATCGACGCGGTGTACGCCCGGCGCGGCTGGACGAAGGACGGGGTCCCCACGCTGGAGACGCTGAAGCGGCTGGGGATCGACTACCCCGACGTGGTCGAGGTGGTCAAGCGGCATCTCTAGGATGGATGCATCCCTAGAGGGACGCGCGTTGGACCTCCCGCAGGGCCCTCTCCCCTGCGGGAGGTTTTTTCTACAGGGAGATAGGATGCGGAACCGATCTTTGCTCCTGTTCCTGGTCCTGCTGGCGGGCCTCCTCGTGCCGGCCCCGCCCCCCGCCCACGCCGCCGCACTGGAACTCTACGGCACCTTCCACGCGATGGGGGTCATCGTCACCCTGGACCCCGCCGACGATCCTGATGAGGACGCGACGGCCTACGTCGAATACCGGGTCAGCGGAAGCGATCCCTACCGCCAGGGCTTCCCCCTCTCCCGCGTCGACGCGGCCCGGTTCGTCGGGAGCCTCTTCTGGCTGGAGCCGGGCACCGCCTACGACGTGCGCGTCACCTTCAGCGACCCCGACGGCGACCCGCTGGACGGCGTCGTTCTCACCGGCACCGGTTCCACCCACGCGGAGATCGTTATCCCCGCGCCACTCCACTCCTACTACGTCGCCCCCACGGGGAGCGGGACGGCCTGCACCCTCGCCGCCCCCTGCTCCCTGGCCGAGGGGCTGAGCCAGGCCGGGCCGGGCGACGAGGTCGTGTTGCGCGGCGGGGTCTACTACCAGGGCGAGATCGCTCTCCCTCGCTCCGGCACGGTCGGCGCGCCCATCCTCGTCCGTGCCTACCCCGGCGAGACGGTGGTGCTGGACGGGGCCGATCCGGCGACCTTCACCTGGACGAACGTCAGCGGCGGGGTCTGGCGCACCACGGTCAACGCGTCCGACCCCCACCTGGTCCTGGCCGACGGTCAGCGCCTCTACCCCTACCAGAGCCTCGCCGACCTCCAGAACCTCGCCTGGTCCATCCCTGGCTTCTACGCCGACGGCACGACCCTCTACGTCCGCCTGGCGGGGGACGCCGACCCCAACGGTGCCACAATGGTCGTCTCTCGGTATAACTATGCCTTCTACGTCGAGCAGGATTTCGTCTATTTCCTGGACCTGACCTTCCGCCACTACGGGCGGGGAAGTTACGCCAAGGCCATCTACTTCAACAACGCCAGCGACAACCTGGTGCAGGGGTGCACCTTCGCCGTCAACGACCTGGGGATCGGCATCAAGCGGGATTCCCACCGCAACGTCATCCAAGATAGCGAGTTCTACGACACCATCTTCGACTGGCCCTGGGACGCGGTCAAGGCGGGCAGCGGGCTGGAGACCGGGGGCGTCCGCTTCTACGATCCGACCACGGGGCGGGGCAATGTCATCCGGCGCAACACCTTCCACGACTACTTCGACGGCTTCGGCGTCTGCCCTTCGTGGACGGCGGGGGTGACCAACGAGACCGACGTCTACGAGAACTTGGTCTACCGCGTCGGCGACGACGGGATGGAGACCGACGGCCAGTGCAGCAACGTGCGCATCTGGTCCAACACCTTCCACGACGTCCTGATGGGGATCTCTCTGGCCCCCGCCTACACCGGCCCGGTCTACGCCATCCGCAACCTGATCTACCGGACCGGCGTGGGGAACAACGACTACTCCGGCAGCCCCTTCAAGTTCAACAGCGGCTACGGCACCTCCGGCCCGATGTATCTCTTCCACAACACCTCGGACGCCGTCCTGCCGGGCAACAACGGCCTCTACGTCAAAGCGCCGGGCACCTGGAGCCTGATCTACGCCCGCAACAACATCTGGGCCGGGACCGCCTACGCGGTGAACAACTACAACGCGGGCCAGCCCATCGACCTGGATTACGATGACCTGTGGAACGGAGGCAGCGGCGATCTGGTGTACTGGGGTGGTGTGCATTATGCCACCCTCTCCGTGTTCACCGCGGGCACGGGCCAGGAGCCGCACGGGATGAGCGTCGATCCGGGTTTCGCCGATGCGGGGAGCGGCGACTACACGCTGGCCCCCACCAGCGGCCTGGTCGATGCGGGCCTCCTCATCCCCGGCATCAACGACGACTATGTGGGGAACGCGCCCGACATCGGCGCGTTCGAGTACCCGGGCTACGGCTTCACGCTGACCGCAGATCCCCCCTTCCGCGCCGTCTCCCCTGGCGGTGTCGCCACCTACACCCTCTCCGTCCGGCCCATCGGCCGGTTCACCGCCCCCGTCACGCTGACCGGCGCCAGTCCCTCTCCCAGCCTGACCCTGGGCCTGGCCCCCACCGTCGTCGTCCCGCCCGGACAGGCCTTCCTCACCCTGACCGACACCCACACCGGCCCCGTGCTCCTGCCCGGTCTGTGGTATAATATCCCCGTCACCGGCACCGGCGGCACCGTCACCGAGACCACGACCGTCCGTCTCCTGGTCGGCGGGGCGCGCCTCTACCTGCCGGTGGTGATGAGAGGGAATTCATGATTTCACCACAGAGTCACAGAGGGCACAGAGGGAAAATCTAAATCTCTGTGTTCTCTGTGTCTCGGTGGTGAAATACTTCAGGACCGAGGAGACGCATCGGTGATCCGGGTCAACAACCGGGACGAGGTCGAATGGGAGGAGGGAATGACCGTATCCGACCTTCTGGAGCGGATGCGGTACACCTTCCCGCACATCATCGTCAAGGTCGACGGGGAGGTCGTCCCTCGGGAGGAGTACCCCACCCGCACCATACCGGACGGGGCGGACGTGCGGGTGATCCACCTGATCGCGGGGGGATAGATTTTTACCACAGAGGCACAGAGGACACAGAGTTTTCTCTCTCTTTTTTCAGAGATTCCTCTGTGTCCTCTGCGTCTCTGGGGTTTTCCCCTACGTCCTGCGCGGTCGGGCGGTGGTGCTGATCAGGTCATTCGCTTGTTCGCTCCCCCAGTCGTCGAACCATCTCCCCCGCATACCCCGCCAGGTCCTCCCGGCCCTGCCGACCCCACCATCCCCGCCACACCCCCAACTCCTCGACCAGTTCTGCCCGGTCGTCGAGACGGGATAGAAGTTCCTCCGCCGGGTCCAGCCAGCCGGTCCACAGGTAGGCGTAGCCCAGCCCCTTCCACGTCGCCGGGTTGCCCGGCTGCCGCTGATAGGCCCGCTCCAGGTAGGCCACGGCCGCGTCGAAGTCCTCCCGCTCCAGGGCCATCAGCCCCAACCGGCGGTTGGCCGTCGGCTGGAGGGGGTCCCAGGCCAGCGCGCGCTCGAAGCAGGCGACGGCCCGCCCCGTGGCGGCCTCCCGCGCTGACCTTTCCAGATGAGGCGCGAGGTCGGCCCGGGCCTGCCAGAGGGCCCCCGCGTTGGCGTACCCCATCCCGAGGAGGGGCTGCCGGAGGAGCAGGAGGCCGGTGACCAGAAGAACGACCACGGCCACCAGGCCCCACCGCCAAGGGCGGGTCTGCCGTCTTTCGCTGACCCGTCCCGTCGCCACGGCAATCCCCATCAGGCCGAACCCCATCGCTGCCAGCCACAGCCCAAGGGGGAACGGCGGGGAGTCGATCAAGCCGTGGGCGAGGGCGGCGGTCGTCCCCAGCCAGGCGGCGCGGAACAGCGCGGGGGAGGGGCCCGACCGTTCCACTCGGACGACGAACCGGTAGAACGTCGCCAACAGCCAGACCACCGCTGCTAGGCCTATCACTCCCATCCCCAACCCGACCGCCAGGAGGAGGTTGTGCGGGGTGGTGAGGAAGGAGACCGGGATCAGCAACTGGTAGCGGGAGTAGGCCAGGGCGAAGGTGTCCCCCAGGCCGACGCCGGTGAGGGGATAGTCGGTCAGGAGGTAGAGGCTGTTGCGGAAGAGATGAAGCCGGTCGATGGCGACCTGCTGTACCGGATGGAGGCTTGCCATCAGCGCAAGCCCTGTGGCCCCCGTCCCGATCAGCGCCCAGCGGAGCGGCCGACGACGGAGCCGTAGCAGTGCTGCCACCACCGCCGCCACGACCAACCCCACCCACGAGCCGAGGGAGCCGGAGCCCGCCAGCCCGACGACGACGAGGGCCATCGCCGCGCCCCAGGCCCACCGCCGCCACCCCCGCCCCGACCCGGTCAGCAAGAGACCCAGCGGGACCATCGCCTCGAGGAAGCCATCGCCCGCGTCAAAAGGGGCCTGGGGGAGGAAGGAGCCCACCGCCAGCAGGGCGGCGAGGAGGAGAAGCGCCGTTCCCGTTCGGCGCGGGGGGATCGCTCCGTGGGCGGCGATGAAGAAGAGGACAACACTTCCCAGAAGGGCCAGCAGCGCGGGCCAGCCGAGGGTCGGGTTGTAGGTGACCAGTGCCCCGATCAACCCGGCGATGGAGAGGAGAACCAGCGGGCCTCGAAAGATCGTTTTCATCATTCTCTACCACAGAGGCACGGAGGGCACAGAGTTTTCTCCCATTTTTCAGAGATTCCTCTGTGTCCTCCGTGTCTTTGTGGTTTTACCGCTTCCACTACCGTGCCGGGTCCGGATAAAGGTCGGCGATCGGCTCGGGGACGACGAAGGCGATGGCGGCAGCGCGGCCGCGCACCGCGTCTGGCACGAGGGTCGCTCCCGAGGCCCGCGCCACCTCATCCCGCAGGGTCGCCAGCGGCACCGCCAGGCCGATCAGCCGTCGGTCCTCGCTCAAGAAGAACCGCACATCGGCCGGGACGCTGACGAACGCTTCCTGGACCGGGTCCCACACGGAGAGGAACGGCGCATACGTTCCGGTCTCCAGGGTGTAGTACAGCCCTACCGCCGCCTCGTCCCCCAGGTCGGTGTTGATGGGCCGGGTGCCCGGTGGACGGCCGGTGGTCGGGTCCCCATCCACGTCCAGCACGAACAGCCAGTCGGCGTTCACCAGCGGGGTCTCCGGCAGCGGGTCGTAGAGGATGATCCAGAGGACCGCCTCCCCCTCCTGCGCCCACTCGTCCAGTCCGGCGGGCAGGCTCTCCCGCGCGGTCAGTGCTATCCGCAGGTCCGGCGCGACGCTCGCGTTCTGGATGTCGAGCCCAGGCATCGGCGGCTCCACCGGCTCGCCGCTGGTGTAGTAGGCCACGTCCCCCTGGGGATCGGCCGGCGGGAGGGGGGTCGGTGTGGGGACCGGGGTAGGCGGTGGCGTGGGGGTCGGCGGGAGGGTAGGAGTGGGGGTCGGGGTGCAGGGGATGACGTGGACCAGGGCCCGCCCACGCTCTCCCCCGGGCCCGGCCGCCTGCACCTCATAGTCGCCCGGGACGTCTCCGGCGACGTAGTGGCCCTCCGGTGAGATCTCCCCGCCCCCCGTGGCCGCCCACTGCACGTCGCTGAGCGGCGGATCGGTCTCGAAGTCCACCGCCTGACCGGGGCACAGGTTCGCTTCCGGCGGGACAATCTGGAGGGCGCGGGCCACGGCGCGGGGGCGGGAGAGAAGTTGCACGACGCTGGCGACCGCGCCGATGACGACGACGGCAGCCACTGCAATGGTGATCCAGGCGAGAATCCGACGGACGGGTCCTTTTAGCACGATCCACCTCGCAAGATGTGCTAACCACAGAGGCGCAGAGGACTCAGGGTTTTCTCCAAATTATGGAGTTTCCTCTGTGCCCTCCGCGTCTCCACGGTTTTTCTCGACAAAGCGGAAGCGGGCGACGCGGCGGGTCTCCGGGCCGACGATGGCCGTCTCCGCCACCCGCCACCCGCACACCCAGACGACCTCCCCACCAGCCACGAGCAGGGGGAGTCGGTTCCGCCAGGCGCGGGGGACCTTGGCGTTGATCATCCAGTCGGTCAGGCGGGGGCCGTGCCCCCCCATCCCCTGCGGACGGAACCGATCGCCCGACCGACGGGTCCGTAGCACCAGCGGTTTTTCCAGCCGATCAGCGTCCAGGTAGGCGGTCCATCGATCCGGGTTGACCTCCACCTCCTCCAGCGTCCAGGTCTCCAGGATCTCCGCCTCCAGCGCCCAGCCGGCCTCGGGCAAAGGAGTGATCCCGGGCAGAGCGACCTCCGTTTCGACGCCTGGGGGCATAGTTGGCCCCTCGGGCGGCGGTTCGTAACCCGCTTCGGCGATGGTCAGCGTGTCGTACCCCACCGTGAGCATCAGCCCACCAGGGAGGGTGGCCTGCGCGCCGGTGGTCCCTTCCTCCGCCACGCGGCGGGCGTCCTCCACGTGGACGAAGTCCACGTCCCGCAGGGTGGGGCGGAGGTGGTAGGCCGCCTTCCGGATCAGCGCCCGCCGGAGGGAGAGGGGCTGGTCCCGCCACCCGGCCCGGTCGAAGACGACGGCTTGCTCCGTCTCCTCCTGCACCACCTCGTCCCAGGCCCGGTCCCGCAGTTCCTCCAAGAGAGCGTAGTCGGCGGCGACCACGTGAGCGGTGTGGCAGAGGCGGCGGCGGATGTTGGGGTTGTAGGTCTCCAGCAAGGGAAGCAGTTCGTGCCGCAGCCGGTTGCGGAAGTAGGTGGTGTCCAGGTTGGACCGGTCGAAGCGGGGTTCCAGGCCATAGGCGGCGCAGTAGGCTTCGATCCCGGCGCGGGGGACGTCGAGCAGGGGGCGGATGAGGAGCGGGAGTGGGGAGGGGAGCGGGCCGTCGGCGACCGGTTCCAGGAGACGGTAGTCGGATAGAGGGGTAACGGGGAGCATCCCCCGCAGACCGGCCGGTCCCGCCCCGCGCAGGAAGTGCATCAGCACCGTCTCCGCCTGGTCGTCGGCGTTGTGGCCCACGGCGATCTTGGAGGCCCCCACGTCGCCGGCCACGCGAGCCAGGAAGGCGTACCGCACCCGTCGGGCCGCCTCCTCGAAGGCCAGTTTGTGCGCGCGGGCGATGGCGGGCACATCTTTCTTGGCGATGGTCGCGGGCAGCCCCCACCGCCGGGCCAGGTCGGCCACGAAGGCGGCGTCGGCATCCGCCTCCTCCCCCCGTGCCCCGTGGTGGAGGTGGGCGACGTGCAGGCGAAGGTGGTACTCCTCCCGCAGCCGGACCAGCAGGTGGAGCAGGCAGAGAGAGTCCGGCCCTCCGGAGACGCCGACCACCACCGCGTCGCCGGGGGAGAGCAGGCTGTGCCGCCGGATGAACTCCTGGACCCTGCGCAGGATATCCATAGGTCTTCACCACAGAGACACAGAGGGCACAGAGTTTCCTCTGTGTCCTCTGTGCCTCTGTGGTTTTCCCCCCTCACAACCGAATGACCGTGCCGCAGTACTCGCAGGTGATCTCCCGCATCCCTTTCACAATCGGGGTGGTGAGGATCGCGCCGCAGTTGGGGCACTTGGTGGGGACCTCGGCGGGAGCCACCGGCTCCGCCTCGGCGGCCTCTTCTCCCTCGACCTGCACCCGTTCCTTCTCGATGTCGCCGGAGCGCACCCGACCGATCAGCGCGGCCCACTCCTCGTTGTCCGCCCCGCCCAGGAGCCGCAGCCGGGCCTCGGAGATGTCGGCCTCGGGGGCGAAGAGGACCTCCAGCATCTCCTTCCGCCCCAGGAAGCCGGACTGGCTGGCCTTGACCTCCTCGATGTGGCCGATGGGAACCTGGAAGATCAACTCCTGGACCGTCTTCTTCTCGGTGGTGATGAAGAGGATCTTCTTGGTGGCGACCTCCTCCTTGCGCTCGAAGATCAGGCGGCCGTCGGTGAGGAAGAGGATCCCCTCCGGACCTTCCTTCTTCGTCTCCAGGAACTGGGCCCGGCAGGCGGCGACCAGGTTCTCGTCGGGGTAGAAATCGAAGGAGGCCTGGTCCGCCTGCTCCAGCGCCCACTCGATCTCCTCCACCTGGGCGCGGGTCTGGGTGACGTTCTGGTCGAGGGTGTCGAACATCGCCTCCAGCGCGTCCTGGGCGGCGGAGACCTTCCCCTCCAGGGTGCGGACCACGCTCTCGGCGCGGGCGATCCGGGCGGGGTCGCCGGAGGCGGCCTGCTGCACCGCCCGCTCCGCATCGCGCAGCGCCCGGGAGAGTTCAGCGCCGCGCCGTTCCACCTCCCGTCGCACCCGGTCCTGCATATCGGCCCACTGCTTGGAGAGGACCTCCACCTTCCGCTCCAGGTAGTTGCGGAAGACGTACCCCCGCGAACGCAGGGTCTCGATCTCGGCGGGGAGGGTGGTCAGCATCGCCTCGATGTCCGCCAGGTCGTCGTAGATGTCGGAGAGGGAGGCAGCCTCCTGGAGCCGTTCCAGTTTCCAGGAGAGCGACTCCAACTGGCTCTTGGCCTCCTCTGTGGCTGCGCCGACGGCGGGGGCCGCCGCGACGTAGGCTCGCCGTTCCTTGCGACGGGTCTCCCGCCTCTTCATCCGTTCTACCGCCGAGAGGGGGACCGACTTCTTCTTCGACTTCACACTGCCCTTGGTCGATCGCTTCTTCGGTCGCCGGGCCACTTCCTTTTCAACGGGTGTCATCTTACCCTCCTTTCACCTCACCTCCTACGGTGGCCCGCAGGTAGGCCTCCATAAACTCGTCCAGCCGCCCGTCCAGCACCGCCTGGGCGTTGCCGGTCTCGTACCCAGTACGGTGGTCTTTTACCATCTGGTAGGGATGGAGGACGTAGGAGCGGATCTGATTCCCCCACCCGGCCTCGACGTGCTCCCCCTTGATCCGCGCCAGTTCCTCGCGCCGTTTCTTCTCCTCCAGTTCCATCAGCCGCGCCCGGAGGATGCGCATCGCCGTCTCCCGATTCTGGGTCTGCGATCGCTCGTTCTGGCAGGAGACGACGATACCGGTGGGGAGGTGGGTGATGCGGACGGCAGTCTCGTTCTTCTGCATGTGCTGACCGCCAGCGCTGGAGGCGCGGAAGGTCTCGATCTTCAGATCGTTGGGGTCGATGCGGACCGCTTCAGCCTCGGGCAGATCGGGCCAGACCTCCACCAGGACGAAGGAGGTGTGGCGGCGGTGGGCGGCGTCGAAGGGGGAGAGGCGGACCAGCCGGTGGACCCCCCGTTCGGACCGGAGGTAGCCGTAGGCGTAGGGGCCGGAGATGGCGACGGTAGCCCGCTTGATGCCGGCCTCCTCGCCGTAGAGCCGGTCCACCAGCTCCGCCCGGTAGCCCCGCGACTCGGCCCAGCGGAGGTACATCCGCAGGAGCATCTCGGCAAAGTCCTGGGCGTCGATCCCACCCGCCCCGGCATGCAGGGCGAGGAAGGCGCTGCTCCGGTCGTAAGGGCCGGAGAGGAGGACGCGGAACTCCAACTGGTCCAGTTCCCTCTCGATCGCCTCCGCCTCGGCGACCAACTCTTCGATCAGATCCTCACCCTCCAGTTCGGCCAGCTCCAACACGTCGGCCACCCGCTGCTCCAGAGCCAGCCACGGCTCTATCTCCTCCCGCAGGTCGGCCAGCCGTTGCATCGTCCGCTGAGCCGTCTCCGGGTCGTCCCAAAGGTCCGGCCGAGCGGCCTCCTTCTCCAACCTGGCGATCTCTTCTTCCTTCGCCGCTAAGTCAAAGACGCCTCCGGAAGTCGGAGAGTTGGGCCTGAAGTGCCTTGAGGCGTGCTCGCAGTTCGTCCATCGGTCGATACTTTCCTCCGTATTGCGTGATGTGTGTTGCGTGTTCCGCTTTCCTGCTCCTTGTCTCTTGCCTCTCTTCATCTTGATGATAACATAGAACCCCCGATTCCGCCAACGGAAGAGGCTCTGGACAGCGCGCCTCAGGTTGTGATGGAGCGGCGAGATCGCCAGTTTGACTTTTCCCAACACCTATGCTATTCTCTCCTCCACCGCTCTTTCATAGGACTTTCATAAAGACCCACGGGTACGGTCGTAAGCCCCCTCCGGCGGGGGAAATGGCAGGAGACGACCGACAACCCCGCTTCGGTCTACGCTGGTCCCCTGTCGGTATTCCCCCAACCATTGACTCCTCCCTGAGAGGAAACCCAACATCTGCGCTATACGGGTATCCCCCAGAGCGACCGCGCCTGAAGGTTGATGAGCACCTTCATTCCGCCCAGGGCCTGCCTCCCCCACTCCCGCGCCAGAACAGCACTCCGGTGAACCTGGAATCGCTACTGGCGCAACTGCGGGAGGGGGCCCAGGGGGACATCCGCATCTCGTACCACGCCGAAAGATGGGGCCTGGGCAGCCACGATAGACGGAGCACCACGGAGGCGCGGAGGGTACAGAGGAGCCTGATCGAGGGAGGTGGCTTGTGAGACGTATGGTTGCATTGCTGACGAGTTTGGCATTAGTGAGTCTGCTGTCGACCACGATATTCACCTCATCCCTCTACGCCCAACAACCACCCCCATCGTTCGCTGGTCACTGGCGCGTGCAGCAGACGACCTACGACGAGGGCTATGTCTACATCGCAGTAGCAGGCATCAACGCCAAGATGTACCTGACGGACGAAAACGCGACCTTCTATGAACACAACCTGGTCGCAGAGGGCACAATCAATGGCAACCAACTGACTCTCTTCTTCACACCAGACTGGTATCCCGGATGCACCGCTTCCCTCACGCTCGGCGACGATGGGAACTCCTTCACGGGCAATGTCACGGGTGAGAACTGCGGGCAATTCCTGGGACCCATCACAGGTGTACGGGTGAGCACCGGCCGCAGCCTCGAACTTCACGTCTCCCCAGAGAACCTCTCCGCAGGCGGGATCGCCTATCTCGACCTGCGGGCCTTCCGCGGCGGTGAGCCGATCGCGGGCATGGAGATCCCAGTGGTGGCGACGGAGGTCCAGATCGAGCAGAATCCCATCATCCAGGAGCCCTACATCGGAGTCGTAGCCGACGGCGCCAGCACCCTCGACATCTTCCTTCACCTCCCCTAACTGGCAGGCCAGCCGATCCCCTTCACACCTCCGGCGCTCGGGACCCTTGAGGGAGACGCTGTGGTCGATACGGGCGGTCAGCCCGCTGTCCTGCTGTCTGAGGACCTTGTGATCAGAAACAGATC
>Ga0209426_1001711_pt1 | contig 12233 bp, 13 predicted proteins | sample Deesub1362B_J571_FD_187697 | JGI IMG/M metagenome (GOLD analysis project Ga0209426, IMG submission 187697) | Deep oceanic, basalt-hosted subsurface ecosystem from Juan de Fuca Ridge flank, Pacific Ocean, CORK Borehole 1362B_J2.571 (SPAdes)... ...
GTAAAATGGATTCAGGTTTCATGTCATTTGTTAAAAGAAGATTATTAAATTGCCCCTTAACAAGGGGAGACGCAATAAATATACCGTTGTTAAAAAGAGCCCTAAGTTTTCGTGTAGTATCCACTAAGCCCACGGGCGTGGTAATAGTAACTGACAAAACAAATCTTATAATTAGAGAAAGCTCAGAAGAAGCTGGTGCAATACCCTACGTGACATACGAAGATATCGGTGGCCTAGATGAAGAGGTGCAGAGGATTAGAGAGATGGTTGAGTTGCCTTTGAAGCATCCAGAGTTATTCAAGAGGCTTGGTATTGATCCGCCTAAAGGAGTACTTCTACACGGTCCTCCTGGATGTGGAAAAACATTAGTGGCTAGAGCTGTGGCGAATGAGTCTGATGCGTACTTTATAGCTATAAACGGTCCTGAAATTATGGGAAAATTTTATGGTGAATCTGAACATCGTTTAAGACAAGTATTTGATGATGCCGAAAAGAATGCTCCTAGTATTATTTTTATTGATGAGATTGATGCTATTGCTCCTAAGAGGGAGGAGGTTACTGGTGAGGTTGAGCGTCGTGTTGTTGCTCAGTTGTTAGCTCTTATGGACGGTTTGAAAGCCCGAGGCCAAGTGATAGTGATAGGTGCTACTAATAGGCCTAATGCTTTGGATCCTGCTTTGAGGCGTCCTGGGCGTTTTGATAGGGAGATTGAGATTGGTGTTCCTGATAAGGAGGGTCGTCGTGAGATTTTGCAAATCCATACTCGAGGTATGCCACTAGCAGAAGACGTAAACTTAGATCGCTTGGCAGATATGACTCATGGGTTTGTTGGGGCAGATTTAGCAGCACTATGCAGAGAAGCTGCGATGAAAGCTCTTAGAAGGTATCTTCCTGAAATTGATTTAGAAGAAGAAGTGATACCTCCACATGTACTTGAGAAAATTAAGATAACTATGAGAGATTTTCTGGATGCATTAAAGGAAATACAGCCTTCAGCTATTAGAGAAGTACTTGTAGAGGTACCAAATGTACGTTGGGATGATGTTGGTGGACTTGAAGAAGTAAAACAAGAATTAAAAGAAGCTGTAGAGTGGCCTTTGAAGCATCCAGAAGTGTTTAAGCGTATGGGTATAGATCCGCCGAAAGGAATATTGTTATATGGTCCTCCTGGAACGGGGAAAACGTTATTAGCCAAAGCTATTGCGACAGAAAGTGAGGCTAACTTCATAAGTGTAAAAGGTCCTGAGCTTATGTCAAAATGGGTTGGAGAATCCGAGAAGGCGGTAAGGGAAATATTTAGGAAAGCTCGTATGGTTTCTCCAGCAATAATCTTTTTCGATGAAATCGATTCCATTGCGCCTAGAAGAGGATTCACTAGCGAAACACAAGTCACGGAAAGAGTAGTAAGTCAATTATTAACAGAACTTGATGGACTTGAGTCATTAAGGGAAGTTGTTGTGTTAGCAGCCACTAGTAGACCAGATATGATAGATCCTGCTCTTTTGAGACCTGGTAGATTTGATAGATTAATATATGTACCACCACCAGATAAGAAAGCTCGCTTAGAAATACTAAAAATACATACACGAAAAATGCCCATTGCTGAAGATGTAGATCTCGTAAAATTAGCGGAAATAACAAACGGTTTTGTTGGGGCAGATTTAGCAGCACTATGTAGAGAAGCCGCTATGTTAGCTTTAAGAGAAAATATCAAATCAAAAACAGTAGAATGGAAACACTTCGAAGAAGCCATTCAGAAAATACATCCAACCATAACTCCAGAAGTAGCGAGATGGTATGAAAGAATAAAAGAACAATTTAAACGTTTCCAACAATTACAACCAACACCAACGATTTAGAGGGGGTGTAAAAATGCCAGCAAGACCACAAATATGGAATTTAACTCCAATAAAAGTTTTAATTCTACAAATAGTTAAAAAGCATCAAGTACTACTAGATAGCGACCTAGAAAGACAGTTACAAAAATATGTAAAAAATTTATCTCCAACAGAGCTAAACAAAGCTTTACTTCAATTGGAGATAGAAGGACTCATCCATGTTTCGCAAATAACAAAAACCAAACGAAAAATTGAAATAATAACTCCAGAGAAACAGTTCCTAGTAGCCGAAGAAGATTAACACCAAGACTGTAAAGTTACACAGTTGTTTTTGATTGGATTTGGAAACACTATCAAATATACGATTTCTTAGATGAGAACAACAAATTAAACTATTAATCTCTTTAACGCTAAATTAGAGACATTCAACATTAATATGGTGTTAAAAGTGAGTACCTACGAATATAAGCAGGTTATTGTGGTTAGAACAGATCTTAAACTAAGTAAAGGAAAATTGGCAGTACAGGTAGCGCATGCCTCAGTTACAGCTGCAGAAATAGCTAGAAATAAATATAGAGACTGGTGGGAAAAATGGATGAAAGAAGGACAGAAGAAAGTGGCCGTGAAAGTTGAAACACTAGAAGAATTATTAGAATTAAAAAATATGGCAGAGAAACTTGATTTACCTCATGCCTTAATTAGGGATTGCGGGTTAACGGAAATTCCTCCAGGCACCATAACTACTCTTGGTATTGGTCCTGCTCCTGAAAAACTTGTTGATAAAATAACAGGAACTCTTCCTTTGTTATAGGTGACTTTTGTGAAGAAAAATAAATTAGAGGAATTTATTGGGATTAGTGGTTATTTGTCTAAAACGGAAGGTATTGGTGGAAAAATTAGGGAAAAAATAGAAGATTTTGTCGTTGAAGAAATCACTCCTGAAGGAAAAATATTAGAGGTAGGTAGGGACTACGGTTTTAAAATTGGAAAAAGATCTAGATATGTGGTTTTTTTGTTAGAGAAACATGGTTGGGATACTTTCAGAGCATTTGAGACGCTAGCTGAACATTTAAACGTGAATCCTGAAAATTTCTCTTTTGCCGGTATTAAAGATAAACAAGCAATAACAATACAACGTGTAAGTGTATGGGGAATAAAACCAGAAGATTTACGTAAAATTAGAATTAACGGTTTATATATACGAGGATGTTGGTATTCTGATGAAAAAGTTTACACCGGAAACCTTTGGGGCAATCATTTTCAGATCACAATACGAAAAATAAATCTTGAAAAAAACGAAGTAGAGCGTCGAATATCGAGAATTTTGGACGAAGTTAACGAATTAGGTGGTATTCCAAATTTCTTTGGGTTTCAACGTTTTGGGACTAGAAGACCAACAAATCATATCATTGGAAAATGTATAGTAAAAGGATTGTTTAAAGAGGCTGTTATTAGGTTTTTAACGGAAACATCGCCATATGAAGATGAGCACACGAGAGAAGCGAGACAGAAATTAAAGGAAAACATGAATTTTAAAGATGCAGCAAAAATGTTTCCTAGTTATTTATGGTATGAGAAAAGAATGTTAGAACATCTATCAAGACATCCAAGAGGATATATTTCTGCTTTACGTCTCATACCTAAACAATTAAGAATCATGTTTACACATTCTTACACTTCCTATATTTTTAATAAGCTTGTTAGCTATAAAATGAAGACTAAGACTTTAAATGAAGTTTTTGAGGGAGATTTTGTATTGGAGATTGATGAAAGCGGTCTTCCAGCTAATGAACCATGTGAGGCAACTAGCTATAACCTTAAAGAATTACGAGAAAAAGTAAAAGAAGGAAAATTTGTTGTGGCATTGCCTTTAATAGGTTATAAGGTGAAAATTCCACGTGGAGTAACAGGTGACATTATTAAAGACATATTAGAGGAGGAAGAGGTAAGACTTGAAGATTTTTACATCAAGTCCATGCCGGAGTTAAGTGTAAAAGGTACATATAGAGCAGTTCTTCTAAAGATCAGAAATTTTGAAGTACCAGAAATAATGAGAGATGAATTGAGTCCCAGCATGCTTAAAACTCTTATGTGTTTCTCAGTTCCAAAAGGAGGATATGCAACTATAGTTTTAAGAGAATTCATGAAGCCACATGACCCAGTTTCAGCTGGCTTTTTAATATCGAATTAATGTTTGGTAATTTACTTTATTTCTCAATTATGACTTCTGTCGCTTTTATAACAGCTTCTACGGTGTCTCCCTTTTTAATATTTAATTCTTTAATTGCTTCACGGACGATTACAGCGGTTATTGTGAATGGTATGGTCACTTGGATTTTAACTTTTGCTAAGAGTTTACCTTTTTTAATTTCAACAACTTTTCCTTCAATTTTGTTTCTAGCGCTTATCATTTTATTAACCATCCTTTTTATCAACCATTACTTCGGTTGCTTTAATTATTGCCTTAACTTGATCCCCTTTGTTAAGATCTAATTCTTCAACCGCTTCTGTTGTAATTATTGAGACGATTGTAACAGGGATGTTAACTTTAATTTTAACTATTGCAGCTTCGTCTTCTTCAGTGATTTCAATAACTTTTCCCCTTATTCTATTTTTATCCTTAATTCTTAATCCGTAAGCCTCCCATAACTCAGGGTTTTGTAGCGTAAATTCTAAGAATTCTTCAAACCGCTTATATTTCCTCAGTAATGATTCACCGGCTTCTGTTAATTTCATTCCTCCCCCTCCCTTTGCTCCTCCCTTGAAGCTCTTAACTATTTGTACACCTATTCTTTCTTCTATTTTCTTTAGATACCCCCATGCATATCTGTAGGAAATTGAGAGTTCCTTAATTGCTGATGATAATGATCCTTTGTCTTTTATAGTTTGAAGAAGCTTGGCGCCTCCCTTACCTAGAATAGTTTTTCCTTTATATTCTAGCCATATCTTAAATTTAGGTACTACTTCAACTTCTTTTTCCTTCAAATTCTACACCTTTCATAGAATAGCTCACAAATTTAGTGTTTACACGATAATAAGTGTCACTATGTTACTTTAACTTTTTATGTTAAAGTAGATTCAAATAATTCCATAATTTAAGGGAAATTGCAGTTAAGTTTTCAGGGTGGTCAACGACACTTACAGAATTAGTTTGAAATTAATGTACCTTTAAGCTACGAAAACGGGGTTTGTGGAATCATAAGTTTTAAATATTAATGTGTTTTTTCGTTATGCATATATATGCATAACGATGGTGATGTAAACTATGAGACGGGGAATAACTGTTTTAATTGCAGTTCTTGCTGCAACTACAATATTATTGTCCTCTATACTTGTTTATCAATGGACAACTAAGCCTGAAAAAGACCTAATTCTTGCAACTACAACTAGTACATACGACTCTGGGCTTTTAGACTATATGCTACCAGTGTTCGAAGAAAAATATAATGTAAAGGTTCGCGTCTTATCCGTAGGTACTGGCCAAGCATTGGAAATAGCAAGTAGAGGGGATGCAGATGTTGTACTAGTTCATTCTCCCGAAACAGAAAGACTGTATGTAGACTCTGGAGATTTGATTCATAGAGTACCAATAATGTATAACGATTTCATTGTAGTTGGTCCTCCTGATGATCCAGCAAACATAGAAGGCTTAAGCAATGTTACCGAAGCTTTCATTAGAATAGCGGAAGCAGGAGAAGCAGGAGAAATAGTCTTCTTTTCCAGGGGAGACGATTCTGGAACACATAAAAAAGAATTAAGCATATGGGATATGGCGGGAATAAACCCTAGTGGAAAGTCATGGTATCTAGAAACAGGCCAAGGCATGGGTAATACATTAATTGCTACGAATGAGGGATTTTCGGGTAAGAGTGGATATACCCTCACCGATAGAGGAACATGGCTCTCAATGAAGAACAGTTTAGATAATCTAGTAGTGTTAGTGGAGGGAGACCCTATATTGATCAACCCTTATAGTGGGTTGCTTGTTAATCCGGAAAAACATCCAGAAGTAAACTTTGACTTAGCCAGAAAACTCATAGAATATTTTATATCAGACTATGGTCAGCAACGAATAGCAAATTTCACGGTTGGAGGAGAACAATTATTCATACCGTGTTATGGAAACGCTCCAGATGCTTGGGGTACTGAGGAAGAGGAACAAGCTGCTTATGAATACTGGGGTCAACCAGAATTTGATCCACCAAGTGGTTTCTTTGTAGTATTAGAAGAAACAAGTATTCCAGAATTTAAAAGAGATATAAAGGATGGCAAATCTAAAATAATACTATTTTATTCTATTCTGAGGTGATAAGTTTGAATGAGATCATAGAGGGATTTTTCAAAGCGTTTCAGTTAATACTTTCCTTAGATCCGGAAGTACTGAACATTACTCTTTTATCTTTAAGAGTTTCTGGAACTGCTGTCATATTGGGTTCAATAGTGGGTTTACCTTCTGGAGCACTTCTTGGACTTTACGACTTTAAAGGCAAACAATTAGTTGTTAATTTTGTAAATACGATGATGGGATTACCCCCGGTGGTTGTAGGTTTATTCGTATTTTTGTTATTATCGAGAAGTGGTCCATTGGGACTTTTAGATCTGCTTTATACACCTTTAGCAATGATAATTGCTCAATTTATATTAGCAACACCTATAATTACGGGTATAACCATGGCTGCGGTCAGTAGTATTGATAGAACAGTTAGGGAAACAGCGATATCTCTTGGAGCAACAGAAGGTCAGCTTATATGGACTGTCTTAAAGGAAACTCGCATGAGTATGTTGTCTGGAATTATAGTTGCTTTTGGTCGAGTAATATCTGAAGTAGGGGCTATAATGATAGTTGGGGGAAATATTAGATGGTATACACGTGCTCTTACAACAGCAATAGTATTAGAAACTAGAAGAGGGGAATTTGCGCTTGCAATCGCTTTGGGGTTGATTCTAATTTTACTTGCATTTATCATTAATATGATGTTAACTTATTTACAGAGAAAAGGAGAGAGGATCTATTGACCATCCTTGAGATACAGCATCTGTATAAGAAGTATTCAGATAAATATGTTTTAGAGGATATTAACCTGGAAGTTGGAAGAGGGGAGTTTTTTACAGTAATAGGTCCTAATGGCGCTGGGAAGACAACGCTTTTGCGTTTAATCGATCTGCTTGATAGTCCTACAGATGGGAAAATAATTTTTGATGGTATTGATACTACTAAGTGTTCTGAAACTGAAAAAATTTATTTACGTAGACGTATGGCCATTGTTTTTCAGAATCCTGTTCTTTTTAATACAACAGTATTTGAAAATGTTGCTTATGGGTTAAAAATTCGAGGAGTAGATAAATTAACTATAAGAAAAAAAGTGATGAAAGTTTTGGAATTAGTTGGTTTAGCTGATCTCTGGAATAGACGGGCGACAACACTTTCAGGTGGTGAAGCTCAAAGAGTTGCACTTGCTAGAGCTCTTGTTATCGAGCCTGAAGTTCTATTGTTAGATGAGCCTACTGCGAATTTAGATCCTAGAAATACAGCTATAATTGAGAAAGTTATTTTAAATGTGAATAAAGAGAGAAAAACAACAGTAGTGATGGCTACACATAATATGTTTCAAGCTAAAAGACTTGCGCACAGAATTGCCTTTTTATTTTACGGAAAAATAATAGAAATTGGAAAGCCGGAGGAAATTTTCACTAGTCCAAAAGATCCACGTACTGAAGCTTTTATTAAAGGTGAAATTTATTGAAATCTAGCTTTAGGGGGTTAACCTATCTATATCCCTTGGGAAAAGTACACATTCTCTAATATTATTAACTCCGCAAATTATCATAAGTAGCCTAGCAAGTCCGAGGCCGAATCCGGCGTGAGGAGGCATTCCCCAATCAAAAGTTTGTAGGTGGTATTTGAAAGACTCAGGGTTTAATCCCTGATTTTTTAATCTTTCAATTAATAATTCTTTATTATGAATTCTGGTTCCTCCAGAGGCTAGTTCAAGCCAACTCCACATAAAATCAAAAGCTTCACAAACTTCTGGGTTATCATTTCTTGGCTTAATGTAGAAGGGTTTGCTTTTAGTGGGCCAATCTGTTATAAAGTATGGACCCTTGAGGTGTTCACCTATTTTTCTTAAGGCGGGAGTGGGTAGATCTTCGCCCCAAGGAATTACTATGCCATCTTTTTCTAACATTTTTAGTATTTCGTCATAGGTATATCTTGGAAATGGTGTTTTGGGGATTTCCAATGTTCGTTCTAATGTTTTTAATTCAACTGCGCATTCTGTTTTTAATTTTTGAAAAACATATATTGTTAATTCTTCTAGGGTTCTCATAACATCCTCTGCAGTGGCAAAGGCTTCTTCTATGTCGATCATTATTAATTCTGCGAGGTGTCGTGTTGTGCGGTGTTCTTCAGCTCTAAAAACTGGTCCTATTTCAAATACCTTCTCAAAGACTGCTGTTAATTCTTCTTTATAAAGTTGAGGGCTTTGAGCTAGGTATGCAACCCGATCAAAGTATGATACGGGGAAAAGTTCTGTACCGCCTTCTGTAGCTGTCGCTATTATTTTAGGTGTGTTAACTTCAATAAATCCATTTTTAACAAAAAATTCTCTAATGCTTTGGAGTAGTACGTGCCTAATTTTAAAAATTGCAAATGTTTTTGGGCGTCTTAAATCAATAATTCTTGCATCTAATCTTGTATCTAAGTCAGCGGGTACTTTTCCTGTGGGATCAAGTGGTAGGGGAGGGTTGGTAATATTTAGAATTTTTGCCTCTGTTGGTAAAATTTCAACTCCTTTGGGTGCTTCCTTTGATGCTTGAACAATTCCCTTTACAGCAATTACATATTCGTTTTTTAGTTTCTTTAACTTTTCAAAAAGAGTAGGTTTAACCTTATTTCGGTGAACCGTGACTTGTAAAGTGCCTTCTCTATCTCTTAATACTATAAACATTAATTTGCCAAGTTGCCTAATTCTTTGAACCCATCCACAAACAACAACTTCTCTCCCTTCCAATTTAGGTGAAATTTCTGAAGATAAATGAGTTCTTCTCCAGTCTCCCAAGTCTTCAATCACGTTCTCCACCTCAAAATAAGTAGAATATTTTATAAAACAAAATTTATTCCATTACTATTCTAAATCTTTCATTTAAGAGACATTGTATAGCTTCTTCTAATGTTTTAATATCAGTAGGAAGTTTTTTAGCATCTGAACGTCTAACTCTAACTTTTTTTTCATATGATCCATCTGGTAACCATACAACATTTACCCCAAGTACTTCGGCTGGGGCGAGTAAATCTTGAATGGTTTTCCTTATATCGGTCGATTCTCCAACTATTCGTATTTTTTTGTTAAGTTTTTTACTGAGAAGCTTAACAATTTTACCAGAAGGACCTATAACACTTGAAACGTCCTTCTCACCAACTAGTATAATAACTAATGGTCCTATCTCTACGCATTTTTTTAATTCTACATCTTTCAGGGTTGGAAATCGTGTTTCTAATTCTAAAAGTTCTTTAGCTATTTGGATATCTAGCTCGGAAACTTCTCCTTTTTCAACTTTTTCTTGACACTTAGGACATAATATTCCGCTTTTTAAACAAAAGGTGCATAAGGGAGTTTTCACATTTCACCTCTCCCATGATTAAAAAATGTGTAAGGGTTTTAACAGAGAAAATATTGAGGTCGCCTCGTTTTACTGTTTTTTCGAAAGCACTATTTCTATGGTTGAAACATTTGCTGGTCCGCCGCCTCTTCCAGTCAGTTGTTCCGTTCCTATCTTTATTTCTTTAATTTCAGTGTCGGATAAGAAACGGGTTCTTACTATTTCGGCGACATCCACTGCACGGCTGATTGCTCTACCTCTTGCTTTTATGCTTACTTCTTCCGCGCCGTTGTGAAATAATGTTAAAACTGCCAAGACATAGTTCATAACAGGTTTGTTTCCGACGAATACAGCATTCTCTTCCGACATGACTGTCCCTCCAAGAAGCTACTAGCTTTAAGCTGTTGCACACTAACAAATGTGAAGATTTAAAACTTTCGACAGAGGAACATGTTGCTACCAAAATTTTTATATATGTAAAGGTTTTTTTAGACATCGCTATATCTTAACTATGTAAAAATTTACGTGAAAAAAGGCAATGGGTGAAAGTCATGGCTTCTTATGTAGCTAAGTTAACGGATAGACAGTTCGAAATTTTAAAAAAGTTATATGAGAGCGGAAGACCTGTAAGAGTATATTCGATACATAAAACACAAAAAAGATTAGCAGATGAACTAGGGATTACAAGACAGGCTTTAAGTAACCATTTAAGAAAACTACGTGAAATGGGCTTCGTCAGGACAGGAAGAGGATTTATAGACTTAACAGAAAAGGCACTAGCTACCTTAGGAGAAGAAGGGGCAGATGCATTCGTCTTCATAAAGGTTTTACCTCAATTCAGAAATGAAGCATACGACGCGATACGAAAAATCGGCGTCAGCAATCTATATAGAGTAACAGGAGAAATTGACCTCATAGCTTTACTTAGCCGAACACGGCTCGATGAATTTCTAAGAGAAGTATCAAAAATAAAAGGAGTAGTAGAAACAAGCGCACATATAATATTAGAAGAACTTTCAAGAACCACAGAGGGACAGGCATGAAACTCTACGAGTACCAAGCCAAAGAAATTTTCAAAAAATTTGGCATATCGATACCTAGGGGTCAGATTGCAGATACTCCTGAAGAATGCAAAAAAATTGCAGAAGAAATAGGTAAACCTGTTGCAATTAAAGCTCAAGTCTTGGTTGGAGGTAGAGGAAAAGCTGGTGGAATAAAATTCGCTGAAACACCAGAAGAAGCAGCAGAAATCGCATCTCAGATTTTAGGATCACAGATAAAAGGAATAAAAATCGAAAAAGTACTTGTAGAGGAGAAGTTAGAAATAGAAAATGAACTGTATTTTGGAATAACTGTTGATAGATCTGCAAGAAAATATGTAGCTATTGTTAGTTCTAGAGGGGGAGTAGATATAGAAGAGGTGGCGGAAAAATATCCAGAAGAGATAATAAAGCATTATGTAGATCCTTTATTAGGATTTCAAGGTTTTGAAGCAAGAGACCTAGTGAAGAAAATTGGATTAAAGGGTAGAAATCTAATAATTGCAGCTGATATTCTAAATAAACTTTGGAAAATTGTTGAGAAATACGATGCAGAACTTGTTGAAATTAATCCCCTTATTAAAACAAAAGATGACAAACTAATTGCAGCCGATGCTCGCCTAATTATTGATGATAATGCTTTATTCAGACATCCTGAATTCGAAAAAACCATGGAAACTGAGGGGAAAGAATTTAATGAAAGAGAGTTGAAAGCAAGAAAAGAGGGACTTGCATACGTTGAGCTCGATGGGAATATCGGAATTATTGGAAACGGTGCGGGACTAGTTATGGCAACTCTTGATATGGTAAGCTTATATGGTGGGAAGCCGGCTAACTTTTTAGATGTTGGTGGGGGAGCAGACCCGAAGAGAATGGAAACTGCTCTTGAAATCATCTTATCAAATCCACGAGTAAAAGTTGTTTTTATAAACATCCTAGGTGGAATTACGCGTTGTGACTGGATGGCTAAGGGCATCATAGAAGCAAGAGAGAGAATTAAGATACAGGTACCACTAGTTGTTAGGATGGTTGGAACAATGGAAGAAGCGGGAAGAAAAATATTACAGGAAGCAGGGATAGATGTATTGGATTCCATGGAAGAAGCTGCGAAAAGAGCTGTTGAAATAGCAAATCGTATAGCAGGAGATGAGTGAACATGGCTATACTTGTTAATAATAAAACAAGAGTAATAGTGCAGGGAATAACAGGAACTCAAGGAAGTTTCCATACAAAGTTGATGCTTGAATATGGAACAAAAGTAGTTGCTGGTGTAACACCTGGAAAGGGAGGGCAAGAAACCCACGGGGTCCCAGTATATGATACTGTAAAGGAAGCTCTTAGTGAACATGATGCAAATGCTTCGATAATATTTGTACCAGCACCTTTTGCAAAAGATGCAGTGTTAGAGGGAATAAACGCTGGTTTAGAACTAATTGTGGTTATTACTGAACATATACCGATAAAAGATGCTATTCAAATGATAGAAGTAGCTAAAAGAAATAATGTGAATATTGTTGGGCCTAATACACCGGGGGTAATCACGCCAAATGAATGCAAGCTCGGCATTATGCCAGGACATATATTTAAACGAGGAGAAATTGGTATTATTTCTAGAAGTGGAACACTAACCTACGAAATCGCAAGTAATTTAACAAGGGCAGGATTTGGTCAATCCACTTGTCTTGGAATAGGAGGAGACCCTGTAATCGGAATAAATTTCATAGATGCTTTACAAATGTTTGTTAATGACGACGAG
>Ga0209426_1001712_pt1 | contig 12231 bp, 23 predicted proteins | sample Deesub1362B_J571_FD_187697 | JGI IMG/M metagenome (GOLD analysis project Ga0209426, IMG submission 187697) | Deep oceanic, basalt-hosted subsurface ecosystem from Juan de Fuca Ridge flank, Pacific Ocean, CORK Borehole 1362B_J2.571 (SPAdes)... ...
CCGGCTACGGCTCGGCAGCGGCCACGACCGGCTACCGCTCGGCAGCGGCCACGACCGGCAACTACTCGGCAGCGGCCACGACCGGCGACTACTCGGCAGCGGCCACGACCGGCAACTACTCGGCAGCGGCCACGACCGGCTACCGCTCGGCAGCGGCCACGACCGGCAACGGCTCGGCAGCGGCCACGACCGGCTACGGCTCGGCAGCGGCCACGACCGGCTACCGCTCGGCAGCGGCCACGACCGGCTACCGCTCGGCAGCGGCCACGACCGGCAAGCATTCTATCGCGGCAGCGCTTGGCCCCAACAGTCCCGCTAAGGCCGGTCCGGACGGTGCGATCGTTCTCACGGCCTGGGAGCAGCGGCTCGACCACTCGTGGGCGCCCAAGCGCGGCCTTTTCGCCTTCGTCGGCGAGACCCACGGCGAAGTCACCATCAAGCCCGACACCTTCTATCGCCTGACGGTGGATGGGGTTGTTGAAGAAACGGAGGCCTGACCATGTCGCAAATCGGCATCCCGACCGAAGTCCGCACCCTGGCGCTGGAACTGGCCAACCTCGGCCGCCTTGCCGAGACCACGTGTGCGGGCTTCTCGACCGAGGCCAGTATCCGCCGCCTCGTGGCGGACCTGAAGACCGCCAAGGGAAAGGCTCACAAGCTGGAACGCGCCCTGAAGGCGCGCCTCGACTCCGCCGTCGCCGCTGAGCGTGAAGCTGCCCGGCTCCAGGCCGCTCAGCACAAGCCCCGCGCCGGGCAGATGGTGGGGGCGTAGGCGATGCACGAGCTTTTCGACTTCCTGCGCTGGGCGCTGTCGGACTTCTGGCGTTTCGCCGGCTTGGCCGTGCTGATGCTGATCGTCGGGCTATGGACCCCGCGTTTCTATTGGCGAACCACTCCGGCCGAGGTGAAGCGCGCTCAGGTGTCCAAATGACCGCGCGCGACCTCACCCCCACCGAGCGCGCGATCCGCCGCCTCGTCGCCGAGCACTTGCCCGGCATGGAGTCCCACCGGATCACCGCCTATGCGGACAAGATCCACCTCGCCACGCCGTTGAACCAGCTGGGCTTGTCCGACGGCTACTTCGCCGCCGCGACTATCTCGATCGAGCGAACCTATGGCTTCGACCTGCCGGATGAACTTTGGGAGCGGTGCAAGTGCGTCGCCGACATCGTGGTGCTCGTCGAGCACTACGCCCAGGCGGAGGCGGCGGCATGAGCGAAGACCGCGCCCTTCCAACCCGAGAGCAAATCGAGGCGATGACGGATGTCGCCGCGCTTGAAGCGCTCCGAGAAGACATCGACAAGGCCCTGAACCTCATCGAAGCCGACCTGGAGTTTCGGTCCGACGGCGATCTCGACTGGGAGCGCCGCGCCTGCAGTGCCCTCGCCTATCACCGGATGGCCATGGGCCAGCTTTGCCGCCGGATTGGCCGCCTGACCGGGCGCACCCAAGCGAGCGTCGCCGAACAGGCCGCCCTGCGCCAGGCCAAGGCCACCCGCGCGGCTGCCCAGGTCGCCGCCGAGGCCCTGGCGCTGGAGAAGCGGAAGGTTGTCCTGGCCGAGGCCCAGCTCAAGCTCGAACGGCAGAAGGAGCAGAACCAAGCGCAGAAAGCGACCGCGCTCGACAAGCGGCGTGGCCAAGCCCTGGCCAACATCCAAGACCTCAGCTGGCAGAAGATCTTCGTCCGTGTCGCCCGCAGCATGGTCGACGCCGACCTGTTCGCCGCGATCAGCGAGGAGGCTACTCGCCTTCAAGCCGAGGTGATCGAGCAGCAGACGCGCGCCGTCGTCCGTCTGGATGAGGCCGCCTGATGCTCGCCCTCGCCCTCATTCCCCTCGCGACCGTCGCCGCCTCCTTCGCCTTCGCCGGCGGGATGGCGCTGTGGGCGGTCCTGTTCCCCGAAACCCTTAACCCTGGAGCACGCGCATGAACGCGCCCACGAACATTGTTCCGCTGGTGCAGGCCAACCCGGCAATGGTCCTGCTGGAGCCGGTCAAGTTCGACCAGTTCTTCGACGAGATCAGCCGAGAAGTCCGCTCCCACGTTCCGGACGTCACGACGGCCAAGGGCCGCGATGCGATCAAGTCGCTGGCCTTCAAGGTCACCAAGACCAAGACGGCGATCGACGAGGCCCGCAAGACCCTCACCGAAGAAGCCCGCGCCCAGATCAAGAAGGTCGACGAGCAGGGCAAGGCGATCCGCGACCGGCTTGACGCCCTGCGCGACGAGGCCCGCGCGCCGCTGGACGCCTGGGAGGAAGCGGAAAAAGACCGCGTCGCCAAGTGCGAGGAGACGATCCAGGCTCTTCGGCGCGACGGCGTCGTCTTGGGCGACGACACCTCTGAGACGGTGGCCGGCCGGCTGGACCTGGTCCGCTCGGTCGAGATCACCGACGAGCAGTTCGGCGATCTGGCCTCGCTGGCCCGGACCCTGAAGGACACGGCTATCAATCACCTCGAGGCCGGCGCGGTCCGGCTGAAGCAGGTCGAGGAAGAGCGCGCCGAACTCGCCCGACTCCGCGCCGCCGAGGAGGAACGCCAGCGCCGCGAGGCGGAAGAGCGGGCGGCGGCCGAGGCCAAGGCGGCCGAGGAGCGCGCCGAACGCGAACGGCTGGAAACCGTGGAGCGAGCGCGCAAAGCCGAGGCGGAGCGTGTCGCAGCGGCGGCCAAGGAAGCTGAAGAACGAGCCCGCGCCGATGCGGAGCGCGCCGCCCAGGAAGCGCGGGACGCTGAGCGCCGCGCCCATGAAGCCGCCCTGGCCGCCGAAAAGCGGCGCGCCGACGAGGCCGAGGCCGCTCGCAAGGCCGAAGCCGACCGCATCGCCAAGGAAAAGGCGGAGCAGGAAGCAGCGGCCAGACGCGAAGCGGATGAGCGCGCCGCCCGCGAAGCCGACATCGCCCACAAAGGGCGGATCATGGGCGAGGCCAAGCAAGCCCTGATCGATCTTGGGCTGACTGAAGCTAAGGCCAAGGCAGTCGTCCTGGCCATCGGCCGCGAACAAATCGCCCACCTTTTGCTCACCCTGGAGAGCCGCAATGCTGGCTGAAGTCCTCGACCAGTTCGCCGCCGAGCCCGCGCCTGCCCCGGCGCCGGCCGCCCGCGTCAAGCCCGCCTCGGTCAAGCCGAGGCTCGCCGTCGTCAAATCCGATGCGCCGGCCATTCTTCAGGCCATGGCGAAGGGCCTGGTCGATCCGTCGGTGTCCGCCGAGAAGATGGCGCTGATGAAGGACATGTACCGCGAGGCCCTCGCCGAGGCCGCGCGCCGTGCCTTCACCCTGGCGATGAACGCCGCCCAGTCCGCCATGACGGCCATTTGCGCCAACGCCATCAACGACGCCTTCGATAGTCAGTATGCGACCTATGCCGCGCTCGACGCGGTGATGCGCCCGATCTACACCGGCCTTGGCTTCACTGTGTCGTTCACGACCGAGCCGAGCGACCTCCAGCGCCACCAACGAGTCGTGATCATCCTCGACCACGTCGAGGGCCATCGCGAGACGCGCCGCGCCGATTTCCCGGCCGACGGTGTCGATGACGCCGGCGCCCAGGTTCAAACCCTGATCCACGCCGCCGCCTCCGCCTTCACCTATGCCCAGCGGTACATGCTGGCCCTGGCGTTCAATATCGCCGTGGCCAAGGACAACGACGGCAACGCCATCGCTCGGGCGCCCGAGACGATCACTGACCTGCAGGTGACGGAACTGGCGAACCTGATCGACCGCACCGGCGCAGACGAGCGCCGGTTCCTCGCCTTGCTGAAGGTCGACGACCTTTCGGCCATCCCCGCCAACCAATTCGAGCACGCCAAGCGCACGCTCCAAGCCCGAAAGGCCGCCTGACCATGTCCGTCCGTTTCATCGACTGCGACCAGAACAGCCCCGCTTGGGAGGAGGCCCGCCGCGGCATCGCGACCGCTTCCTCGTTCAAGGACATCCTGGCCCAGGCCAAGAACGGCTCCGACCGCAAGATGCGCGACACCTACATGCGCAAGCTCGCGGGCGAGATCATCACCAAGCGCCCCGCCGAGAACTACACCAACGACGACATGATGCGCGGCCATGAGCAGGAGGCCGACGCGGTGGCGCACTACGCCTTTTTGCGCGACGTCGAGCCGCTGAAGGTCGGCTTTGCTCGGAACGACGAGATCCGCGCCGGCGCCAGTCCTGACCGTCTCGTCGGTGACGACGGCCTGCTGGAGATCAAGACCAAGGCCCCGCATGTGATGGCCGACTTGATCCTGAAATGGGACGGCACGCCGCCCAACGAGTTCAAGGCGCAGCTTCAGGGCCAGTTGTGGATCACGGGCCGGCAGTGGGTCGATATCGCTTTCTTCTGCCCTGGCATGGCTATGCCGATCGCGCGCGTCGACCGTGACGAGTTCTACATCGCCACCCTGGCCGCCGAGATCCGGCAGTTCAACGCCGAGCTTGACGCCATGGTCGACAGGCTGAACGCCTTCGGCCAACCCACCGCCCTGGCGGCCTGATGCAGCCGGCCGCCTCGCTCTCCCCCGCCGCCAAGGCCAAGGCCGAAGCCCTCGCGCGCGCCGCCGAGGCTCACGGCGCGCGCCGCCGCGAGAGTGAGGCGGCCAACCTGCGCCGCTTTGGCGAAAACGTCCGCGACCTGCGGGCCCATGGTCAGGTGACGGACCACGGCGCGGTGATGACCGCCGCCGACGGCTCGCCCGCCCTCCTCATCAAATTCCGCGACGCTGGGTCCGCCGAGGCGGCCCGCGACGCCATTTTCGGAGCTTGGCCGGAATGAACGGCATCGGCTTTGTCTGGGACGCGAAGGCCCGCGCCCTCCGGGTCCAGCCCGACTATGCGCGCCGCGCCGCCGCCATGTTCACCCATGGCTACGGCTATCTGATGGTTCCCGATCGGACACCTGAAGATCACAGGCACATGTTCGCCTTGATCCGCGTGGCCTGGGAAAACCTGCCTCACCGGCTGGGCAACGAGTTTCCGAGCCCCGACGCGCTCCGCAAGAAGGCCCTGGTCAAGACTGGCTTCTACAACGAGGCGCGGATCGCGCATGAGACCGAAGCCGACGCCATCACGACGGCCACCCAAGCCGCCCGGACCGATGGCTTTGCCCTGGTGAGCCGGCGCGGGACGTGGGTCATCGTTCGCACGCCCAAGAGCCAGGCCGAAGGCGCCATGGATCGCGAGGAGTTCAGGGCCAGCAAGGAGGCCGTGATCGCCTTTTGCTCCAACCTCATCGGCGTGGACGTGACCACGCTGCGCAAGCAGGCGGAGGCTGCCTGATGAAGCCTGAAATCAGCCTGATCCCCGCGCGCGAACCGGCCGTTCCCGAAGACCGCAAGGGCTTCACCCCCAAGCAGCGGGCCGACGCCTTCCTGCGCGCGGGCGGCAAGTGCGAGGTCTGCGGCGTCAAGATCTTCGGCGGCGCCTTTCAGGTCGACCACATCATCGCCCGCAACCACCTCGGCAAGCACGAGCCTTCGAACTGGCGGGTGCTCTGCATCCCTTGCCACAAGGACAAGACCGCCGAGGACGCCGGCATCTCCGCGAAGATCAACCGGATCCAGGAGAAGCACGGCTTCAAGGAGCCCAAACGCAAGCCGGGCCCGAAGCTGCGCGGCGCCGGCTTCTCCAATCGAAATCGCAAGCTGAACGGGACGGTGGGCCTGACCCAGGCCGCCGCCCGCGCCGCGCGGGAGAAGTGATCCGTGTCCCGCCCCTTCACCCCCTCTAGAGCCTCTAGGGAGAAGTAAGAAATGGAAGAAGACCATATGGCCTCCCAGGGGCTTGGCCAGGACCAGTGCGGTTCGCGTGATGTCGCCAGCGTGGAAGCGACGGCTCCGCTCACCCCGAACCTTTACGCGCCGTGGACGGCGGAATGGGACGACGAGAACGCCGATTGGCACGTCATGGGCGCCCCTTACGATGCTGGCGATGGGGTAACTGGCCAGCCGTACATCTGCACGCTGTCAGACTACGGAAACGGCGACATCGCCCATCTGATCGCTGCCGCTCCGGAGCTTTTGGGGGTCGCGAACATCTTGGCGTCGCTGGAAAGCGAAGACGGTGGCCGCCGCTTCCCGACTAAAGAAGAGGTCGCTAAGGCCCGCGCCGCCATTGCCCGCGCCACTTCCACCAACCCTAGGAGCGAGTGATGGGAGAGAGCCTAGCCGCACGCGCGAAAGCCGACCACGAACGATACATCGCCGCGATGATCCAGCCGAACGGTTGGCAGGTCTGCGCCCGCATCGAACAGGACTGGGCGCTCTACGGCTATCCGCCCGCGATCGTGTCCAAGGTGCTGACGGCCGTGGCCGATGGCCAGGACTTCGATGCCGCTGAAGATGCCGCGCTCGGTTTCGATGATGAAGAGAGCGCCCCTCCCCCTCATTCCCAAGGTGAAGCATGAGCGCCCCCTCAAGCAGGAACAGGGACATGGGTAGGGGCGTCTACTACAACGAGTTCAACCGGCAAAAGGCCGCCTGGCTGCGCCATCTCATAGAGGAGGGCGAGATTGCCCATGGCGTCGTCGACGAGCGCTCGATCACCGAAGTCCCGCCCGAAGACCTCGCTGGCTTCGCCCAGTGCCACTTCTTCGCCGGGATCGGCCTCTGGTCCCTCTGCCTCCGACGCGCCGGCTGGCCCGACGATCGACCTGTTTGGACCGGTTCCTGTCCCTGCGGCCCATTTAGCGCCGCCGGACGCCGCCGCGGCTTCGAGGACGAGCGCCACCTTTGGCCGGAATGGTTTCGGCTCATCAGCGTCCGCCGGCCTGACGTCATCTTTGGCGAACAGTCTGATCAGGCGCTCGCGTGGCTCGATCTTGTTCAGTCTGACCTGGAAGGCTGCTGTTACGCCGTCGGGCCGGCTGTTCTACCTGCTGCGGGCTTCGGCGGCGCCCACGAGCGCCATCGCATTGGGTTCGTGGCCGACGCCGACAACGCCCAGTGGTGGTCAGACCGTGCCCCCTGGAACGACGGTCAGTGGCCGACGCCCGAACGGGTCCAAAGCCACGGTCACGCTGGAAATGGCGGCGCGGAGCATTTTGGTCAGCGGTTGGCCGACCTGTCGAGCGTCGGATGGCGACAAGAACATTCGGACGATGGCCGGGGTCCTTTCCGAGGTACGTCGGAAGGGTGGACCCCAGGATCTTGGTCAGGCGGCCATGTTGATTGGTTTCGATGCGCAGATGAGCGCTGGCGCCCGGCTGAACCCGGCACATGCCCGCTGGCTGATGCGCATCCCTCCCGTATGGGACGCCTGCGCGGTTACGGCGATGCGATCGACGTCGAGACGTTCACGCAGCTGATTTCGGCCTATCTCGAAGTGGCGCCTCCCCGACAGCTCGCCGCCTAGCCCCTCCCCAGGAGATCCAACACCCCATGAGCGAGAACATGTCATTTGAAGATGTCCGCCACTGTGCACGGTTCATGGTCGGAAACCCGTCCGCCTGGGACGAATACGACGACGGCGCATCCGAGATTATTCGTTCCCTCCTCGCCTCCCTTGAAGAAGCAGAGGGGCGGGAACGGGCATCCGAGGATCACCGCAACAACCTCGCCGACAAGATCGTCAGTCAGGCGACGGAGATCGGCGCGCTGAAGGCCATCCGCGAGGAAGCCGCCGAACAGATCGCGTCTCTCACCGCCCGTGCTGAGAAGGCCGAACAGCAGGTGGCGGAGCGTGCTCGCGTTCTGCGGGCGGTTCAATGCCAAGCGGAAAACGCCGCCTACAACCTTGGACAACCCGAAAGCGGATGGTGCACCAAAGACGCCACGCGAGCCTTTCACAACATCAGCGGCACGATCGAGGCCGCCCTCTCCTCCGACAGCCAGGAGGCTACGCATGTCGGCCGCTGAACGCAAAAGCAATGGTGGTTGGAGTTTGGTGGCGCTGGCCTTAGCTGTCGTGGCCTTAAGCTACCTTGTTGGGCGCCTGGATCAGCACGCGAAAGACCGGCGTGCGGTATCGGCTTTTACTCAGCGGATCTTCATCAGCGCGGTCGCGTGCGGCGCCACGGAACCCAACACCTTTGCCTGCCAACAGCTAGCCGACCTATCGACGGCTCGTCCTCTTTCGAAGGAGCCCTCCGATGACCGCTGAGACCGTACAGGCCGCCAAGGAACGTCTGACCCTCGACGCCCAACGCGCCGATCCAGAAGCTATAGCATGGCTGTTCGCCAATGCTTTTCCAGGCGACCTACCGGCCCTTATTGCCGACCACACCCGCTTGGAAGGGGAGAACGAGCGGCTGCGAAACGAACTCGACGACGCCCTGCATGACTACGGCAATGCGGAGAGCGAGGCCAAGGGCGCCGAGGCTGACAACGAAGACCTGAAAGCCGCCCTCACCGAAGCCCGCCGCGAGGTCTCAGAGCTACGGGAGGGGTTGAAGCCGTTCGCCGAGGCTGCGGAGGAGATCGACGAGCGGTCCACAAACGGCGAGGCCGTGGACTACGACATGATGCGATACCGCCACGTCGCACCGAGTGTCGGCGACTTCCGTCGCGCCGCCGCCCTCCTACAGCGTGGCGAGCAGCCCGGGGGCGAAAGCGAGAGCTGGAAGGCCCTCGGCTTTGATAGCGCCGAACACGAGGCTGAAGAACTGGCGAAAGGCCGCTTCGCCCTCTCTAACGGGGAGGCGTGAGCCATGGCTAGGCTGACACCCGAAGAGGCTTTCCGCCGGTATTGGGCCGATTTCTGCGAGTGCGACTGGGATCGCATCGACAACGACGCGTGCGGGGAAGGTGTCGACCTCACCGACGTGTGGGAAGAGGCAGGCCTGATTTTCCTCCGGTCCGTCGATGAAGACGACCTTGATGACGTGTTTGCGGCTGAACGCGGGATCGAGCCAGGCGGCAACGTCTGGGATCTGACCGACGCAGGCCGCGCCGCCCTCAAGAAAAGCGAAGGGGGGGAAGCCGCCGCTCTTGTTAACGGGGAGGGCGGGGAGTGAGCGGGCCGGTAGAGGTGGACTGTCCCCGCTGCCATGAGACGTGCGGCTGGTGCGGCGATTACCGCTGGATGCACGGTCAACTTGCCATGCCGAACGGATCTGGACGCAAGCAATATTGCCGCATTCCGGGAATGGCTCCCGACGATCAATGCCCAACCTGTGGCGGCTCAAAGCGCGTTTTCAGAACCGTTTCGTATTCCCCCGCCACCCCCACCAAGGAGCCCCAACATGGGCGATGAACGTGAAGAGATCGCGCGACTGATCCGCGAGAACGTGAGCGGCCCAGCGTTCCGAGATGCGGCTATGGCGAAGGCGCACGAGCAAGACATCTACCGCGCCGCCGACGCCATCCTAGCCCGCGCTCAAGGCCCCGCCCCTGGTGAGGCGGTGGCGTGGCGCTATCGCTTCAAGACGAGATGGGCCGTCAGCAATTGGCATTACGCCGAAGGACCCAAGCGCCCCGATTTACACGATTGGGACGGGTTCTCAGGCTACGACATCGAACCCCTCTACGCCGCCATCCTAGCCCGCGCGCAAGGCCCCTGCACTCCCGTAGCTCAATCGGTAGAGCTGGCCGCTCATAACGGCTTGGTTCCGGGTTCGAATCCCGGCGGGAGCACCGAGGCCCGCGCTCAAGGCCCCGCCCCTGGTGAGGCCGATCATATTCCCGACGTCGGGAAGAAGATCATCCCCGCCCCTGGTGAGGCGGTGGACATGTTAGCGTGGCTCTCCGAGCACCGCAGACTAGAACTTGATTACGGCTATGACGACGAGTTCGAAACCCTGTTTTGGCGCGTCAATGAGCGCAGCGGAAACATCAACGATCGCGAATGGAACCTGATCGGACAGGGCGCTACGCCACTAGCCGCCCTCTTGTCCGCCAAGTCATTCCTTGAAGCCGCCACTCCAAGGGAGGCTTGAATGCAGATCACCGATGAAGCTGTAGAAGCAGCAGCGCGGGAATTTTACCGGGCGCTTAGTTTTGACAGCGTTGGACCGCCTGTTCGTGACCGATGGATGGCAAGCGCCCGAGCCGCCCTAGAAGCCGCCCTCCCGCATCTGTTGGCCTCCCAGGGCTGCGGTACTGGCCACAGTGGCTCGCGGGAGGAACCCACCGTGAGTGCGACGGCTGCGCTCGCCAGACATGAAGACGTGCGCGAGAATTGGGAGCTGACGGACGAGTTTGGATGGGCGACGCCTGCCGAAGTCGAGCAGGCCATCGCCATCCTGTCTCAGAACAACGGCGATTTGGCGTATAAAATTCAAGGCTGCTTTGCGCGCGGCGGTGCGTTTGCCGCTCCCGTCGATGGAGACGGCAATCTAGCCGCCTGCGCCCGCGAGGCAGGCTGGGCTCTATCGGAAAATGTAGACAGATTGCCTTGGGAACGCCGGGGCCGGATTGCGGCCATTATCCAGAAGCTCGGCGCGGCGCTGCTGGTCTACCCCGATGATGGCGGCGAAGCCGTCCACACCGGGCCGCTGTCCGACGCACGTGCTGAACCCCAAAACAACCTTCCCGCCCACCCCACTAAAGGCGGTGAAGCATGAGCACCGAACAACTCGCCTGGGTGATCGCAACGCCAATCCTAGCACTCATCGCGGGGGTATCCATCGGGCTGCTTATCGGAGGGCCTCATGAACGCTGACCAATATGCAGAAAATGCACATTGCTCCGACCTCATCGCGCGCCTGGAGAAGGCAGAGGCGGGATCACGCCTACTGGACGAAGAGATGCTTGAAGCCATGTTCGACGATACATCTCCCAACATCGTGGCGAGCATCCCGCCCTATACCGCATCGCTTGACGCCATCACCGCGCTTATCGGCGACATGTTCGGCGCGGCTTGGCGAGTGCAACGGATCGGCATGAGCAACTCCGCGACTCCTCCAGCTTGGGCGACAGTAGGAGCGACCGGTGCTGGAGAGCAAGCTTGGGCCAATACCCCGCCACTCGCCCTTTGTGCGGCGTTGCTCCGCGCTCTCCAAGCCAAGGAGGGGGGGGGGCATGGGTAGGGCCGCGACCTTTCGTCAGTCCGACGTCGAGCGGGTCATCAAGACTCTTCAGCGCACTGGCCTTGGCGTCTCCAAGGTGCTCGTGGAGAACGGTCGAGTGATCGTTCTTCCGTTGACGGCGCCAGAACCCGAGGCGCACCCTGACGACGCTAACGCATGGGATGACCTGCTACCGGATGACAAGGCTTAAGCTGCCATACGTCCAGCGGTTCAAGGACCGACACGGGAAGGTGCGCCACTACTTCCGGCGAGCTGGCTTCCCGCGCGTCCAGCTTCCCGGCTTGGTGGGATCGCCCGAGTTCATGGCGACCTATCAGGCCGCACTTGTCGGCGCGCCGGAACCCGAGACCAAGACAGCGACGCCAGGGTCGATTTCCGCGCTTCTGGTGGCCTATTACGCCTCGTCTGGATGGCAGGCGCTCAAACCGCAAACGCAGGCCAATTATCGCAACATCCTGGAGCGCTTCCGCGACGAGTTCGGAGAGCGGCCGGCGAGCGCCCTAACAGCGCGCCACATCTCGGGCTTGATCGACAAGAGATCCGACCGGCCTGGCGCTACGCGAAACCTAATCAAGCGCCTTCGCACGGTGTACGATCACGGCGTCTGGCGCGGCCTGGTCCCGTCCAATCCGTTCAAGGACGTGAAGCTACCCAAGGAGGGGCGAGGCTTTCGAACGTGGTCCGAGGGCGACATTGACCGCTTCCTAGACCATTGGTCGAAAGGCTCTCGCGCTCGCCTCGCCTTGATGCTCCTACTCTACACCGGACAGCGCAGATCCGACGTGGTCCGCATGGGGCGCCAGCATGTGCGGGATGGCTTCGTTTCCGTCATTCAAGAGAAGACCGGGACCGCTCTGGAGATCGCGCTTCACCCGACGCTCAAGGCAGAGCTAGACGCCCTGCCCCTGGATAACCTGACGTTCCTCGTCACGGCATACGGCAAGCCCATGTCACCGGCCGGGTTCACTCAGTGGTTTGTCGAGTGCGCCAAGGACGCGGGCCTTCCAGACCGTTCCGGTCCCCACGGGCTTCGCAAAGCGGCAGCGCGGCGCTTGGCCGAGGCTGGATGCTCACCGCACGAAATCGCGTCGATCACCGGCCATATCAGCTTGCGTGAGGTGGAGCGCTATACGAAGGCCGTCGAGCAGCGCGCCCTATCGGCGAGGGCCGTCGCCAAGCTCAAACAGTGAACCAGCACTGTCAAACGGTTTGACACTGGCGCACCTTAACACGCTGATTTATAATCAGAAACGTTCAGTGGGTGGTAGGCCTGGAGGGA